>Ga0081540_1004221_pt1 | contig 11041 bp, 18 predicted proteins | sample TabmetS2T1R1_FD_71024 | JGI IMG/M metagenome (GOLD analysis project Ga0081540, IMG submission 71024) | Tabebuia heterophylla rhizosphere microbial communities from the University of Puerto Rico - S2T1R1 | ecosystem: Host-associated > Plants > Roots > Rhizosphere ... | reverse complement strand
CCCTGGCTGTGTGAAAACTCAAAAATCAGAACGCGGCGAAGAATGATATTTTTCAGTTCGACCTCAAAGTTCAATCCGCTTGCGCGTCAAACGATTAAAGCAGTGTTGGACGAGTAACTTCTTCTATCGCGATTGTGCGTCTTTGCGTTTTCACACAGCCAAGACCCTGAGCGTACTTCGGAGCACCCTTCAGAGGGAACTCCAATGGCTTCGACAATAGGAAACCAATCTCATCGAAGATCGTTCGAGATACGGACGAACCTTGAGCCAAGCCAATGCGGCGCTACTATTTTGATTTCCGCGACGGGGACATCCTCGCCGAAGACGAAGAGGGGATAGAACTCCCTGACATTGAATCGGTACAGGAGGAAGCCGCTCGCTCATTGGTAGACATGGCCAAGAGCGTGGTCAGTGATAATAGCGATAGTTCCCGCTGGCACCGAATGGTCGTTGAAGTTCGAGATGATAGCGGACCGGTGCTGCAGGCTAAATTCACCTTCGAAATGGACCAGACAAGGCACTGAGCCTGCACTTTGCGCTATATCCATAACGATCCAATCGTGTCATCCTGCGTGTCTACAAACGCAGAGGAAACACTGATGGCAACGGGTACGGTGAAGTGGTTTAACGGTCAAAAGGGGTTCGGCTTCATCGCGCCGGATGAAGGCGGCCAAGACGTTTTCGTGCACATCAGTGCGGTAGAACGCGCCGGACTTTCTAGCCTAGCAGAAGGCCAAAAGATTTCTTATGAAGTCAAAGTCGACCACAAGCGTGGCAAAAGCAGCGCAGAAAACCTGCGAGTCTGATTCCATCCTCTGACGGTCGATCTCCGGCAGAAATTGCAATGACAAGGCTGCGTCTTTTAAGACATGACGCCGCGAATTGGGAGTTCTGACATATGCAAGTCTTTGTTCGCGACAATAATGTCGAGCAAGCGCTTCGAGTCTTAAAAAAGAAAATGCAACGCGAAGGCGTGTTCAGAGAAATGAGGCGGGCCAGCTTCTATGAGAAGCCCTCGGAAAAGGCGGTGCGCGAAAAGTCCGAAGCCATTCGCCGCGCTCGCAAGCTGGCGCGGAAACAGGCTATCCGAGAAGGATTGACTGCCGCCCCCGTCAAGAAACCCAATGATAAGCGTCTGACCCGCACGCTTCCCAGCGTTGCCCCTGCGAGCCCTAAACAACCATAACCAATAACTCTGCGCCTCTGCCTCTCTATGCCTTCGTAGCAAAGCATCGGTCGCGTGACTTCGTGAGAACTGCCACGTCCACATGTGGCGCGTAGCCGACATGGCAGATCCCTTCACCGATGTCCGCTTCCAGGGTAGAGCGGACCAAGCACTTATGGGCTCCGAGCCGGCATGTGACCCCAAGCAGACTTATTCGTCCGGTCGATCTTTCTGCTTGGGTAGACTGCGATCCTCGACGTTCGGCATCGGCATATCAAATCCCATCAGTTTCAGCGCAATAGCAAAGCCTGCCCTGACGTGCGCCGGATCGCTGCAAAAGACAACGCTTGATCGGGCGCTCGTTGGATCGGGGTCGTCGTTTCCTAGCGGATCAGTAGTATGTATCTGCACGGCCATAGCGCTCTCCCTTCAAGTTCTGCTTTGAAAGCCCGCTGATGAAACAATCAGCGACGCGCCAGCTATAAGAACCAGTATCAACACCGTTTTGCGAAACGTCTCTTCGGCGATTGTTCCGTACAGCCTAAAGCCGATCCATATGCCAGCGATCATGAACGGTAGACCGATGCCATATAGTTTGACGGTTTCAGGCGTGTACGATCCTGCGATAAGCTGCGAAATCAAGATAATCACAAAGGCTGCAAACAGCACCGGCTGAAAAACGGCGCGCTGTTTGTCTTTCGACCATCCGCGCAACTGGCACGAGATGGTTGAAATGATCCCGCCAAGGCCCGTGACGCCTCCAAGCAGGCCGTTCGCAATACCTATAGCGACGTCAGCAAGGCTGCTAATTTTGAATGGTCCGAGTGGCAGACGTACGAGGCTGTACGTTGCATAGAGAACAAGCAACATGCCGACGCCGAAACGCACATAGGTGGGATTGGTACGGGTCAACAGCATCACCCCAATCGGGATGCCGATAGCCGTCCCCAGTGTGAGCGGCCAAATGTTGCGCCAGCTTAATTCGTGACGCAACCTCGCGATGCCAAAGCCTTGCGTAAGGAGACCATAACCGGCGATCAGTGCTGCGACCTGAATCGGCGTAATGATGTGCAGCCAGATGCCGGATACGACGATACCCATCGCGAACCCGGAGAAGCCGCTAACAAAACCGCCTAGAAACGTTGGCAAAATGAAGAGGAGAAGAAGGTGACCATCCATGTGCTCGCTCCATAAGAAAGCGAGCAGCGCTTGCATGGGATCACCACTTAACGGGGAGGCTGCGACATCCCCAGTAGCTATCGTACCGACCCGAACTCCCCGTTGGCAATAGGTTTGTCGGCCCCGTAGCCGACCGACTTTAACGGTCAGCACTACCAGACCGATCCGAACGCCACGGTCGAATTCAAGATCGACGACAAGACCATGACGACCTTCCATGCGTCGGATTTCGCCACGCCTGATCAGCTCAAGCACTTCGACATCAACATCTCGGCCTATGCCGATGTCGGTGACACCCACACCCTGACGCTGGTCGATACCACGGCCAACGCTGGCTATGCGGGCTTCGCCATCGACTCGATCAACATCTAAGACTGGATCGCTAATCACTGCGTTAACTTGAGGCCGCTCGGTTTGGCGGCCTTTTTTTATTTTGAAGGTAGCGACGGTCCCGGCATCGTCGGGCGCGTCGTTCGCGAAGTACAGGGCGCTTGTCATTAGAGCGTCACCCGTATTTAGCCGCTGTCCATCCGCGAATGCGAATGCTTCGGCCGCACCTCCGCGCCCTTCCTGCCGCAGCGCGTACAGGTGAAGGTCGTCACGGCAATCACCGTAGCAGAGCGCAGCGCCGCCTGCCTGTGCTTTCAATCGAGGTCGTTGCTACCAGATACCGGGTGAGGCAAACGCACATCCGCGTGCTCGACATGTAGGCAAGAGCAACAGAAGATAGTATGTTGCCCTGATACACGTTCGGATATGGGACAGCCCCAATGGTTACGACCGAACTGTGGCTATCTCCTCACGAGAAAAGATTCTTGCGGCGCATGGCTGCGGGAAAAACAGATCACGAGATCGCTCTGGTTCTTGGAGGCACAGTCAAGCAAGTTTCGGAACGGAGAGTCCGCTTGCTCAGCAAGCGGGCATCAGCACGCCAGCCGAAATCGCCGATGCTGCCGAACGGTGGGCGAGCCTAAAAGTTTATCGGGCATCACCTAACGCCGAGTACGGCACGTGCCCAAGGCCCTGCCGCTTTGAGACACCGGGCGTCGCGCCGAAGGATGAGCCGTTCAATGCAGATGGTCTGAAAAATGCACAACGCCGCTCCAACCTGTATCTTGGTCAGGCGGCATGGCCTTAAATTACCCAGCCCATGCTTCATTAGCAAAACCAAATGCTGAGGCGTTTGATGGAGATCAAAAATGAGGTCAACCGCTTTGCAGCGCGGCCCACCTGTGCGTTTTTCCGACCCGACCGCTACCAGACACCGGGCGAGACGCAGGCGCACCAGCGCCGCGCAAAAGCATCATTTACCGGGAAAAAATGGTAACATTCAAGGCGACTCGATGGGTTGGGCCACGCCTTGGGTGACGCTGTTACGTGATTCCGTTGTGACGGATGCAGATGGGTCTGTGAGGCTCATCCTGACCGGCCTTTTGTCGGGCGATACGCTTGTAATTGTGGTGGTGCCGGGAAGCCATGCCTGGTCTGCAACGCGTCAGACCCGCCTGAACCGCCAGCAGGATTTGAGAAGGATGTGGGACACTAGGGCGGTCGAATCGCCACGTCATAGGGTGATCGTAGCAGAGCGCGGACCGATGGGTTACCGCGCGTTGAGTTCCACCTGTTGCGATGGATGATGTCAGTAAAATTGCTAGTTTGTATAAACGGCGTTGCCTTGCAGTATGGAAGTCATGAGCAAGCGACCAGACGAAAAATCTCACGATCAGCAACCTGATGCGGCGGCCCGCACGGAAGAAGCACGGAAGGTCGTTGAGGAATACGCCCGCGATTAGCGGGCGTTGGTCAGAAAATTGCGCAAGGCACAGCACTAGCAAGCCCGCTCTAGCCCGACCGCTACCAGACACCGGCGAGTAGAATGCGCCTCTCAGCGGGTGCAGCAATTTCAACACCGTTGATCCAGATCAACGGCTGGCCGTAGCTATCCCCGCATGTGAAGATCGGGACCGCGCGGGGGTCTCGCTGCCGATTCCAAAATCTGGCCACCAAGCCCTATGGGATTGGCGGCGGGACGCGCAGCCCCGCTCGTGCGTTCCTTTTCGAGTCGAATGCCACCGGCAGAGCGAAACGCACATCAGCGGCGCCGCACAGATATTTTCTGACATACTTAATGGCACGTTAAATCAAAAACCCGGCCAAAGCCGGGCGTGGTTGCGGAAATATGTCGGTGCATGAAGGTGTCCCCGACGTGCAATATCGTCGGGGCCTTTGTTGTGGTCAGAGTCATCAACCGCACAGGCTTCGGTTAAAATCAATTGAAGGTCTGAAGCCGCAGTTTCAGCGTGCCGTCCGCCTGACGCTCGAACACGTGCATGGCGAGACCGCTGAGAGGTGAGGGCTTGCCGTCCTTGTCCTTGCCGGTCGCACTCCATTTTGCCGTGCCGAACACAACCTTGTCGTCGCCGCCAGCGTCGATCACCTCCAGCTTGTGGCCTGTCACACCTCCAGCAAAGAGCCCGGCCCAGAACTTCTCGATCTCGGCCGGTCCCGACACGACCTGGTGCGTCGGCGGCAGCAGCTTAGCAGTCGAAACATAATCAGACGCGAGCCCCTTTGCGTCTTGCTTATTGAACGCGGTATCCCAGGCAGCGTAGGCTTTTTCGACATCACTCTTAGCGTCGGCCGCGAGCGAGACCGCCGGAGCGACGGTGAGCAGACAAAAAAGAATTGCTGATGCTTGAGCCAACTTCATAGGATGCTCCTTTGTTGGACTGATGCGTTTCGCGTTCCCCAATCGTTCAGACGATGAAATCGAATGTGTGCAGCAACGGCGCCCCGCTCAGTATTACGACGGCGTCATTATTCGCCCGACTTCTCCCTAGGAGACCACACGAGACGATCAATGCCCCGCTTCAAGGTAAAGTTTGTCGTCCCCATTGAAGTCTGCGACCGCAAAGGAGAGAGGGTCGGGTCACGGAGTCAGGGCGTGTGCCGTTGTTGTTCTCGACAATCCAAATGGCAAGCAACTCAGCCCATCGGCTCGTCACTCGCCGTCAACTGGCTCACGCACGCGACGCGAGTCCGGTTGGCATTGAGAAAGGCAGAAGTTTGAGAGGCCTGCCGATGGCACAACGCTGCCACTTTGAAGGAACGGAGATCTCGGTAAGTCGCCGTTTTATGGACAGCAGATGCCGGGATTGAACATGACGGCGCACTGGTGGTCTGTTCAAAAAGTAACTTTCAAGGACAAGGTTGCTACGTTATCGCGAAACTGGACATGTTAGCGGTCCCGTGCTGGCGTGGTCGAAGAGCGACCGGACATCGGCGCTGCGCTGGCCGCATACTTGGCAGAGCGACCTTGGTAAAATCGAAGGGTCCTATCTCGTGATTTCGCGCCAGTTTGTTGTGAAGGCGTGCCGGCCCACCGTTCATCGGGATCCAGTCCATTTAACGGCCTGTCGCGATCCGCGCGTGCATAACGAAGTCGCGGCCCTTGGCGGCGTTTGTCAGGATGGTGGCCGCCAGCACGACGCTCGGATGATTGCGTTCGCGTATCGGTGTCGTCGCCATGCCTGAAAGTCGGCCTCGGTGCAGCGCGGTAGGTAGCGTTCCGAAGGATTGCGTGGCTGAAAGGTGAGCGTCAAACCAGACTGTGCCGGACGAAAAGCGGCAGTAACGTGCGTCGACAGCGTTACGGCGGCCGACGGCCGAGCTTTGAGCTAAATCAATGCCGGTGCCGCCGGCGGGATTGGCAGCCCCGGCCCGACTGCACGCTCTTGCTCGCGGAAATGACGGCAAGAGGCTGACACCGCGCCGCGAATGCCGTGAGCGGCACTGGCGTATCACCGCGCCAGAGCCGCCAACCCTGTCCAGGAAGGGTCGGCTTCCGGCCGGGGAAGGGGGCTGTGACCGAAAGCAAAACACCGACTTCCGCGGAGCGAATTCGTTCCTTATGTGTCGTCCCTCGCGCCAGCCGGGAGTAGTCTCCAACTGCTCTCGGAGATGATCCCTATGACCGACGTGGACATGCTCTTCGTGGCCGGAATGGCCGGTTTAGCCTTGTGGACATACGTCTTTCTGCCTCTGGTCTATTTCCATAGCTGAGGTCGTCGCAGGATCGACTTGGCGCAGTCCCAAGAAAAGGACGGCCCCCGGGGCGAGGGGCCTTCAGTTGATGAGGTTACGTGTTGTCCGTTCCATCTGCGGATCGCCGCACCGTTGCATGATGCGCCATGTTCCAGGACGGCACGTCCGGGCCGCGAGGCAACGCTGGTCGACCAGCGTCGGCATCGTATTTGCCGAGACTAGCGAGCGCTCCGCGCTGTAATCCATCAACGGGCCGCGGGGCGCGCCTCATGGCACCTTTGCGGATCATTGCGGCGCCCGATGATGCCTTTACGGATCACCGCCGGTAGCGAGCGCTTCGCGTTAAGAATAGGTCAATGGCGCCCGCGGCCGACTGAGTAGACCGGCGCCTGGGCGACGGTGTCGGCGTCACGCGGCACAAACGCGATTAGCCCCACGACTGTGATCAGCACGAGGATGCCAGACACCACGACGGCGAGCCAGAACCGGTCCATGGGAGGCAATGCAAAGCCGCGTACCGACGTTCCTGCGACGCTTTCGGCGCTGTAAAAAATGGCAATTCGGCCGGTGGCGGACCGGTCCCCGTGGTATGATCTTGCTGGCGTATCGGGGGACTGAGCCATGCCCATTTATCGCCTTCTGCAAAACACGCCGATGGGACCAGAGGAAATCAGCCGCTTGACGACGGCCTACGAGCAAACATTGCGGGCCATTGGTCTTGTTGACCGGAACGACCCGATAGCCGAAATGGTCGCCAAGAGATAATTGAGATCGGCCAAGCTAGCGTACGCGATCCTGCGGACATTTCCGCTCTGGCGATCAAAGAACTCGGGGTGCAGTAAGTGTCACCAAGGCTGACATGGGGGTCGCGCGCGATCTCCGGTTGCCTGTCTGAACCGACGCGGGTCGATTACAGGTTGGAAAGCTACGCGAGTTTATTGTGATTGAAGATCCAGAGCCGACAGCCACGCTCAATGCTAGCAGTCGTTTCCAACTTTCTCCTTTGCGCCCTGCGCTTTCTGTGCCGCGGTCGGCTGGCCCTGCATTTGTCGCTGCGCGTCCTCGGATGATGTAGCAGTGTCGCCGGCTGCACTATTCATCCTGCCTGTCGGCGGATGCTCTTGGCTTCGCGAAGCCGCGCCCGTCGTCGTTGTTGTCTGAGCCGTGTACCCCGGCGTGGGTCCCGAGCCGGCGTCATTATTGGCCGAAGTGTCGCATGGTCCCGCCTGAGCGATGCCTGTGCTCAGAAGAACTGCCACGCATCCTGCGAGCAGAAAATACCTCGTCTTCATGGCTGGAGCCTCCAATTGGGGTGTGGAGAACAACAGCGCGCTGGACAATCAGGTTCCTAATTAGCCATCTGTTTCATCACGATAGGGGTAAGCCGGGCGGCACCTCTATGAGTACGAACCTTCGCCCGCCTCATCGCTGGCCCGGCCTTGATCAAATCCGGCGACCGGTCGCCCCGGTATCGCGCGTCGGATTGCAGCGGTCGAACGGGGATTTTGGCATGGCACGGGCTAGCGTGATCCGAAAATCAGGGCATCATGTACTAGAGCGGCCCTGGCGTATCACCGCCAGAGCCGCCAACCCTTGGCCAAAAAAGGTCGGCCTCCGGCCGGTGGAAGGGGCTGTGACCGAAAGCAAAACACCGACTCCCGCGAAGCGAATGTGTTCCTAAGAAAAGGACGGCCCCAGGCGAGGGGGCCGTCAGTTTGTGGGTTCACGTTCGAGGTGCCGGAGCCAGTCGGCACAGGACCACAACTTCCTCGCGATGGGTTCGTTCCTACGCCTTATGCGAGCGCGTCCCTAATCCGGCGCATCGCGTGATGCGCTGATCCGCAAGGCGAGGCAGTTGAGCTCGTCAGGGCTGCGAGGACCGGAGTGATGTCAGATGACGGCCCGACTTGTAAGCGCGGAAGTGATCGTTGCCCTAGGCGCTCGGCACATTAAAGAACAAGAAAGGCTGGTCGCCGAGCTTCGACGCGATGGCCATGTCGCGACAGATGCCGAGACGCTCCTTGTGACGTTTCGTGATGCCCAGGTGCAGCACATTGCCTATCGGGACTTCCTTCTGAAAGAGCTGAAGGCCGCGCTCGGCGAAGGCCTGTAACGCCGCTTGCGGCTCCCTGGCTGCCCTGGCGATTAGAAACGGTGGGGTGCGAACGAACCTGTGGTCGCCAGTGCATGATGGCGCTTGCATCGAACGCGCCGAGCTGCGTTCTTTCCCGCGGCATCCTGTTGCGATTTCCCACTCACTAACAAAAAGCCCCAGCCGAGGCCGGGGCAGTTTTGCCAGGAGCGTCCGCTTTGGGCTACCCAGGTGACGGGGCCGGGAAGCACCCGGGGGCGCCCACATCACTCATGCGCCCGGCAGTTGAACGCTATAATACTCTATCTAAGAGAATACACGCAATACGGGTGACACATGGAAGCCATGTTTTCTTATCCGGAAGGACGGCTGTCATAACCTAACCTACGGCTAGGCCTCTTCGATGCGATCGATCGAGTGGTGGGTTCGATCCTTGACCTTGATCCAGTGCGGCGAGCGGCCGCCACGGTAGGGTCGGTCGCGGTGCTTCGAAACCGGGCCCTCAAGTCCCATCAGGCAGGCGTGCCGCAACAGATCAGGCCCGATCGCTCCCTGCTCGAAGTCGGAAAGGAAAATGCCATTGACGCGCCGCTCCAACAGCTGCTCCAAGTTCGCTTTGCGGAGATGCAGCGGTATCCACCGCAGGTCATCGCCATCGATGGCGAGTACGTCGAAAGCGTAAAGCTGCACCTCGTCATTGTGCTTGCGGCTGTGCAGGCCATTGAAATCCGATCGGCCATCGACGCCGAGCAGAACGGCCTCGCCATAACAAACGAGCTGATGCGGTTTCGCAGTGCGGCCTCAGCGATCAGCGGGAAGCGGTCGCTCCAGTCATTGCCAATGCGGGTGAACAGCCGCACGCGCTTGCCCTCGCGCTGGATGATCAGGCGATAGCCGTCATGTTTGATCTCGTGAATTCAGTCCGTGCCGCTCGGCACTTTGGTTCCCCGCGTCGGAATGCAGGGTTCGAACAGGGTATTAGGCATGGGGGAAAAATAGGCAATCCCGCCGGAAATGCGAATCCGTTCTACCGGCGAAGTGCTATTACGGCGCGCCATCGGGAGGATCGAATGTTTTCTCTTCCTCTAGGTGCTTCAACGCCAAGCGCGCATAGGACTCCGCTTTTTTGTTGCCGGTCTTCAAAATATCTTCGATGGCCCACACCAGGTGCTGAATGGCGCCGTCCAAATGTGAGCTTTCTGAATCCGTCATAAGCACCAAAAAGGCCGTCCGCCGAATTTGTTCCGCGAAGTCGAGTGCCGATCAATGCGACATAAGGCCCATGGCTGGAGCCTTTGCGATAACCCGCTCGGCCAATCTGAGCGTTAGCTGGCGCCGCTCGGGCGCGTCGTGCCGATCTACAGAATGACAGAGCGAAGATGGCAAGCCGCACACCTTAAGATCGCAACGCCGGCGCAGCTCGCGGGCGACGTCTTCAGAAACGTCTTCCGACCATCGCTCGGCGGTGTTGAAAGCAACCACGCGGATCGGGTAGCTGTATTGGCCTGTGAGCAGATCGCGAATGACAGTTTCGAGGTCAGTGCTTTCATAGTCGGCCTCCGGCCAGGCGCGGCCTAGCCGACCGAAATCATCTGCCACGAGGTAAACTGTCTCATCGTTGCCGCTGGGAATAATTGATGGTGTCCAATTGGACCTACGCATTGATGAACTCCACGCTACGCGGCAGACGATTCAAAATGGTCTCGGCTAAATCGTTCCGGAGCGGCGACTTAGGAACTTGGGCGCATCATGACGCGTTAGTTCCGGCTGAAGGACGTATCGCAGGATGGTAGCAGCAAAGAAGCAATCGAGCCGCGGGCGCAAACAGGACCGGGCGAAAGTCGCCGGCAAACAAGATTACGAGGTGCGTTACGAGGCCGGGAAAACTAGGAAGTCGGCCGCAGCCGTCAAGACGGCAGTCAAGAAGGTAGGCAATAGCCGAAGGCGTATGGAGCGCCAGTTAGAACGTTAGGAAGACGAGGGATGGGTTGATTGGTATCGCCTCCATGGCCATGGCTCGATACCTTCAGCCCAGGAGGGTCTCAGCCTGGCTGGCGGCTGAGACCCTTCGCTGTTTAAGCACGGTGGGCATAATGTTTAGCCCGGTATACCGAGGATGCGTGTGGTCGCGATCCAGATCCCGCCCGCGATGATCACCATCCCTACGAGGAGGATAGCCAGGTCGATCGTCAGCCACATAGGTATCCGCTTCGAAGGTTTCATGGTCTTGCGCCTTTTAAGCCCCGGCACATAGTGGACCAGAGCGGCGCAGGTCGAAGTGAGGTGGGTCACACTGCATTAAGATAGTAAGGATATAGGGGCCGCTATGCGAACAGCTCGGCGCCGGCCGGCGTGAAGGCCACGAAGGTCCCCGATTCGTGCAAGGTAAGCCAGCCGCGCTCGATGGCGCAGGTCAGACCGGCGCCGTACTCGGCTGGTGTGCCCTTGTCCTTGTACAGGAACGGCTCGTTGATCTTCTCGATGTGGATGCGGCCTTGAATCGGCTCGATAGCGTGGGCGATCTCTAAGAGCCGGCGCGCGGCTTTTTCGGGGTCGGCATA
>Ga0081540_1004220_pt1 | contig 11042 bp, 8 predicted proteins | sample TabmetS2T1R1_FD_71024 | JGI IMG/M metagenome (GOLD analysis project Ga0081540, IMG submission 71024) | Tabebuia heterophylla rhizosphere microbial communities from the University of Puerto Rico - S2T1R1 | ecosystem: Host-associated > Plants > Roots > Rhizosphere ... | reverse complement strand
TCTCGCCCTCGCTCCTGGGGCGGTTGCTGTCGCCGGACAGCGACTGCGCCGCCGCCAATAGCTGCGAGGAAGCCGAGCCGGTCTCGCTCGCGCCGCGCTGCACGTCGGTGATGTTGGCGGAGACCTGCTGCGTGCCTTGCGCGGCCTGTTGCACGTTGCGGGAAATCTCCTGCGTCGCGGCGCCCTGCTCTTCGATAGCGGCGGCGATGGTGGCGGAAATCTCCGACAGCTTTTCGATGGTGGCGCTGATCTCCTTGATGGCGTCGACCGACTCTCCGGTGGCGCCCTGGATGCCGGTGATCTGCTGGCCGATCTCGCCGGTGGCCTTCGAAGTCTGCTCGGCCAGCGCCTTCACTTCGGAGGCAACCACTGCAAAGCCGCGGCCGGCCTCGCCCGCTCGCGCCGCCTCGATGGTAGCGTTGAGCGCGAGCAGATTGGTTTGCGCGGCAATGGTGTTGATCAGCTCGACCACGTCGCCGATGCGTCCGGCCGCCTGCGACAGCGCGCCGACGCGGTCATTGGTCCGGCGCGCCTGATCGACCGCCGCATTGGCCATGCGGGCGGATTCCTGCACCTGCCGGCTGATCTCGTTGACCGATCCCGACAATTGCTCGGTGGCCGAGGCCACCGACTGCACGTTGGTAGAGGCTTCTTCCGATGCTGCCGCAACCATGTTGGTGAGCTCCTGTGAGCGTTCGGCGGTCGCGGTCAGCGTGGTGGCTGACGCCTCGAGCTCGGTGGAGGCCGACGACACGGTCTCGACGATCTCGCCGACGGCGCTTTCGAACCGGTCGGCGAGCTTGATCATGTCGGCACGGCGCTGCTCGGCGGCGATCTGATCGTGCTTCGCCTTGGCTTCCGCCTCGTCGCGTGCCTTCTGCTCGGCGTTCTGCCGGATCACCGTGACGGTCTTGGCAAGGTCGCCGATCTCGTCGCCGCGGTTGGCGCCGGGAATGACCACATCGAGATTGCCGCCGGCCATCTCGCCGAGCGCGCCGTTCAGTCGCGTCATGGGACGTGCAACGCCGAAGAAGGAGAACAACACCGAGGTGATCAGCGAGACCACCACCACGATGGCCATGATCATGTTGATACGGTCGGCGCTGGCGAGCTCGGCAGCGGCCTCCTCCCGCGAGGTCTTTGCATTGCCCTGGGAAATGCCAACCTCGGTCTCCATCAGCGACCCCGCCTCCTCCACGGATTTCACCGTGCGATTGGCGATGATGTCGGCCCGCAAGGCTTCGGTCCTGACGGATTCGTCGGTGACATCGAGGAAGCGCTTGATGATGGCGCTGAGGCCATCGACCAGCTCGTGCAGCTTCTTCTCGTCGCTCTTGTCGCGCGTCTGCTTGAGCAGCGCGGCCAGCTGCGTCTTGGCGTGCCCGATGGTCTGGACCAGCTTGGTGTCGCCGGTGAGGCCGAAGCGGAAGACCAGCGCCCGCAGCGCATTGACCTTGGCGTCGGCCTGATAGAACAGGCTTTCGACCTCGTCGCGGTTGTCGATGCGCGCGAACACCGACGAGTTGAGCGCCGTCTGGAATGCACGGTACCACTCTCCGGAAATGGTGTCGCGCTTATCGGCCTGCGCCAGCGAGTCCTTTTGCGCCTTGCCGAGGTCTTCGACACCGGAAGCAAATGTCTCCAGCAGCGACTTCACTTTCGCGAGCCGCTCCCTTGTCGCCTGCAGCTGCGCGGCGGCGAGCGCCGCGTCGACTTCCTTGGCCTGGGCCAGTTTGAGCCGCTGCAGGTCGGCAATCCCCCTGTCGACCTCGTCCGGCGTCTTGGCCAGCCGGATATCGCGCGCCGCAACCTGCATCTGCCGCAGCTCGATCTGCGAGGCAAGCACGCTGTCGATCACCCGCTGGGACCGCGCGACGCGACCGTTGGCAGCCTCAACCGCCGCCTCTGATATCATCTGGTTGGCCACCATGCCCGAAGCCAGCAAAACGCCGATGGCGCCGGCCAAGCCGAGCTTGTTGCCGATACGATTGAACTTGATCATTCCGTGAACCCCGATCCCCAGCGCAAAAATCGGTGGCCCCATGTCTCTGCTCGACGCGGCCTAAGCGTTTTTTGGGGAACCTAACCGGCCGAGTCGTTACTTTTGGTTAACGAGAGGTTCGCGGATGCGGGGATTTTTGGGCTGCTGGCGTGGACGGCCCCTAAAGCGCGATGAGATTGGGATGAATCATCATCGCGCTTTAGCTCCTTGTTTGAGCATGATCTTTTCGGAAAACCGCTTCACACTTTTCCGGATCATGCTCCGGTGCTAGCGCGTGGCCTCCAGCGTCTGCTGCGGCGTCTCGCCGAACAGGTCGCGGTAGAGCGAGCGGAATTCGCCCATGTGCCAGAAGCCGTTGGCTAGGGCGATCGCCTTCAGCATCTCCACCGTTGCTCCCCGCACCAGTTGCTGCCGCACATTCCATAACCGCCGCAGCCGCAGATAGCGGTGCATGCTCAGGCCGCGAATGGCGACCACGGCGTTGTTCAGCGTGCGCACGGATACGCCGAACTCTTTGGCGAGGTCGGCGCTGCGAACTGCCTTCGCCGCATTGTCTTGCAGGAATTCATCGAGCCTGCGGACCAGCCGCCGATAATCGCCGAGATCCAGGCGACCGGCATCGCCGAGCGGCGATGGCCTCTGCAAGGCGTGGTCGACGGCCTGCAGCAGCGACTCCTCGAGATGCTCGACCACGTTGGGCTGCAGCAGCAGATCGGCCGAGTTCGATGCGAGCAGCAGAATGTCGCGCGTCACCGATCGCAGCGCCGCCAGCTCGGCCGGCAACGCCGGGATCCGTTGCACATGGCCGGCTTCACCCGGCCAGCCGCGGCCCTCGATCGCATCGACCTTGATGAAGGCGATCAGATTGGCTTTCGGTTCGACGATGTCGCAAACCGTATCGCCCTTCGCCAGCAGCAGGGCCGGCGAGCGTATGTCCGCGCCGTTGATGATCACGGAAAACGCATCATCCACGGCGAAGGCGATGATCGCGCCGGTCGAATGATATCGCGCTTCAAGAATCCGCGGAAAGGTGCGCTGCAGGTAGATCGTGCAGGATTTCAGTTTCACCGTGGCAAAACAGGCCTGAAAATCCCGCCAGGCGAGCGGAATGCTACGCGCATCCGCCAGGCTTTCAATGCTCCGGAAATGGTCGAAATCCGCAGAGCGGTTGATCGTCAGGACGCGCGAGCTCAGCAGCTGGTCAAGCATGGGACTGCGCCATTGTGATCGCCAACGCAGCGGCCGTGACGATCGAATCGATCTTCGCAAGACATACCGCAAGTAGAAACCCGGCGGAGTCCGGGCTTCTACGGGGAGGCCAGATCAGGCGGCGCGGACCGAATTGAGGAAGTTTGAGACTTCGGCCTTGAGGCGGTTGCTGTCGCCGGACAGCATTTTCGCCGCAGACAGCACTTGCGACGAGGCGGACCCCGTCTCTGCCGCACCGCGCTGCACATCCGAAACGTTGGAGGAGACTTGCAAGGTTCCCTGCGCCGCCTGCTGAACGTTGCGGGAGATTTCCTGGGTGGCGGCGCCCTGCTCCTCGACGGCCGCCGCAATTGTCGAAGAGATTTCCGACAGCCGCTCGATCGTACCGCTGATTTCCCTGATCGCGCTGACCGACTCCTCGGTCGCCGCCTGGATGCCCGAGATCTGCTGGCTGATCTCGCCGGTGGCCTTCGCCGTCTGCTCGGCCAAGGCCTTCACTTCGGACGCGACCACCGCAAATCCACGGCCGGCCTCGCCGGCGCGCGCCGCCTCGATGGTGGCGTTCAGCGCCAGCAGGTTGGTCTGGCCCGCGATGGTATTGATCAGCTCCACGACATCGCCGATGCGGCCCGCCGCCTTCGACAGCTCGCTGACGCGTTCGTTGGTCGAGCGAGCCTGGCTGACGGCATCGGTCGCCATGCGTGCCGACTCCTGAACCTGCCGGCTGATCTCGTTGACCGAGGACGACAGCTCCTCGGTGGCCGAGGCGACCGATTGCACGTTGGTAGAAGCTTCCTCGGAAGCCGCCGCCACCGTGGTCGCCAGTTCCTGCGAACGCTCCGCGGTCGCTGTCAGCGTGGAGGCGGAGGCCTCCAATTCGGTGGAAGCCGAGGATACGGTCTCGACGATCTCGCCGATCGCGCCTTCGAACTGGTCGGCCAGCTTGACCATCTCGGCCTTACGCTGCTGCGCAGCGATTTCGTCCTGGCGGCGCTTCGCTTCGGCTTCGTCGCGCGCCTTCTGCTCGGCAACGATCTTGAACTTCTCGACCGCGCCGGCGACCTGGCCGAGTTCGTCCTTGCGGCCGAGGCCAGGCAGGACGACGGCAAAATTTCCGCCGGCCAGCTCTTCCATCGACACGCTCAGCGCCCGCATCGGCCGGCCGATCGTGAAGAAGGAGAACGCCCATGTTCCGACCAGGAGCAGCATGGTGCAAGCCGCGATGATCAGCGATGTTCGTTCGGCGGAGGCCATTTCGCGGGCGGCCTCGGCGTTGGTTTCGTCAACCCGGTGCTTGGCGAAGTCGGCGATCTGGTTGGCGAGCCCTTCGATTTCGCCGGCAATCGGCAACGTCACCTCGCGGGCGATGCGGAGCGCTTCTTCGTTGAGCTTCGCAACCTTCGCAGCTGCATCGGGCTCGCCAGCGCCTGCGGCAATCGCCTCGCCGCGCACGGAGGCGATCTGCTGGGCTCCCTTGGCATAGTCCTGGGCCCTCGCCTTCAGCTTCTCGATGCGTGCGCGGTTTTCGGCTGAATGCGACAACTTCAGCATCTCGTCAGCGAGTTTGTTCGACGAGCTCAGGCGCGCTGAAAGGTATTCATTGGCTTTCTGCAAATCTGCCGCCGAACCGGCGAGCCGGATGTCACGGACGCCCATCTGCATGCCGCGGATCGAAGCCTTGGCATCCACCGCGTCCCGGGCAATCGTCTGCTGATCCAGCTTGTTGGCGTCGAGATCGCGGCCGGTCGCGTTGGCGCGGAGCTGCGATGCGATCATGCCCGCGACGAGCAGGACGACGAGCCCCGACGTGATGCCGAGTTTAACGCCGATGGAAAGGTTCAGCACGATATTGAAGATGCGCGACATGGTGGTGCCCCTGGAAGCAAATTCTGAAAAGCAAACTGACTGCTGTGAACAGACCCGGTCCCGCGGATCGCGGAGCGGGCTGATGAAATGCCGGGCCAGAACTCTGGACGAACCGGTTCGCTACGGACGAAAGGCACCTGCGGCAATCGCTGCAGAGCGGCATCACGATTCGCAAGTTTCCATGCGAGGGTTAATTTCAGGCTAAGCTAGCGATGCGCCGGCGGCGCATCGCTTTCGCGTTGTGATGCTAACGCTGCAACTCGCTCTACTTGAGATGATCGCGCGCCCCGTAGGACTACGGGTCGGCTATGGGCTGCCTGCGAATGGCGGAGGCAAAAGCTCAGCGCATCAGCGCGAGCGCATCGGAGAAAAATTCAGTCCCGCCAAAATTTCCTGATTTGAGGGCAAGCAACATCTCGCCGCTCCCGGCGCCAACAGCGCGCAAAACCGGCACGCCTGCGGCGATTTCCTCGCCAACGAGGAATCCGGGAATGCGCAAGCGGTCGACCACAGCGCCGGAAGTTTCACCCCCGGCAACGATGAGACGGCGCACGCCGGAGCCGACCAGGCTTTCCGCGATATCGGCCATCGCCTGCTCGATGGCATGCCCCGCATGGCTGCGGCCATGACGCGATTGCAGGGCCGCGACTTCCTCCGGCGCGGCGCTGCTGGCGATCAGGACCGGACCGGAGTGGACGCGCTCGGCCGCCCAGGCCACCGCACGGCGCGCTTCCTCTCGGCCCGCGACGACGCGATCGGGATCAAGATGCAGCACCGGCATGATCGCTTCCGCCTTGGCGATCTGCTGCAGCGTCGCCTGCGAGCAGCTGCCGGCAAGGCACGCGGCCGGTCCGCCGACGGCAGCGCCGGTAGCCGCGCTCGATGCCGGTTTGACCTTGCCGGACTTGACCAGCGCGCGCGCCAACCCGAGCCCGATGCCGGAGGCGCCGACGGATAGGCGGTGATCGGCCGCCACCGCGCCGATGGTCTCAAGGTCACTGTCGAAGACGGCGTCGATGATGGCCGCACCGATGCCCTGCCCGGCCAATTCCGAAAGCCGCGCGCGAACCGCGTCGGCGCCGCGCGTGAGTGTCGCAAGGTTGACCGACCCGACCTTGGTCTTGCTTTGCCGCGCCAGCACCCGCACCAGATTGGAATCGTGCATCGGATTGAGCGGATGATCTTTCAGCGGGCTTTCGTTCAGCGGCACGAGGCCGACGAACAGATTTCCCTGGTAGACGGTGCGCCCGGTTTCCGGGAAGGCCGGCGTCACCAAGACGATCTTCTCGCCACAATCATCGCGCAGCGCGTCCATGACCGGGCCGATATTGCCGGCGTCGGTGGAATCGAAAGTCGAGCAGATCTTGAACAGGACATGGCCGGCGCCGCGGCTGCGCAGCCATTTTTCTGCATCACGCGAGCGCGCCACCGCTTCGCCCGCCTCAATGGAGCGGCTCTTCAGCGAGACGACGACGGCGTCGACCTCGGGCAGCTCGAGTTCGTCTGCGGGCACGCCGATGGTCTGCACGGTGCGCAGGCCCTGGCGCGTCAGCGTGTTGGCGAGATCGGAGGCGCCGGTGTAGTCGTCGGCGATGCAGCCAAGAGAAATGTTCCTGGCCGGCGTCACGGCTTCACTCCCGCATAAGGCTTGAACCAGCCGAGCCCGTCGACGGTCTTGCCGCGCGGATTGTATTCGCAGCCGACAAAGCCGCCATAGCCGAGCCGGTCGAGCTCGGCGAACAGGAACGGATAGTTCAGCTCTTCACTATCAGGTTCGTTGCGCGAGGGAATGCTGGCGATCTGGATGTGGCCGACGACCGGCATCATCTGGCGCAGCCGCATGGTGACGTCACCATGGATGATCTGGCAGTGATAGATGTCGAACTGCAGCTTCAGGTTCGCAATCTTCAGCTCGTTGATGAGGTCGTAGGCGAAATTGAAATCGTTGAGGAAGTAGCCGGGCACGTTACGTGCATTGATCGGCTCGATCACGACGTCAAGCCCATGCGGCTCGAAGAATTCGGCGGCGGTCGCGACCGATTTGTAAAAGGCTTCCACCGCCTTGCTGTCGGAGCGATTGGCGATGCCTGCCATCAGATGCACGCGCTTGACGCCGGTCGCCTGCGCGTAGGGCAGCGTGGTATGCAGGCTCTTCTTGAGATCGTCGAAGCGCGCGGGCAGCGCGGCGAATCCCCGTTCGCCCCCATTCCAATCGCCGGGCGGCAGGTTGAACAGCGCCTGGGTCAGGCCATTGCCCTTCAGCCGCTTGCCGACTTCCTCGGCTGGATGATCGTAGGGAAACAGGAATTCGACCGCGGTGAAACCCGCCTTGGCGGCCGCCTCGAAACGGTCGAGGAACGGCACGTCGGTGAACATCATGGAGAGATTGGCGGCAAAACGGGGCATCGGCTGTCCTCTTACTTCTCACCCGGCAGTTTTGTGCCGGTAACCCTTGCATACATCCGCGCCACGGAGGCGTCATCGTCGCGGCCCATGCCGGCGGCGGCGGTCATCAGAAACATCTGCAGCGCGGCGGCCGAGACCGGCACCGGGAAGCGCGCATTGCGCGCCATGTCCTGGATGATGCCGAGATCCTTCACGAAGATTTCCACGGCGCTGCGCGGCGTGTAATCGCCGTCGAGCACGTGCGGCATCCGGTTCTCGAACATCCAGGAATTTCCGGCGGAAGCCGTGATCACCTCATAAACCTTGCGGATGTCGAGGCCCTGCTTCGCGGCAAACGCCATCGCCTCCGAGGCGGCGGCGATATGCACGCCGGCGAGCAGCTGGTTGATCATCTTGAACGCCGCGCCTTGGCCGGCGGCATCGCCGAGCTCGTAGAGCTTTGCCGCCATGGCATCGAGCGCCGGCCGCGCTCTTGCGAAGGCCGCCGGGCTACCCGATGCGAGGATGGTGAGCTCGCCCTGCGCCGCGCGCTGCGCGCCGCCGGAGATCGGCGCATCCAGATAGTGCCGCCCGGTTGCCTCGAGTTGCTTCGCAAGACGCCGCGCCACGTCCGGATCCATGGTGGCCGAGGAGATGAACACCGCGCCCTTGGCGAGCGTTTCGGCAACGCCGTCGGCGCCGAACAAGATGGCTTCCGTCTGCGCCGCATTGACGACGACGCTGACGACGATGTCGGCATTTTTGGCGGCCTCTGCCGGCGTCTTCGCGCCCTTGCCGCCATCGGCGACGAAACGGGCGACGCTGTCGGCCGAGACATCGCAGCCGGTCACTTCAAAGCCGGCGCGCCGCAGCGACGTCGCCATGCCAAACCCCATCGAGCCGAGCCCGATCACGGCCATGCGGGGCTTTGCGGATTCTGACATGCGGCGTTTCCTTCCTTACCGCATTCCACCAGCGGCTTGGCCCCTGCCTAACACGGCTTGGCCGCGCTGCCAAAGCGTGGGACAAGGCCTACCTCAAGGGAACGCACGATGAGCGATGCAAAAATCCGCGAGGACATCTGCCGGTTCGGCCGCTCGCTGTTCGAGCGCGGGCTGACACCGGGCTCTTCCGGCAATATCAGCGTGAAACTCGACGACGGCGACTGGCTGGTGACCCCGACCAACGCTTCCCTCGGCTTTCTCGATCCGGCCCGGCTGTCGCGGCTCGGCCCGGACGGGCGGCTCGTGTCCGGCGATGCCCCGACCAAGGAGGTGCCGCTGCACACCGCGTTGTACCAGACGCGCGGTGGCGCGGGTGCAGTGGTGCATCTGCACTCCACCCATTCGGTGGCGCTGTCGATGCTGCCCGAGATCGACCCGCGCGCCGCGCTGCCGCCGATGACGGCCTACTACGTGATGAAATGCGGCCGGACCGCGCTCGTGCCCTATTACCGGCCGGGCGATCCCGCGGTGGCCGATGCGATCAAGGGCCTCGCCGGCAAATATTCGTCGGTGCTGCTCGCCAATCATGGCCCGGTCGTCTCGGGCGACACGCTGGAGGCGGCGGTGTTCGCGATGGAGGAGCTGGAGGAGACGGCAAGGCTGTACCTGCTGCTGCGCGGGCTCAACCCGCGCTATCTATCACCGGAGCAGGTGGTGGACTTGACTAAGGTGTTCGGGCTGACGCTGCCGGAGCCCGGGCATTCGTAGGATGGGTAGAGCGGCAGCGAAACCCATCATCTCTCCGCGCAAGGAATTGATGGGTTTCGCTTCCGCTCTACCCATCCTACGGTTACTGACGCGAATTGATTTGCATCAGCCCACGGGCGGCGACATGATCACCCGCGATTGCCGTGAAGGAGCTTTTCAATCGCTGGAGAACCGTCATGGATTGCAGCGCATCCCGCGCCCTCCTCGTCGCCACCTCCTTTTTCCTGTTACCAGAGATCGTAAATGCTCAGACGCCGCCGCGCGGCGGCGTCCCCAATCTCAATGTGGAGGCGAATTGCAAGGCCACCCAGGAAATCGACAAGTCGCTGGCGGAGCCACAGTCCTACGATGCCTGCATGAACGACGAGAGGACCGCGCAGCAGCAGTTGGGTCCTGTGTGGCCTGCCACTCCCGAGGCAGTTCGCACACAGTGCTATGGTGAAGCCGTCGCCGGCGGAATCGAAAGCTATGTTGACCTGCTTGCGTGCATCCAGATGGGCGGGTTCGGCCAGTCATCGACACCCGCAGCTTCGCTGCGTGGAGCGAGCAAGAACCGAAACAAGAAAGGATAAAAGTTGGATGGTGGAGCGCAGCGAAACCCATCATGGTCCGGCGTCGGGATTCGATGGGTTTCGCTTCGCTCCACCCGTCCTGCGGACGCTACGGAAGCTAGATCACCGCGAAATGCCTGTTCAGCAAGTCCGTCACCAGCATCAGGCCGGGCGCATGCGTGATCGCGAACGGCAATTTTGCACTGGCAATCACCGCTTGCGGCGTCACGCCGCACGCCCAGAACACCGGAATCTCGTCCGGCGCGATCGGTACCGGGTCGCCATAGTCGGGCCTGCCAATGTCCTCGATTCCGATCGATTGCGGATGGCCGAGATGCACTGGCGCGCCGTGAACGGCAGGATAGCGTGAGGTGATCTGCACGGCGCGGATCGCATCCGCCGGCTTGAGCGGGCGCATCGACACAACCATGGGGCCGGCGAACGGTCCGGCGGCCGCGCATGCAATGCTGGTGCGGTACATCGGCACGCGCACCTTGTGCTCGACGTGACGCAGCGAGATGCCCTCGTCCATCAGCGCTTCTTCAAACGAGAAGGAGCAGCCGAGCACGAAGGTGACGAGATCGTCGCGCCAATGCGCCATGATGTCGGTCGGCTCCTCCACCACCTCGCCGTCGCGCCAGACGCGATAGCGCGGCACATCGGTGCGGATATCCAGATCAAGCCCAAGCGCGGGAATGCTGAAATCGCCGACATCGGACATGCCGATGATCGGGCACGGCTTTGGATTGAGCTGGCAGAAGCGGTGAAAGGCGGCGGCGTATTTTTCCGGCAGGATCGCCAGATTGCCCTGCACAAAGCCGTTGGCGATGCCTGCGGTGGTTGTGACCATGCCGGCGCGGCAATCGAGACGGGCCTGCAAACTCGGCGATATCTGGGCGCCCTGCAGCGCGGTCCGCTCGCCTTTCGTTCGCTCGATATTCATGCTGCGCGTTCCGTGCCTCGACAGGGGATACCGAAGGATTCTACCATGTGAGGCCCCGCACGCACCATCAGCTTTGCGCACAGGACCAATGACAAAAATCGCCTCCAACCTGCAGATCGATCCCGTCCGCCTCTGGGACACCATTCACGAAACCGCAAAGTTCGGCGCCACCTCCAAGGGCGGCGTGCGCCGGCTGACGTTGAGCCAGGAAGACAAGCAGGTGCGCGACTGGTTCCGCAGGGCGTGCGAGCAGGCGGGCCTCGAAGTGCATGTCGATACGCTCGGCTCGATGTTCGGCCTGCGCAAGGGGCGCGACATGTCAAAACTGCCGATCGGGCTTGGCTCGCATCTCGACACCCAGCCGACCGGCGGCA
>Ga0081540_1004219_pt1 | contig 11043 bp, 10 predicted proteins | sample TabmetS2T1R1_FD_71024 | JGI IMG/M metagenome (GOLD analysis project Ga0081540, IMG submission 71024) | Tabebuia heterophylla rhizosphere microbial communities from the University of Puerto Rico - S2T1R1 | ecosystem: Host-associated > Plants > Roots > Rhizosphere ... | reverse complement strand
TCGGACCGTCATTGCAACCCGATTGACCGAAATCTCGCGCATGCAGCGATGGTGTCCGAGCCGGCAGACCGGCTTGTGGCAGGGCCGGCAAGCCAATTCCTCAGCGGTTTCGACGACGGCGGCGATCGGATTGAGTGGGGCCCAGTGCCAGGCACTGGTCGGGCCGAAGATCCCGATTGCCGCTGTCCCAAGGGCGGCTGCGACGTGCAGCAGACCGGAATCGTTCGATATCGCGAGGTCTGCCGCGGCGAGCGCGAGAATGGCATTGCGCAAGTCGGGCCCGGTGAGGTCGCGGATCTGGGCGCGGTCGGCGATTTCGGCGGCGAGGTCCTTTTCGTTCGGTCCGCCGATCACCCATACCCAATGGCCTTCGGCACAAAGGCGGCGCGCCAGTTCCGCGTAGGATGCGCTCGGCCAGCGCTTGGACGGCCCGCCCGCCCCCGGCGCGAGTGCGACGACCGGGCGGCCGTCAGCCGCGAGCCCCAGCCGCTGGCGCCAGTTGGCGCATTCCGCCGCCGGTACCTTGAGTTCGGGCAGTGGCCAGGCGGGCGGCGCCCGTTCACCCTTGGCCAGGGCAAGGGCGGCGCATCGATCAGCCATGCGCGGGAGCCGGCGCTCGCCGAAGCGCAGGTCGTTGATAAGACCAAAGCGGCCTTCACCGAGAAAACCTGTGCGCCGGGGAATTCCGGCGAGGAAGGGGGCCACGGCGGCCTTCCAAGTCCGGGGCATGACCAGTGCGTGGCCGTAGTCCTCGGCCCGCAGCCTGCGGGCAAGGGCGCGATGCTGGTTCAGCGCGAGGCGCTTGCGCGGCAGGTCGACGACGATCCCCTTGCGTACGCCCGGCATGTAATCGAGGAGCGGAGCCACCATCGAGGTGGTCAATACGTCGATCGCGGCAGTTGGCGCGCGTTGTCGTAGCAACCTAACGACGCTATGGCAGCGCACAAAGTCGCCGATCCACATGTAGGGGATGATGAGGATTGGCGGTTCGGGCATATCTTGGGGTCACCTTGGCTGATAAGGTTCAATTCATTCGTCTTGAACTGAATAAATTTTCATTTCTATCCTTGTACTGGTCTGGCCGACCGGGAAGGCCGGTTAGCTCGGGAAGGCCGGTTAGCTCGGCTCTCGCAGGCTGTCCAGTGCGCCCAGGGCGCCAGGATGAAGATCGGGCCCCCTTTACGCTGTCTGTCCAGGGAAGTTGCACCCCTGGACGCCCTCGGGCAAAGGGAGGCAGCAGCCGCGGCGGGTAGGAATGCTGTTGGTCACCGGCGGAGCCGGCTTCATCGGGTCCAATCTGGTCGCCGGCCTCAACGAGGCGGGGCGGACCGACATTGTCGTCAACGACGCACTCGGCGAAGAGGGCAAATGGCGCAATCTGGGCAAACGCCAAGTCGCCGACGTGGTGCCGCCGGGCGAGCTCATCGCTTGGCTCCATGGCCGCAAGCTTGAGGCGGTCGTCCATCTCGGCGCCGTCTCCGACACCACTGCCACCGACGCCGATCTCGTCCTTGCTACCAATTTTAGGCTCTCGCTCAAGCTTCTGGATTGGTGCACGGCGACATCGACCCCGTTCATCTATGCATCTTCGGCTGCGACTTACGGCAATGGCGCCGCGGGCTTCGATGACGATTGGTCGCTCACGGCGCTGCGGCGGCTCAAGGCCATGAACTTGTACGGCTTCAGCAAACATCTGTTCGATCTCGCGGTTGTCGACCGCTTCGCGAACGGCGCGAAGCTCCCGCCGCAGTGGGTGGGCCTCAAATTTTTCAACGTGTTCGGTCCAAACGAATACCACAAGGGCGAAATGATGAGCCTGGTCGCCAAGCGCTTCGATGAGGCGAAAGGCGGCAAGGCGGTGCGTTTGTTCAAATCCCACCGCGACGGCGTCGCCGACGGCGAACAGAAACGCGACTTCATCTACGTCGATGACGCGGTCGCGGTGATGCTCTGGCTGCTCGAGACGCCGTCGGTATCCGGCATCTTCAACGTCGGCACCGGCCAGGCGCGAAGCTTCCGCGACCTGATTGCCGCAATGTTTCGTGCGCTCGGGCGCGAGCCGGCGATCGACTACGTCGACATGCCTGCGGCGATCCGCAATCAGTACCAATATTTTACCCAAGCCAAGGTCGAAAATCTGCGCCGGGCAGGCTACAACGCCGGCTTCACCCCGCTCGAAGAGGGGGTATATCGCTATGTCACCTTGTTCCTGAACCAACCCGATCGGTATCGGTGAAAGTCGCAGCACCGGCAGCCATCCAGCGATAGCGCCATGTTCAATTTCGAGGACGCGCTCAAGCTCATTCCCGAGCAGACCATCGTCTGCGTCGGAGATTTGATGCTCGACGACTTCGTGTACGGCGAGGTCTCCCGCATCTCGCCGGAGGCGCCTGCTCCGATTCTGGCCGTACGGCGCAATGAGCTCACCGTCGGCGGGGCCGGCAACGTAGCGCGCAACATCGCAGCCCTTGGCGCACGCTGCATCTTCCTCGGTGTCGTGGGAGAGGACGAGGCGAGCCGCACGCTGATGCGGGCGCTTGCCGCCGAGCCGTTGATCGAGCCGCATATCGTCGTCGACGCGCGGCGTCCGACGACGCGCAAAGTGCGCTTCGTCTCCGAGCATCATGCCACGCATCTGTTGCGCGCTGACTGGGAATTGGTGGAACCGCTCGATGCCAAGACCGAGAAGGCGCTGATCGATCGCACGCTCGCCGCCCTGCCGCGCGCGGGAGGCCTCGTCTTGTCCGATTATGCAAAAGGCACGCTGACGCCGCGGGTCATTCGGGCAGTGATCGAGGCGGCGAATGCGTCCGGGATACCGATTATCGTCGATCCCAAAGCCGTCGATTACTCCATTTATCGCGGTGCGACGGTGGTCAAGCCGAATCGCAAGGAACTTTCGGAAGCCACGCGGCGGCGCGCCGATTCCGATGCGGACGTGATTGCGGCGGCGGCGGAACTGAATGGGCTGCTGGGAACAGGCGCGGTCGTTGTCTCGCTCAGCGACGCCGGCCTGATGCTGGTGCCGGCAAACGGCGCGCCGATCCACGTGCCCGCTTATCCGGTCAAGCTGGGAGACACCTCCGGCGCCGGCGACACCGTCGTCGCCGCGCTCGCGGTGCTGCTGGCCACCAAGGCCGGCTATGAGCCGGCCGTACGCGCGGCCAACGCGGCTGCCGCCGTGGTGGTCGGCAAGCGCGGCACCGCGACGGTCTCGGCGGCGGAGTTGCGCTCGCGCATCCTGCCCGCCGCTTCGCTCGCCCCCGAGGAGAAGGTCATTTTCGACTGGTCGGTGCTCGAAGAGCGCCTCGCCGCATGGCGCGACCTGCGCATCGGCTTCACCAATGGATGCTTCGATCTGCTGCACCCCGGCCACATCAAGCTCCTGTCGGAGGCGCGGGCCGCGTGCGACCGCCTCATCGTCGGTCTCAACGACGATGCGTCGGTGCGGCGTTTGAAGGGCGAAGGTAGGCCGCTGCAGGAGGTGCATGCGCGGGCGGAAGTGCTGGCCGCGCTCGAGGCGGTCGACCTTGTCGTCGTCTTCGATCAGGACACGCCGCTCGAGCTGATCCGGCGCGTCCATCCCAAGGTCTTGGCCAAGGGCGGCGACTACCGGCGCGAGGAGGTGGTGGGACATGAGCTCGTCGAAAGCGCCGGCGGCGAAGTGATCCTCGTCGATCTCATGCCCGGTTTCAGCACATCCAAGATCGTCCGCCGATCACGCGTGCCTGCCCCGGTCAGAGGTTCTTAAGCTCGCACGGAGCGGTGCGCATGAGCCAGGGCCGCGAGCAGATGCTCGTTCGGGAGTTTTTCGGCGGCGCGCGGTCGGGCTTCTTTGTCGAGGTCGGCGCCAATCGGCCGCAGCAGGAATCCCAGACCTGGCACCTGGAGCAACTCGGTTGGACCGGCGTCCTGGTCGAACCGCAGCCCAAGCTTGCGAGCGATCTCCGTAACGCGCGTTCCGCCAAAGTGTTTGCAGTGGCTTGCTCCTCGCCACAGAACGCGGGGCGGCGCATGCGGCTTCATCTCGCCGGGGCGTTGTCCGCGCTCGATCGTGACCGAATGGCACCGGGAGCGCAGCCGCAGCAGGTCATCGAGGTCCCCGTGCGCACGCTGGACGACGTTCTCTGCGAGGCGCGCGCCCCCCTCGGATTCGATTTCCTCTCGATCGACGTGGAAGGCCACGAGCTCGAGGTGCTCAGCGGGTTCGATCTCACGCGTTGGCGGCCGCGCCTCGTGCTGCTCGAAGACCACGTCGGCAATCTGAAGAAGCACCGGTTCCTGCGGTCTGCCGGCTATCGGCTGATCCGCCGGTTCGAAAACAACGGCTGGTATGTTCCACGCGACCAGGCAATCGGCATCGCGCCGCGCGAACGATGGAACATCGTGCGCAAATATTATCTGGGTCTGCCCTTCCGCATCATGCGCAATGCGTCACGCGCGATTCGCCGCAGGCTGAGGGAGCGCCTCCACGTTTGAACGCGTCTCGTCGGGGTCAAGACTTCGGCGAGGCGCGCTCCGCCGCGCCGGCGAGATTCAGCGCCGCGTCCGCCAAAGGCGGCGGTCGTCGCAGCGGCGCAGTCGGCGGTGCTGACCACGTCTGCATCTCCTCATAACGCTTCGCGTAACGGTAAAATGTACCTTCGAAGTTTCCCAGCGCGATGATGAAACCCGCCCACCCGTCGCGGTAACCCTGCTTGAACAGGTAATGCTTTAGGAACGCCCACGCTCCGTGCCCGAGCGCGCCGCCCATCGAGATTCGCTTTCCTGCAAGCTTTCGCACCCCGAGCGATGAGTAGCGGTTCATCTTGTGGATGATCTCCTCGAGGTTACGAAAAGGAAACTGCCAGATGGCGCCTTGCAACAGTCCGAGCGGGCGTTGCGTCAAGAGTTGGTATCCTTCATGGACGGGGTCGTCGTTGTAGCGCATCGCGCCCTTACGGAAGAGCTGCGGCTGACGGAAGTTCGGGTACCAACCCGAGCCCTTGATCCAGCGTCCCATCATGTAATTGCGGCGCGGCACGAGGTAGGCGTCGTGCGCCGTTGCCGACGATAGAATGCCGAGAATCTCGTCGCGAATTTCCGCCGTGCAGCGCTCATCCGAGTCGAGGCTGAAGATCCACTCGTGCTGGCATTCCGCGATGGCACGATTTCGCAAGTCGCCAAAGCCGTGGAAGGGCAGTTGTACCACCCGCGCGCCGAGGCTTTGCGCGATTTCCGCGGTGCGGTCGGTGCTGCCGGAATCGGCCACTATGATTTCGTCGGCCCACAGCACGCTCGACACGGCATCCGCGACTTTTTCGGCCTCGTTAAAGGCGAGGATATAGGCCGATATCTTTTGCATGGTTCCTCGTTGTTGAGCCCGACCGCGGCGCACGCTATCACAGCGCCGCGCCTCATGCAGGACGAACACCGGAGCAGTGCCGACGTGCCCGATCTCATCTCCGTCATTGTCGCGACGTACGATCGGGAGGACGCGCTCGATGCGGTTCTATGGGGATTATCGCGCCAGAGCGATCGCGGTTTCGAGGTCGTGATCGCGGACGACGGCTCGCGCTCCACAACCGCGGCCGTAGTGGAAGGCTGGCGCTCGCGTCTTGGGGTTCCGCTCAGCCACGTCTGGCAGAGGAACTGCGGCTTTCGCGCCGCAGAAATCCGCAACCGCGCCATTCTCGCCTGCCGCGGGGATTACTGCATCTTTCTCGACGGCGACTGCATTGCGGCGGCCGATTTCATCGCCACGCATCGCAGGCTGGCCGAATCTGGATGGTTCGTCACCGGAAACCGCGTGCTGCTCTCGCCAACCCTCACCGACGCTGTGTTGCGCGAGAAGTTGCGACCGCAGGCGTGGAGCGCGTGGCGCTGGAGCCGGCACCGCTTGGCCGGCGGCGTCAATCGGCTGGCGGCATTGCTGCGCTTGCCGCTCGGACCTTTGCGCAAGCTGAGGCCGCGGCATTGGCGGGGCGCGCGCTCCTGCAACCTCGCGGTTTGGCGTTCCGATCTCGAGCGGATCGACGGCTTCGATGCCAGCTTCACCGGCTGGGGGCGTGAAGATTCCGATCTGCTGATCCGGTTGTTGCGGTGCGGCCTGCGCCGCAAGGACGGACGTTTCGCCACCGGCGTGATTCATCTCTGGCATCCGCCGTACGACCGCGCGCAATTGGCCGTCAATGACGCGCGCCTTGATGCCGTATTGCAAAGCGACCGCACGCGTGCGCAGCGCGGCCTCTCCGCGCTAGGCACCGCAGAGTGTGGGGCCCAGCGCAGGCAAGCGTCGGACTAATTACCTGCCTTGTGCTGCCGCGATTGATGTCTGAACGATGGCTGCTTCGATCGAAACTGCAACCTTCGGCGCGCTGGCTCCCGGACAGTTCGACCGTGCGGTCATCGCATTGACCAGCCGCCTGCCGAACAATTGGCTGGGATTGCGCCTTGCCATCTTGCTCCGCCGGTTCGTGACTGTTCGGCTCGCTTACCCGGACGGGGCGCTCGACGTCGTGCGTTGGGGCTTGCGTCTGCGCCTGCATCCGCGCGACAACGGATGTGAGAAGAATCTGCTATTTACGCCGCAGATGTATGAAACCACCGAGCTCGCCGAGCTGACGGCCGAGATCGCCCGCGCCAACGGCCGCCGCACTGGCTTTGTTTTCGTCGATATCGGCGCCAATGTCGGCTTGTTCTCTTTTTTCGTCGCCGCTTGTGCCGGGCCGAGCGCGCGCATCTTGGCCGTCGAACCGGAGAAGGGAAACCTGGAGCGCTTTTTCTTCAATATGCGGGCCAATCCCGGACTGCCGATCCGGGTCGTCTCGGCGGCGCTCGCCGGCGAGGCGGGGATGCTTGCCGTCGAACCTGATCTGCGCGATCGGGGCGGTACTCGCCTGCACCAATCCGTGCAGGGCGGGGAAGTCACGGTCGAGGCCAAGACATTGCTGCAGCTTTTGACGCAAGAAGGCGTGGGCTCTATCGACGCGCTCAAAATCGACGTTGAGGGTATGGAAGACAGCATTCTATCCTCGTTCTTCCGGGATGCGCCGCAACGGCTTTGGCCCCGCTTCATCTTGGTTGAGGACGCTCGTGCCGTATGGACTACCGATCTGTTTTCGCTTCTCGCCGCGAAGGGCTATGGCGTGGCGTCCCGCAGTCGACAGAACGTGATGCTGCGGTCGTCTCTCGCGCTCGAGAGATGCTGACTCGCGGTCTCGGTAAGAGCCTCGCAATGGGCTGGCGGAAAGTCTGTCTCGCATCATGACCAGAGCACTATCGGCCATCCCAGCCAACCGTGTGCGGCTTGCCCCCATTGCCGACGGGCTGGTCGCCGCCGTCGCGGTTTCACTTCCATGGTCGACCTCCGCGACCGGCATCCTGGTCGTGCTCTGGCTCATTACGATCCTTCCCGTCCTCGATGGTGCCGCGGTGCGGCGGGAGGTGCTGTCGGCGGCTGGTGGCCTCCCCGTGCTCCTGTGGGTGCTCGGCGCGATCGGCATGCTGTGGGCCGATGTGAGCTGGAGCGAACGCATCGCGGGCTTGAGCGGATTTCACAAGCTGCTTTTCATCCCGTTGCTGCTCGCGCAGTTCCGCCGCTCCGGCCAGGCGAGGTGGGCCATCGTCGGGTTTCTCGTGTCCTCGGTGGTATTGCTCGCCGTCTCGTGGGTGCTCGTATTCATCCCCTCTCTCTACTGGCGCGGCATCCGGTCGCCCGGCGTGCCCGTCAAGGATTACATCATGCAGAGCGCGATCTTTGCGATTTGCGCCTTCGGGCTGATCGGGCAGGCGGCCGAGCTGTGGCGCACGCGGGCGCGGCTTTCGCTGGCGCTGCTCGTCTTGGCGGCGGCCTTCATCGCCAACATCGTGTATGTGTCGACAGCGCGCACAACCCTCGTGGTGCTGGCGGTGATGCTGCTGCTGTGGGGCTTCCGGCAGTTCGGATGGAAAGGGGGACTGGGCGCCGCGCTGCTCGGCGTTATCGTGGCGGGCGCGGTGTGGGCGTCCTCGCCCTATCTGCGCGAGCGCATCTCGGTTTCCATGAAGGAAATGCAGACGTACGAGACCGGGCAGGTCAACAGCCCGACAGGGCTTCGCATCGAATACTGGAAGAAGTCGCTCGCCTTCATCGCCGAGGCGCCTCTCATCGGCCACGGTACCGGCACGATTCCAAAGTTGTTCCAGCGAGACGCGGCCCCCAGCACCCTTCCGGAGCTCATCACCACAAATCCACATAATCAGACGCTGGCAGTCGCGATCGAGCTTGGCCTCGCGGGCGTTAGTGTGCTCCTCGCGATGTGGCTGGCGCATCTCGCCCTGTTTCGCGGCGCTTCACTCGCCGCGTGGTTCGGCCTGCTCGTGGTGAGCTACAATGTCGTTTCGTCGCTGTTCAACTCGCATCTGTTCGATTTCGGCCAAGGCTGGCTTTATGTTCTTGGCGTTGGCATCACCGGCGGAATGGTTCTGCACGCAGCGGACACGGCAGGCAAAGCCCAGGAGAAACCATGAGCGCCCCGCGCGACGTCCTGCCACAAGACATCCTGGTGCCCATCTCGGTCGGCGAGCTGATGGACAAGATCACGATCCTCGAAATAAAGTCCGAGCGCATCAAGAACCCGAGCCAGCTTAAGAACATCGCGCACGAGCTCGAGGCGCTGCGCGCCGTGCGGCTGCACGAGATTGAGCGCGCCATGCTCGACAAGCTCAGCGCCGAGCTCAAACGGGTGAACGCAGAGCTCTGGGACGTGGAGGATGCCATCCGCGATTGCGAGGCGCGCTCTGATTTCGGCAAGCCCTTCATCGCGCTCGCGCGCACGGTCTACCGGCTCAACGACGAGCGCTCGCGGCTCAAGAAGGCGATCAATCTTGCGTCCGGATCGCGGATTGTCGAGGAGAAGTCCTATAGATCGTTTCAACGTGAAGACTGCGATCCCTGAGCGGAGGCGTCCTTGGACATCGCCATGAGAAGCCTCGATCTGCCCGAACACCCGCGCATCCTCGTGATCACGCTGCGGCGGCTGGGCGACGTGCTGCTTACGACTCCGCTCATCCGCAGCTTGAAACGAGGGTTGGCGGGCAGTTCGGTCACCGCGCTGGTCTTTCGTGGCACCGAAGGAATGCTGGCCGGCAATCCCGACGTTGACGAGGTGCTCGCGACCTCAGAGCGCCCCACGCTGGCGGACACGGCGGCTCTCGTCCGACGCTTGTGGCGCAACTACGACCTCGCTGTTGCGACCCAAGCCGGCGACCGGCCCACCTTCTTCGCGCTGATGGCGTCGCGCCGCCGGGTCGGACTCGTGCCGCGCGCCGGCCAAACCGGGGCATGGTGGAAACGCCACGCGCATCACATTCCGGTCGTGGCGGAGCCCGATTGTCATCGGGTGACGCAACTCCTGGCGCTCGCCAGCGCGCTCGGCCTCGAGCAGGCGCCGGATATCGTCTGTCCGCAAGGTGGCGCGGCCGAGGAGTTCACCCCTCGCATGCGTTATGCCGTGGTCCATGCCAGCCCGTTCTATCGCTACAAGCGCTGGACCGACGAGGGCTGGCGTGGCTTGGCGCGCGGACTAGCCGAGCGCGGACTTGCGCTGGTGGCGACCGAAGGCCGCGACCCCGCGGAGCAAGCCTATATTGACGGCCTGTGGGGGCCTGCCGATCCCGCCGTGACGCGCGTGCGTGGTCGCCTCGATTGGGCGAGCCTGAGCGCATTGCTCAAGGGCGCGGCCATCTACATCGGGCCGGATACCTCAATGACCCACCTCGCGGCTGCAAGCGGCTGTCCGACCATCGCGCTTTTCGGTCCGACCAGCCCCCGGCTGATCGGGCCGTGGCCGCCGGGCGGACTGGCCGAGCCGTGGGATCCTGCTGGCACGATCCAGCGCCGCGCCAATGTGTGGGTGATGCAGAACCCGCTCCCGTGCTTGCCATGCGAGAAGCTCGGCTGCGAAGGTCACCTTGACAGCTACAGCCGCTGCCTGGACGAGCTACCGGTCCGCTCGGTTCTGAGCGCAGTCGATCAAGCGCTGGGAACCGCTAGCCGTTCTCCGGCACTAGCGAATCCTGGGTCGATGCACGCGTCATAACTCTGACCCATCGAAAACATGCAGGTGAAGGGCGGAATTCTCGCAGAACGAGCGGCGATGGAGAGCAATCCTTCCAATCTCGATCGTGCCACCGTCGATGATTTCGGCCGGGAATGGCGGCGCTTCGATCAGAGCGCAGTGTCCAGCGCGGAACTGCAGCGCAGGTTCGACGAGTACTTCGCAATCTTCCCCTGGCACAGTCTCTCCCCCGAAGCGGTGGGCTTTGATGCCGGCTGCGGAAGCGGGCGATGGGCCGCGTGCGTCGCGCCGCGCGTCAGCCGACTACACTGCATCGACGCAAGCGTCGACGCATTGTCCGTCGCGAAAAAAAGTTTGGCGGGCCTGAGCAACGTAAACTTCCACGCAGCTTCGCTCGAGGCCATGCCTTTGGCCGACAACAGCATGGATTTCGGTTACAGCCTCGGTGTCCTGCACCATTTGCCCGATCCGGCGGCGGGCCTTGCCGCGTGCGTGAGGAAGCTCAAACGCGGCGGGCCGATGCTCGTCTATATTTATTACGCTTTCGACAACCGGCCGGCGTGGTTTCGTCTGCTGTGGCGAACGAGCGACCTTTTGCGCCGGCTTCTTTCGCGGGCTCCGTTCCGGTTGAAATCGGCAATCGCCGAACTTCTTGCCGCCTGCATTTATTGGCCGTTGGCGCGCGGTGCGCGGTTCGTCGAGCGGCTCGGCGGTAATGTCGCCAATTGGCCGCTCGGCGCCTACCGCCGACGCAGCTATTATGCCATGCGCACCGACGCGCTCGACCGCTTCGGCACGCGCGTCGAGCATCGCATGACCCGAGCCCAGATCAGGGCGTTGATGGAAGATGCCGGGCTGCGCGACATACGCTTTCGCGAGGCGGTGCCGTTCTGGTGCGCGATCGGTCGTAAGGCCTAGCGCGATCGAGCAGTCAAGCGGCCGATCAGGGGCCGGTTTTTTTTGCTCCGGGAGGCGGCAAGTCGAATCGTTCGTATGCCTGCTT
>Ga0081540_1004218_pt1 | contig 11043 bp, 8 predicted proteins | sample TabmetS2T1R1_FD_71024 | JGI IMG/M metagenome (GOLD analysis project Ga0081540, IMG submission 71024) | Tabebuia heterophylla rhizosphere microbial communities from the University of Puerto Rico - S2T1R1 | ecosystem: Host-associated > Plants > Roots > Rhizosphere ... | reverse complement strand
CGTGTGGCGGCAGGACACCAGCCGCGCCGCCGGGCCACGATCCAAGCTGACGCGCGCCGCGCTGCGGTGGGCGCTGGAGGCGATCGTGGTCCGGCACCTGACCGTGGCGCGCGTCGCCGAAGCCCTGGGTGTGTCCTGGAACACCGCCAACGACGCCGTCCTCGCCGAGGGCAAGCGGGTCCTGATCGACGACCCGGGCCGGTTCAGGCCGAAGCGCATCGACGTAAGCCTAACCTCACCACCCGCTGTCCGCCGCGGACGGCGGAACGCGCCGGGGAGTAGGCAGCAGCCGAGAGGCGTTCGATCACGCGGCAGCGTGCCGACGCAATTGGTGCCGGTCGCGGTGGTCGGCGTGGCGGCGCTTGGTGGGCCGGCTGGCGTGGGAGTTCGTTGGCGTTCGGGCGTCGTCAGCGTGAAGGACGCCACGGCGACGGCGGACGTGCTTCCGTCTCGGTCAAGGCAAAGCCCATGGCTGGCCTGGAGAAGTGACGCTGGACGGCGCAACGTCCGGATCTCACCGTTGGAGTCGTGAGCTGGCAATCCCGCGGCGGGTCCATCGTCAACATCTCCTCGATCTTCGGGCTCGCCGGCGCCGAGCATACGTGGCCTGCGGCGCCAGCACGGCCGCCGTCGTTCCGATCACCAAGACGGCAGCCCTCGAGCACGCGGCGGAGCGCATCCGCGTCAATGCCGTCTGCCCGCAGCTGCCGACCGAGCGAGTGCTGCTGGGCAACTCGATGGTCATCCACGGATGGCCGATGACCTGCCAGGGCCGGACGTCGCCGAGACCACCGTCGCCCTCGACGATATGCGCACAGACCCGCCCACACCAGCGACGACGGCAGCGAACCGGCACCGGTCTGGGAGCAAGCCCAGTACCTGCGCGAGCCCGATCCGAGCCATGTATCAGGCACCGCGTCTGCGCCTCCATCCACCAGGTGCCCACCCGCCATCTCTGGGGAGACGCCGCATGCCCACGGTGAGTTGATTCAGAAGGACCGGACCAGGAGGCGGCTGCCATGTCCGACATCCCGGAACGGCGCTCCGCGGGGGCTGACTGCAAGGACCTGGCGTTTTTCGCGCCGGACCGGTCGCGGGTCGCTCTAATCAGGCACGGCCGATCTACCGGCTTCCGCGTCATGGACGCGTACGAGATCCCGGAACGGGACTTCAACGTCGTCACCAGGGGCGGCCAAGCCACCAACAGCCAGCGCTGGGTACTGACAGACACTGGAGGCGGGCTCTTCACGATCATGCAGGTCAGCAGCGATCGTTACCTGGACGCGCACGAGATCGGCGGCCCCGATTTCGATTTCCGGGTGGTGACGCGGCCGCGGCAGGACAACGACACCCAGCTGTGGTGCCTCACCCCCTCGGGCAGCAAGATCTTGATCCGGCAAGTGAGCAGCGGCCGGGCGCTGCAGCCCTATCTGACCGCGGACATGGACTTCCAGGTCGTCACCCGGCCACGCGACGACGCTGACGACAACCAGTGGTTGTGGGAGCCCCTGCTCGGCCCGTTCGGCAGCACGTTCCCGGCGGACCGCTCGGCGCCGTTCAACGCCCCGCCGGCCGCGGGGCCCCCGACCGGCTGGGTCAACCCGGGTCTGCGCGTCGAGAACATCGCGTACCGCACCACCTCAGCGAAGCTGCACCTGCTGACGCGCGACGCCCGGGGGGTCACCTTCGTGGAGCCGCTCACCGACGCGGCCAGAATCAACGACCCCGGCACCCCGTTGGCCCTGAGCAACCCCGTCGGCTTCGTCGACACCATGCGAAACCTCAACTTCCTGCTCTACGTGGACCAGGCACGGAACGTACACAGCCTGTCCTGGTCGACCCACCCGGTCGGCCACGACAACCTCAGCGGGGCAGCCGGGGCACGGAAGGTCGCGGACCAGAGCAACCCAGTCGGGTACTACATCCCGGTCGCGGATACCCATCACGTGATCTACCGCGCCGACAACAACCACCTCTACGACCTGAGGTGGGACGGCGACGGCGCCGTCAACCCCGGCCGCGACCTCACCGGGACGAAACCGACCGCCACCGGCAACCCCTCAGCATTCGTCAACGGCACGGGAATGAACTTTGCCGTCCACCGTACTCGATCCGACGACCACATCCGCAGCCTCTACTGGGTCGACGACACCGGCGAACCAGGCCTCGATGACCTGTCCGGGGTCGCCGGTACACCACCGGCCAAGGGCAATCCGGTGGGCTACTACACGGCGCACGACGACACGGTGCAGATCGTCTACCACGGCGGCGACGAGGGGCACCTGTACGAGCTGTACTCATCCGGCAACGCGACTATTACCGGCTGGGACATCACCCCTGACGATGCCCCCACGCCGACCGGCACCCTCGCGGCCTACTACAGCGCGGGCACGAACACGAAGCACGTCACCTACTACTCCGGGGAGGATCAGCGGCTGCACGAGATCTGGTGGGTCCCCGGAGAGATGAGAGCCGAACACGTCGACCTCACCGGTGAAGCCGACCAGGCGTCGACGCCCACGGGCCGGCCCGCGGCGTTCACAGTAGACGGACCGAACTCGCTCCACGTCGCCTACCGGGGACCGGGCAGTCAGATATTCGAGCTGCGCAGATGGTGGTCGTGACGCCGGACCGGTGTCCCAGCGCGCTGAAATGTCTGTCTAGCCACGAAAGATCGAGGCTAGGGATGATGATGACGCGCAGGCTGGAGGCAGGATCGGCATATCGAGGAGGAGGAGCGATGACGACACGAGATGCCTTTACCCCCGAGGAGTGGACTCGTGTGCTCGAGGGACCACCGATCGCCGGCATGATCGTAATCACTGCGGCCCGCGGCGGGATGTTCCGGGAGACTTTCGCGATGTCCAAGGCGTACGCGGAGGCGCGCCGCGCGCATGGGCAGAGCGAACTCCTGGACGAGATCGTGGCCGCCAAGCCGAAGGCCGACCACACCGCGTACCGGACGCCGGAGGAGTTGCGCGACAACGGCCTGCAGCGTCTGCGCGCCGCGGTGATGCTCGTGGAGAGCAAGTCGACTCCGGACGAACTCGACGGGTATCGGCGCTTCATCCTGGCCGTTGCGGACAAGGTCGCGCTGGCTCACCGCGAGGACGACCAAGCCGTGAGCCCGGCCGAGGCCGAGGCCATCGATCACATCGCTGCGGCGGTGAGCGCGAAGAGCGCCTGATCACCGCTGTTCCTCGGTCGGCCGGGCCGCCGCGGCAGCGGCTGAGCGTCAAGCGTGAGTACTGCGCCGCGCAAGGGAGAGGGGATACGCCACGATGCATGCGCCGCAGGTCCAGCGTGCGGTCGCCGCGGCCATGTGGACGGCCTCATCATGTGACCTGACGGTCGAAGACGCGATCGTTCTTCAGAACTCGAACAAGCTCACTCTGCGTCTGCTGCCGTGCGACGTCCTCGCCCGGGTGGCGCCGGTAGGGCATCAGGTCGCGCAGTTGGAAATCGACCTCGCTGTACGGCTCACCGAATCCGAGAGCCCCGTGGCGGCTCTCGAGCCTCGAGTGGAGCCACGCGTGTACGAGCGCGATGGCTTCGTGGTCACGCTGTGGACCTACTACGAGCCTGCCACGCCTCAGGAGGTCCTACCAGCTCAGTATGCCGATGCGCTCCAGCGGCTCCATGCCGGAATGCGCACGCTCGATATTCAGACGCCGCACTTCACGGATCGAGTCGAACAGGCACAACAACTCGTGGCGAGCCGCATCCGCACTCCGGCGCTCGCCGACGCGGACCGCGAACTGCTCGCCGACGCGTTGACACGTCTGACGCGAGTGATCCGCGAGCGCGGTCGTGCCGACCAGCTACTGCACGGCGAGCCGCACCCCGGCAATGTCCTCGGTACGAAGAACGGACTGCTCTTCATCGACCTCGAGACGTGCTGCCGCGGCCCCGTCGAATTCGACCTCGCCCATGCCCCCGAAGACGTCAGCGACCTCTATCCGGATGTCGATCACAACGTGTTACGTGAGTGCCGGATCCTCGTGCTAGCGATGATCACGGCGTGGCGATGGGATCGAGGCGACCAGCTCCCGAACGGTCGCCGGCTGGGTAGAGAGTGGCTCAGCCAGATCCGGGCTGCGCTCCAAGGCGACGGGCCGGACACACGGTCCGCTGCGGCTCGCTGATAAGACCGACCATCCCGGTCGCGATATTCCGCCGGGGCCGCCCAGCGGCGTCTGATCGCTGATCGCGCATCAATCGATCGATGCTCGCCGGTCCAGGCGAGGGCGGCTACGGGGAACCATCCGTCGGAGTGGGTGGACGAGTGGGTGCGGTGACGCGGCGTTCGACGCGCCGGTCGGGCACGAACCACATCAAGGCCACGGCGACGTAGATGGCCAGAGCGAGCCAGCGACTGACGAACGAGAGGGCGACGGCCACGCAATACAAGACGGGAGAGAGCCTGCCCTTGAGGTCTCGCCCGAGCGCCGTCGCGAGCAGCGAGTGATCCGGCTGTGCGCGCAGCAGTCGGCCTTGCAGCACGTAATAGGCCGCGCCGGCGGCGAGCAGCACGATGCCGTACACGGCGACCGGAACAGGCGGGAAGCCGTTCTCGCTCATCCATGCGGTGGTGAACGGGACGAGGGAGAGCCAGAACAGCAGGTGCAGGTTGGCCCACAATGCCGCTCCGTTCACGTTCGACACCGCGGCGAGCATGTGATGGTGATTGTTCCAGTAGATGCCGATGTTGACGAAGGAGAGCACGTACGCCAGCAGGACCGGCAGATCCTCGCGGAGGGCCGCCCAGGAGGTGCCGGTGGGGGTGTGCAGCTCGAGCACCATGATCGTGATAAGGATAGCGATCACGCCGTCGCTGAACGCCTCCAGTCGGCCCTTGGACATGTCGCGAGGCTAGCCCGAAAGCCCGTGTCGCCTTCGGGCCGATCCTGGCGGGAGCCCACGTCAGGGCGTCAGGCCGCTGGTCATCGAATGGTGAAGGTCGTCGTCGCGGTGCCCTTGCCTCGTACGGTGATCTGGTAGGCCGCGAGCCGGTGGTGGGCGTCGGGGAACCACCAGCCGCTCGTCGGTCGGGTGACCCCGTGGGCCAGTGCGGTCCCCGTGCCCGACGTCGTCAGGGTCAGCGTCCTGGTCGTGGACCTGAAGACCAAGGTCGTGGTGTCGGCGCTCCTGGACGACAGGGTCCAGCTCGGGTCGAGGTGCCACACCTGCTCGAAGGCGGCGGCGCCCCCGAAGGTGTCGGTGACCAAGAGCTCGCGCGCGTCCCGGCCGATCGACGTGCGCCGGACGTGGTCGACACCGAAGAGGGCGTCCGTCGTCGCCCACTGGTGCCACGGGGCGCGGATGTTCGAGGCGGTCACCAGCACCGATCGCGTGGTATCCAGGGTGGTGCCGGACGGCCAGGCGACGTTGTGTCCCACTGGATTCGCCGCATACGCGCGGTAGTTCCCCACCGCGTCGTAGACGGGCCGGCCGGGATTCACCAGGATGCGCTTGCCCAGCGCGCTCCAGGTGATGCCGCCGCGGTCCTGCTGCCCGTGCGCCCAGCGGGGCGGCCCGTAGCGGATGACGTAGTAGGACGTGCCAGGGTCCTTCCAGGCCCAGCGGCCGACCACCACCCCGGCCGCGTCGTCCCGGAAGGTCCGGGTGGTCCAGGTGGAACGGGTCACGCCCTTGTCCCGGGAGGCGTCGCCGAAGACCGTGAGCAATCCATCCGGCTCGGTCAGCCAGGCCGAGACTCGATCGCCACGCTGGGCGATGGCCCGGACGGCGGCGATTCCCGGGTCGCCCGGGTGGTAGCGACTGATCGCGTCCGCGACGCGGAACCACAGCGCGACGTTGAAGACGTGGTAGCTGGACGACTGCTCCTTCGACGTGCCGGCCGCGGTGAAGGCCTGCGGAGCTTCGGACTTCAACCGGGCGATGCTCCTGTCGCGCCAGTCGGTCCGCCGGAGGAGATCGGCTGCCTCCAGCACGAACAGGTCGGCCATGATGCCGTGGTTGTGGACGGCGTGCGCCGGCGGCCCGTAGAAGCGTGAGCTGTACTGCACGGCGACGTCGGCACGGATCGCGGCCACCAGCCGGGCGTCTCTGGTGAGGGCGTAGAGGCAGTTCTCGGTCTGCAGGCGACGCAGCGCCGTGCCCTCGTCCCATCCGTACCTGTCGTCACCCGGGTCGGGGTTCTGCCGATGGAAGGTCAGCACCTGCTCGACGACGGCGTCGAGCGACTGCTTCTGATTGTCGTCGTAGGCACGCTGGGCGAGTGGCCGAAGCCATGCCAGCGAGAGGAATTGCAGTCGCCAGGCCGGGTCCGGGTAGGGAGGCGTCTTCCACCATGCGGCCGGCACCTTGCCCAGCGTGAAGGTCATCGGTGGCAGGGACACCACGATGGGGTGCCCGTCCGGAACCGGTTCCACGGCGTGCATACCGCAGCGCAGGGACAGCTCGGCGCTCGGGAGGAGATCAAGCTCCGTCAGGCCGGCGACGGCGTGCGGAGGAGGAGAGGGCGTGGTCGCCACGGCGCCTCCTTCAGGAGTTCGAGCGCGTATCGGGCGTCGTCGACCGCGCCACCATTCGGACATCTGATGGCCTACCACGCCGTCCGCGCGCTTGGCGTGGCATCCCTAGGGTCCAGGGCCTGTCGCCACTGCCTGACGAGAGGTCTTCCCCGGACCCCACCGCTGCCCGGACTCCGCCGCTGTCCGGACCTGACCAGGCGGCCCGTCGTTGAATGTCCCCATGGTGAGCGCTCGAACCTCCAACGGCACCGACGAGAGCCTGATCCAGGCCCTCCGCCGCGCGGGCGTCGGGGACGTCGATGCCTCCGGCCTGGCGCGAGCCCTGTACTCCTCCGACGCCTCGCTGTACCGGGTGCTGCCCCGGCTCGTCGTCCGGCCGCGGCACGTGGACGAGATCGTCGCCACCCTCGCGGTCTGCCGAGAGCACGACGTGCCTCTGACGATGCGGGGCGCGGGCACCTCGATCGCGGGGAATGCGGTCGGCTCCGGCGTGGTCGTGGACACCAGCGCCCACCTGGACCGGGTGCGCGGGATCGACGTCGAAGCTGGGACGGCGCAGGTCGAGCCCGGCGTCGTGCAGGCGGCGCTGCAGCGCGCCGCCCGGCCGTACGGCCTGCTCTTCGGGCCGGATCCGAGCACGCACAACCGGTGCACGGTCGGCGGCATGATCGGCAACAACGCCTGCGGCTCCCGGGCGCTCGGCTACGGTCGGACGTCGGACAACGTGGTCGCGCTCGACGTCCTCACCGGCGGCGGCGAGCGGCTGCACCTGTCCGACCAGGCCCCCACCGGCGGCGTCCTGAAGGACCTGCAGACGCTGATCGGCGGCGAGCTGGCGCTGCTGCGCACGGAGTTCGGACGCTTCGGCCGCCAGGTCTCCGGCTACTCCCTCGAACACCTGCTGCCGGAGCGCGGTTTCGACGTCGCCCGCGCGCTGGTCGGCACCGAGGGGACCCTCGCCCTGGTGTTGGGCGCCACCGTGCGCCTCGTCCGGGAGCCGGCGCTCCGAAGGCTCGTCGTCCTCGGCTACCCGTCGATGGCCGATTCGGCGGACGCCGCCCCCAGCGTGGTCCGGCACGGGCCGACGGCGGTGGAGGGGCTCGACGCCCGGATCGTGCAGCGGCTGAGGGACGTGCCGCACGCCGTCCTCCCGGAGCTGCCCCGGGGCGAGGGCTGGCTGATGGTCGAGCTGACCGGGAGCTCCAGCGCGGAGCTCGAGAGCAAGGCGCGCGGCGTGGTGGCCGATGCGCAAGCGCTCGACACCCATGTGGTCACCGATCCCGACGAGACCGCGGCGCTGTGGCGGATCCGGGAGGACGGCGCCGGACTGGCGGCCAGGACGCCGGACGGGCTGCCCGCGCACGCCGGGTGGGAGGACGCCGCCGTGCCGCCCGAACGGCTCGGGGCGTACCTGCGCGGCTTCGAGGCGTTGCTCGTCGAGTACGGCCTGGTCGGCGTCCCGTACGGGCACTTCGGCGACGGCTGCGTGCACGTGCGGATCGACTTCCCGTTCCGCCAGGGGCAGGACGGGCCCGACCGCGGCCGGTCGGTCTACCGTCGGTTCGTGGCGGACGCCGCGCGGCTCGTCGCCGGCTTCGGCGGCTCGCTGTCCGGTGAGCACGGCGACGGCCGGGCCCGCAGCGAGTTGCTGCCGCTCATGTACTCACCCGCCGCGATCTCGCTGTTCGGGCGGGTCAAGGGACTGTTCGACCCCGGCGACCTGCTCAACCCCGGCGTGATCGTCCACCCGGCCCGGGTGGACCGAGCGATCCGCGTTGCGCAGGCGCCGTCGCTGACGACGGGGCTGGGCTTCGCGCTCCGGCGGGACGCCGGGGACTTCTCCGCCGCAGTGCACCGCTGCACGGGTGTCGGCAAGTGCCGCGCCGATCTGCAGGCCACCGGCGGGGTCATGTGCCCGTCCTGGCCGGCGACGCGAGACGAGAAGGACACCACCCGGGGCCGCGCCCGGGTGCTGCAGGAGATGCTCGCCGAAGGTGGGCCGGTGCGCGGCTGGCGCTCCCCAGAGGTGCATGCGGCGCTGGACCTGTGCCTGTCGTGCAAGGGCTGCTCCCGCGACTGTCCGACCGGCATCGACATGGCGACCTACAAGTCCGAGGTCCTGCACCGGTCGTACCGGCGGCGCCCTCGGCCACGCAGCCACTACGCCCTCGGCCAACTGCCCCGGTGGGCCGATCTCGCGGCTCGCGCTCCACGGCTGGCCAACGCGGCGACGCGCTCACGCCTGGGTGGTCGGTTGGCACGCTGGGCGGCCGGCGTCGACCAGCGTCGCGACCTGCCGACGTTCGCCCCGCACACCTTCCGGCAGCTGTGGGCGGCCCGCGGCGAGGCGCAGACCGGCGGCAGCCCGGTCGCGCTGTGGATCGACTCGTTCACCGACCACTTCGTTCCCGAGGTCGCCGTCGCCGCGGTCGCGGTGCTCGAGCACGCCGGCTACGAGGTCCGCGTTCCGGACGGCGACACCTGCTGCGGGCTCACCTGGATCACGACCGGTCAGCTCGAGGGGGCGCATCGGATCGTCGGACGGACGGTGGCGGCGCTCGCGCCGTTGGCCGAGGCGGGCGTGCCGATCGTCGGGCTGGAGCCCTCGTGCACAGCCGTGCTCCGGCACGACGCGCACGAGCTGCTCGACGACCCGCGGGCCGACGCCGTCGCGAGGGCGACGACGACGCTGGCCGAGCTGCTCACCGCGACCCCTGGCTGGCGGCCGCCGGACCTGGCCGGGCTCACGGTGGTGGCGCAGCCGCACTGCCACCACGCGTCGGTGCTCGGCTGGTCGGCCGACGAGCGGCTGCTGCGGGAGGCAGGGGCGACCGTGAGCCGGCTCGGCGGATGCTGTGGGCTCGCGGGCAACTGGGGGGTGGAGCGCGGGCACTACGAGGTGTCAGTCCGCATCGCCGAGCAGTGCCTGCTGCCCGCCGTCCGGGATCTGCCGGACGACGGCGTGGTGCTCGCCGACGGCTTCTCCTGCCGCACCCAGCTCGACCACCTCGCCGACCGCCCCGGCATGCACCTTGCGCAGCTGCTTGCCCGTGCCAGCGCTACCTGAGGGGACGTCGAACGGCCGGTCAGCCGCTCCTCATCCCGGCGGGCGTAGCCAGCGTGCCGCCGCCTCGAAGGTGCCGTCGGGCGTGCTGTTGAACGCGATCGCGGCGTCGGGTGCGTGCCGCCGCACGAGGTTGATGATGCGTTCGAACAGCTCCAGCCGGTCCTCCGCCCTGCGGACGCCACCGCCGACGACGACCACGTCCCAGGGCCGCCTGTCGAGCGCCTCGGTGACGACCGCCTCGATGTCGACGCTGCCGTCCAGCCCGAACAAGCAGCTCTCCACCCCGACACCGGCAGCGGCGAAACGCGCCATGCCGACGGCGATCGCGTCCGCCACCGGTGCGGGGTCCCAGGGCCCGGGCACCCGGTACGGGTCCAACCCGATCACCAGGACCCGCGGCTCGGGAAGGGTCCTGTCCACCCTGGCAAAGATAGCCGCGCGCAGCGGTAGTGCTCAGTCGAGTGTCACGATCCACGCGCGCGCGACGGGCGACCGGAGGAGAGAGAAATTCATGTCAACGTCCCTGTGCGGTATGGGCAGGAGAATGGAGCCGTCCCAGACCGTCGCATCTAATCCGCGCCGATCACCCGCTGAATCCGGTCCTTCGGGTGGACGGCCGGGGTGCGCCTCCTTAGTCTGCTGCCAACTCCAATCCGCGGAAGGAAGCATGCAGATGGCACAGCGAGTGCAAGTCGTCCTCACCGACGATATCGACGGCACCGAGGGAGTCGAGACCGTCGGCTTCTCGTACAGCGGCATCGACTACGAGCTCGACCTGTCGGCGAAGAATGCCAAGAAATTCCATGACAACCTGCAGTTCTACGCTGACCATGCTCGTCGGGTGGGCGGTCGCCGCCGTGCCGGTGGTGGAACGAAGACCACCAGGCTGAGCTCGGACAACGCGACGATCAGGGCCTGGGCCAAAGCCAACGGCATCGACGTCCCGGCCCGTGGCCGGATCAGCAGCTCGGTCCGGGAGCAGTTCGAGGCGGCGCAGACGTCCTGACCGGGTCGGAAGGCAGCCGAGACGCGCGCGACGGGAGGACGCATGCACGTCCTGATCGTCGGCGCCGCCGGCATGATCGGCCAGAAGCTGACCGCGCGGCTCGTGCGAGACGGGACGGTCGCGGGCCGGGTGGTCGAGCGGTTCACCCTGGTGGACGTGGTTCCGCCGCAACGGCCGCCCGTCACGGCTACTGATGTAGAGGTCGTCGGCGCGGATCTGGCGTCGCCTCGGCGGGCCGACGCTCTCGTGGCGACACGCCCGGACCTGATCTTTCATCTCGCCGCCGTCGTCTCCGGTGAGGCAGAGGCGGATTTCGACAAGGGTTACCGCGTCAACGTCGACGGCACGCGGGCGCTGTTGGAGGCGGTCCGGACGGCCAACGCCCTCGACGGATACCGGCCTCGATTGGTCTTCACGTCCTCGATCGCCGTCTACGGCGCGCCCCTGCCGGATCCCATACCGGAGCAATTCCA
>Ga0081540_1004217_pt1 | contig 11045 bp, 10 predicted proteins | sample TabmetS2T1R1_FD_71024 | JGI IMG/M metagenome (GOLD analysis project Ga0081540, IMG submission 71024) | Tabebuia heterophylla rhizosphere microbial communities from the University of Puerto Rico - S2T1R1 | ecosystem: Host-associated > Plants > Roots > Rhizosphere ... | reverse complement strand
GGAGCCCTCCTCGCCGTCGGCCCGGGGGACCAGCTCGTGGCCGACGGGCGCATCGTCGCCTCGGACGGCCTGGCGCTGGACGAGTCGGCCCTGACCGGCGAGTCGCTCCCCGTGGCGCGCGACGTCGGGGACGAGGTCCGCGCCGGCGCCTACGCGGCCGAGGGTTCCGGTCGCTACGTGGCCACCGCGGTGGGCGTCGACAGCTACGCCCAGCGCATCGTGGGGGCGGCGCACGAGGAGCGCGACCTGCGCTCGCCGCTGCAGCGGGCGATCGATCGCCTCCTCTACCTGACGGTGGCGGCGATGGTGCCCCTGGGCATCGCCTTCGCGATCGCCCTGGTGCGCCGCGACACGGACACCCGGGATGCGATCACCAGCGCCACGGCCGGCGTGGTGACCCTGGTGCCGGAGGGGCTCATCCTGCTCGTGAGCCTCGCCTACGCCCTCTCGGCGATGCGCATGAGCCGGCGCGGGGCCCTGGCCCAGCGGCTCTCGGCCATCGAGGCGCTCGCCTCGGTCGACGTCGTGTGCCTGGACAAGACCGGGACCATCACCGAGGACGCGCTGCGCCTGATCGAGACCCAGCCCGGCCCGGGTGTCGCGGCCGCGACGCTGGACCGCGCGGCGGCCCGCTACGCCGCAGCGTCGCCGGAGGTCGACGACACGCTGATCGCCGCCCTGCGCGACGGCCTGCCGGCCGACCCGGAGATCGCGGAGGACGCGGTCCCGTTCAGCTCCCGCAGGCGGTGGAGCGCGCTGCGCCTGGACGACGGGTGGCTCGTGCTGGGCGACCCGGGCCTGGTCGGCGGTCCCGCGCTGGCCGAGCGGGCCCGAGCCGAGGCCAGCCAGGGCCGCCGCGTCGTGGCCCTGGCCCGCGCCCGGGGGCCGGTCGCCGCGCCGACCCCGGACGCGCCGCCGCCGTCGGGCGGGCAGCGCGGCCCGGATCCGCTCGGGTGGCGCGGCCCGGTCCGCCTGCCGCCGCTGTGCGTCCCGGATAAGATCTTCGATTGGTACCGTCATGATCGCTCCCCATGTGTGGTCGCCAGCGCGGCCGGCAGCGCGGCGCGCAGCGTGTCCAGTGCCCGCGCCAGGTGTGTACGGACGGTGACCGTCCGGCAGTCGAGCAGCTCCGCGATCTGCTCGGTCGAGAGGTCCTCGTAGAAGCGCAGCGCGATGACCGCGCGCTGCCTCGGTGGCAGCGTCGCGATCAGGCGCAGCATCGCGTCACGCTCGTCGTACGGGCCGATCGCGTCGGGCGCGGGCCGCGCGAGCACGTCCAGCGGCGCCCGGTCCAGCGGTACCAGCCGCGCCGCCCGCCGCCTGCGCCAGGACAGGAACTCGTTGAGCACCATGCGTTTGACGTAGCTCTCGGGCGCGTTGAGCCGGGCGATGCGCGACCAGCGGGCCGAGGCGCGGACCAGAACATTCTGGGTTATGTCCTCGGCCAGATGGGGATCCCACGTCACCACCGTGGCGTAGCGCACCAGCGCGCCGAGCCGGGCGGCTACGAACTCCTCGAAGGTCACGGTACTCACACGCACCGGGGAGGCCGGATTGATGACACGGGTACGCGATCAGGCCGCCAGGTCGAGCTGGTACACCTGACCGACCAGGTCCACGCCGAAGCTGTGGTGGGGCTCCTCGCGCACCAGCGCGAACCCGCGCGACAGGTAGACGCGCCGGGCGGCCACGAGCGGGTCGTTCGTCCACAGCGTCATCCGGGCATACCCCGCCCGGCGGGCGAAGGCCACGCACTCGTCCACCAACCGGCCGCCGAGACCGTGCCCGCGCGCGGACGGGTCGACGAGCAGGATGCGCAGCTGCGCCGTGGCGTCGTCCGCGCGCACGCACAGCACGCAGCCGACCCGACGCCCGTCGAGTTCGGCGATCCACGCGGCCTCGCGGTCCGGGTCCCGACCGGCCGCGTAGTCGGCGACGATCCGGGCGACCAGCGCCTCGAATCCCGTGTCCCAACCGAACTCCGCCGCATACAGCTCGCCGTGCGCGAGCACCATCCAGCCCAGGTCGCCGGGCTGGCCGAGCGGGCGGACCACGATCTGCTGGCTCACTCCGGGCCTCCGTCCCACTGAAACACTCGTTTCAGTGGGATAGTAGCGCCGTGAGCGACCCGACGCCGACCCCGTCCCCGCGCCGGCAGGAACTGCTGGAACGCGCCTACCGGTACGCACTGCGCAACGGCCTGGCCGAGCTGTCGCTGCGGCCGCTGGCGACCGCCATCGAGTCGAGCCCCCGGGTCCTGCTGTTCCTGTTCGGCTCCAAGGACGAACTGGTCCGCGCCCTGCTCGCCCGCGCGCGCGCCGACGAGCACGCACTACTCACGCGCGTGCGCGCCGATACCACCCGGCGCGACCTGCCCACCGTCGTCCGCACCACCTGGCAGTGGCTGGTCGAGCCGGCCCACCGGCCCCTGCTGACCCTCTGGCTGGAGGCCTACGGGCGGTCGCTGACCGAGCCGGCCGGCCCGTGGGCGGACTTCGCGCGGCAGACCGTCGACGACTGGCTCGGCATCCTCGCCGCGGCGCAGGCCCCGGCGCGGCGGCGGGGACGCACCGCGGCCGCCGAACGGACGCTCGCCCTGGCGGTGCTGCGCGGCGCCCTGCTCGACCTGCTCGCCACCGGCGACACCGGGCGGGCCGGCGGCGCCGTCGAGTTGTACCTACGGCTCGCGGACCGACCAACCGCCCTCGGTCGCGGCCGTGCTTGACGGAGGCCGTCGGGATCCGCATTCTCTTGCCGCTTCACAGCGCTACGGGAGTCGCCGTGGCATCACGACGGGTGTCTTGCCACTGTTCTAGACAGGCTTGCTACAGTTCTAGAACTGTGCCATCCTCGTGGCATGTCGAACCTGTCCGTCGCTCCCGGCCGGGAGCTGACCGTCACACGGACCGGGATGAGCGATCCCGGAGCCTCCGGGCGATTCGGTGAGTTCGGTGGGCGCTACGTCCCCGAGTCGCTGGTTTCCGCATGCGAGGAGCTCGAGTCGGCGTTCCGCGCCGCCTGGGCCGACGCGGAGTTCCGCCGCACCCTCGACCTGCTGCTGGCCGTGCACGCCGGCCGGCCGACGCCGCTGACCCCGTGCTGGCGGCTGTCCGCCGAACTCGGCATCAACCTGATGCTCAAGCGCGAGGACCTGGCGCACACCGGGTCGCACAAGATAAACAACGTGCTCGGGCAGGCCCTGCTCGCCCAGCGGATGGGCAAGACCCGGCTGATCGCCGAGACCGGAGCGGGCCAGCACGGTGTCGCCACGGCCACCGCGGCCGCGCTGCTCGGCATGCAGGCGCGCGTGTTCATGGGTACCCGGGACATGCAGCGCCAGGCGCTCAACGTGTTCCGGATGCGCATGCTCGGCGCCGAGGTGCTGCCGGTCGACTCCGGCAGCCGCACCCTCAAGGACGCCTGCACCGAAGCCCTGAGGCAGTGGGTCGCCACCGTCGACGACACGTACTACTGCGTCGGTTCGGTGATGGGTCCGCACCCGTACCCGTGGATGGTGCGGGAGTTCCAGACGGTCATCGGCGACGAGGCGCGCCGGCAGGTCGCCGCCGAGCTGACCACGGGGGTACCGGACTATGTGGTGGCGTGCGTCGGCGGCGGCTCCAACGCGGCCGGCACCTTCGCCGGGTTCGTCGACACCACGGCCCGGCTGATCGGAGTGGAGGCCGAGGGCGGCGCGGCGATCGCGTTCGGCCGGGTCGGCGTGATGCACGGCTTCCGCTCGATGGTGCTGCAGGACGAGCACGGCCAGGTGTCCGAGGCGTGCTCGATCGCCGCCGGACTCGACTACCCCGGCATCGGCCCGGAGCACGCGCACCTGCACGACGCCGGGCGCGCCCGGTACGTGACGGTGAACGACGACGAGGTGATCGACGGGGTGATTCGGCTCGCCCGCACCGAAGGCATCCTCGCCGCACTCGAGTCGGCGCACGCGCTCGCCTGGATCCTGCGCGCGGTCTCCACCGGCGAGCTGCCGCCCGGCGCGAGCGTCCTCATGACCCTGTCCGGCCGCGGCGACAAGGACATCTCGGCACTGATGGAGAAGCTGTGAACCTTGAGGAGCACCTGCGCGGCACCGCCCGCAAACTGCTGGTACCTTACCTGACGGCCGGCATCACTCCACAGTGGACGGACTATCTGGCCGCGTACGAGGCGGCGGGTGCCGACGCGATCGAAATCGGGCTGCCGTTCTCCGACCCGATGATCGACGGTGCCGTGGTCCAGGAGGCCAGCGACCGGGCGCTGGCCCGCGGTACCACTGTGGACGGTGTTCTGGCCGCACTCGCCGGCGTCACGGCCGGCGTGCCGTTGGTCGCCATGACCTACTTCAACCTGGTGCAGCAGGCCGGGGCGGCCGAGTTCTGCGACCGGCTACGGGCCGCCGGCCTCAGCGGGCTGATCGTGCCGGACGCCCCGCTGGAGGAGGTCGGTGAGCTGGAGGCGGCGGCGGCCGGGTGCGGCATCGACCTGGTGCTGCTGGCCGCGCCCTCCACGCCGGCCGGGCGGCTGCGGGAGATCGCGGCGCGCAGCCGCGGTTTCGTCTACGCGGTCAGCCTGATGGGCACCACCGGCGTCCGCGACCAGCTCGCCGCCACCGCCGGGGAGCTGGCCGTGGCGCTCAAGACCTGCACCGACCGCCCCGTGCTGCTCGGTCTCGGCATCTCCAGCGTCGAGCAGGCGGTGGCCGCGGGGCGTTCGTCGGACGGGATCGTGATCGGCTCTATGCTCGTGAGGCAGATACTGGACGGCGCTGGTCCGGCGGAGGTGGGTCGTTGGCTCGCGGCCGTGCGGGCCGGCCTGGACCGGGAGTTCACCCATGAGCTCGAGGCCGCGACATGACACCAAGTACGCGACCATAGCCGCCGACCTTGAGGCGCGCATCCGCTCCGGCGAGTATCCGGGCGGTACCCCGCTGCCGCCGCAACGGGTGCTCAGCAGCTCGTACGGCGTGACGCTCATGACGCTGCGCCAGGCGCTCCAGGTGCTCGCCGACCAGGGCCTGATCATCCAGCGCGCCGGCAAGGACACGCTGGTCGCCTCGGCGCAGGCCAGCTACCGTCTCGGTACTCTGCGCAGCCTCGGCGACGACCTGCGGGAGCAGGGGTACGAGGTGACCACCGAGGTGATCGCCGCGACGGTGCGCCAACCAGTGCCGCACTGGGTGACCGCGCTGCTCGACACCGACCGCGCGCTGCGGCTGGAACGGGTCAGGCTGATCGACAACCGGCCCGCCGTCCACCAGGTGTCCTGGGTCCGCGACCCGTACGGCACCGTGGTCCGCGGGCGCGACCTGACCGACGTGTCGCTCTACGACGCGCTCGCCGACGCGGGTGTCGCGGTGCACCGGGCGGTCGAGACGATCCGGCCCGGCAACCTGGACGCCCGGGTGGCGAGACTGGTCCGTCAGCCCCTCGGCAGCCCGGCGCTGATCAGCCGCCGGATCACGTACCAGTTCGACGACAGCGCGGTCGTGGTGGACAACGCCTCGATCGTCGGCAAGATGATGGAGATCAGGGCGGAGCGGACCGCGACCCGGGTGTCCGTGCGGTGGAACCAGCACGCCAACGGCGGCTGATCCCGGCAGGCCGGCCCAGCAGGGGGTCGGCTCAGCGGGGGTCGGTCGCGATCCGGACGGCGAGCCCGGCGAGCACCGTCCCCATCAGGTACCGCTGGGCACGCAGCCAGGCCGGCCGGTTGGCCAGGAACCGCGAGATCCTCGAGGCGCTGAGCACGATCATGCAGTTCACGGTCAACGCGACCGTGATCTGGACGAGCCCGAGGACCAGCGTCTGCTCGGCGATGTGTCCCCTGTGCGGATCGACGAACTGTGGCAGCAAGGAGACGTAGAGGATGGCGATCTTCGGGTTCAGCAGGTTCGTAACCAGGCCCATGGCGAACAGCCGCCGCGGCGGGTCGGTGGGCAGTTCCTTGGGCGCGAACGCGGACTCGCCACCCGGCCGCAGCGCACGCCACGCCAGGTACAGCAGGTAGGCCGCACCCGCGATCTTGATGGTCAGGTACAGCATGGGCACCAGTGTCAGCACGGCCGCGACACCCACGGCGGCGAGCACGAGATACACGAAGAACCCGGCCGCCACACCGAGCAGCGACAGCAGGCCGGCGCGCCGACCCTGGGTGATGGAGCGGGAGACCAGATAGATCATGTTGGGCCCGGGCGTGACCACCAGGCCCAGCGCCACGAGGGCGATGCCCACGATCCCGTGCCAGCCGACCATCGACGCCTCCCCGCAACACTCTGACATATCGGCGCTCATTGATGGTAACGTGGCCGCTCTGAGAGCGCTTTCCGGCAAGAACGAGTCCGTCCCACCGGCAGCTGCGTGTCGCACCGCGGCCCAGCGGTCGGTCTCATCGAGGGAGAGCCAATGTCAAACAAGCCCGAGGACACGGATGTGGGAGGCGGCCGCGGCGGCCGTCGACGTGGGCAACGGGCCAGGGCTGGCGCCGTGGCCGCCGTACTGCTGGCGGCGACCGTCACGGGGATCAGCCTCACCACCGAAGCGTCAGCCGGCACCGTGAGTCCCGCCGCGATCAGTCCCGCGGCGATCCCTGCGGCACCGGCCGGGTTCACGACGACCTGGAGCGACGACTTCAGCGGCGCCGCCGGTACCGGCCTCAACACCGGCACCTGGAAGTACGACACCGGTCCGGGCAGCAGCTTCGGCACCGGCGAGATCGAGACCATGACCAACAGCACCAGCAACGTCTTCCAGGACGGCAACGGGCACCTGGTGCTGCGTGCCCTGCACTCCGGCACCAACCCCGGTTCAGGCTGGACGTCCGGCCGCGTGGAGACGCAGGCCGCGACGTTCGGTGCGCCTGCGGGTGGCGTGGTCCGGATGGAGTCGCTGATCCAGCAGCCCAACGTCACCACGGCGAACGGAGCCGGGTACTGGCCGGCGTTCTGGATGCTTGGTGCGCCACTGCGTAGCGGCGTGGGCTGGCCGACCTCCGGCGAGATCGACATCCTGGAGGACATCAACGGCCGTAGCTCGGTCTTCGGCACCCTCCACTGTGGAACGCCGTCCGGCGGCCCGTGCCACGAGTCCACCGGCATCGGCAGCGGCGAGCGCGCCTGTGGCGGCTGCCAGACGGCCTACCACGACTACGCGGTCGAGATCGACCGGTCGGTGTCGCCCGAGCAGATCCGCTGGTACCTCGACGGCAACAACTACTTCACCCTCAACGCCACCGTGGTGGACGCCACCACCTGGGCCAACGCGGTCGACCACCCGTTCTTCATCATCTACGACCTGGCGATGGGCGGCGGGTTCCCGGCCGCGTTCGGTGGCGGACCCAACGCCAGCACCGTGTCCGGCGGGCAGATGAACATCGACTGGGTCGCGGTCTACAACAAGGGCCCGGGCAGCGGCGGCGGGGACACCACCGCGCCCAGCACGCCCACGGGGTTGACCGCGTCCGGTACCACGTCGACGTCCACCAACCTGTCGTGGAACGCGTCGACCGACAACGTCGGCGTCACCGGGTATGACGTGCTGCGCAACGGCACCTCGGTCGCGACGGTCACCGGCACCACGTACACCGCCTCCGGCCTCACCCCGTCCACCGCGTACTCGTTCGCGGTGCGGGCGAGGGACGCGGCGAACAACGTGTCCGGCAACTCGAACACGGTCAACGTGACCACGTCCGCGGGCGGAGGTGGTGGCGGCAACATCGCCCAAGGCAAACCCGCCACCTCGTCGTCGAACGAGAACGCCACCCTCGGGCCGGCGAACGCGGTCGACGGCAGCCTCACCACCCGGTGGTCCAGCGGGTTCAGCGATCCACAGTGGATCCGCATCGACCTCGGGCAGACGTACGACATCAGTCACGTGACCCTCAACTGGGAAGCCGCCTACGGGCGGGCCTACCAGATCCAGACGTCGCCGGACGGCAACACGTGGACGAACATCTTCTCCACGACGACCGGTGACGGCGGTACCGACGACCTCGCGATCACCGGTACCGGCCGGTACATCCGGATGAACGGCACGCAGCGGGCGACCGCGTACGGGTACTCGCTGTTCGAGTTCTCCGTCAACGGCACGCCGGCCAGCGGCGGCGGGAGCACCTTGCTTTCCCAGGGTCACCCGGCCACCTCCTCGTCGAACGAGAACGCCACCCTCGGGCCGGCGAACGCGGTCGACGGCAACACGGGTACCCGTTGGTCCAGCGGGTTCAGCGATCCACAGTGGATCCAGGTGGACCTCGGCGCCTCGCACAGCATCAGCCGGGTGGTCCTGAACTGGGAGGCGGCCTTCGGGCGCGCCTACCAGCTCCAGACCTCGGCCGACGGCACCACGTGGACGAACATCTTCTCCACGACGACGGGTGACGGCGGCATCGACGACCTGACGGTCACCGGCACCGGCCGGTACGTGCGCATGAACGGCACGCAGCGGTCCGGCCCGTACGGCTACTCGCTCTGGGAGTTCCAGGTATACGGATCCTGATAGGGCAACACACCGTGGGTCGGGGCGGATCGGCCGCCCCGGCCCACGGCATAGACAACAGTGGGAGTTGTCATGCGTAGACCGTCCCGCCGTGCCGCACTCGCGGCCGGCACCATGACCATCCTCGTCGGACTCGGCATCGGGCTGTCCGCCCTGCCGGCGCTGGCGGCCACCGTGCCCGCCACGCCGGAGGACATCGAGCTGCACGCCGGAGCCGACACGTCCATCACCATCGAGTGGGAGCCGGTCGCCGGCGCCACCAGCTACCGCATCTACCGGGGTACCGCGGCCGGCGGCGAGGGCACCACGCCCATCGCCACCGTCACGGACACCGAATACAAGGACGCCAACCTCAGCCCGACGCCCACCTACTTCTACCAGGTGACGGCGGTCAACTCGGCCGGCGAGTCGGCGCGCTCCGACGAGGACGCGTCCAAGACCCCGCCCCCGATCGGCACCGGCGGCAACATCGCGGGCGTGCAGTCCGGCAACAGCCTCATCTTCTACTGCAAGGACGCACTGCTCGGCGGCTTCGACTGGTTCCAGACGCTGACCGGCTGGTTCCCCCAGGTGCTCGGCTCGTCCGGCTCCAACTCGCCCGGTGACCGCGTGGTCGACATGGCCTACGCGGAGGAGGGCAGCATGACGTTCAACAACGTCGTGGTACCGACGGCCGGACTGTACACAGTGGACTGGCGCTACGCCTTCCAGGGCGGCCTGTTCCCGGGCGTGAACGACCGGCAGATGGGCCTCGTCGTCAACGGCACCGTCATCACCCGCACCCAGCGCTTCCCGATCACGGGCAGCTTCGACGTGTACTCGGACTCCAAGCTCCAGGTGCAGTTGAGGGCCGGCGTCAACTCGATCAGCCAGATCGCGGTCAGCGACCACGGTCTGTCCAGGGTGGACCAGTTGATCGTCACCCCGGCGACCGCGTCCGTCCCCAGTGGACCGACGAACCTGAAGGCCACCGCGGGCAACACGAGCGTGGCGCTGTCGTGGACCGCGAGCAGCAGCGGCAACCCGACGTCCTACATGGTGTACCGCGGTACCAAATCCGACGGTGAGGCGGTCGCCCCGATCGCCACGCTCAGCGGCACGGCCACCTCGTTCACCGACACCGGCCTGAAGAACGGCACGACCTACTACTACTACGTCCAGTCCGCCAACGCGGTGGGCGGGTCGCCGACCACCAACGAGGTCTCGGTGGCGCCGTCCGCGACGGGTGCCTCACCGACACCGTCGCCGACCGTTTCGCCTACCGGCGGCCCCGGTGGCACCCTGCTGTCCCAGGGTCACCCGGCGACCTCGTCGTCGAACGAGAACGCCGGCCTCGGCCCGGCGAACGCGGTCGACGGCAACGCCGGTACCCGGTGGTCCAGCGGGTTCAGCGATCCGCAGTGGATCCGGGTCGACCTCGGCGCCTCGCACGGCATCAGCCGGATCGTGCTGAACTGGCAGAACTCGCACGCGACGGCGTACCAGCTCCAGACGTCGCCGGACGGCACGGCGTGGACGACCATCTACTCGACCACGACCGGTCCCGGTGGGATACAGGACCTCGCCGTCACCGGCACCGGCCGGTACGTGCGGATGTATGGCACCCAGCGCTCGACCCAGTACGGGTACTCGCTCTGGGAGTTCCAGGTCTACGGTTCCTGACCTGTGGCTCGGCGTCGGGTGGGGCTGGCCGACGCGGCCGGCCTCACCCGGGCTCAGCTTCGCCGGACGCCGGAGCGCACCGGCACCACGGCGACCCTCGGCCGGTTTCCGGTGGGGCACCGACCGGAGGCACTGCGTTCACCTGGGCATCGAGCCGCGTCAACATTGACGGCTAAGAATGCGATCATCTCGAACCCGAGGAGGATCCATTGACCCGACGCCTGCTCGCCTCGCTGCTCGCGATGGTCGCCTTCGCGGCCATCCTGCAACTGGCCGTCGCCACGCCGGCCGGCGCGACCCCGCCCGGCATCCCCAGCGCCGCGACCGCCCGCTCGGAGCTGGCCACGCTGACCGTGGCGGCCTGGACCCACACCACGACCTACCAGCGCAGCCTGTTCCCGACCTGGGACACCATCTCCGGTACCTGCGACACGCGGGAGACCGTGCTCAAGCGCGACGGCACCGGAGTGGTCACCAACTCCGCGTGCTCGGCGACCTCGGGCCGGTGGTACAGCCCATATGACGGCGCCACCTGGACGGCAGCGTCCGACGTCGACATCGACCACGTGGTACCGCTGAAGAACGCCTGGATCTCCGGCGCCTGGGCGTGGACCACCAGCAAGCGTGAGTCCTTCGCCAACGACCTGAGCGACCCGCAGCTGATCGCGGTCACCGACAACGTCAACCAGTCCAAGGGCGACAAGTCCCCGGACGCCTGGCAGCCGCCGCTGTCCAGCTACCGCTGCACCTACGCCCGGATGTGGGTACGGGTGAAGTACGTCTGGAACCTCACCGTCACCAGCGCCGAGAAGTCCACGCTGTCGGGCACGCTGTCCGGCTGCTGAACGGCGACGATCGGGTCAGGCCGGCTTGGCCGCGATGATGACCTGG
>Ga0081540_1004216_pt1 | contig 11045 bp, 9 predicted proteins | sample TabmetS2T1R1_FD_71024 | JGI IMG/M metagenome (GOLD analysis project Ga0081540, IMG submission 71024) | Tabebuia heterophylla rhizosphere microbial communities from the University of Puerto Rico - S2T1R1 | ecosystem: Host-associated > Plants > Roots > Rhizosphere ... | reverse complement strand
GCCTGTTCGGCGGCCTCCGCTCGCATTTCAGCAAGCCGCAATCTTTCTAAGGCACTTTTGCAAAGCGACTGGGCCCGGGCTTCAGTATCGCGGGCACGCATCTCCATATCGCGGAATGCATTGGCCGCCTGATACACCAGATCGAGGGTTGTTGCTCCCTTGCCTGGGGCTAGCGGCGAGGGAAAGCTTGTGACGTTTTGCTCCCCTCCAACTGACGCTCTGGAATCACGCTGCGCCATGTAGTTCAAGCTCGTCGCGAACACACGAGCAGCATCATGAATAGCTATGGTTAACGGATGGTTAAACGGTTGTATGCCGGGATGCTCGCATGGCACTGGCCGTTTGGACCTAACCTTTGGACCTTTGGCTGTTGGAGCGTTTTCAAGACCATAGCCAGCGAATCGCTTTTTTTGGCCTCTAGGTCGTATTCCGCCTGAAACCATGGCCGCTGCTCCGACGTTTTCCTCGGAAGAACGTGGTATTCCTGCAGGACAGGAAGCGCTTTTGATCTCCGACTGGCGGCGGCAATGTCCTTGTCCGATGGTACAAATGAAACCAGTGACGCTGTCCGCCGACGGCGGAGAAGGAGCAATTCCTTACTGTTGGTCTTGGCGGTTGGATTTCTTGTTTTTGGCGGCGCCGCGGGCGCACTGTATTATGTGTTGCGGCCGGTAACGCTCCGGATTGCCGTCGGACCGCCGGGAAGCGATGATCACAAAGTGATTCAGGCGATGGCCGAGGCCTTCGCCAACGAAAGCAGGACTGTCAGGCTGTCTCCGATCACGACCGACGGAGCGGTCGAAGCGCTCGCGGTGCTTAGTGCTGGCAAGGCCGACCTTGCCGTCGGTCGTGGCGATCTGGAGATGCCGGCCGACGCGCAAACCGTCGCCATCGTACGTAAGAACTTCGTTGTGCTGTGGTCGGCTTCCGGACTCGCGGGCAAGCGCTCCAAAGTAAAGCCCGCGCCAAAAATCAAAGAGATCAACGATCTCACAGGGCACAGGGTCGGCGTGATCGGCCGGACGCCGGCGAACGCTGCGTTGCTGCGGGTCATTCTGAGTGCCTCCGGCGTCGAGGCGGGCAAGGTTGCGGTGACGCAGTTTGGTACGGACCAAATCGAGGAGCTGGCGCGCGACCGGACCCTCGATGGATTCATGGCGGTCGGGCCGCTCGACAGCAAGATCACCTCCGACGCCATCGCCGCGACGGCCCGGGCGCGAGGCGAACCGAAGTTTCTCGCGATCGAGGCATCGGAAGCCATCGCCCTGAAGCACCCGCGTTATGAATCCGAGGAAATTCCACCTAGCGTCTTCAATGCGAATCCGGCGTGGCCGGATGACAAGGTCGAGACGGTCAGCGTCAGCCACCTGATCGTGGCGCGAAAGGCTTTGTCTGAAACGACGGTGGCGGCATTCTTCCGGCAACTATTCGCCGTTCGTCAGGCGATTGCCCGGCAAGTGCCTGGTGCTGCGCATATCACCAAGCCGGACACCGAGAAAGACGCCGGGCTGCCGGTGCATCGGGGAGCGGCAGCCGTCATCGACGGCACCGAACGCACCTTCCTCGACAGGTATGGAGATTACTTCTGGTTTGCACTCCTGCTTCTTTCCGGGATTGGTTCGGCCGGCGCCTGGTTGCGTCACTATTTGAATCGGGATGAAAGGGACGAAAACACCAGCCATCGCAACAGAATTCTGGCCATGGTTTCCAGGGTACGCACCGCCGAATCCAACCAGAAACTGCTGGAGATGCAACGCGAGGTCGACGCCATCATAGGTGAAACGCTCGAATGCTACGATGACGGCGCCATCGAGGAAGAGGAACTCGCGGCCTTTGGCCTGGTGCTCGAACTGTTCAATCACGCCATTGTCGAGAGGCGCGCGACATTGCAGGCGGGCACGCTCGAACCGGCTCGCGGTGCGGCGGGAGGCCATGGCCTCACGTCACGACGATGACGCAGGTGAAAGATGTCCCTGCGATTGGCGCGAAAGCGTGCGGGTAACCCTGCGGAGGAATCCTCTGTTGGCAGATATTGTTGCGGAAGGGTCCCCACGTAAAAGTCATCTCTGGAGGTGGCCATGAACATCGCAAGCAGCGCTAAGCCAACGGAACGGATCGCTTTATGATCACATCCGGCGGCTTGGTTTTTCGTTGTAGCCGAAGAGCTGTCGGTTTCGTCCTACTTTGGCCAGCCTCCGCAAGGGGGCCACTCCTCAATGGCCATATTTTGATCGCTCTCGATCCAATGAGGGCATCTGCGCCGCCAGGGTGGCACGTCTGCCGAGAAAACCTTCATCGACCGCGATGGGGAGTAAGTCTCGTCTTTTGCAGCGCCTCGAAAATCTTGCCGTTCATCAAGAGAGCGATTTCGGTGGCGGGCAACGGTTTCTGGCATTCGGACAGCGGATTGAGCCAGAAATTGGAGTCGGGCAACATTTCGAACAAATTGCGCGCGGCGGCCCCAAGGCAGGTCTCAGGCTCCTTGAGATAATCGGAGATGCGCTTCTTGGAGGTGAAGGCGGGGTGCCATTGCATGCCCTGGAATTCGACTGTTGCGATGTTGATCTTTTCCTGAAACTTGAGCGAGCGTCGGCGGCCGGGTCTCATCGGCGCTTCAGGGGTCAGAACATAAATCTCGGTATCCAGAAGCGCCCGATAGAACGCGGGAACGATTCCGGGATCCTTCCCCGCAGCCTGCATCAGGGCTTCGAGGCTGTTTTCGGGTTCAAACACGGCCATCCTCGCGTCGTGAAATTCATGATATCCATTTCGCGGGTCGCTCTCCGCGAAGGGCAGGTCGAGCTACTTCTGCGGAAAACTCTCCGCCATGAACGATCATGTCAGCCCGGCTTGTCGCGCAGCGTGCGGTAAATCGTATTGCGTGACACGCCCAGCCGCCGCGCAGTCTTGCTGATGTTATTGCCTGTCTCGGCATAAGCGGTCAGCACATGCGCGCGCTGAATTTCATGCAGGTCGTTTCTCAGTCCGTGGCCGTTCGACCCTTCGCGGGGCAGTCGCTCGTTGCAGGAATGCCCAACGACGGCTTCGACCGCCGCCTCGTCAATCAGGCTTCCCGGCCCGCCCAGCGACAATCGCGAGAGCACATTGCGCAATTCGCGGATATTGCCGTCCCATTCGAGTTCCGCCAATCGATCGATCGCGCTCTCGGTGAGGTCGGCGGAGGGATCGATTTTCCGCATCAAATGGCGCGCGATGTCGGCAAAGTCCGAGCGCTCACGCAGCGGCGGCAAGGACACCTCGAGCGTATTGAGGCGAAACAGCAGATCGGACCGGAAGCGGCCCTTCGCGATCGACTCGTCGAGGTTGGCGTTGGTGGCGGACACCAGCAGAACATCGACCTGGCGTTTGGCACCGCCGACCGGGCGGACGGTCCAGTCATCGAGAAACCGCAGCAAAACAGCTTGCAGCGCTACCGGCATGTCGCCGATCTCGTCGAGGAACAGCGTACCCCCGTCGGCCTCCCTGAAAAATCCGGCAGAGCCGCCTTTTCTGGCGCCGGTAAAGGCACCTTCCGCGTAGCCGAACAGCTCAGCTTCGATCAGGCTTTCCGGAAGTGCGGCGCAATTGACGGCGACAAACTCTCCCGAGCGCCGGCCGGCGGCGTGCGCGTGACGCGCCAGTTGTTCCTTGCCCGTTCCGGTCTCGCCACGAATGAGTATCGGCATCTTGCGCGTCGCCGCGCTCTCAACCCGGCGAACGATTCCCGCAATCGCCGGATCGGCGGATACGAATTGTGTGGCGATCTCCTTCGGTGGCGTCGGCTGCGGTGCAGAGGCGCCCCGAACCATCGAAAACTGACGCGTGTTCTGGATCGTCGCGATAAACTGGCTTCCGACCTCGTCTTCCAGCCGCTGTCGTTCCTTGCGCCGGCCCTCATCGACAAACGTGCTGAACTTTGTGCGAAACAAGTCGGCGAAGCGGCGGCCCGGCGAGGCCGGCAAACCGTGCAGCAGGATGCCCGCGGCCCGGTTCGCAGCCAGTATCCTGCCCTCGTTGTCGACGGCCAGCAGCCCCGCGCTCAACGTGTGCAGGTACTCGCCGCGATTGTGAAAGGCGATCAGAATATTTCCGCAATGATGTTCGCGGAACAGTCCATTCTCGATCTGGGTCGCCGCCATGGCGACCAGTGCCTGGGTATGCGCTTGCCTGGACATACAATCCGACGACGCATCCAGTATTCCGATCAGTTCTCCGTCGGGCGCGAAGATCGGCGCCGCGACGCAGGTGAGATTGTTGTAGCGCGAAAAGAAGTGATCGCGCCCGTGCACGACGATCGCCCGCTTGAGATGCGCCGCGGTGCCGAGGCCGTTGGTGCCGCAGATGCGTTCCGTCCAGACAGTCCCGGGCCGGATACTGGCGGCGTTCGAAGCATCGCTGAAGCTCGAGTCGGAGATGATGTCGAGCAGCAAACCGTCGGCATTGGCGAAGGCGATCATGAAATTGGAGCCGGCGATCTGCTGATGCAGTGTATGCATCTCAGCCAATGCGAGACCCCGCACCAGCGAACAGCGCTGCTGCTCCTGTCGAAGCATGGCAGGGCTGACAAATTCCGGTGAAGGTGGACGCAGCGTGTCGAGGCCGAACGAAATACAGCGCATCCAGCTGTCGTAGATATCGGCGGACAAAAGTTCGGCAGGCGGCGCGCCACGCTGCTCGAGCGTCATCCATGCATTTTCACCCCGCCGGCTGGTAGGCAGCATCATCGGTCCTCCCGGAATTGCCGTGCGGCAATTTGTTTCTGATCGGGGCCCGTTAAAGGTCTTCTTGGTGCGCAAGCGCTTGGTTGATCATAGATCAAACGCGCAAAATTCCAATTCCGCAAAATTTCCCGGCGCTGCCTTTGAAGTGTTCCGTGACGGAACAGTTGCGTCGTCAAATCTGGTCCGATGCGGATCGGAACCAACCCGCCGAAATATAGAGAACGCCAGAAAGATCAGTTTGTTATGGGCTTGGCACAGCCCTTGCTCACTTACTGCGTGAACTGGCGCGGGCACCATGACCGCACAATAAAAATATCGGGGGGAGAGACAATAAAATGAAAGCAGCGGTGCTCCATGCGTTCGACGAAAAGCTGACGGCAAAAGAGTTCGTCAAATATGAAGATGTGACCGATCCGAAAATTACACGCCCGGCGGACGTGATCGTGCGGATCGGCGGTGCCGGTGTTTGTCGAACGGATTTGCATATCGTCGAAGGAATTTGGCGCAGCAAGGTTGACGTAAAACTGCCCTACATCATGGGCCATGAAAATGCTGGCTGGGTCGAGGCGATCGGGCCCGGCGTCGAAGGCGTAAAGGTCGGTGACAGCGTCATCTGTCATCCCCTGGTCACCAGCGGGCACTGTCTGGCTTGCCGGCGGGGCGATGACATGCACGCACTGGACAGCTCATTTCCCGGGATCAACGCCAACGGCGGATACGCGCAATATTTGCTGACGGGACAGCGCTCCCTTATCAAGTTGCCGAAGTCGCTGGCGCCCAAGGATGTCGCTCCCTATACCGACGCCGGCCTGACGGCCTATCGTGCTGCCAAGAAGGCATCGCGCCATCTGTTGCCAGGCGAATATGTCGTCGTGATCGGTGCCGGCGGCCTCGGGCATATCGGAATCCAGGTGCTCGCGGCACTCTGTGCGGCCGAGATCATCGTGGTCGACCGCGCCGAGGCGTCGCTCGAACTCGCCAAGAAGTGCGGTGCCCATCATCTGGTGAAAGCCGACGGCAACGCAGTCGAAGCGGTGCTGGCGCTTACCGCCGGGCGCGGCGCCGAAGCCGTGATCGATTTCGTCGGCGAAGGCGACGCAATTGCCAAGGGCCTGTCGATGACCGCGAACGGCGGTTACTACTATATCGTGGGCTACGGCGGAAAAATCGAGCTGCCGACCCTCGACATGATCACGACTGAGAAAACCATCGTCGGCAATCTGGTCGGCACCTATGCCGAACTCGTCGAGCTGATGGCACTCGCCGATCGCGGCCTCGTGAATCTCTACACCAAAGAATACAAACTGAGCCAGGCGAACGATGCCCTGCACGACCTGCATCATGGGGACATCCATGGGCGCGCCGTCCTGATTCCATGACAATGCTGCTGAATGAGCCGATCGCCTGCCCGGAATGTCGAACGAAGGCCATCATCGTGAGTGCCAGCGGACGTGGGCCACAAATGACTGCGGAGGAAGCCGCCGAACTCGAGCGCGCTCGGGAGCGGATGCTGGCACGGCACAAGCTGATCGAGGGCATGATTCGGAACAATGAGATGCAACTGAAAAACGAAAGTGCGCGCGGCGGCGCGGAGATCGAGCTCGAATGCGCCCGGCGCGACGTGGCGCAGGGCGGCGCCGGTGCCGGAGCAAAGGCAGAACTCGAGCGGGTGACTGCGCGTCTGCAGGGGCTCCGGGAAGAGCATCAGCGGCTCGTCGCCGAGCGCGAATGGCTCAATGCGTCGCTGCTGGAGTTTGAAAGCGGTCCTTCGGCCGATGAACAACAACGTTCGGGGCATTCGTGATGGGAAAGATCGAGATCAAGACTGCTGGAACAGTCGTCACGCCGCCTGCGCCGTCCACGCCGGTGGAGCTGAGCGCGGAAGACAGGTCAAAAGACGCCTTCTTCGCGCAGGTCGCCGAAATCGCCGAAGCAATGATTGCCCGCCACGGCAAGGACTTCGCCATCGGCACCCTGGTGCTTGCGGCGAAATTTATCGCCGAAGGCAAGCCACTCGTCACCCGGAGCAGCGGAGATGGAGGAACGATGAGCGCCGTCAAGCCGGTTTGAGCGATTTCGAGAACTCAAAGTACATTTACGGAATGAAAGTGTCTTGCACAGAAATCAGATTTGAAGAGTCCGGTCGGAAGAGACGGTAATTGGAACTCTTTCGATCCATCGACAGAACCGAGAATGCTGAAGCAAACGCAACGTTCAAAGGAGATAGAGATGACTGCAAGTTTGACGCTGAACAAGATTACGGCCCAGAAAGGCATAAGCATTGCCGAAGCGGCCAACCGCGTAGCCGATCTTGGCTGGACGCCGAGTTACGTCCAGGAGGCGATGACCTTCCCGACCGACTACAAGATATCGAAGACGCCACGCGATCCGATGAAGCAGGTTCTGCGGTCCTATTTCCCGATGCAGGAGGAAAAAGACAACCGCGTTTACGGCGCATTGGATGCGGCGTTGCGCGGCGACATGTTCCGCAACGTCGAGCCGCGCTGGGTCGAATGGATGAAGCTGTTTCTGGCCATCATCCCATTCCCGGAAATCTCGGCGGCGCGCTCGATGGCGATGGTCGGCCGGCTGGCACCGGGCGAGGAACTTCGTACCGGCTTCACCATGCAGATGGTCGACGAGTTCCGGCACTCGACGATCCAGATGAACCTCAAGAAGTGGTACATGGAAAACTACATCGATCCCGCCGGGTTCGATATCACGGAAGCGGCGTTCGGCAAGTGCTACGCCACCACCATCGGCCGTCAGTTCGCCGAAGGCTTCCTGACGGGCGACGCCATCACCGCCGCCAACGTTTATCTGACGGTGGTTGCCGAAACCGCGTTCACCAACACGCTGTTCGTGGCGATGCCGTCGGAGGCGGCGCGTAACGGCGACTATGCGCTCCCGACCGTGTTCTTGTCGGTGCAATCGGATGAATCCCGCCATATCGGCAATGGTCACTCGATGCTGATGGCGATGATCAACGATCCGTCGAACCATCAACTTCTGGAACGCGATCTGAAGTATGCGTTCTGGCAAAATCACGCAATCGTCGACGCCGCCATCGGAACATTCATCGAATACGGCACCACCAACCGCGACAAGAACAAGGAATCCTATGCGGAGCTCTGGCACCGCTGGATCTACGAAGATTACTATCGCACCTACATGCTGCCGCTCGAAAAATACGGCATCAAGATCCACCACGACGACGTCGCCGCGGCTTGGGACCGCATCGTCAAGAAGAACTACGTCCACAAGACCGCGCAATTCTTCACGGTCGGCTGGTCGGCGAACTTCTGGCGCATTGAAGCCCAGACCGAGAAGGACTTCGAGTGGTTCGAGCATAAGTATCCGGGCTGGTACGCCGAGTTCGGCGACTTCTGGAAGTGGCATGCCAAGCTGAGCGTTCCTGGCGAGACCAACATCCTCTTCAATAGCGACGTGGGCTATGCCTACCCGCACCGCTGCTGGAGCTGCATGGTGCCTTGCCTGATCCGCGAGGACTTCTGCTGCGACGAAGTCGACGGCAAGATGTACACCTATTGCTCGGAAGGGTGCCGCTGGACCCACAAGGTGGCGTTCGCCGCCGAGTATGAAGGCCGCGCCACGCCGGCAATGGGCCGCTTCAGCGGTCGCCGTGAATGGGAAGACTGCTACCACGGCTGGGACATCGCCGACGCGATCAAGGATCTCGGGTTCGTCAGACCCGACGGCAAGACGTTGGTCGCACAGCCGCATCTGCGTTTCGAGGAAAAGGATATGTGGACCCTCGATCACGTGCGCGGCCACCAGCTTGGTAGTCCGCTCCGCGGCTTCCGTGCGCTCTCACCGATCGAGCGCGAGGTGGCGATCGCCGACTATCGCAAGGGCTTCAAGATCAACCCCTGCCACTAGGCACATCAACCGGGAGAGGTCGCTTCGGCGACCTCTCTTCCCGGCGCAGCCGGCCGTCCCGGACCATCGCGCAAAATTACGACCACGCCAGGTTAGAAACCATGACGGAAACGCAAGTCCACAAGGTTCGGTTCGAGCCTGTGGGCATCGAGATGGAAGTGGAAGAGGGGGAGACGGTGCTTGACGCCGCGTTCCGCCAGGGCATCTCGCTGATGCATGGATGCAAGGAAGGGCAATGCGGCAGCTGCAAATCAAAACTGATCGATGGCGATATCGAGCTGTTGAAATATTCAACGTTCGCGCTGCCGGACTACGAGAGCGACACCAACCACGTTCTGCTGTGCCGCACGCACGCCTACAGCGACGTCAGTTTTGAACTGCTGAACTACGACGAAGACCTGCTCAGCCGTTCGATCGCCGTGAAGGCGTGTCCCGGCCGCGTCGCGAACATCAGCGCGTTGACCGCCGACATCAGGTTGCTGGAAATCGAAATCGAAAAGCCGCTGAAATTCTGGGCAGGACAATATGTCGATCTGACGCTGGAGACCGGCGCCGTCACCCGCGCGTTTTCGATGGCGAACCCGCCGAGCGACGGCTCCAATCTGCGCTTCATCATCAAGACCTATCCGAACGGCGCGTTCTCATCGCAACTCGACGGAAAGCTGGGCGTTGGCGACGCCGTGATCGCGAAAGGACCCTATGGCACCTGCTTCAGGCGTGAGGCGCGGCCCGGCCCGATGCTACTGATCGGCGGCGGTTCCGGCATGTCGCCGCTGTGGTCGATCCTGGCCGATCATATCGAGAGCAACGAACAGCGGCCGGTCCGGTTTTTCTATGGCGCCCGGACCCGCGCCGATCTGTTCTATCTCGAGGAACTGGCCGCAATTGCCGCAAGGCTCAAGGATTTCAAATTTGTGCCGGCGCTGTCGCACGCCGAGGCGGATGACGGATGGGATGGAGAATCAGGCTTCGTCCACGAAGTGGTGCTGCGCCATTTGCGCGAGGAAAAACTGACGGGCGTGATCGACGCCTATGCCTGCGGGCCGACGCCGATGATCGACGCGGTGCTGCCGATTCTGCAAATGAATGGAGTCGAGCCCGACCACATCTATTTCGACAAGTTTACGCCGGCGTTGCGATGACGGCGTTTGGCAGTTCGTCGCAGGAGAGAATATCAAAAGGGAGCTACTCATGAGCGCACAACCGAGCAGAGCCGCGGCAAAACCCGCACTCGTCAAATCCGGAGCCGCCGGGTCCGCGGTGTTTCCCGGATCCGAAAGTCGCAAGTACAACTATTTCGAGCCCAAAGGCCGCAAGGCGACGCATTACGAGGACATGACGGTCGATGTCCAACCCGATCCTGAGCGCTATCTGCTGCAGGACTGGATCATTTCCTTTCCCGATGGAACGCCGACCTACAGCAAGGATTGGACGGCTGCGAAGAGTTCCAACTGGCATAAGTTCCGTGCGGTGGACCAGGAATGGGAGCGCACGCATTACCAGCGCCAGTCGACGATTTGCGGCATGGTGCAGAACACCATCGAGAACGGCCGGAAATCCGGAGCGCCCCTCCGCTTCGACGCGGCCTGGGTGAAAATACTGCAGAACCATCTCGGCGCCTACAAACATGCCGAATTCGGCCTCGGCACCTCTACCATGCAGGCGCAGCGTTATGGCTACACCCAGATGGTCAACAATGCGATCCTGACCAACTCCTCCTACAAGCTGCGCTTTGCGCAGGACATCACGCTTTATCTGAGCGAGATCGGTCTCGACCTCCCGGGTTTCGACATTGCCGCGGGCAAGCAGCACTGGCTCGAGGATCCGATCTGGCAGGGCGTGCGCAAGTCGGTTGAATCGATCATGGGTTCAAACGATTATCTGGAGCAGTACTTCGCGACCAATGTGGTGTTCGAACCGCTGGTCGGCGAATTGTTCCGGTCCGGGTTCCTGATGCAGGCGGCGGCGGCGCAGAACGATTTCATCACGCCTGCCGTCGTGTCCGCAGCGGAGGCCGATTACGAGCGTAATCTCGCCAACACCGTCGAGCTGTTTCATATCCTCGGCACCGATCCGACCCATGCGGCGCACAATATTGCGCTGTTCAACAAATGGCTGGCCAGGCACGCCGACCTGGCGCTCGATGCGGCCAATCGTCTGCAGCCAATCTGGTCGCAACCGCGCGTCAAGGTCGTGACATTCAGCGACGGGCTGGCGCGCGCGAAGAACCGCGTCAAGGGCATCGCCGCCGAGCTCGGCCTGAAAGTCCCGGCCAATCTCGCATCGTAACCGAAACCACGTCCTTTCACCCAATCCATGAGGAGTTCGAAATGATGCACGAAGCCGACAACATCTTCAAATCGATGAAGGACATCAAGTTCGAGGACACGGTGTCTGATCAATGCGGGGTCACGATGAACGACA
>Ga0081540_1004215_pt1 | contig 11046 bp, 11 predicted proteins | sample TabmetS2T1R1_FD_71024 | JGI IMG/M metagenome (GOLD analysis project Ga0081540, IMG submission 71024) | Tabebuia heterophylla rhizosphere microbial communities from the University of Puerto Rico - S2T1R1 | ecosystem: Host-associated > Plants > Roots > Rhizosphere ... | reverse complement strand
TCCCCCAGATGCGTGCAGAGCTTTTCCAGGTACGGCCGCATCTTCACCCGCCCGTTGTGCTTCAATGGATGGAAGTGTTCATGCGCGCTGCCGATTGCCTGAACGCGCGCGACCGCCTTTTCTAGCGCACTTCGTATTTCGGGATTTTCCTTCGTACGGGCCTGAAGGGACAAGACAGATGCCACCAGGGCAAGGTTATTCTGGGTTCGATGGCCGAGCTCGCGCAGCAAGAGATCTTTGGACCGTTCGGCAGCGACGGCACGTTCCCAGGCGGTTCGGAGGCCTTCGCTGACAAAGGAAGCGCCGAGCGCCGCAACCACGAAGATTGCGAGGTTGGCAGCAAGCTCGCTGGAAAGCAGGTACATATCGGCGGGCTTCATCAAGAGATAGATCAGAAGCGCTGTAAGCGGTGTAGCGAACACGCCGGAGCCGCGGTCGAACACGACAGAAGCAATGAAGATCGCCGGAAACAGGAGATAGAAACCCAACACGCCGCCACGGCCCTGCAGACCCATTAGGAGCAGAAAGCTTAATCCAACAAGCGCAGTTGTGAGCCATAGCGGACCAGCAGCGGCTGCGGCCTCGACGGCAGCATCTCCAGCATCTGTTCCATGAGCATAGAACGCTCAGTACTGGGAATGGGTCAGCTGAACCTTTCTGGGCGCGACCCGATCAGTGCAGATAAGCTCTTGATGCACTTCGAAGATATTAGCGCGACTAGCGACTGCCGAAAATTCGCCGCCGCCCGGAACAGCTTGGAAACCCTTGTGCACGCCTCATACCATGGAGACCCTGGCCCACTCGACCGTTCCAGCAATGTGTCAGAACAAGGTTGCGGGGTGCCTTCGTCGCCGCCACGAATGTGACGGCTACATCCAACATAGGCCCAAAATCAAATAGGTCTTCTTGACCGCCCGCAATCCTGCGGCATCCTTCCGTCTAGAGACGACTTCTCCCAGCACTACGCGACCTTGACCATGGTGGTCATGGCGCGTTTGTTGGGAGAATTCAGGGAGGCATCGTCAGGAGAGCACGAGGCCGCATCGCCGATACCATCATTGGACCCGCGGGGTATTCGCGGTGACTGCCGACAATGCAGGACCCACGACCCGCGCGCGGTGCGCTTCTGCGCGGTGGGCGCGCTGCAGGCTGAGTACGGAATCGCGGGCGGCCTGAGCGACCTTGGTAACCTGCAAGACGTTCCCGATTTTGCTCCTTCGGTTGCGGTCGAGCTGATTGACCCCTGCTACCTCCTGTCAGCCGATGGGCGTCAGGCGGTTATCGCGACGGATATCATTGATGATCTGCAGCACGCGTTCCCGGTAGGGGCGATACTGCACGCCAAATTCAGAGACTAGGCGAGTGTTGTCGATCAAGTAATTGCCGCTGACCTCCTTCCCGCCGCTCTCCTTCTCAAAACTGATCTTGGCTTCGGGCAGGTAGGACCGGACGATGTCGGCGATTTCGCCCAGGCTGATGGCGATACCGCCCGAATTGTAGATGCGGTGGGCCGGCTTTTCGGCGAACAACACACGCGAAAAGACCTCGGCGATGTCGTCTACATGGATCGGGCAGCGCATGGCGTCCATGAACGGCAAGATGATAGCGTTGCCGCGTGCAGATTCGGTGATGATGTTCACGTGATCGACCGAGCCGCGGACCTTGTCTGGTCCGGTGACGTTCGCGGGACGGATGCCGGTGATCAGCATGCCAAACTTCTCGGTGTAGTCCTGCGCCTGCCATTCGTTGACGATCTTGTGCTTGGCATATTGATATTCGCCATTCACCCGGTCTGCCTCCGTCACGGGGCGGTTGCCGTAGTTGGCCTGCTTGCCGTTCACGGCAAGCGAGCTGGCATACATGGTGTGCTTGACGCCCAGCAGACGCGCGGCCTCGAAGCAATTGTCCATGCCAAGGATGTTCAGCTTCATCGCCACATGCGGGGCATGGTCGCTGCCCAGGAAGTAGGACAGGTTCACTACGCGCTCCGGCTTCGCTGCCGACATTGCCGACATCACATCGTCGAACTGCGTCACATCTCCGCGCACGCAGGTAACCTTCCGACCGAGATCAGCGAATGAGTGCCCGCTAAGGTTAATGTCCATGCAGGTGACGGTTTGCCCCTGCGCCGCGAGCTGGCGGACAAGGCGATGGCCTATGAAGCCGGTACCGCCGATGATGAAGACTGACATTTCTCCCTCCCCTGTTCTTTCGTTGCATCACACGCCGTTCGGCGCCCCGCTTGGTGTAGTGTGGTGCACAATTGGGACGGTCGCCATTGTAATGCTCTGCGCGGGCATCACGGGCTGGCACCACCAATGGCAACTGTGAGCTAGGGGGAAAAGCCGGATCGTTTGGAACAAGGTTCGCATGGTCAAGATGCGGACACCGGCAAGCGAATCCCGCGTCCTAGCCACCGACCAGAGTGGCAGTCGATCGACGCCCCACATCTCGACATCGTTGATCTCGCCCAGCACCCCTTTTCGAGGAGCGCAATCGTCGGTGAGATAGTTGAGCAGATTTTTCATGATCTCACCCCCTTGCCAAGTAAATCTTCTAGCGCCCGTTGCGGACGACGGTGATCAGACCTGCGTGACGCAGGCGGCCAAGATGGAACGAGAGGTTGTTTTGGCGCGATGCCAACGGGCAGTCGTGATCGCACCGGCCGGATGCCGCTCTGTCCCGCCTGAACCAGAGTTCGAAAGACCTTGAGCCTGTGCTCTTGAGCGAGCGTTGACCACCACGCATTTCATTCGATGATCGTTGCATCATGGATGAGGGGCAGGCTGTAGTAGACCTGGCCGCCCGAAGGTGGCCAGCGGTGGCCATGCGCCCCGTTCCATTGCCCGTATCGAACAGGACCAACTCTTTGCCGGTGTTCGGGAACGTGAGAGCGAAATGATGCTCGAAATTCGTTGCTGGCAGACCATTCACCTTCAAACCGCCTACGCGCACCGCAAGCTCAACGAGTGAGATCATATTCCTCCGGGGACTCCGGCTTCTTTAGGTTCATCCGCCCGTCGTAAATCGGACGCGCACCGGTTGTCGGACCCGGATACTGCAGGAAGACAACTGTTCCTCCGCTCTTCGTCATCATCTCGTGTTCGAAATGCGGGTCGGGCATGTAAACGAACGTTCCTGGCCCATACGTCCTACCGCCGCAGCAGAACTCGCCCTCGAGGATGTACCATACTTGTGCGAAGTCGTGTCTGTGGAGGGGAAAGCTCGCCCCGGGCTCGTACCGCAGAAGGCCGACATTAGGCTCTGTCGGACGATCTAACCGAGGATGAAAGAGAAACTTGGTCTTGTTGTTGAACCGGCCGGTCTCCCATTCCATATCATCAACATGCTTGAACTCTGGGGCATGGTCCCCTGCGAGTCTTCCCTGCGGCATGACGTGCTCCTCGGAGATACTTGCATTCGGCTCCAGCCCCTCACCGACCTAACCACATCTTTGATCCTGCGCATAGCGGACGTGAGGAGCGCAATCTTCCGGGCATCACTGCAAACGATGTCTGCTCGTATATTATTTGTTCAATCCGGTCTCAGACCTTCAGCACCTTGAAGCGGTGGTCGTCGTCCGTTGCCATCTGTTTCACCAGATCGATTTCCCAGGCGAGGTAGGCGCGCATGGCGCTCTCGCGATCGCCACCCTGCTCACGAGCGGGAAGCCAGACATCATCAGGCGTATCGGCCGTGCGATCGTCGCCCGACGCGAGAGGACATCCAGCCATGATCCAAGCACGCGTCCCACCTCCGAGCGCCTGTACGGGCAGCGCGGTCGTTCGAGCGAGCTCTGCAGCCGTGATATGGGCGAGGTCGCCGTCGGGGGAAGTGAGCACAATGCTTTCGGCAGGTAGCAGCTTCTCGAGCGCCGCGCCCAACCGCGTGCGGGTTGCGAACCAGGCGCCGGGGATGTGGCCATTTCGATAGGCCTTTGAATACTCGAGATCGACGAGCGTGACGGTGCCTGCGTCGAGCCGTCGCTTCAGATCGACGGGGCTGATCGTGGCAACCCGTTCACGTCCGAGGCCAAGCGCGCGAGGGCGGTGCGGTCCACTCATCCGGCCTCCGGGCACATCCTCGAGCCTGATGACGGAGACATCGTTCCAACCCATTTGCTTGAGCCAGGATGCCGTCATAACGGCGCGCACCCCGTCCGTGTCGGCGAGCACGACGCGGGCGCCCCAGGTGGCAAGATAGTTGTCTGTCTCCTGCACAAGCTGCCCACCTGGCGCCGACCGCACGCCCTGCACATGATCGGCCTCGTACTCCTCGGGTGTGCGCACGTCGAGTACATAGAGCGTGCGCCTATCGCTCTCGGCGCGCCATGCTGCAAGAGTGGCGGCATCGATGCGTGGAATGTTCATACTGCGGGCGATGCGCTCGACTGATAGGCGTGCGGCCTCAGCGGATGCTGCCGAGACCTCGGGCGGCCTCCGATCTGCACCATGGGCGACCTGAAAGCCCGCGAGATGCCAGGCCATGGTGCCGTCCTTCAGCGACACGACCTTGTTGGCAACACCGGCATTGATAAGCGATTGGGCGCCGATGATGCTGCGCGTACGGCCACCGCAGTTGACGATCACCATCGTGCTCGGCGACGGCACCAAGTCCTTGAAACGGTAGACCAGCTCGGCACCAGGGACGCTGATGGCAGTCGGAATGGAGTTGGAGTGATACTCGACAAACGAGCGGCTATCGAAGACCGCGATTTCGCGGTTACCGTCGATCAGTGCCTTGAGCTCGTCGGCCGAGATCCAGGGAGTGCCGAGGTCGTGCTCGACGACCTCGGCAAACGCCTTGCTCGGCACGTGCACGCCGCTGTAGATGCGAAAGCCGGCTCTCTCCCAGGCGGCGATGCCGCCGTCGAGGACCGACACGTCCGAATAGCCAAGGTCGGCCATTCGCTGGGCGGCCCGCTCGCCCAAGCCTCCGCCGTCGTCGCACCACACGACGCGTGTCTGGCGTCGCGGCACCATGTCGTCTGCCAGTACCTCGATGCGTCCCAAGGGGAGGCAAGCGGCCATGAAGATGTGGCGCTCGCCGAACGTCAGTTCCTCGCGGGCATCTAGGAGAGCGATTTCGAGCCCGTCGTGTAGTGCCGCCTTGAGGGCCCGCGCGTCGATGCGCTTGATCGAACCAGACATCGCCTTCTCCTTCTACGAGGCACAGCCACGACGCTCAGTATGACCCTCCGTCGACCCTCAGCAGAGCGCCGGTGGTGTAGCTGGCGTGATCGGAAGCAAGATAGAGGGCCGCGGCCACAACCTCCTCCGGTCGCCCGCCACGCTTCATCGCAATGGCGGTCTCGGCGCGGTTGCTGAAAGCTTCCATGTCCCAGGCCTTGGAGATATCGGTCAGGAATGGGCCCGGGAGAATGGCATTCACCCTCACCGTTGGACCGTAGGCATCGGCAAATGCCTCGGTCATCGCATTGAGCCCCGCCTTCGCCGCCGCGTAGGTGATGATGTTCTTGCGCGCTCGGATCGATCCGATGCTGGAGATGTTGATGATCGCGCCCCCGCCGGCATCCATCATGCGCTGCCCTATGACAGCCGTCAGCCGGAAGGGCCCCTTCAGGTTCAGGTCCAGAACGCTGTCGTAGAGCTTCTCGTCAATATCGACGGGTCGGTCGTAGAGAGGGGATTTGCCTGCATTGTTGATGAGAACGTCCAGCTTACCAAAGCCCGCGTATGCCGCATCCGCGAGAGCGTCACACTCATTCCAATGACCGACATGGCAAGCATGGGCCATGGCCCTGCGGCCGAGCTTCTCGACCGCTCTGGCCACTTCCTCGCACGATTCAATGCGGCGACTGGCGACAACGATATCAGCACCGGCCTCGGCAAAACCCAGTGCCATAGCTCGGCCCAGCCCTCTGCTGCCGCCCGTGATCAACACGACCTTACCCGTCATGTCGATAATGTGCTGCTTCAACATTCGAGTTGTTCCCAATCGCCAATGATCCATCCTTGCCAATCTATGAAGGCCACACGCCGCATCGTCACGCTTGGCCGGCGGCTGCACCGTCGAGGGTCATCAGGCAATCATTGACGCGATGCCCAACTCGCAACGCCGTGATCAATGCGACAAAACGCGATAACGCACCTCCTACGCCCGCCATGGCTCGACGAGGATTTTCGTGTGCCGGTTGGGATTTGCCAACTCGGCGAAGGCGCCAGCGACTTCACCGATGCCAACCTTGCCGGTCACCATGGGCGACACGTTCACGGCGCCACTCGCAATCAACTCTAGGGCCTTGGTGAACTCGGCTGTCGTCCACGCCAGTACGTATTGCAGCGACAGCTCCTTGAAGCAAGCGTACATGGGAATTTGTCGGTCCGCTTCCATGCACACCCCAACAACGACCACGCGCGCCGATTGAGGTGCGCCCTCGATGACGCTCTGGATCACGTTCGGAATGCCGACGCACTCGAAGATCACGGCCGGCCTCATGTTGCTGCTGGGGACGAGCGATTTGCCGAGTTTGGCACATTCTGCCGGCGGTAACCCGGCGTGCTCCTCCCAAGTCTTGAACGGCGACGTCTTCGACGGATCGACCACAATGTCCGCACCGAGCTTCTGTGCCAACGCACGCCGCACCGCCGAATAATCGGAGGCAATGATCGGGCCTATTCTCTTGTAGGCAAGCGCGGCGATGGTCGCGAGGCCGATCGGTCCACAACCGATGACGAGCGGCACCTCTGCACCCTTCAATACGGCCATCTCGACGGCGTGGATGCCGACGGCGAGCGGCTCCGTCAGCGCCGCCGTCTCGGTCGACACGTGCGCCGGTACCTCCTGTATCAGCTCCTCTGACAGAAGGATACGCTCGGCATAAGCACCGGGATTGTCGTTCGAGTAACCGATGCCCTGCACCTCGTTGCCGACGATCAGCCGCGGGATCGAAACGACCCGCGCGCCCTTCTTGATGCGGCCGGTGCAGCCAGGACCGTAGTCCAACACTTCGCAGCAAAACTCGTGACCGAAGACGACGTCACGCGAAAGGTCCATCGGCTTTCGCCAAGGCAGGTACTTGGACATTTCGACCATCTTGTCGGCGTGCACGCGAGCATGCAGGTCAGTACCGCAGATGCCACACGCCAGCGTCTTTACAAGTACCTGACCAGGGCCCGGCTTCGGCTCCGCAACCTCGCCGACGACGATCTCACCCTTCCTGAATATGGCTGCACGCATGGCGGATCCTTGTCCTGGTTGGTTTCAGCCCCGCAAGCCCGACAGTCGTATAGAGGCGTGTCGGCGACCGCTGTCCACCTCACACGCCGCGGTAAACTATATGGTCGGCTGATCGGGGGCGAGCGACAACTGCTGCCACTTCACGGCACCGCCGCTGACGCGATCGAAGCGAAGCTTTACTCGCTTGCGACCAGCCGGCTTAGAGATCTCAGCGCCACCGGCGCTCCTCAGCTTGGCCACTGGCGGCGGATTGGATCGCTGCCATCCCAACCGACTGCCGCAACGCGGATCGCATCGAAGATGCGCATCCGAGTGGGCGTGGCATCTGCCATCTCGATTACCGTTCCGGGGTGACCCTCACTGCGGAAATAGACGAACCTCCCGCGCGGACTGTCGCCCTCGTGGCCGACCGTGTAGCCGGTGGCTAAGGCGCGCTGATAAATCTCATCATAGTTCTCAGGCCAGCTTGACCAATGCTGCATCCCTTCATTTCCAGCGGCTAGGAAATCTCGGTACATGGTCGGCGTATTGCAGCGCTGTTGGATCAGCTCAAGCTGCACGTCGCCTGAGTTGGCCAAAGCGATCGAGATGTGCACGTCGTCGTAGTGCTGGCCGGCGTAGGTGAACCCGGTCACCAGCAGTCGGTCGGTGTAGAACCAAGGTCCGACGCCACAGACCTCGACCCAATGGCGCATCGCCGCTTCTATGTCGCGGACGACAATTCCCACTTGGCGCATGTTCCCGAACAATCGGCTCATGGTGATACTTGCCTCTCCCTGTTCCGCAACCCTTTCAGTCGCACTTTCCCATCACTTCGGAGGCGAATTGCACAAGAAGCTCAACGTTGCCTTGAAGGTCCTTTCCATCACCGCCGATCACGCAATGCTACAGCCCACGCTCCTGAAAGTGGCCGATATCGTCAACGATCGCTTGGAGACTTCCCGCGAACGCGAGTCGGCCGCCCTCGCGACCTTGCTGCTCGGTTCCGACACGCCAGTAAATGGCGAGAATTGCGCCCACAATCTGACCAGGATCGCGACCGGCCCTTTCCGCCTCGGCACGCACTTCCGGCAAGCGCGTCGCCATAAAGCTGCGGAGTATCGAGGGGAATGCGAGAATTGCAGCGACGGGGTACCTGCCATTGCCGAGCCGACCCGCGCGCCCACGCGCACCCTCGACCTCTCTCCCTGGCCAAATTGGCGCATGCAGTAGCTGCGCCGATTTCGGTGCGAATAGCAGCTTGTGGAAAGCCGCGTACGGTCCTTGTCGAACCGGCTTCTCGGCCATCCACAATTCTCGGACCGCCTGAATGTACTCTTCTGATGCCTGAGCTCGCTCCGCGAATGGAGGGCCTCCAATGAGCGCAATCTCCTCCGACATCCAACCGACGCCAACGCCGGCCGTGAGTCGGCCCTTCGATAGCACATCAACGGTGGCGAGCATCTTGCTGGCAATCAGAGGGTGACGGTGTGGAAGTACGGGCACCGAGGTGAGAAGTCGAATGCCGCAAGTCGCATAAGCTAGGGTGCAGCAGAGCCTCGCGACAGGGACGGCTCCCGCGGCCCTGGGGCTAACCCAGCTTGATGACCCTGCCCTCTGCATGCGATCGCTCGAGCGCGTCAATCAGCGCGTGGCGGACAACGGCATGGTCGAAGTCGGGCGCGGGCGCCGCACCCGCTCCCATCGCCGCGGCGTAGCGGGCGTAGGCCTGGGCCACGTTGACGGCCGGGCTCTGGGGCATGTCCGCCGGAGCGCGCCGATAGCTCGCTGGCGAGACGATCGCCTTCATCTCGCCCTTGCCGATGCCAAGCTGCAGCTGGCTTGGCCCAATGTTGACCGACTTCGAGGTCAACACCAGCGTACCCTTGCGGCCGTAGACTTCCATCCGTATGCCGCTTGCATGGTGGGGCACACTCGCCACCTGCCATGAGACCTCAGCGCCGTTCCGAAGCACGCCCACGACCGAGACGGTGTCCGGCGCGTCGACGGGGAAGTCGTCGCCCGTCACCGCGTGCTTCCACATTTCGATCCGCGTCGTGACCCGCGCGCTGACCTCGGCGAACTCGCCGAGGATATGGCACATGGCATCGATCGCATGCCCGCCCGGAATGGTCATCGGGTTGGCGCCGTTCTTCCGAATGCCCTGCCAGATGCGGCCGTCGCCACGCTCGGGGATCGAGTCGACGATTACCCGCATGTTAACGGAGACGATGTCGCCGATCTCGCCATTGGCGACGAGATCGTGGGCATACATGACAGCCGGATCGCTTTGCGCCTGGAGGCCGACGAGGGTCGGCAGCCCGGCGGCCTTCGCGGCGTCCGCCATCTCCTTCGCCTCGGCCAGATGAGCGCCAAGCGGCCATTCGCAGCAGACTGGCTTTCCCGCGCCGATGGCGGCCAAGACCAGTTCCTTGTGCCAGGGCACGCGGACGACGACCGTGACGAGGTCGACCTCGGGATGCGCCGCCATCTGGTTGATGTCGTGGAAAGCGAGGTCGGCGCCGAATTTCTCCGCCGAGGCCTTTGCGGTCTCCGCGTGCGCGGTGCACACCGCCTTTAGCTCAAAATTTGGCAACGCCTGCAGGGCCGGCACGTGGGCGTTGGCGCCCCAGCCGCTACCGCCCGGCGTGACGGTTGCACCGACGATTCCAACCCTGATCCTGTCTGCCACGATCCTGTTTCCTCTTTGTGTGCGCCGCCTGAGTACTCCGTAGGAACAGAGCATAGCATTGTAGTGCGGGAAGTCCGCAAGGTGTTGCCTGATCAATAACTTGATCACGCACCGAGCATCGCGCGGCGGAGCATGCGCCGACAACGGACTAAGAGGGCACAGGTTGAGGCAGCAAGAGGAATGTGGAGCGGCCACAGCACTCCCGCTCGATACCCAAGGCCTGCCGACTTGTGCACGAATGCCGAACGTCCACGCGATGCCTCGGACAGTGGACATAATCGACGACCGTTGCTGTGCACGTCATGACGGAGCCGGTCGGAGGTCGGCACTTAACAGCTGGCAGCATGATCAAGACGCCCCGCCTTCTATTGTGCAAGTGGGATGATCGTCACCGTAAAGCGTTCGCAGCAATGCACGCCGATCCTGACGTAATGGTTGATCCCGGCGGCCCCATCAATCAGGCGGAGAGCTACCGAAAGTTCGAGCGATACCGAGCGGCACAGCGCGAACACGGCGTCTCTCGCTGGGCGATCGAGAAATCAAATGGCACATTGGTTCGGTACGGGCGTCATGCCCCGACTGTCAAAGGATCATCCCCTCGGGGCGCATTTCGAGGTAGGCTGGCTACGTGTTCGTGTTGCTTGGGGGATACGGCTACACTGCATATCGGATGTCTGCAAATGAAGTGGGTGCTACGAAATATCAATCGCGGTAGAAAGGCCAGCAAGCAATTCAGTGCGAGCGAGCATCCTCAAGAACCATGGCCGCTGCTTTCTCGCCGATCATAATCGAGGGTGCATTGGTATTACCGCCGACGACCTGCGGCATGATCGAGGCGTCGGCGACGCGCAGGCCCGTGATGCCGTGCACCCTCAGACGCGGATCGACGACAGCGTCGGATCCCGCGCCCATGCGGCAGGTGCCAACAGGATGAAGGTTCGAGACGCCGCGATTGCGCAAGTCCTCGATTAAGTCCTTCTCGCTCGTGACCGAAGGTCCCGGCACAATTTCCTCGGCGATATATGACTTCAAGCTTGGTTGCACCGCGATCGTACGGCAGAGCCTCGCACCGAAGAGCATGGCCTCCACGTCGTAGGCGGTCTCGAGAAACTTGAACTCTATCTTCGGGGCTGCGAATGGATCGGCCGATTTGAGGCTCACGCGGCCGCGCCCTT
>Ga0081540_1004214_pt1 | contig 11048 bp, 7 predicted proteins | sample TabmetS2T1R1_FD_71024 | JGI IMG/M metagenome (GOLD analysis project Ga0081540, IMG submission 71024) | Tabebuia heterophylla rhizosphere microbial communities from the University of Puerto Rico - S2T1R1 | ecosystem: Host-associated > Plants > Roots > Rhizosphere ... | reverse complement strand
TGCGGCATGGCCCAGTGCGGAGCCTGCACGGTCCATCTCGACGGGAAGGCGGTCCGGGCCTGCGTCACCCCGGTCTCCGCCGTGGGAAACCGCCCGGTCACCACCATCGAGGGCCTCTCGTCCGACGGCTCGCACCCGGTCCAGCGCGCGTGGGCCGAGATCGACGTCGTCCAGTGCGGCTACTGCCAGCCGGGGCAGATCATGACCGCCGCCGCCCTCCTGGCCGCGAATCCCAGACCGACCGACGCCGACATCGACGCCGCGCTGTCGGGCAACATCTGCCGCTGCGGCGCCTACCAGCGCATCCGCGCGGCGGTGCACCGGGCCGCCGAGCTCAAGGGAGGAGCGTAGACATGCGCGCCATCTCCCGCCGCGATCTCCTCGCCGCGTCCGGCACCGGCCTGATCATCGCCTTCGTCATCCCCGGCCGGGCCGAGGCCCTCCTCGCCGGACCCCCGAAGAAGGCCAAGCCGCTCCCCGAGCCGAACGCCTTCCTTCGCATCGGCAGCGACGACACGGTCACCGTCCTCCTCGCCCACTCCGAGATGGGCCAGGGGATCTGGACCACCCTTTCCCTCCTGGTCGCCGAGGAGCTGGGCTGCGACCCCGCGAAGATCCGCCCCGAGCACGCGCCGGCGGCCCCGGCCTTTGCCCACACCAGCTTCGGGATGCAGATGACCGGCGGCTCGACCACCACCTGGTCCGAGTACGAGCGGTACCGCACCGTCGGCGCGCTGGCCCGCGAGCTCCTCGTCCACGCCGCCGCCGAGGAGTGGAAGACCGACGCCGCCAAGCTCCGGGTGGAGAACGGCTACGTCATCAACGGGAGCCACCGCGCCTCGTTCGGTCAGCTCGCCGAGCGAGCCCGTGCCCTCCCGACGCCGAAGAAGGTCAGCCTCAAGCCGCCCGAGAGGTGGACGCTGATCGGCAAGCCAATGCGGCGCCTCGATACCCCGGAGAAGATCACCGGACGCGCGGTGTTCGGCATCGACGTCCACTTCCCCGGGATGCGGACCGCCGTGGTCTCCCGCTCCCCGGTCTTCGGGGGGACGCTCAGGTCCTTCGACGCCAGCGAGGCCCGGAAGGTCCCCGGCGTGGAGAACGTCGTCCAGGTCCCGAGCGGCGTGGCGGTCATCGCCACCAACGCCTGGTCGGCGAGGCTCGGGCGGCAGGCCCTCAAGACCGACTGGGACCCCGGACCGTTCGCCGGGATGGACACCGAGAAGATGCGGGCCGAGGCGCTCGCCATGTCCCGGACCGACGGCGCCGTCGCTCTGTCCAAGGGCAACGTCGACACCGCCCTCGGAAAGGGCGCGAAGCGCCTCGAGGCGGACTACGAGGTCCCCTACCTCGCCCACGCGCCGATGGAGCCGCTCAACGCCACCGTCAAGCTCGACGGAGAGAAGTGCGACGTCTGGCTCGGCACCCAGTTCCAGACCATGGACCAGCAGGTCGTGGCCGGGGTCATGGGCCTGAAGCCCGAGCAGGTGAGCATCCACACCACCTTCCTCGGCGGAGGGTTCGGCCGCCGGGCGACGCCCACCTCGGACTTCGCTCGCGAGGCGGCCGAGGTCGCGAAGGCGGCGAAGGTCCCGGTCAAGGTGATGTGGACCCGGGACGACGACATCCGCGGGGGCTACTTCCGGCCCGCGTACCACCACCGCATCGAGGCGGCGCTCGACGCCAAGGGCCATCCCGTCGCCTGGAAGCACACCGTGGTCGGGCAGTCGATCCTCGCCGGCACCCCGTTCGAGCCGATGATGGTCAAGAACGGCATCGACGAGACCTCCGTCGAGGGAATCACCGACTCGCCCTACCTCGCGAAGGTGGTCGCCCGGAAGGTCATGCTGCACTCACCGAAGCGCCCCATCCCGGTCCTCTGGTGGCGCTCGGTGGGCAACAGCCACACCGCCTTCGCCGTCGAGTCGATGCTCGACGAGCTGGCGCACGCCGCGGGCAAGGATCCACTGGCCTACCGGCTGGAGCTGCTCAAGAGCTCTCCGCGCCACGCCAAGGTCCTCCAGACCGCCGCCGAGCACGCCGGCTGGGGGCGCGCTCCCCCGCCGGGCCACGCCCGCGGGCTCGCGCTGCACGAGTCGTTCGGGAGCATCGTCGCCCAGGTGGCCGAAGTCTCCATCGAGCCCGAGCGTGAGATCCGCGTCCACCGGGTGGTCTGCGCGGTCGACTGCGGCCAGCCGATCAACCCGCTGGGGATCGAGGCCCAGATCCAGGGCGGCATCGCCTTCGGCCTCGGGGCCGCCCTGCACAGCAAGCTCACCTTCCACGACGGCCGCGTCGAGCAGAGCAACTTCCACGACTACCAGGTGCTCCGCATCGACGAGATGCCCAGGGTGGACGTCCACATCGTGAAGAGCCAGGCGAAGATGGGCGGCATCGGCGAGCCGGGGACGCCCCCCATCGCGCCCGCGGTGGGCAACGCGGTCTTCGCCCTCACCGGGACGCGCCTCCGGTCCCTCCCCTTCCAGCTGACCTGACATGAGCCCTCCCTCCCGCGCCCGATTCCTCGTCCTCGCCGCACTCGGCATGGCCGCGCTCGTGGCCAGCTGCTCGCACGGCTCGAGCGAGACGCCGGCGAAGACCCCCGTCGCCGCGACGGCCGCCGCTCCGGGGTCGGATCCGGTCGCCGCCTTCGAGACGGTCCGCAGCGTGCTCCAGGACGCGCGCTGCCAGAACTGCCACCCGCCCGGAGACCAGCCGCTCCAGGGCGACGACGGCCACTTCCACACCATGAACATCCAGCGCGGCCCGGACGGCCACGGCCTGCCCGGCGCCCAGTGCGGAACCTGCCACGGCAAGGCCAACCCGCCGGACAGCTACGGCACCCACCAGCCGCCGGGCGTCGCGACCGACTGGCACCTGCCGAAGCCAGAGATGCCGCTGGTCTTCGTCGGCCGGAGCCCGCGCGAGCTGTGCGAGCAGCTCAAGGATCCAGCCCGCAACGGGAACCTCTCCCCCGCCGCGCTGGTGAAGCACGTGAGCACCGATCCGCTCGTCCTCTGGGCGTGGAGCCCCGGGTTCGGACGGAGGGCGGTCCCCGTGCCGCACGCGGAGTTCGTCGCCGCCTTCCAGCGGTGGGTCGACGCCGGGACCCCGTGCCCCGAGGACCGGACCGCCTCCGCACGCTGAGCGCCGAGGGGGATCGATCGCTCCCATCACCCAGATCCGCACCTGGCGCAGGCTCGACCTGCCGTCCGTCGAGCGCTTTCAGGAGGCGGAGCGCGTCTTTCTGGGCCGGGTCGAGGTCCAGGAGGCTGCGGCCTGGTCGGCGGAGTACCGGATCACCTTTGCCGAGGACTGGGTCACCCGCGCCGCCGAGGTCTCGCTCCACCGCGCCGGCGCCGACGGGCAGCTCGTGCTCGTCCGCGAGCCGCAGGGCCGCTGGTTCGCCGACGACCGGGAGATCGAGGCCTGCCGGGGTGCGCTCGACGTCGACCTCGGCGTGACGCCGTCCACCAACACCTCGGCCATCCGCAGGCTCCACCTCGCCGTCGGCGCCTCCGCCGAGCTCACTGCAACCTGGGTCCGGTTCCCCGAGCTGTCGGTGGAGCCGCTGCTCCAGCGCTACTCCCGGCTCGACGAGCGGACGTACCAGGTCGTCTTCCATGCCCGCCTGGAGCTGGACGACGTCGGCCTGGTCGACAGCTACGAGAAGCTCTTCGAGCGCATCGACGCCCCCGGGGCGGGCTAGGCTCCGCCCGCCCATGAACCTCTACGCGCTGGTCCTCGCGCTCATCGTCATCGCGCTGCTCTCGGTGAGCCTGAGCCAGGTCCGGAAGACGCGGACCAAGGCCGACTACCTGGTCGCCGGACGCAGCCTGCCCTGGTACGTCCTGGTCTTCACCCTGCTCTCGTCGTGGATCGGCTCGGGTTCGCTCTTCGCCGGCGCCGAGAACGCCTTCAAGAACGGGTTCGCCGCGCTCTGGCAGCCGGCCGGCGGCTGGTTCGGGCTCCTGATCATCTACTTCATCGCTCCGCGCGCCCGGAAGTTCGCCAAGTTCACCATCCCCGACCTGCTGGAGACCCGCTACGACGTCCGGGCCCGGGTGCTCGGGGCGACGGCGATCCTCTTCGCCTTCACCGCCATCACCTCGTACCAGTTCAAGGGCGGTGGAGACATCCTCCACATCGTCTTCCCGGGCCTGGACGTGGCCGCGCGGGAGATCTTCGGGATCGCCGCCGGCAAGGAGCACGCGCTGGGGATGATCATCATCGCGGTCTTCGTGGTGACCTTCACCGCGCTCGCCGGCATGGCCTCGGTCGCCTACATGGACGTGGTCATCGGGATGCTCGCCACGGTCGCGGCCCTTCTCTCGCTTCCGTTCCTCGTCGCGCGTGTCGGAGGCTGGAGCGGGTTCCACGCCGCGCTTCCCCCCGAGTACTTCCAGCTCTTCGGGAACTTCAAGGGCGCCGGCGGCGGCTTCGTCCGGGCCATGGAGCTCCTGGTCCCGACGATGCTCCTGCTGCTCGGCAACCAGAGCATCTACCAGAAGTTCTTCAGCGCCCGGAGCGAGCGCGACGCACGCCTCTCGGTGGTGGGATGGCTCGGGGGGACGGTGCTGCTCGAGGTGGTCATCGTCGCCATCGCCGTGCTCGGGGCGGCGCTCTTCCTCCACACCGAGGGCGTCAAGGCGCGGGAGATCATCCCCTACACCGCGCGGAACGGAGTGCCCTCGCTGGTGGGCGCCATCCTGGTCGGGGCGATCTTCGCCAAGGTCATCTCCACGGCGAACAACTACCTGTTCTCCCCCGCCACGAATCTCGTCAACGACGTCTACACCCGCTTCATCAATCCCGACGCCTCTGACCAGAAGGTGCTCCGGGTCTCGCGGGTGCTGATCGCCGTGCTGGGCCTGTTCGCGCTGCTCCAGGGGACGGTGAGCGAATCCATCCTCGCGATGTCGCTCTACGCGTACACGGTCTACTCCGCGGCGATCACCCCGGTGGTCCTCGCCGCCTTCTTCTGGCGCCGGGCGACCGCATCGGGCGCCGTGGTGTGCATCCTCGCCGGGACGGCGATCACCATCTTCTGGAACGTGCAGCAGCTCGCGCTCGAGGCGGGCCGGGCGACGGTGCTCCCCTCCGGGTGGCTCGCGCGGGACGCGATCTTCCCGGCGCTCCTGGTCTCGGTCGTCTCGCTGGTGGTGGTCAGCCTGCTGACCCCCGCCCCCGCGCCCGAGAAGTGGCAGCCCTTCGCCGCGAGCGACGTCCCCGCCGCCTAGAGCTTGGCCAGCATGCCCTGGAGCGTGTGCTCCAGCGTGTCCTTCCCCCGGACCACCGACTCGGGGTGCTCCCACGCCAGGCGCTTCGTGGCGAGGCCCTGGTAGAGCTGCTGGTACATCTGGGCCATCTCCGGCGAGAAGCCCATCCCGGTGAAGGCCTCCGCCACCTGGTCGAGGGGCTCCTCCAGAGGCTCGACCTCGGTTTCCAGGAGCCTGGAGAGGATCTGGGCGACGTCCGACGCGCAGACCTCCTCGGGACCGCCCACCTCCACCACCCGGTGCGCCTTCGGGTGCTCGAGCACGAGGCGCGCCGCGGTCTGCCCGACGTCGTGGGTGGCGACGTGCTCGATCTTGTGCCCGGGCGGCAGAAAGGTGTTGAGGAGTCCTTCCTTCGCGTCGGGGAGCGCCGGGGCCCAGTTCTCCATGAAGTAGCAGGCCCGCAGGAAGGTCACCGGCGTCTTGAGGGTCCGCAGCTCCTGCTCGGCGTCATGGAGCAGCACGACCGGGCCGGTTCCCTCGGCGTGCTGCGCGCCGACCGAGGAGAGGAAGACGACGTGCTTGACGTCCGTCCCGGCGATCGCGTGCACCAGCGCGTCGATGATCTTCTTCGCCTTCCCCCGGACCCCGGTGGTGTTCGGTGGGAAGGGCGGGAGGATGAGGAACGCCGCCTCGGTTCCCCGGAGCCCGTTGAGCAGGTCGTGGACGTTGGACAGGTCCACCTGCCCCACATGGGCACCGCGCTTCTTCCAGCGCTCGGCCTTGTGTGGGTCCCGGGTGATCACCCGCACCTTGCGCCCGCTGTCCAGCAGCGTCTGGGCGACCGCCGACCCCACGTGCCCGGTGGCTCCGGCGACGACGTACTCGGCCATGAGACCCTCCTCGCGTTTCCGCCGGTTATCCCCGGGAGTCCCGGTCGGGGTCCATTGCGTTCAGCACCGAGGCGGTCGACGGACGGCGGCTTCGTTCACGATCCGCCGTGCCGGGGGACGAGGACCACCTTGCTGCCCGGGCCCAGGGACACCTGCTCGTAGGCCCTGGCGGCCTGGTCGAGCGGATGGAGCTCGAGCCGTGGGTACGGGCGCAGCTGCCCCGCCTCGAACAGCGGCCGGAGCTGGTCGAGGATCCGCGCCCCGTCCTCCGCGGTGAGGATGGTCGTGTTGATGCCGAGCAGGCTGAGCCGCCGCCGGTAGAGATCGAACAGATCGAGAGGCACCTCGCGTCCGGCCGCGGCCGAGTACACACAGAGCCGCCCTCCCGGAGCGAGGCTGTCGAGCAGGGGGCGGAACACCGGCGCGCCGACGCCGTTCAGCGCGACCTCGGCTCCACGCCCGCCGGTCGCCTCACGGACCACCGCGGGAAGATCCCCGGCATCCGAGTGCGCGACGCCCGCCGCCCGGCTCAGGTCGATGCGCTCCGGCTCCTTCGCGTCCTTCACCAGCGCGACGACCCTGCCCCCCAGCGCCATGGCGAGCTCCATCGCCGCCCAGCCCACCGCCCCTGCCGCGCCGGCCACGACGACCGTCTCGCCCTCGCGGAGGTGCGAGGCGTCCACGAGACAGCTCCAGGCAGTCGAGAACGGGACTCCAGCGCTCGCGGCCTGCTCGGCGGTGAGGTTCTTCGGACGCCGCGAGACCGCGGCTGCGGGGAGGACGAGCTCCTCGGCGTGCGCGCCGGAACGGGTGATGCCCAGGTCACCGCCGCTGCCCCAGACCTTGGCTCCCACGAGCTCGCGCGGGCCCTCGACGATCTCTCCCGCGAAGTCGCGCCCGAGGACGCGGGGCAGGACCGCTTGCGGGAAGCGGCCCTCGGCGCTGAGCACGTCGCTCGGGTTCACTCCCGCCGCTTCCACCCGGATCCGGACGTGGCCTTCGGGGAGTGGCCCGCGCGGAACGTCGACCGCCTCGAGGCCTCCGGCCGGCCCGTGCGCGGTGATGTGGAGCGCTTTCATGCGCCGGGTCATCGCACGGTCCCGAGGCCTGCGCACCGACCGCGCGAGGAAGTGTTCGGCGGGACGAAGGTCCTGGCATCTCGCATGGCTGCGCGAGACGTCACCGGCGTGTGCGAGTCCATTCCAGGAGTGAGAGTCGGTCGACGGCCGTCTGTTTCTGGCGGTCGCGGCCCGAGGAGCACAGCTCGCCGACCCGAGTGCCGAGCTCACACTGATTTACAGTCAGGATCGCGATCCCTCGGCTATACGCGACCTCGGTCCATGCGCCGCGTCCTCAAGATCCTCGGCCTCCTCGTCGCCGGCCTCGTCGTCCTCGTCGGCGGCTTCCTCCTCTACGTCCAGATCGACGGGATCCCCCGCTATCCCGTGGAGAAGGTCACCTTCCGCGCCGACCCGACGCCCGAGCGCATCGCCCGCGGGAAGAAGCTGGCCAGCGCCCTCTGCGCCGGCTGCCACATGGATCCCACCACCCAGCGACTCACGGGCAAGCACATGGCCGACGCGCCCGAGGAGTTCGGCTACCTCCACGCGCCCAACATCACGAAGCACCCCACGCGGGGCATCGGCACCTGGACCGACTCCGAGCTGGCGTACCTGCTCCGCACCGGGGTCAAGCGCGACGGCCAGTACGCCCCGCCGTACATGGCCAAGCTGCCTCACATGTCCGACGAGGACCTGGCGTCGATCATCGCCTTCCTCCGCTCGGACGACCCGATGGTCGAGGCCTCGGACCAGGTGGCACCGCGCACCCGGCCCTCGCTCCTCACCAAGATCCTCTCTCACACGGTCTTCAAGAAGCTGCCCTACCCCGACAGGCCGATCACCGCCCCGCCCCTCAGCGACCGCGTGGCGTACGGCCGCTACCTGGTCTTCGGCCTCGAGTGCTACCCGTGCCACTCGGCGGACTTCAAGACGATGAACGTCGCCGAGCCGGAGAAGTCGGCCGGCTACATGGGCGGCGGCAACATCCTCCTCGACCTGCAACGCAAGCCGATCCGCTCGGCGAACCTGACCTCCGACGCGGAGACCGGCATCGGCCGCTGGTCGGAGCGCGACTTCGTCGCTGCCCTCCACGGCGGCTTCCGGCCGGACCGGACCCCGATCCGGTACCCGATGCCGCCGATCCCCGAGCTGAGCGACGAGGAAGCCGGCGCAATCTACGCGTCCCTGCGGACCGTCCCCCCCGTCCGGAACGCCTTCGAGCGGACCCTTCCGCCGCCGCCCGCCCCTCCGACCGCCAGCGCAGCGGCCACCCCGAGCGCCGATGGAAAGCGTCTCTACGAGCGGTACGGCTGCGTGGGCTGCCATGGCCAGGATGGCGTCGGCATCGCCGATCTCCGCAAGGCGTCCGAGCACTACCCGACGCGCGCCGCGCTCAAGGCCTGGATCCAGGACGCGCAGGACATCAAGCCCGGCACCCGGATGCCGTCGTGGAAGAACGTGATCCCGGAAGCGGACTACGATCCGCTCATCGATCACGTGCTCGCGCTCGGAAAGCACCGGAGCTGATCCGAGCAGAGATCACTCGCAGACGTACGTCCCCGGTCCGGTTCGCCGGCAGAGGTCCGGCGGACCCGAGTGCTCCCAGACTTCGACGAGGCCGATTCGCCGGGCCGCGTCCGGGAACGAAGCCAGCGTCCGCGCCGCGCGACCCACCGGAAGCCAGAGCGTGGGCATCGCCAGGGCGTCGTTCGCCGTGGGGCCGCGGCCGAGGATCTCCAGCGCCTCCTCGGGGCGACGCAGCCGCAGTAGCGCGTACGGCACCGCGCCACTGACGACCGCCGGCCGGGTCGCGAGATGTGCCTTGATCACGGCCAGCGCCCGGTCGCGCGCCTGGACGTCGCCGAAGGTCCCTCGTGCGGTGGCCTCCGCGAACCCCGCAGGGAGGTCCAGCGACAGCGCGCCCACCCCGGCGGTGAGCTGGGAGATCGCCTCCTCCCGCTGGCCCCGGGCCTCGGCGACGGAGGAGAGCACGAGGCCCGCGTGCGAGAGGCCGGCGTCCCGCGCCCGCCGGCCGAGCCGCTCGGCGAGGTCGAGATCGCCAGTGACCAGCGCGGTCATCGCACGCCAGTTCAGGGCGTTCGGGTGGATCGGGTCGAGGTTCAGCACCCTGTCCAGCCGCTGATTCGCTCCCCGGATGTAGCCGTCGCAGACTTGACCGGCCGCGTACCAGAAGTTGGCCGTCACGTCGTCCGGGTCGATCTCGAGCGCCCGGCGGTACGACACCTCCGCCTCCAGCAGCTTGCGACGATTGGCGAGCGCCAGTCCGAGGGCGGCGTGCGGCTCGGCGAGGGACGGATCGAGCTCGATGGCACGGTGCGCCGCCTTCTCGGCTGCAGAGAGCGCGGAGTTCCAGTCTCCCGGCCGATAGATCGGCGTCAGCACCCACAGGGTGGCCAGCCGCGACCATCCCCGCGCGTACCCCGGATCGAGCCGCAGCGCCTGCTCGAGCTGAGCAATCGCGTCGGGGAACCGCGCTCCGTCGCGCCGGTTGAAGATCGCCGTTGCCTGGAGATACCGCGCGTACGCCTCCGGATTGCTGGTGGCCACCGGGACCAGTCGGCCTTGCTGGTCTCCTTGCAGAACCACCTTGAGCTCGTCGGTGATGGCCCGGGCGATGTTCTCCTGGAGATCGAAGACGTTGGTCAGGTCGCCCTCGAAGCTCCGCGACCAGCGATGGAAACCGTCCGATACCTGGATCAGCTGGGCGGTGATCCGCACGCGGTTCCCCTGCTTCCGCACCGAGCCCTCCACGATGTTCGCCACCCCGAGGGTCTCGCCGATGGTGCGCAGGTCCTCGTTCTTCCCCTTGAAGTGGAAGGACGAGATGCGACCGGCGACCTTGAGACCCTTCACCTTGGCGAGCGCGTCCAGGAGCTCCTCGGCGATGCCGTCCGAGAAGTACTCCTGCTCCTTGTCGGAGCTCAGGTTCACGAAGGGGAGCACGGCGATGGACGGGGTCATCCCGGCGCGCTGCACGCCGGCCGCCTCCGGAGCAGCGCGTTTGCCGCCCGCCGACGGACCGAGGATACGCGGGGCTGCCTCCCAGAAGGCGCCTGCGACGACGAGGAGCCCGACCACCACGGCGACGCCGAGCCACCACCGACTCTCCCGCGCGGCGGGCGGGGCGGCGGCCACCGTCGTCCCGGAGGTCGGCGCGCGGAGCGCCTCGAGGTGGAACGCGAGGTCCCGGGCAGACTGGAAACGGCGTGATGGCTCCTTCTCCAGGCACCGGCGGACCACCTGGACGACGGCGGGCGGGATGGTGGCCGGCAGCGGGTCCGGCTCGTGGTGGAGGATGGCGTACCCGCTCTCCACGGGCGATGCGCCGGGAAAGGCTCGCCGACCCGAGAGAAGCTCGTACAGGACTGCGCCCAGGCTGAAGACGTCGGTCCGGGCGTCCACCGGGTCTCCCCTCACCTGCTCCGGCGACATGTAGCCGGGGGTCCCGATCACCACGCCCGTGCCGGTCTTGCTGCTCGCCGACGCCACGGTCTCGTCGAGCAGATCGTGGTTTTCGCCATCGGCAGGCGCGGCCGGGTCCTGTGCCGAGGCGATCACCTTGGCGATCCCGAAGTCGAGCAGCTTGATGTGCCGGTCGCGGCTCACCAGCACGTTCTCCGGCTTGAGATCCCGGTGGACGATCCCGCACTCGTGCGCCGCCGCCAGGCCCTCGGCCATCTGCGTCGCCCAGTCGAGCGCCGTCGCCAGGGGGACGGGACCGTCCGCGAGACGCATCCGGAGGGTCTGTCCCTGGAGGAGCTCGGTCACGAAGTACGGCTTGCCGTCGTGCACGCCGGCGTCGTGGAGCGCCACGACGTTCGGATGGCTGACCGAGCCGACCAGCCGGGCCTCGCGCT
>Ga0081540_1004213_pt1 | contig 11049 bp, 9 predicted proteins | sample TabmetS2T1R1_FD_71024 | JGI IMG/M metagenome (GOLD analysis project Ga0081540, IMG submission 71024) | Tabebuia heterophylla rhizosphere microbial communities from the University of Puerto Rico - S2T1R1 | ecosystem: Host-associated > Plants > Roots > Rhizosphere ... | reverse complement strand
CACACTCCATCGAATTTAGTGGTAGGGCCGTGTACCTGCACTCTGCGGTTAAATACCGCAGGCTCACTCGTCGATCGTCACAGGGGCAAAAAGTCCTAGACGAGAGGGCTATCCTGTCATCCCGGCGGCCCTCTCACCCCTGTGGACGCCTTCGAAGCCGGCCGTGCGGACGCACGTCGTCTGCTTGGGCCACCTCACCTTGCCGCTTCCCACGAGCACTGCTTGCTCACACCCCCGCTGGCTGCGGCCACGGCGGCACGCGAAAGAGCAGCACCTCACGCAGCGTCCAGACATGGTCGGTGAGGCCCGCGGCCATAGCGGGCGTGCAAGGCCGCCACTGCGTGGCTGAGCCGGTCCCGTGGGTGGACGCGGGCTGTGGCAGGGGCTGGCGTACGCTCGCGTGGGGCAAACAGAAATTATAGTAGCAATGGAAGACAGCCACCTGCTGCCGCAACCCGTCTTCGCCCTTGCACAGCGTGCTGACCCGGCGCCCGACCGCGGCGACATGCTGCCGGAGGGTGAGGTTGATGCGTTCCACGAACGCGGTATTGATCTGCCAGCCATGCGGAGCCAGCATGGCATTGACGGCCTCCAGCGTGCCAAACACCACGCGATGACTGACCCGGACCAGACGCCGTCGACGCACGATCTTGATCGCCTGCGCATAGAGCAGCTGGGGCAGCGGCATCCACCGCGGCTTGGGCATGGGGCCTTTGCCTAGGCGTCGTGGGGGCTGTACCCAGTATCCATAGTGCGTCAGCAAGGCCGTCAGATACTCCCGGAAACCATCGGTGAGAAACAGCGGGGCGCAGTCCGGGGCCACCACCTGCGCCACCTGGTGGACCACGCGTTGGGCCATCGCCAGGGTGCGCTCACCGACCTCGATGGCGAGGAGCACTTTGCTCTCGGGGTCCATCGCGACCCAGACCCAACGGGGCGACCGCTCCAGGCGCTCGATGGCTTCAGCCGCACTGACCGCACCGTCCTTGACTGCGCTGAGCAGTGCAAACACCTCATCGAGCTGCACCTGCTGGACCCGCACGTCGTGCAGGAAGTGCTGCGAAAAGGCCCGCAGCTGCTCCGCCGCTTCCACCAGCCACTGCAGCACGGTGTTCGGGTCCACCTCGAACACCCGAGCGGTACCTCGGATGCCCACGCCCTCAGCCAAGCAGCCAATCACATGCACGATGAGCTCGACGGATGTATGCTTGCCATGAAAGAGCGTACCGAGCGTTTCGAGAAAATAGCGACGACAGACACTACACAGCAGTTGGCGCCAGGGACCGCCACTGGGATGGCCATTGGCCCGGATATTGCCCCAGCCGACCCAGCCCCGATACGCACAGTCTGGATTGGGGCAGAAATGGTGCGAGGTGTCGACCTGACGCCGGCGCCCGCGCGTCATGACGAGGCGCGGGGGTGGGGTTGCAGGGGCCTGTGGGTGCGGGGCGCTCGCATCGGCACATGCGTCGCAGTGCGGCTTGGCGGTGAGGCCCACGAAGGGTGTCGGCTCGCGGCTGCGCTTGCGCCGTGGGGGTAAGGGCTCCAGTGTCGTCAAGCACGCGGCAACGGAGGCACTTGGCCACACCCACTGGAGCATGAGACACAGCCACACCAAGGCGACGAGCACCAACTGGTAGAAAAAGAGATGGGAGACCATGGCAAAAGCCCCTCATACAGGTAGAGCAATGAGGGTATTGTACCCGGTCTGTCAGGTTGCCGAATTAGCCGCAAGTTAGAGGTACAGGACCTGGTTGGCTGACAGATCTTATCAAGCGTAATCAATAGGTTGCGAACGAATTGGCGAAAGCCATAAGCAGGTGTGCTCGTTCCTGCTGTTTCCATGATGCATAGAATGGTTCCTCACCAAAACGTTTTTCTAGGAGGAACCCATGGAGAACACACCTTATCTGTATGAGACGTTGCTTCGCGTCCTGGGCCAACATGCACATTGGCTTGACCTGCGCCATCGCAAAACTCTCGCCTGGATGATGGTGGGTCTGATCTGCGCGAAGACCGTGAGTCTCGGGGCGTGGACGCCTTTTGTGGTCAGTCAAGCGCAGTATGCACAAAGCCTCGTGCGTCGCTTTCGCCGTTGGCTGGACAATAACCGGATCACCGTTGAGCCGCTCTATGGTCCCTTGATCGAGCAGGCGGTGGTGGGCTGGGCCGGCAAAAGGATGTATGTGGCCTTGGATACCTCCATGTTGTGGAATACTTACTGCCTCATCCGCCTGTCGGTGATCTACCGCGGTCGCGCTGTGCCCTTGGTGTGGCGTGTGATCGAGCACGGCAGTGCGGCCGTGTCCTTTGAGACGTATCAGGACTTACTGAATGAAGCGAAGAGCCGCGTACCGTTTGCGTGTAAGGTGGTATTTCTGGCCGATCGCGGCTTTGCCGATACACAGTTGATGGGCCATCTCAGAGGGCTGGGTTGGCACTTCCGCATGCGGATCAAATCGACGTTTTGGATTTATCCTTCCCACCTGGCACCGTTTCAAGTGGGTGAGATCGCTCTGCAGCCTGGTCACATGAGCTGTTGGCAAGAGGTGTCGATAACGGACAAGCACTTTGGTCCGGTGCACTTGGCAGTGGCTCGGCCTTTAGGCAGTGAGGAGTATTGGTATGTGGTCAGTGACGAATCCGCTGAGCTCAAGACCTTGGAAGAATATGGTCTTCGCTTCGATATAGAAGAGAACTTTTTGGACGATAAATCCAATGGGTTTCAGTTAGAATCCTCGCTGATTCGATCAGCGAAGGCCTTGGAGCGATTGTGTTTTGTGCTAGCGATGACGACGCTGTACTTGGTATCAGTAGGGACGTCGGTGGTGAAAAAAGGCGAGCGTCGTCTTGTCGATCCGCATTGGTTTCGGGGTTCAAGCTACTTGAAGATTGGCTGGAATTGGGTGCATTATGCGCTGAACAGAGGCTACGAGCTCATCACCTCGGTGTATTTGAGTGGCGAACCTGACCCGGAACCGGCGATAGCGTCAAAGAAGCAAGATGAAAAACGCCGCCAAGCTCGTTTTGTTTTTGCGTATCAAGAAGCGGCTTGAAAAGTAGAGGACCTGAGTTTTGTCAATCAACCAGATGAGCGACCACTAAAAGCGATGGAGTATGGAACTTTTTGTACTTAGAATGGGGAGAGTATAGTTTGATGGTATAATTTTGTATACAAGTGTATAATGCGGGCATGAAAATTGTCTGTGATGCTGATGGGCTCATTAAAACGAATAAAGCGGGTATCCTTGCCATGCTTGCCGAGCACGCGGAGCTGCTCATCGGTCCGGCTGTCTGGCGCGAAGCAGTGACAGAGGGCAAAGCACGAGGGTATGCTGACGCGGTGATCCTTGAGCCGATCATCCAACCATACGTGCAGTCCACACCACCACAGCGGCATCCGCGAGTCACACAGATTGTCCAAAGCGCCACCTTGGGCGCAGGAGAGCGTGAAGCTCTGGACCTCTACATGAGCGCACACGCCGATGCCATCTTGAGCGATGATCGGGGGTTTTTGACCCTCTTGTTGGCGCACCAGATTCCCTCCCTGACTCCCGCGGCCGTCATTGTTGCCCTCGGTGAATGGGGCATCCTGACGATCCAGGACGCGAGGAGTGCGCTGGGGTTGCTGTGCTCGCTGATCCGCGTGGAGCAGTATCACGCGGCCCTCGCAGATCTCGCCGCATTGGAGAGGAAGGAAAGTATATGACTAATCGTCCGTATCCACTCCGCATTCCCAAGGGTGTCTTGCAGCTGGCGGAGCTGCGAAGCCAAGAGGAACGCACCGACAAGACCACCGCCCTGCGGCAATGGCTCTACGCTGCAGCCGAGGAGTACGCCTTCAAGCGGCTGGCGGAGGGCCGGCTGACCACCTCGCAGATGGCAGAGCTGCTCGATATGAGCGTGTACGACGTACAGCGGAAGGCGCAGGAACGCGGGCTCGAGCTGGGGGCAACCGCCGAGCAGTACCATCATGCCCTCGAGACAGTGCGTCAACTGCGTCCACAACGCGACGTGGCAGCGACGTCATAACCGGTATCGTGTGGGAGAGTCTGGCGACCGCGGGCATGCACGTGTCACTGCGCTCTTCTAGGGCGCGTGCTCGTTGGACGGGGCGCAAGAGTGCTCCTGTGCTCTCTCATGCTTTTTCTGGTCTACCTGTGGCGAAAATGACGCGGGGCTTCCGCAGTACGGAGGACAACGATTCATGGCCAAAAAGCACCGACAGAACGCGATACGGGCAAGGCAGCGTGCGCAACAGCAACGGCATCGCCCCGCGCAGCGTGTGCAGGAGGCTGCCGCTGCCCTCAGAAGCGGCGATGCGGCGAGAGCCCTGGCGTTGGCGACTGGCGCTCTAGCTGCGGCCAATGATCCGAGCACCAGCGCCGCAGCCCGGCACGTCGTGATCGAGGCACATTTTCGCGCGGCTGCGGCAGCCAGTGATCCCAGTACACGCCTGCACCACCTCGATGCCGCTCTGCAGCTCGCCCCTGCAGAGACCAGGTTGCGTTATCATCGTGCCCTCACGCTGTGGGGGTTGGGGCGCATTCCTGAGGCGTTACCAGAACTCAAAGAGTTGGAGGCACAGCACGGGCACCATCCTGGAGTGGCCTTTCTGTCCCAACTCGCGTGTGCTGCTACAGGCCAACCCTGGTCTGACCAGGGGCTGGCCGCGGCCGAGGTCAATACCATTCGTGCGTTGCAGGCTCTGCTGCGTGGGACGAAGCATTCAGCACTGCTGGAGCAGACCGAGCACGTGGCTCTCCTGGGCAACAAGCCGGAACTCTGGCACACGTTGTTCTCCATGATAGACAAGCCCAAGGCAGCGCCAGCAGCACGGTTACAGGCGCTGGCAGACGGGTTGGCGCTGGTAGACGGCAGCGCCGTGATGCCCTACTACCTAGGCGTGGTGGCGCTGCGCAAAGGCGATGTGCAGACGGCGCAGTCTACCTGGCGCCTGGCTGCTGAGGCCGGTCTGGCGACGCCGTGGTTTGTCGAGAACCGTCTGCACCTGCTCCGCGACCAGGCACATGTCCTGGGGCAGGGAGGGCGCTGGCACGAGTTGATCGAACTGCTGCAAGCGCAGCGGGTGACAGAGACGCATGACGCGGTGTTGGCAGAGATGCTCGCGGTGGCGCATGCACACCTGGGGTATGCTGCGGCACAAGCCCATGATTGGAGCACCGCGGCCCATCACTGGCAGGCGGCAGCGACCAGAAGCGCCAGGCGGCAGCTCTTCCAGAATCTCGCCCTGGCCGAGGAAGCGCTGGGTCACTGGCGGTCTGCAGCCGAGGCATGGCGCGAGATGGTGCGACGCCGGCCCCGCAAGTCGGATCATCCGGAGGCCCTCACCGAGGCCCAGATTGCGGCTCTCTGGCGCCATATCGCCGAGTGCTATGAGCATGCAGAAGAGGTCACGGAGGCCCTCACGTGTCTCAAAAACGCCGCTAAGTATGTCCCTGAGGACCTGGAGCTGGGCGTCAAGATCGCCGATGTCTCCAGGCAGGTCGGACGCGACGAAGCGGCTGCAAACGAGTTGGAGCGTGTCCTGGCGCTCAACGCGCAATACGTGCCGGCGCTGGTGCGCCTCGGTGCCCTCTATGAGGAACGCGGGGATCGTGATCCCATGTCCATCTGGCGTCGCGTCCTCGCTGTCGAACCACAGCACGCCGAGGCGCGCGAAGCTTTGGCCCAGTTGTATGTCAAGAAAGTCCAGGAAGAGAGTCCCCGATACGGATGGTTTGATCGGTTGCGTCGCCGCTCTGAAAAGGAAAAAATCGCCCTCCTGCAGGAGGGCTTGCGGGAGCTGCCCGGCCATCCGACATTGCTCCTGGAGTTGGGGGACCAGTATGCGGCTCTAGGCAAGTTCAAAGACGCGCGTGCCTCTTATACTCAGGCCTGGGAAGCTGCCCCGCAGCAGGCCAGCGTCGTGGCTGCGGCGATTCACAGTTTGCTACACGCCGGTGGTGGCGACATCGTCAAGCGGCTGTTACCCACAGCGCGTGAGATGCCAGGCCTGTTAGCGCTGTTCTGGGTGGACGTGGGTCGTAGCGCGTTGCACTGCCAGCTCGGTCAGGAATGGACGGACCTATTCTGGGCCGAGGCCCTGGCGTTGGCTGCGCAGGGTCGGCATAGCGATACCGTAGCATACGCGCTCGTGCAAATCTGTGAAGCTGCCAATAGTGAACAGGCCCCTGACATGGCAGCACGCTACGAAGCACAGCTGCGTGCCGAGCACCCGCACAGCGGTGGCGTCGAGTTCATGGAAGCATACCATGCCGCCCAAGATCGGCGCGACGTTTCCAGGGCCCTGCGCCTGCTGCGCCAGGCCCAGCGCACCGCACGGCAGGCGAACGAGCACGGTATTGCCGAGCTGGCCGGGCAGATCGCCGAGGTGCTGCAGTCTTCGGCCCGGTCGCTCTTCGACCTACTCGCGCCAACCGGCGGCCGGCGCGGTCGACGCCTCTTAGAAGAGTTGTTGGACGAGATCGATGAGGAGGATTTTGCATGAGTTCTGACATCGTCTCTCAGCCAGTGCGTGATCCCTACGGCGTTTTGGGCCTCGACCGTCAGGCCAGTGAAGCGGAGATCAAACGCGCCTATTTTCAGCTGGTGCGCCAATGTCCACCGGAACGCGAGCCCGAGAAGTTCCGCGCTATTCGTACGGCGTATGAACAGCTGCGCGATGCGGAAAGCCGCGCACAGATCACTCTCTTTCTGTTGCAGCCGCCGCCGCCCCTTCCTCACCGCCGTCGCCCGAGTTACGACCTCAGCGTGCATGCCGACGACCTGCTCACGCTGGCGATGGAACTGGTGCGGACACCCATGCAGCACGACTTTCGCGAGCCAGGGATGACGTCGGAAAGCTCAGGGGGGAGATAGACCAGATGCACACACCGGATACCCATGTTCAGGCGCCGTCAGAGGCCGAGAACGCTCATATGACCCACCAGGTGCAGCATCGGTTGCTGCATTTAGACGCGCAGATTGCGCATATGCACGCGCAAGTTGAGCGCCTCATGGCCGATACCACCGAGGCCAACAGCCAGGTCACGGTGCTGGTGCGCCATTTGACCGATCCGCATCCGCTCCAGGCGGTGCATGAGCGCCTGGCAGAACTGGGAGGGCAGGTGGAGGCGCACCGCGAGCAATTAGACTTGCTGGCGCGCAAGTTGGCGGAACTGGCTGGGAGGGAACAACTGGCGGAACTGGCGAACACGATTACCAGACTCGGGCGCACCCAGTTCAAGTCGAACACTTTGGGGGAGACGAAAGCACAGCAGCTTGAGCGCTCGCTGGTCACCCTGCAGGACCTCGTCACCCAGCGGGAACAGCTCCAGTCCCAGTGGGAGCACCGGCGTCAAGAACAGTTCGAGGAGGTGCGCCAGGAGGCGCGGGGTGAACTCGCCGCCGAGCTGCTGCCGGCGCTAGACAGTGTGGAGCTGGCGCTGGCCAGCGGGCAGGCGTTGGTGCACCAACAGCGCCAGGAGCTGGCTGCGTGGGACCAGCAGCAGGCGAGCACACCCCAGCAGCAGGAGCCCCTGCCGTCGTCGCAAGGCGTCTGGCGGAAGCTGCGCCTGCCCTTTACAGGCCAGGCAGCCTTTGTGTCGCCTCCACCACAAGCACGGCCGCGCCTGCCAGACGCAGTGGCGGGCATGCCGGACGTCCTGGAAGCCTGGCTCCAGGGGCTGACGCTGGTGCGTGATCGTTTCCTGGCCGTGTTGACCGCGGAGGGCATTGACGCGATTCAGGCACTCAATGTCCCCTTTGATCCCCGTCTGCATGTCGCTATACAGGCCGAGGCACGCGATGATGTGGCGCCAAATACGGTCGTCCGTGTGTTGCGCCAGGGCTATCGCCAGCACCAGCGCGTCTTGCGCTACGCCGAAGTCGTTGTGGCGCGTGCCGCAGTCGGCCAGCCAACGGCCCAGACTGAGCCACAGGAGGGACATGATGAGTGAGACCGACAAGATCATTGGTATCGATCTGGGTACCACCAATTCAGTGCTCGGGGTCATCCAAGACGGTACAATGCAGGTCTGGCCCATTGGTGGTGAGCGTCTGCTGCCATCGGTGGTAGGCGTGTCTCCCACCGGCGAGGTCCTGGTCGGGATGGTGGCCCGCAACCAGTGGGTCCTGGCGCCTGAGCGCACCATCCGCTCCATTAAGCGCAAGATGGGGAGCGGTGAGACGGTCAGCATGGCCGGGACGTCCTACACACCACAAGAGATTTCGGCCTTCATCCTGCGCGAAATCAAACGCGCTGCGGACCAGGCCATGGGACATCCCATCCAGCGTGCCGTCATCACTGTGCCGGCATATTTCAACGAGGTCCAACGCCAGGCGACGATCGAGGCCGGGGCCATTGCCGGGCTGGCTGTCGAACGCATTATCAATGAGCCAACCGCCGCGGCGCTGGCGTATGGCTACGGCATGGGTGAGGACGCACACCTGCGCGTGCTGGTCTATGACCTGGGGGGCGGGACGTTTGACGTCTCGCTCATCGAACTGCACTCTGGCGTCGTGGACGTGCTGGCCACAGCCGGCGACAATCACCTGGGTGGGGATGACTTTGACGAACGGTTGGCCAATCTCGTCGCCGACGAATTCGCGGCGCAACACGCCATCGACTTGCGCCAGGACCATCAAGCATGGGCGCGCCTCCTGCGGGCCGCCGAGGAAGCCAAAATTACGCTGTCCGCCGCCCCCTACGCCACGATCACGCTGGAGTATATTGCCCACGACCGCCGGCAGCGTCCGTTACACATTGTGCGTGAAGTCAGCCGCGTCGAGTTTGTGGAGCTGATTGATGATCTCCTACAGGGTACCATCACCTGCATCGACCAGGCACTGACCGATGCCCGCCTGCACCCGGCCGACATCGACCGGGTGCTGTTGGTCGGTGGTTCCACGCGCATTCCGGCGGTGTGGGACCTGATTTCGCGCCGTATGGGTCAGGCGCCTCACGATGAAATCGACCCGGATGCTGTGGTGGCGTTGGGCGCTGCAGTGCAGGCCGGTATCATTGCAGGCGAAGAAATCGACGCCGTGCTGGTGGACGTCACCCCGCTCTCGCTCGGGATCGAAACGGTCAGGATGGGAGTGACTGGTCACCTCCAGGGCGATTACTTCGTGCCACTGATCCGGCGCAACACGACCGTGCCTGTGCACAAAAGTGAAGTCTTCTCGACGTTGTTTCCGGGGCAATCAGCCATTCACGTCAAGGTGTATCAGGGGGAAGAGCCGACCGCGTCGCAGAACGTGCTGCTGGGCGATTTCATGGTGGAAGAGGTCACACCGAACCGTCCCGATGGGTTAGCCGACGTCATCGTCAACTTCGAACTTGACGTCAACGGCATCCTGAACGTCACGGTGACGGAACGCGCTACGGGCCGGCAGGTGACCGAACGGTTGAAGGCGGAGCGCCAGCGGCTCAGCCCGGAACAGATCGGCGCCAGTCAAGCGAAATTGGCGCTGACATACGGTGACACAGAGGAAGCTGAAGAGGAGACAGAGGAGCTTGACCCGGGCACCATGGCACTCCTGGAACGGGCCTCCAGCGCCTTGCAGCAGGCCAACCTCGACACCACCCTGGCGGCGCGACTACGCCAGGTAGTCGAGAACATTCGTCAAGCCGCCGCGGACGAGGATGTCGACCAGGTACAGGAATTATGCGACGAGCTGATTGACTTGTTGTTCGAGGCGGAAGAGTGAAGGCGAGAGTGCTAAATTCCGGGGTCATCCACACTTTTAGTGCATGAGGGACCGCCCTTTAACCGCTAGACAGCAGGGGATTTCGTCCCTTGTGAAGCTCGTATGGTGTGGTATTCCGCCGGCAGAACCTCATCACGGCAGTTGAGGGATACTACCTACTGTTGTCCTCCGCAAAAATGCGGCTGCGATCATGCAGGTCGTTTTGCGAGACCATAGTCATGGTGCAAACGGCCCAATCGAAAGCAGCTCAGCAAAAGTGATCCGCTCTTACCTATCTCTCATCCCAGAGGCGTTCAAATTCGTCTGGGCTCATGTCAATGTCGCGGAGAATACCCCGCAGAGTTCCAATTTTGAGCGCACTGTTGCCATGCACTGGAATTGACGTACGCTTCGTAGCTCGCGCCATTACATGATGGCTCCCGCGCACCCGCACCACCGTAAAGCCTTGCGATTCTAAGAAGCGCACCATTTGTTGACCGCTGGGGCGCGGTAGTCTAGCCACGGGGTGGGGTGAGATCCTGAAGCGTCCAGTCCAGAGGCCGGACAGTGAGAGGCACATTAGCGCGAGCAAGGGCATCATCGATGCCGAAGGCCTCAATATAGGCACGCAGGGCTTCTTTGAGGTCCACAATGGCCTCATCCTCCGTCTCTCCTTCGCCGTAAGCAGGGATATCGGGAATGCGGGCAGTAAATCCACCAAGTTCGGGATCGGGAATCAGTTCAACGATTAATGGTGTGTCCACAGTATCCCCCTATCCAGCTGGACTTCAGTAATGAAAAATGCGCCGGAACTTTGCCATTTTTAGATGTGTCGCTACGTCAAAAAACAATAACTTGTTAGACTATCATTCGTAAAACATGCCTTCGTTATCATGCAACCTGATTGTCGAGCCCATAGTCCTGGTGCAGGCCGTTCAAGACAGAGCGCGTCACCATACGTTGACCTCTCGGAATCTGATGTCGATGGACTTGGTGTGACACTGGCAAGGGATCTCTGGGTTGCGGGATACCCGGACCGAGTGACATGTGGGGGCGGCCCTCATTGTAGTGGGTCACCCACTCCTTCAAGAGGCCAAGGAGATGACATGCGTTCCGCGGAATCACGAAGTCAAGGCACTCTCGTCGAAGTGTCCCAATACCCCGTTCACAGATCGCATTCGCCACCGGCGTCCGCACCGGTGTTTTGAGCACGCGCAGTCCCATATGTCGTACGCCTTGATCCACCCGGTGGGAAAAAATCGAATCGCGATCATGGATCAGAAACCGGTATCCGTGATCGACCGGAATCGCCTCTCGGAACTGCTGTAAGGCCCACTGAGCAGTGGGATGCGCCGT
>Ga0081540_1004212_pt1 | contig 11050 bp, 16 predicted proteins | sample TabmetS2T1R1_FD_71024 | JGI IMG/M metagenome (GOLD analysis project Ga0081540, IMG submission 71024) | Tabebuia heterophylla rhizosphere microbial communities from the University of Puerto Rico - S2T1R1 | ecosystem: Host-associated > Plants > Roots > Rhizosphere ... | reverse complement strand
AGGGCGAGGATTAAGACGATTAGAGAAAGGCAAGTAGGCGGGTCCAGCACCTGGATCAAAGTCAAAAATCCAAAAAAGCGCCTGCTGCTACACGCGCTGCCGACGGGACATTCTAAAAAAGAGTGCGTAAACTACCTGAAGCCCTAAATACCTCTGGTCCGAGCTTCGGCAGTCGTCCAAGCTACTGCGTCAGCAATCACGACACGCTTGAAGCGGGGGGCATCAGTGTGGTGGGAACTGCTCATCCTGTATTTAATCCTTCAGGTGCCGCTCGGCATTTTTGTCGGCTTTTGCTTCGATGATCCGGATGACGAAACAGAACTTGCCGACTCTATCGGCGGGGGTGCTGAGCCATGACAATCAGCACGCTTTATCGGGCCAGAGTAGAACGCGATCTACAACGAGGCGATCTGAGTTTTTTGAGTGATTTCGCATTCTTCAGGAATCGCTATCCTCCTTCTATTGTTGTTGATCGGCTGTGCGAACGTGGCTTTATGGCGAAGACCGCCCATCTCCGCCGCCGCATGACCCTGAAGGGTTGGGCCGCTGTCTTTCTCCGACGGACTTTTGCGCGAAAGCAGAACAGAAACGGTTGACGGTTGAATCAGAAAGGGCCAGGCGCTCCTCTGGAACTCGGCCCTAACAGCCACGACGCTTCGGGGGGTATTTGGTGGGGACGCCGCAGCCATTGTGACAACGGATGCATTTGGTTAGCGTTCCTGAGTCATCAATCCGACGCATCTGATGAGCGGTTTGCGACGCCTCCGCGAATATCCTGCTGAAATCGTTCGCTTGTCTTGCCCGAAATGCGGACGTGCTGGCCAATATCGAAAACAGAATTTGATTGAGCGATATGGCGTCGATATTCGGCCCCGTAGCGCTTAATCAAAGTCTGCTTCCGGTATTGGCCTGCGCGTCCGCCGCATTTGGCGCACGACAGGCGCACCAACTCACCGGGATATTGCACGCAGGTCGAATGTTGCAATCAACCCCGCACGCCAAGCGTGCCATAGGGAGTTTTGATCTGATGAGTTCCGCCGCCCTGTGATCCCGTAACAAATCGAAACGAGCCACGGGTCGCCTGTATAGCGACTGAGCCTGCAGATTTGTTGGGGTCGTACACGAATTTATCGAGTCGAATGGTCGATTGGGGTCCGACACTGAGGTTGCTGTTATCTTGGAAGCGCAAATCTGCTTGGCCCGAGGTACCAGTGCGAACCGTTTCCTGGGAATACACGTCGGCACCACCTGACAGTGCGCGGGTGTTGCCCGAGCGAATACCGTCAGCCTGCGGTCTTACTGACGTAGCCCTCCCGATAGCTTCTTGAGCGAGCGAGGGGGTTGCTTGCAGTGCGAACAAGATCGCCAATGTCAGCACCTGAATCCAATTGTGGCTCGGCATGTCCCTTACTCCTAATGGCCCGGGGATTTAACCGGAATCCTTAGCTCGTGCGATTGTGAGAATAGGCACACCAGTCCAACTCCGCAGTGCTGGCCATCACAAAAGCCGGGCCCCGCTGTGCTAGCCATCACAAAAAAGCGCTTTATGAAACGTTTCTCGATTGCGCGAATTGCAGCGAGTGATTTTTTTTAAATTTTGGAGAACGATTTTGTGATGGAGGTCACAGCCGCGAAATTTGTCATCTCTAATCTGACAGGCGGGTGACAGGCGCTCACGAGAGGCTGATAAGGACACCATGTTCGCGATATTAGGAAATGCTCTTTATTGGCTCGGTTGCATCGTGGCCGCGCTTCTAGTTGGGCTTGGCATTTGGGTTTGGATCCTACGAGAACATCACGGCGATGTGGTAACGGTAGTAATACTGACCGCGCTCGCTATAGCTTTTTGGCTGATCGGCCGCGCTTGCCGTTACATCCTCGCGGGGACCAAGCGTCTCTAAAACGTCCCCTCAATTGCCCGAGTTGCGGCAGGCGCTTCCGGGTCTTGACATTGATCCCAGGTCCTCGATGGTCCCGAGCAATAGGATGCGTTCAATCTCTTTGAATCGCAGTTTTCGTGACCCTCATCACATTCAGACATGAGGCGCTGTTCTAAAAAGTTTGCAGTCTTCACGATGACATGTGCGGCTATGAATAACCAAAGAAGGTATTTCACGAAATCAGACGATGCCCTAATCCGGCAGCAGCCGATCACCGGCATGAGCCTCAAGATATTGGAAACCTTCCTGCACACAAACCGAGAGGCACTCACCCGCCGGGCCGATGAGATTGGCGTTTCGCTGGTGATCAACGACGATCACGATCATGACGGGGCAATCGATACACGAATGCTTCGCTGCACTGATGGGTTCGTCGACCCGCTACTAGAGCGCCTGAAGCAGGTACACGGAAAGCGGAAGTAAACCGTTTCGCACAGGCTCAAGACACAGCATCGAGATCGCCGCAACGAAAGGTCAATTTCCGATACTAATCCGTCGAGGCCATCAGTCTCTGTTGCAACTGCTTGAACAATCGCTTGTCCGGCGCGTCATACCGAAACCACTTCTTGCCACGGCGGACTAGCGTCTCGTTACTGGTCACGCCGGCGCACCAAAAAGCTGTGGATGAATGCGGTTGCACCTCCATTGTCGTGGACTGTTACCCCCAAGCAACGTCTCCGCCCAATCGACAAGAGGGTAAGGCCCTACCACTTCTAAAATGGTAGCCAAATATAGGCTGCGAGGGCTTCCAGTTCACAGGACAAGACCATCTCGCACCTGCGGTAAGTATTTATGAGAGTGCTTCTCTTTGGTGCTCTGTGCGTGACGCTGCTTGGTTGCAGTTCTCCTATGCCGCCGCAACAGGTGTGCACTTCACAGGGTTGCTTCTCTAGAACCGCAACCACCAGACCTATTCACTCAAGGCGAACGGCATTTAGGCCCAAGCCGACAAAAAGGGTGGCGAAGTCTAAGAAGGCTGCGACGTCAACAAGATTAACGGCTGCCAAGCCACTAAAGGAAACCCGCCCTGTGGAAGAAAAAACAGTGTCCGAGGCCGTCGTGGATTCCAATGTGCCACCTTCTGCACAACCATCACTTCCACCCAAAGATGGTTTGGATAAAGCAGCCCCCGAAATTGCTGCGAAAAAAGAGATTCCAGAATCTGGTCAGCCCGCAGAGCCGTCCGACCCTGTTTTGGAAAAAGCAAAGGTCGCCGTCGCTGCCAAAATGGAAAACCCAGCATCTGCCGAATTTGCAGATGTACGACGGCCAACGAGAAAAAATCCATCCGGCCAATCTGAGGTCGTTTGTGGCCAAGTCAAAGGAAAAAGGAAATCGGGTGAACCTACCGGCGAGAGGCCATTTTTGTATCTCGTGCACGAAGATGAGGCGTACATCGTTGAAGGCAGTCCAGAATCAATGGCTGCAATTGTGTATCGCGCCCAGTGCAACTGAAAGCGTTCGGCACAAGCAAGTTGGCTCTCAGCAAACTTGTGATCCGTTCACGCGGCGGCATTCAGTACGTCGAGCACGCGGAAGGCCACGGCGAAAAATTGTTTGAGGCCGTATGTGATTTCGGGCTTGAGGGAATTGTCTCAAAGCGCTTGACCTCAGTTTATCGCTCGGGGTCGTCGAGAACCTGGATCAAAATCAAAAACCCGAAGGCACCGACGGCTACAGGTATTCTTGACGGAAAATTCTAACACTTCCTCCGGTAATTTAATGCGGGTTTTCGGTAGCGTAGTGCCTATTAGAGTCGTGAACGCACAAACGATATTTTTAGAAGGTAGTTATCTGCCGACCTCGCCACATCGAATCACCACAAGATCCTCCGCGAAATTCTTCCGGGGAGGCCGTCATGAAATCTCCAATCGTCAAACGTTCCGTCGTGATTGATGGCCACAAGACGAGCATAAGTCTCGAAGACTCTTTCTGGAACGACCTGAAAGAAATTGCGCTCTATAAACGCATCACGGTATCGAAACTGCTTGAGAACATCGACAAGGAGCGCCAAGGCAATCTGTCGTCGGCAATACGCCTTTTCGTATTCGATCAAGTCCGCACGCATGGGGATTTTTGGCAATACTCTCGCGACCGGCGCTTGGGGAAGCCGCCTCAAACTGGACAAGAAGCGAAGAGCGACGCCCAGGGGGTTTCCGCGGTTTCTTGAGTTAGCGCCAGGCTCTTCTGGACAAAATGCGTCAAGTTCTCGGTGACTTTCATTCAAGTTTAGCGAGTAACCCTAATTCGCAATAACGGTGCGGCAGTGTCCTTTTATGAACCGACACGACGCCTCGGTCTTCTTAGTCTTCTTGCGCTCATACCGTGTAAGGCCGGTACGGGCATCCCGCATCGTGGTCCGACCCACCAAGACGACTGCGGTGCGGGAGTTCTGCTCCAATAAATCAATAAATAATGATGAGACAGTGCAGGACACCGTACCGATGCCGTGACCACATGCGTGTACGCTGACAAAAGGGACAGTATCGATTGGTGTATCATGCCGCCTCCACCCGCTATCGACCCCACTGCTCATAGTGCGGCTGATTTTTCTATCCAGTCACGCACGACGTTAGTCACATGGCAGGACGCAGTTGTCGCGTTCGGTTTAGGCGTCAATGCAGCGTGGATTCTTTTTCTCGCATACGGAGTCGGAAAACTAGCCTCGCTGCTGTATAAAATTTCCTTTTCCTAAAACTGAATATCCGCATCGAGTTCTGGGGCAGGTCAGCGTCTTGCGGCCCACGCTTACGTTTCTGACATTCCAAAATGAATGAAGTCGCCAACAACGATTCCGAGCGGAACTTGTAGAGCGAACCACAAAAGAAAGAATATCGCGATCTGCTGTTCCATGGGGCACCTCCATCGCCCCCCAATCTTTTGAATAAAACTCGAAACGCCGCTTATCGGTTCCGCCGCCTGGTTTTCGCCGTAACGGGGCCATCTCGAAACAACTTCGAGAGGGCTGGAGAGGCTGGATGGGATTGTCTCAAAGAAGCTGAACGCGCCCTATCGGTCCGGGCCGTCGAGAACCTGGATCCGCGGGGCAAAGGCAAACCAGGAAACGTACCGCTCGCCCATACTAATCGGAGGACGTTCGCGTTGGCGCGTGAAGCGGTTCTAGGATGCTCGCCAAACGAGCCAAAGCACCATGAGGGCTGAAGGCCCCAACACTACAAACATAGCTGTTATAGCTTCCAACATCGATGTCCCCATCCCATCGAAAATCGATGTACGGGCGACCGTATCGCGGCATCAAGCTCGTTACAACCCATGAGAGTCTTGTGGCCCGCTACGGCCAAAGTAGAGCAATACCACTTTGAACGTGAGTGTTCTCAAGCGGTAAGCAGAAGCGTGAGCAGTCCGCAGAGGATTACACCGCCGATGAGCATCGACCATTCCGAAGGGTTCAAACCAAATAGCCTGCCGTCACTCTTTACATGCGTGAGCATCGCAAACACCCGCTGTCGAACCGCAACCACAACATAACCGATGGTTGCGCTGGCGGCTGTAGTGCTGCGGGCACAGACCGCATCAATCAGCGGTGAGATCGTCGATTGAATGGCTGCGTGATCTCTCGATCACATGTGGTGTCAAATTTAATGCTTAGAATCTGGCCCTGTGTTTCTGTTCTGCAACAACCCGCAGGAAAACAGGTTATGTATTCGATTTGTCATAATGAGGTTGTTCAGCGCCGTTTAGAACATCCGCCACAGCATGCGGCCCTCAACTGAAACCTTTCAGCTCTACGGGGCGAGGCTCATGACTCAGGAACTGCGCGGCTTTCTAATCAGTCTAGGTCTGGCGATGGTCGTTTTCGCCGTGGCCATTGGAATTTCGCGTCCATATTGAGTTCATCAAACGACTGTCAGGTGATGCAATGAGTCAAATCACTTACGGCCGCGGTGCGGTGTCATCGGCGATAACGGACCCGCCGTTCATTCTCAAAGTTTGTCTTGGAGGAATAGTTGGCGTCGGTGTTGGCGTTTCTGCGCTTTGGGCGTGCTTCTTGGGTTACAAACTGATCACGCTCGTTCAGCTTGGGATCTAAGAAGCTACAGCAGCAAATCCGCTGGAGTCGTACACTCTCAAAGTGAGCGGAGAACAGGGGCGTTCTTCGTGGCAGTACCGTCAGCAAATTCCCGTGGGGGGCTCCGATGGGAATTTCAGAGCTTGAGCGCCGCGTTGTGTATTTGGGCGCGCTGGCGAAGTGCCAGTTGCGTCTAATCGGAAATTTGGAAAGACGTAGCAAAGACCTAACATCAGCCACGGTCGTACTCGACAGTTTGCGCGTGAGTTTTTTTCTGGCGGCTCAAGAGTGGCATCGAGTTCGCTGTTACGGCGACCTTGTTGAAAACCAACTTTCATTATCGACGTGGAAATCGAAGACGGGTACTTATGTAGTGCCCCGATCCTCGCTTATCAGCGATCTTGCAAAGTGGACTATGGTGGAAGCGCCGCTCAAAATCCCAAGCCCCGACGCCAATGAAAACGCTCAACGGGTGCCAGAGGCCCGGGTAGAGCAAGACGATACTTCATGGCAGTTTCGCCCTCTTACTGAAGAAGAGAAAAAAGAATTTGAAAATTCTTTAGATACCGAGGGTAGGCGCATGTTGGAAGAATTTTCTGGAAAAAGAAAATCCATCTAAACAAGAATTTCAGACTTCAGAAAATTTAGAAAACGCGGCAACCACCGGCATCTGTCAAGAAACTCAACGCGCCCTATCGCTCGGGGCCGTCGAAAACCTGGATCAAGGTCAAGAATCCGACGGCACCGGCAGCTACTCGCGCCATCGATGGTACCCTTTAAGCCTGTGCGAAACGGTTTACTTCCGGTGGCCGTGTACTTGCTTCAGGCGCTCTAGTAACGGGTCGACGAGTTCATCGTGGTCACTGAGCGTTCGCGTGTCGACAGCCTCATCGTGATCATCACTGACGGTCAGCGAAACGCCGAGTTCGTCGGCCCGCCGCATGAGTGCCTCTCGGCTGGTATGCAGCATTGTTGCAAGCGCTTCGAGGCCAATGCCGGAGATCGGCTGCTGCCGGATTAGGGCATCATCTGATGGTGAGAAATTCGTCCTGCGGTGCTGGTTGTCCATCATGAAGATTCCGGTCATTTATCGGAAGAAGATTTAAGTGGCGGGCGGTAAAGCGTCATGAGCCCGTGACGCATCTTCACTAGTACCGGCGCGCACCGTTTTTCCTCGGCCCGGTCAAAAATCCCGAAGCGCCTGCCTCAACTCGGGCAATTGAGGGGACGTTCTAAGACATAAAAATGAAAACACGAATATTTCAAAGAGGACCGGGGGGCCGAAATTAGTTTTCGCATTTGCGCGTTAATCGCAGGATCGTGAAGAATTATTCATTTGTCGGACCAATGACCGCATGTAAAGATCGGAGCCGCTCTGGTCCCCAAGAGCACAGCGGCACCGATCATCACCGTCCCCAAATCTCCCCGACGATTGGGGCCGCCATTTCTCCAATGAATTGTGACTTTCGCTTGGCGCGAGTCGCCCTGAATTTTTTTATTTTTTCGGATTGCGTTTATTTGGCAACAGGTCTGCGTCTGCGAAAGCGAGACGGATGTAATGCGTCGGCTACCCGACAAAACGAGTCCCGTCGAAAACCTGGATCAAAATCAAAAATCCAAGGGCACCAGCAGCAACTCGTGCGATATATAGAACATTCTGACACCAACAAACGCGGGCTACCTTACTAGGAACAAACTTGCCGACTGCGGTAGCAGTGGTAGAGACGATTTGTAGTCAGCGAAATAGAGTAACGCGCCGGCGCAAAGTAGCATCGCCGCCGCGATTGTTACGTCCCGTGCCGACATAGTCTGATACTGGCGGGGCTGGCAGCCGCGTCATTTAACGAATTTAAAGTGACCTCATTTTTTCTTAATTTTACGCTGATCGCAACGATTGAGGTATTTAATTATTGCTGTTTTCACTAATTCAAATCGACAAGCATCAACACTCTGGTGCGATGGTACCAAGAGAATCTTTTCTTGCGTTCGTCCAGTGACTAACCCGGTCACCATTGCACGCATGTGATTGCCGTCACAGTAACGCAAACCCGCCGTCAGTAGCTTGTCACCCAATCAAGGGGCTCGTATCGCTTCTGGGTGGCATCATGACCCATGAATGGCAGAATTTTCTGATCTTAGTGTGCTTGCTCGTTAGCTACCCGATTATGCCCACTCTGGCATGGCAAGAGAGGGCTAAGCATCCAACTCTGGCAATTGTCGTAATTGCGTTGTGGGTTTTTATAGTCCCAGTGTTTGCTATCGGTTTTAGTTCAACGCTGTGGGCCGGAGCTTCCCGGATTATCACGGCGCCTTTTGGTGCGACCTTCTCCCCTAAAGCAAGTTCTGGTCCCATATTTCAGCAAATCAGAATCAGCCCGGGGTACGCTCCGCGTTGGGACATTTAAACGCATTGGTGGATAGTCCCTCGAAAACCTAGATCAAGATCAAAAATCCGAAAGCACGAGCGCCGACAGGTGGCCATCCCAGGACGAGGGGCTGCCTCCTTTCCAGTACGGCCCTGCAATTACAGCTTAACTTTGTGCTCAAGTTGCGCTTTGTTCTCAAGGCAGTAATAGCCGCCCTGGCGAGTCACTAGCTTTTCGCGCTGCCAGTCGTTGAGGATCCGGGTCACGTTCTCGCGTGCAATGCCGGCCATGGCCGCGAGGTCGTTCTGGCCGATCTTCTGATTGATGACGATCCGGCCCGACCCGACTTCCTGCCCGAAATGTTCCGCCAGCTCGAGCATCGTGCGGGCGACCCGGCCGTTGAGCGAAAGGAAGCTCCCGGCTGCAACCACCGTGTCTGTTTCGCGCAGGCGTTTAGCGAGAAGCCCGATCAGCGATTTGTAGAGCTCCGGATATTTTTGTGCAAAGGTCTCGAACGCGGTGCGAGTGAGGCAGCTCAACGTGGCATCGCGCACCGCGACCACCGACGCCGAACGCGGTAGTCCGTCGATCAACGAAAGTTCGCCAACGATGTCGCCTCGGCCGACGAAGGCAAGGATGCGCTCGTAGCCGGAGGGCGAAACCATCGTGACCTTGAGGAGTCCGTCCTCGATGCGATAGCAGTCGTCGCCGGGTTCACCGGCCAGGAACAACGCTGCGCCGGCGACGAGCCGCACTAGCTTGGGGCACGACTTTTGCTCGCCCGCGCCAATGAAATCAGGCACTTTTTGCAAAGTATCTTCCCAGCAAACTGCGCTGGGAAGATCATGGGAAGACCCGTGAGGGTTAAATCCAGGCGCCCGGGCCCCGTAGTGACGTCACTATTCCGAGCCTCTTCTGGGGTCGGCAAATTTGCCGTCGCTATGTGACCTACTTCACATATGGCATTCGCCGCTCCTCCTAGTCTGCAAACATGCAAATCGCGGCAATAGATTACTGGGCACTGGCATCGGCTCTCGGTGGCACGCTGATGATCGCAACCATGATCTGGATTGTTGTTCTGGATCGCCGGAGCAGCCAGTAGCTCAGAGCTTAAGCCGCCGGTTGCTGTGCCAAGCCGGTCAGCGCCAACTTCGCCACATCGGTCACATCGCTGTCGTTGAAATGGCCGCGCCCGCGTACAGCCAGCATGGCCGCGATCCACTCGAGAAACTGCCCGCGCTTTTCCTGCGGCACGTCGCGCGCGGCGTCCATGACGATCTGCAATTGTCGGTGCGACAGCGACAGCATGATCGGCATGGTGTTCGCAAATGTGAATCACGCCCAAGCCGCAGCGTCGGCAGACCGGTTTCAGCGCGGCGAGCAACGAATAAAAATTGGGATTTGTAAATTTATTCGTGGTTGAATGCATTAAGCGTCGTTAGTGGATGCCGATGATGTGATCAATGCTGCACGATTGATGGTGGTTATCACCGCGTTGATTAGCAGCCCAGTAGCGCGGGCGGAGCCTGTCCATCTGCTGTGTCACGGTGAAGGGCAAACGACCGATTATCCTCGTAGTGGTGCGCCTAGCCCAACTAACCACGATAAATTCAAACTGACACTCGTAATCGATAGAAGCGCCGGAACCGTAACAAGTGAACGAGCATGACGCGAAAATTCTCGGCTATGTGGGTTTCACGGCGAATTTTCGGGGAGAGAGGGTGATCGGTTTTATAAGCGGCATAAGTGATGACGCTGTGATCAATATCATTTTTAGAACAGGTGACTTTATTCAAGTGCAACACTTTAGAGGCACATGCGACCCAGTGCGCCCAAAGTTCTAGCGTCTGCAAAGCAATCACAACCCTCACCATCATCGAACATGAGCTGCTAAGCAAACAGCGCTCGGTGAAAAGTCGGTCGCGGTTTTTGCGCGTTCATTTGCTCATGCGGCGGCGGCCCTTCAATGCTTGCAGCGGGTCGGGATCGTAACGACTGACACCGGCCTGGAGCATCGTCCGCAGCATGGCTTGGGCCTCCTTGTTCCGCTCGTTCGGATCATCTTGGTCGACGACGCACGGCGGTTCCTGCCAATGCCGCAGCCCCAGCGCCTTGATCTGGCAACAGTAGGCGGCAAATTCCACGACTTCGGTCCAAGGTTCGTCGCGCAGCTTTTCGTCAAACTGTTCGGCGCGAGCCGGATCACGGCGGGCCATCTCCATCGCACGGCGCAAATGCATCGTCGTCAACGTCGTTCAAAGTCCCACTCCCATGGCGTTTCGTATGCGCTCGGGCGCACACCGCCCCGACGGTCCAGCTTCTTCGCATCGAGCCGTGCCTGTGGCGACAGCCGCAAGCGCATCGACAGGCTGACCAATGCCCGCACCGCCTTTTCCTGCACCGTAATCCAGCCGGACACCCGGCCATCCTTCGACACTGCACCGCGTCGGCGTAGCTCATGCGCCGCATTTTCCGCCAGGACGACCGCCTCGGCGTAACGACACAGCAGCGGCACGTCGGATAGCCGGAAGTGATCGGGGTCACACGATGCGACGAGGTTGGCGAACACGACGCGCTCGGAACCGGACAACGACACAGGCGGTTCAAGCCGCGATGGTTTGCCGTCCACGTTGACGATGGCGGCGGTTGCTAGTGCGTCTACGCTGACTCGGCCACGTTGCTTCATAGGCCCCATCTTAACATTTTTGGTGCTT
>Ga0081540_1004211_pt1 | contig 11054 bp, 4 predicted proteins | sample TabmetS2T1R1_FD_71024 | JGI IMG/M metagenome (GOLD analysis project Ga0081540, IMG submission 71024) | Tabebuia heterophylla rhizosphere microbial communities from the University of Puerto Rico - S2T1R1 | ecosystem: Host-associated > Plants > Roots > Rhizosphere ... | reverse complement strand
TTCTCACCGGCTACTCGCTGCAGACCTAACTTGCGGTTCTGCCCGGGCTCGGTTCCCGGCTTATAGGCCTCGTAGATGGCCGGCTCGCCGGCTCCGGCGGGGAGGCCGGTTGCCGCGCTGACCCGGTAGAGCCGCATGCCTGGCGGGGTGCGGAAGGCGGTCGCCGGGGCATCCTTGAGCGCGGCAACCATGAAATCCCGGAACACCGGAGCCGCGAGATGCCCGCCGGTCTCGTCGTCACCGAGGCTGTCCGGGTCATCGAAGCCAATATAGACCCCGGCGGCGAGGTCCGGCGAAAACCCGACAAACCATGCATCGCGCCAGTCGTTGGTGGTGCCCGTCTTGCCGGCGATCGGCTTGCCGACGGCTTGCACGACCTTGGCCGTGCCTCGCTCGACCACCCCTTGCAACATCGTTACAATCTGAAAGGCCGAGCCCGGGTCGGCGACCTGCTCACGCGTATCCGGAATGACCGGTACCGGCTGATGCTCCCAGAACACGTTTTGGCAGCCGCTGCAGGGACGCTGATCAGCGCGAAAGATCGTTGCGCCATTGCGGTCCTGGACTCGATCGATAAAGCTCGGGGTAATGCGCTTGCCGCCGTTGACAAGCATCGCGTAAGCGGCGGTGTGGCGCAGCAGCGTTGTCTCCCCGGCGCCGAGCGCCATCGAATATTCGCGCGGCGTGTGGTCCATGATGCCGAAGCGCTCCACGGTCTCAGCGATTGGCTCCATCCCGATCATTGACGCCACCCGAGCCGTCACCGCGTTGAGCGACAGCTCGAGAGCGACGCGCAAAGGCGTCGGTCCGCGGAACCTCACCTCCTGGTTGCGCCGCGTGTAGTTGGTCGGCGACCACATGGGCAATCCCGGCCCTTGCGGAAGCGATATCGGGCCGTCCACGACCAATGTCGATGGCGTGAACCCGTGATCGAGCGCGGTCAGATAGACAAACGGCTTGATCGAGGAGCCCGGCTGCCGCTTGGCCTGGGTGGCGCGGTCGAATTGGCTCGTCGCAAAGCTGAACCCGCCGCTGATCGCCAGCACGCGGCCGGTGTGCGGGTCCATGGCGACAAGGGCGCCTGAGACTTCCGGCACCTGGCACAGGGTGTAAAGACCGGAGGTCTTGATGTTGTTTGCATCGGCCTTCGCATTGATCGGATCGACCATTACAACATCGCCCGGCCTCACGACGTCGCCGGCGCCGCGGGGCGCCGGACCAAGACTACCGTTCGCATAACGAGACCGCGCCCAGCGCATTTCGGAGAATGGAATGCGTCCGGTCGCGCCATTACTGAAGCCGATAGCAGCGCCGTCCGGTTCGGTCCGGATTACCATCGCGAGCCGCCATCCGACATCGGCGGCGACGCCGGGCACCGGCACGGCGGCGAGGTGCTCCGCCCAGTCGCCCTTCGGATCGACGCGGGCCACGGCGCCGCGCCATCCGCCATGGCCGCGCTCGTACGCGATGAGCCCGGTGCGCAAGGCTTGGTCTGCCGCGGCCTGCAGCTTTTCGTCGAGGCTGGTGCGCACCGAGAGCCCAGCCCCATAGAGGACCTTTTCGCCATAACGCGCGAGCAGCTGGCGTCTGACCTCCTCGGCGAAGTACGGCGCCTTGACCTGTTCCGCCTCTCGGCGACGGTGCGTTTCGAGCGGCTGCTCTTCGACTTCGGCTGCTGCCTCTTGACCCGCCGCACCGTCCTCGACCATCCGAGACAGGACCCAGTCCCGTCGGGCCTTCGCCGCCTCCGGATCGCGCCCCGGGTTATAACGGTTCGGCGCCTTGGGAAGACCGGCAAGGAAGGCAGATTCGCCAAGCGTCAGCTCGTCGAGCGGCTTGTCGAAATAGGTCTGCGCGGCGGCCGCTACGCCGTAGGCACCGCGGCCGAGATAGATCTCGTTGAGGTAGAGTTCGAGGATGCGGTCCTTGGGCAGGGCCGCTTCGATACGGGTCGCAAGCAGGATCTCCTTGACCTTGCGCTCGATCGAAACCTCGCTCGACAGCAGCATGTTCTTGGCGACCTGCTGCGTGATCGTCGAAGCGCCGACCGGACGGCGGTTTGCCCGGAACCTGCCGACATCGGTAATCGCGGCGCGCACGATCGAGATCGGGTCGATGCCGTGGTGGCTGTAGAAATTCTTGTCCTCGGCGGAGAGGAAGGCCTTGACGATCACCTTTGGGATGGCCTGGATCGGCACGAAGACGCGGCGTTCGGTTGCATATTCGGCGAGCAGCCGCCCGTCCCCCGCGTGCACGCGGGTCATGATGGGCGGCTGATAATGCGCAAGCTGCTGGTAATCCGGCAGGTCTCGCCCGAAATACCACAGAGTAATCCCAACCAAACCGCAGCCGGCAATCGCCAGCATGACAGCGCAGACAAAGAAAAACCTCACGAGCTTAACCATGCTTCGCGGCTTGCGACCGCCCTCCGTGCCAGCGACCGCCAATGACCGTCCCCCTCGACCCCCGCGGCGGCGCTTTCATATGCTCTATCGGCGTGATCATTCCAAGCGTGTTTTGCCGGTCAGTGTTGTCACCATGATCCAGGATCGCGCCAGCGACGGGCTCGGTGGGGGGAGGAAACCCGGGGAGGAAACCATTGTGACACGCCCCGTTCATCTATACATTGACGATCGCGAAAAAGCCGCTCTCGCCGACCGGGCGCCGCGCCCGGTGGGCGGTACTGCGATGCGGGCGCGCCGGATCGGCAGCACGGCTGCCGCGGCGCCGGCGTCGCAATGCCGAGCGAGGCGGATCGTAGGAACCAGAAGCCGATTCCGGCTCCCCTGACGAGAGCCCACATGGCCGATTTTCAATCATTGCTCCGTGGAACAGCCTCAGGCGCCGGCGTCTTCGTTGTACACAGGACCGCGCTGCCGGCCGTTTTTCGCTCGGCCGCGTCAGCGCGCCTCGGAGTTATGCCCGAATGGCAAAACGCATGCTTATCGATGCCACCCACCCGGAAGAGACCAGGGTGGTGGTGCTCAACGGTAACCGCCTTGAAGAATTTGATTTCGAATCCTCAACAAAAAAGCAAGTAAAGGGTAATATATATCTTGCAAAAGTCACCCGTGTTGAACCGTCTCTACAAGCCGCGTTCGTCGATTACGGCAATCATCGGCACGGTTTCCTCGCCTTCAGCGAAATCCACCCCGATTACTATAAGATTCCAGTAGGTGACCGAGAACAGAGCGATGTGGAGCTGCCGCAGGAAGAGGCGGAAGCTCAAGAGTCCGAATCGGAAATCGCCGATGTGACCGGGTCTTCGCTGGCATCGTCGCTGCCGGAGCCGGTCCCGGTCTCGGCGGTGGCGGAAAGCAGCGAAGAGGAACCAGTAGAGCCGGAAATACCCGAGCAGGCCCACATTGCGGCGGATGAGGCTGAGCTTGTGGCTCAGCCTGGCGACAAGGGAGACGGTCCGACCGAGACGGCCACGGGCGGGGCGGCTGCAGAGCTGCTGTGGGACGAGGTCTCGCGAGGGCCGGAGATCGTGCCTGCTCCTGCGGAGCCGGTGCCGGAACCGGCGATGGCCGCCACGGCCTCCCTCGCACCGGAGGCGTCGATTGCTTCGAGCGCGGAATTCGGGGCTTTGCCAGCCGAGCCGAGCGCTGCGCTCGAACAAGCCGAGCCCTTGAGCGATGCTTCGGGAGAAACAGACCTCGACGGCGAGAACGCCGAAGCGGTCGAGACTTTGGGGGGCGACGAGTTCGAGGAAGCCGAGCACCAGCGCTCGCGCACGTTTCGGCATTACAAGATCCAGGAGGTGATCAAACGCCGCCAGATCATGCTCGTGCAGGTCACCAAAGAGGAGCGCGGGAACAAGGGGGCCGCGCTGACGACCTATCTGTCGCTGGCCGGACGGTACTGCGTCCTGATGCCAAACACCGGGCGCGGCGGCGGGGTGTCGCGCAAGATCACCAGCATCAGCGACCGCCGCCGGTTGAAGGACATTCTCGAGGAGCTCGAGATCCCGGAAGGAATGGGCGTGATCGTCCGCACGGCGGGCGCCGAGCGCTCGAAGGCGGAGATAAAGCGGGATTACGAATATTTGCTGCGCCTGTGGAACGAGATTCGCGACTTGACGCTGCGTTCGACCGCGCCCGCTCTGATTTACGAAGAGGGCGACCTGATCAAGCGGTCGATCCGCGACCTCTATACCCGCGACATCGATGAGGTGCTGGTCGAGGGCGAAGAAGGCTACCGCACGGCAAAGGCCTTCATGAAGATGCTGATGCCGAGCCACGCCAAGCGGGTCCAGCCCTATCGCGACCCGCAGATCGGCCTGTTTCACCGCTTTCAGGTTGAAAGCCAGATCGATGCGATCCACTCGCCGATCGTTCAACTTCGCTCCGGGGGCTATGTCGTCATCAACCAAACCGAGGCCCTCGTCGCGATCGACGTCAATTCGGGGCGCTCGACGCGCGAGCGCAACATCGAGGAGACGGCGGCGCGGACCAACCTCGAAGCCGCCGAGGAGATCGCCCGGCAGCTGAGGTTGCGGGACCTTGCCGGGCTTATCGTCATCGATTTCATCGATATGGAGGAGCACCGCAATCAGTCGGCCGTCGAGCGTCGGCTCAAAGACGCCCTGAAAAGCGACCGCGCCCGCATCCAAGTCGGGCGGATCAGTGCGTTCGGCCTGCTCGAAATGTCGCGGCAGCGCCTGCGGCCGTCGCTGGTGGAAACATCGACGCAGCCTTGCCCGCATTGCGGCGGCACCGGCTCGATCCGCTCCACCGAATCGACGGCGCTGTACGTGCTGCGCTCGATCGAGGAGGAGGGGATCCGGCGGCGCTCGGCCGAGATCAGCGTCCACGTGCCGACGACGGTAGCCCTCTACATTTTGAATCAGAAGCGCGATTCGCTCGTCCAGCTTGAATCGCGATACGCAATCCGCGTGATGATCGCGCGAGACGATGCATTGATCCCGCCGGCCTTCAGGATCGAAAGGCTGCGCGCATACCTGCCTGCCGAGGCGCCCGCGCTCGGGGCGGCGGCACCGTTGACGCAAGCCCCGGTGGAAGAGGAGGAAGACGACATCGAGGAGGCTTCGGAACTCTCCGAGGCCGAGCGGGAAGGCACAGAGGAACGGGGCCGCAGCCGTCGCCGGCGTCGCCGCCGTCGCCGCAATGACGAAGAACCCGCTTCTCACGCCGGGCGGCTCGAGGCCGAGAGCGACGAGCAGCCGGGGACGGTGGAGGACGAGCTTACTGCCGAAGACGGTCACATCGATGGTGAAGACCGCGAGGAAGACGATCAGGGCGACGCCGCTGAGCGGCGCCGCCGGCGGCGCGGTCGGCGCGGCGGGCGACAACGAGGGCGGCGCACGACGGGTGTAGAGCCGAGCTTTGAAGGGCCGCGGCCAGCATCCGATACCGTCGAGATCCTGCCGGCTCCGGAAATTGAGGAGAGCGAGCCGGCGCTGGTGGAAGCTCGCGCAAATTGGCCGGCTGAAGCCGGTGTGGCTGCCATCGAAACGGCCAGCCTGCCTGCCCTCGCCGGTGATCCACCTACCGATTTCGGACGGATCACCCCGACTGTGGAGGGGGCGTTCCCCGATGCCGACGCTGTCGAGAGTGAAGGAGCCGACGCGGCGCCCTCTCAGCCGACCGGCGAAGACCCCGTCAACGGTGAGCCCGACCGGCTTGCGGCGCTGCCAACCGCTGAGTCCGAACAGGGTGTCCCGTTCGTCAGCGAGAGCGAGCGGCGGGTGGAAGCAGCGTCGGCCGAACCGGAGCTGAAACCGATGCCGCCGCACCCGGTCGAAACGGTGACCGAAAGGCCGGCCAACCCGCGTCGCGGCTGGTGGCAGCGGTTGATGCAATCATAAATGCGTCGAGGTCGCGCCGGCGGGATCAAATCCCGCCGGCACAGGCTCCCGGTGAGCAGGCGGAGCCCCCCTCAGATACAGTAGGTTCGGATCGGCGAGAAGCCGTTGAAACCTACCGATGCGTAGCTGGCGGTGTAGGCGCCCGCTGACAGGATCTCGATTTTGTCGCCGACGCAGAGACCGAGCGGCAGCTGATATTCCGTTCTTTCATAGAGAATATCGGCGCTGTCGCAGGTCGGCCCGGCAAGGATCACCGGGCCGCGCAACCCGTCTCGATCCGGCGTCACGATGCGGTACTTGATGCTTTCGTCCATTGTTTCGGCAAGGCCGTTGAACTTGCCGACGTCGAGATAAACCCAGCGCCGGTCATCGCCGCCACCTTTCTCGGAAATCAGCACGATCTCACTCTGAATGACACCGGCATCGCCAACCAAAGAGCGGCCTGGCTCGATGATGATCTCGGGCAGATCGTTGCCGAAATGACGAGTGATCGCCGCCATCACGGCCCGGGCGTAGTGCTCTATCTCGGGCACTTCCCCGCTGTAATGCGCCGGGAACCCGCCGCCGATATTGACCATGCGCAGATTAATGTCGGCTTCAGCGAGAGCCGAGAACATTCGAGCGGCGGTGCCGACGGCTCCATCCCACTGCCCGAGCTCGGTCTGCTGCGAGCCGACATGAAACGATACCCCGTAGGGATCGAGGCCCAGATCGCGGGCCTTGCACAGCAGGTCGAACGCCATTTCGGGAGCGCAGCCGAATTTCCGCGACAACGGCCACTCGGCGCCCTCGCAGGCAACAAGGATGCGACAGAACACCCGCGCGCCGGGGGCCGCCCGCGCCAGCTTCTCAAGCTCGCTCATGCTGTCGAAGGCAAAGAGCCGCAGGCCCGCTTGATAGGCGAACGCAATGTCCCTTTCCTTCTTGATGGTATTGCCGAAAGAGAGCCGATCAGGCGTAGCGCCGCTGGCCAGACACAGCTCGATCTCACCCCGGCTCGCCACATCGAAGTTGGAGCCTTTGCGTTCCAGCATGGCGACCACCTCGGCGGCGGGGTTGGCCTTAACTGCATAAAAGATGCGGGCGAGCGGCAGATACCGCTCGAGCCTGTCATAGGCCTCGGCGATCACGTCGAGATCGACGACGAGGCAGGGGGTCTCTGGCGAATGTTCGGCAAGAAAACGCGAAATCCTCTCGGTCATGAACCGGGTTCATCCTTCCTGCGAAGCGGCTAAAGGCAAAAGTTCCCGCCGGTCGGCGCCTGAGCTGACTCTGCCGCTAGGCGAGTAAGCTCGGCCGGACCGAACGCGAACCGGCATGATCCCGACGCAGCCCGGTGGGCCGCATCGGTCAGGTCTTGTTGCTTTAGCTCAAACTACTCGGATCGATGATCCGGCTGCCCCGCCCACGCTGACGTGTTCCGCGAAGGTTTCCGTCAGGGCAGGGCACCACGCCCCTCAGTCGGAAAGCAACCATACCGTCCTCCCTCTCGGGACCGGCCTTGCGGCCGGGCTGCCAAAAAGGACGCGTTACGTCGTTGCATAACCACCATGGGCCATAGGCACGTGCGAGTGCGTCGAGAACCCGATAGATACGCACATCTGCTCGCGACGCAAGGGAAAACTAGGGCTTACGTGAAGGTTTTATGAAGCGCTCGGCTCCGGTGCTCATTCAGGCCAAAATTGTTTACTGTTTTTGGGGAAGGCAGCGAGCCTTTACGACGCTCACGCACGGCGCCTGGCGTGTTGCGCCTGGCGATCGACCAAAGGGATGACAAGACCGGGATGGTGCGCTGCAACCCGCTCCTGGGCAGCCTCGATGATCAGCTTCAATAATTCCGAGTAACGCAGTCCCGCGATCTCGGCCATCAGGTTCAGCTTGCCGTCCCAGCACCAGCCGGGGTTGGGATTAACCTCGAGCAGCCGGATCTCGCCATCGGCATCGGCGCGGTAATCGAAACGGGCGTAGTCCCGGCAGCCGAGCCGCTCGAATAAAATGTTCGAGTAGTCGATCATCTTGCGCCGCGCTTCCTCGTCCAACCGCGCCTCGCGGTAGCTGATCTGCGACCAGTATGGTGAGTCCGGAATCCATTTCGATTCATAGGAGAGAAGGCGCGGCAGACCGGCGTCGAGACGGGAATAATCGACCTCCAGCGGCGGAAGTACGCGGTATTCCTGCCCGGGATTGCCGATGATCCCGATCGAATATTCAGGCCCGGTCAGGAATTCCTGGATCAGGATCGGGCAGCCCGGCATCTCCGCGCGCAATCGGCCGAGGCAGGTAATAGCCTCTTCCCAGGTGTGCACCACCGCATCCTTGCTGATGCCGATCGAGGAATCGCCGAAGTTCGGCTTTATCAATGCCGGAAAGACCGACGGAATCGTGGCTGCCAAATCATCAGAGTTGAAGTAGGTTTCCGCCGGCACCGGCACGTCGATCGCTTGCGCAATGCCGCGCACCAGAGATTTGTTGAAGCAAACGCCAAGACAGCTGGGTCCGGCGCCACTGTAAGGGATGCCGAGCATCTCCAGCATCGCCGGCACGTGCATTTCCATAAAAGCATCGTTGTTGAAGCCTTCGTCGCAGAAGTTGAGCGCAAAATGCGGACGGTTGGCCCGGAGATCGGCAGACAACGAAACGTGATTGTCGAGATAGCGGAAACGATAGTCCGGCAGCTCGTGCAGCGCGGTTTTGAGCCGCTCGACGGTTTCGATATCTTCCTCATTGTAGCGCCCGTTGCGCTTGACCGGGTCGGGGAGCCGTGGATCGCCCAGGATCACGGTTATGTCCGAGAATAGCGGGGCGCGTCGGGGCATCCGCCTGGCCCGGCGCGGCGCCTCGCAAGTCACGAATAACCGGTGCGCCACCATGCCCAGATCCTGATTGCGGTGCGATTCCGGCGCCACCAGCGAATGGAAGCGGACATTGGTCAACCCGGCCCCTGTCAATAGCGTCTCCAGGCGCTCCTTCGAATAGAGCCGCTCTGCATAGAACTGGTCGGCGATCACGCCACGCTCGGCGTGGACGACGACTTCACGGCTGATCAGCCGATCGCCATCGCCCGCGAGATCGCGCTCGCGGCAGACGAAATGATTCTGGTCGACCCACTCCCAAGAGCGCGGCTCGAAATGGTGGCGCATCCAGTCGCCATCCATCAGATCCATGACTAGCGAGCCGCCAGACGCCAGTGCGCGCTTGACCGCTTCAAGGACGGCGAGATCGTCCTCCGGGCGCTCGAAATAGCCGAATGAGTTTCCGAGGACGCAGACGCAGTGAAACTCTGCATCACCGAGGCGAAATCGCCGCGCATCGCCTTCGTGAAAAGAGACTTGAAGATTACTCTGGCGCGCGCGCTTGCGCGCCAGACGGATCAAATAACGGGAGCGGTCCAGCCCGGTGACATTCGGGAAACCCCGGCGGGCCAATTCCAGCGAATGGCGCCCCTGGCCGCAGCACAGATCCAGGATACGATCATTGCGCTCGAGCCCGACGCTGCGGATCAAAAGCCCGACTTCATCGGCGGTATTGCGATCGTTCTCGATTACATCGCCATCGGTTTCGAGATAGAGGGAATTGAACAGCGTGCGCCACCAATCCGAGGGCAAATGACGCTCTAGGTCCGAAACGGGGCCCAGTGTCCGGGCGCGCCTTTCCTGCTCCCGCCCTTCGACACCCGCGCCGGTCGGGCCGGTGCGCCCGGAATGAGGCTTGGCAGCCGGCTTCGCGCAGTTGGTTTTCTTGCTCATGACGATCTTCCTCGGCTTTTCGGGCAGAGAAAAAACAGCGGCGGTCTCCTGATCACGGAAACCGCCGCAGGGGTCCCTTTCTTAATGGACGAAACGGCATCGGAGCCGGCCAACGGCTCGGTGGGGAGGAATCATGTCGCGGTCAATGGGTGGTGATGGAAGGCGCGGGGTAGCGGGCCGTTCGGGCCAGCGGCTGCGAGGGGCGCATGGTCGCTCGATCTTCGATTCCGCCGCTGCAAACAATATTAGGCGCCAAGAAGTTCGGAAGAATCGGCAGTCATTTCAAGGAGACATTTTGACGGCGTCCGAGTTCTGGGGCGGGATCGCGCAATCCGAGCAGTTTGGGCATCAATCGGATGGCGGCGCGGTGCCGAATCGGAAGGGTCAGGAGCCAGGGGGTCAGGGGGTTGGACGCAACTCGATTGCGCCAAGCCGGGCGCCGGTAGCCAGATCGATGATCAGCAGTTCGCGCCCCCCATCCGGCAGCACCAATCCTAGTATCAGCCGGTCGCTCCCCGCGGTCATCGCCTCGATGCGTGCGCCGCGCGGGATCTCGATCGCCGCCGCCGGCAGCTGACGAGTCGCGCCGGGAGCGTGACTGCCGCGTGGTATCCTGCCCGCAATGGCCGCGAGTAGAACCGCAAATCCGACCACGAGCATAACCCCCATGACCACGACCAGGATCTTGAGCCCGCGCATAAATCTAGCTACCGATGACGCCTGACCCCGACGCCAACCCTAACGCAATCGCAATACGAGCCGGTGAGACCGATTGCGGGCAACGCCTCGACCGCATGCTTGCGCTCCACCTCCCAGACCTATCGCGAACCAGGCTGAAACGGCTTATCGAATCAGGCAATGTGACGCAGCAAGGGACAGCGCTCCGCGACCCTTCGGCGCGGGTTCGGCATGGCCAGAATTTTGTCGTATTTCTCCCCGAGACTGAAGACGCTGCCCCTAAAGCCCAGCCTATCGCGCTCGATATCCGCTTTGAGGACGCCGATTTGATTGTCATCGATAAGCCGGCGGGCATGGTTGTGCACCCCGCTCCGGGCAATCCGGACGGCACCCTTGTCAACGCCTTGCTCGATCACTGCGGTGCGAGCCTGTCGGGCATCGGAGGGGTACGCCGCCCGGGCATCGTGCATCGCATCGACAGGGATACAAGTGGCCTGATGGTCGTCGCCAAGACGGAGGTCGCACACCGAGGGCTGTCGCGAGATTTCGCTGCGCGTCGGATCGATCGTGCTTACACCGCCTTTGTCTGGGGCGTGCCGCAAGCTCCCGTCGGCGAAATCGCGGGCAATATTGGACGCAGCCCCGGCAACCGCAAGAAGATGGCCGTTCTGGGGCCGGGACAGGGAAGACCAGCGCTTACGCGGTACCGGGTCGAGCGCTCTTTTAAAATCTCGGCTTCGATGGTCGACTGCCGCCTTGCCACCGGGCGAACCCACCAGATCCGGGTTCATCTCGCGCAT
>Ga0081540_1004210_pt1 | contig 11055 bp, 10 predicted proteins | sample TabmetS2T1R1_FD_71024 | JGI IMG/M metagenome (GOLD analysis project Ga0081540, IMG submission 71024) | Tabebuia heterophylla rhizosphere microbial communities from the University of Puerto Rico - S2T1R1 | ecosystem: Host-associated > Plants > Roots > Rhizosphere ... | reverse complement strand
CTGTTCAGCGACGACAAGTTTCACCCGTCCGCCGAGGGGTACGCCGAGGCGGCGGACGCGTTGCTTCCGTCGGTGTTGGATGCGCTCGGCGTCTACACCGACAGCCGTACCGCGACTCCGCTTGCGCTGCGGCGGACTCGGCCGGTCGCTCGCGCGGCGGCAAAGGCGGCCGCGCACCCGGGCACCGAGGTCGCCGCGACCGAGTTGCACGGCGAGTCCGTCGGCCGGCGCGGCCGTTGGGCGCGAATCATTCGTCGCCAGCCGCCCGTTGGAACCCCGGACCTCGAATCCGTGACAGCGACCACCGACGCCTGACAGTTCACCGGGCCGGTGGCACCATCGGAGCATGCCTGCGCCCGAAGCCGTCATCGTCGCGACCGCCCGATCTCCGATCGGACGAGCGGGCAAAGGCTCGCTCGTCGACGTGCGCCCGGATGACCTCGCCGCCGAAATCGTCAGGGCCGTGCTCGACAAAGTTCCCGCCCTCGACCCGCATGAGATCGACGACCTGCTCCTCGGGTGCGGTCTGCCGGGCGGAGAGCAGGGCTTCAATCTGGCCCGCGTCGTTGCCGTCTCCCTCGGTTACGACGACTTGCCGGGAGCGACCATCACCCGTTATTGCTCATCCTCGCTGCAGACCACGCGGATGGCGATGCACGCGATCCGGGCTGGCGAAGGTGATGTGTTCATCTCGGCCGGCGTGGAAACCGTGTCGCGATTTGTCCACGGCAACTCCGACACCTGGCCGGGCACGCACAACCCGATATTCGCCGAGGCGGAGGAGCGATCGGTCGAGGCCGCCCAAGGTGGCGTGATCTGGCACGACCCCCGGGAGGACGGCCTCCTTCCGAACATCTACCTGCCGATGGGCCAGACCGCCGAGAACCTGGCTCAGCGGAAGGGCGTCACCCGCGAGGACATGGACCACTTCGGCGTGCGTTCGCAGAACCTGGCCGAAGAGGCAATCACGGCCGGCTTCTGGGCTCGAGAGATCACGCCGGTGACGACGCCGAGCGGAGAAGTGGTTTCAGCCGACGACGGGCCACGACCAGGCGTGACCTATGAGGCGGTGTCTGCGCTCAAGCCGGTGTTCCGCCCAGACGGGCGCATCACGGCGGGCAACTGCTGCCCTCTCAACGACGGTGCCGCCGGGCTGGTCGTCATGAGCGACCGGAAGGCCGCTGAACTCGGGATCACTCCGCTGGCGCGCATCATCGCTACCGCGGTGTCGGCGCTCTCGCCGGAGATCATGGGGCTGGGTCCGGTGGAGGCCTCTCGACGGGCGCTCGCCCGTGCCGGGATGACCATCGACGACGTCGACTTGGTGGAGATCAATGAAGCCTTCGCCGCCCAGGTGATCCCGTCCTACCGCGAGTTGGGCATCGACCTCGACCGGCTGAATGTCAACGGCGGGGCGATCGCGGTCGGTCACCCATTCGGGATGACCGGGGCGCGCATCACGACCACCCTGATCAACTCCCTGCAGTGGCACGACAAGCAGATCGGGTTGGAGACGATGTGCGTCGGGGGCGGTCAGGGCATGGCCATGCTGCTGGAACGGCTCTCCTAGCCGGGCCAGGGCGCCCGGTCCCGGCTCGTCACGCCGCTGGGCTCATCCGTGCGTCGCGTCGTGCGCGCGGATGGGACAGATGAGCACTCCTGGGCGTCCCGCGCGCCACATTGGCACCACGAACGCGCGGGAAGCGACGCCTGCCGTCGCCGGCCGAGCGCATGACTTGGCCCCGCTGCCAGCAGACAACGGGGCCAGAGGGTGAGCGGTCAGTTACTTCGCAGATAACCGAGCAATCGCAGCAGTTCCAGGTACAGCCAGATGAGAGTGACCATCAGGCCGAACGAGGCGTACCAAGCGAACTTCTCGTCCGCTCCGTGCTTGATGCCCTGCTCGATTATATCGAAATCGAGGACCAGGTTGAACGCGGCGACCACTATGCAGATGAGGCTGAAGATGATCGCGAGCGCTCCGCCGTCGCGCAGCCCGAGGCCGCCGGGCGTGAACAGGTAGGCGATCAGGTTGACCAGCATCAGGCCGAAGACGCCGATTGTCGCCCCGACCAGGACCCGCGTGAACTTCGGCGTGACCCGGATGGCTCCGGTCTTGTAGACGATGAGCATGCCGGCCGCGACCATGATCGTTCCGGTGACCGCCTGGATTACGATCCCGGGCCAGCGCTCTTCGAAGATGCGGCTGATCGCGCCGAGCAGGAAGCCTTGGCACGCCGCGTAGATCAGCGCGTTGACCGCGTTGACTCGCATGGTAAAGGCCATGTACAGGCCGAGGCCCAACCCGCCCATCAGGCTGATGAAGAGCAGCCCACCGGCCACCGCGGTGTTCGACGTCAGACCCCACGAGACAGCGCCAGCGGTCAGGAGCACCGCCAGCATCGCGGCCGTGCGAACCACGACGTCGTCGAGGGTCATGTAGCGGGCTGACGCACCGCCACCGCCACCGCCGCCCCCGCCGGGACCGAACCCGGTCGGCGGGTAGATCGGACCGCCGTAGGCGGGCTGCTTGTACATGTGCTCCAGATCGCCCGCCGACGGCGTCGCAGTCGGATTCGCCCTGGCGGTACCTGGGCCAGATGCCGTTCCCGGGACTTTGAACTTGTTGAGAACGGGGTTGGTGGCCACGAGTAATGTCCTCCTGCTCGCCGCTACTCGTTGCGCCGCGCTCTGATCGCGGCGTCTACGTGCACAACGATACGAATAACTCCCGAGTTCCCAGACTTCGGGGCCGCCGCGAGCCATGTCCGGGCCGGTTTCCGATCGCAGGAGACGAAATGGCGGAAGCATGTCAGGCTGGCTTCATGAGTCCCGCAGCCAAACCCGACAAGGCGTCGGGTGACGTCAAGAACAAGTACCGCGAGGCCCTAGAACGAAAGCGTGGCATGCAGCAGGGGCGCGCGGCCGACCCAAACGAGGCCGATCCGTCAAAGGTGCACAACTCGCACGGCCCGGCGCACGTGCAGCGGACATTCCGCCGCAAGAGCGGCTGACCCAGGACTACCGTGTTGGGCCGTGGCGATTGGAGCTGAGGGGCTGCTACTGCCCCGCAATATCGCGGTTTGCGAAGGCGACGAGCGCGCCAATCGCGCCGACCAGGCCAATGGTCGCCATCACGGCGGCCGAAACGGGCTGAAACGGCTGACTCGGTACCAGCGCTAGGTGGGCGAACGGGGACAGGTCGAGAACCCAGCGCGGCGGCCCGATCAGCGCGCCGACGAGTTGCCACAGGAACGCGACCGCGACGAGGCCGTACATGATGCCGGCTGCGACTCGAGGGGCCACAGCGTAAATCAGCCCGCCCAGGCCAAGGAACAGCATGGCGACCGGGAGCGCATTGGCGCCGGCTTCCAGCAGGCTTGGCAGCAGAACGTGCACACCAGCCGCCGTTGCCCCAACCCAGGCGGCGATCCCTGCGACAAGGGCGATGGCGGCCGCGGCGAGAGCCGCCAGAACAAGACGGCCACCGAGCCAGCGCGAGCGAGCGACCGGTTGCGCGAGCACGGATTCGAGGTGCTGCTCCTCGTCCTGGCGCAGTGCGCTGATTTGCGTGCACACGCACAGGCAGATGGCGAGCGCGACGAAGAGGAACAGGAAGGCGATATAGCCGGTGGGGGTCACGATCGATCCCGACCCGAGCTTGGCGATCTGACGCTGGACGTTTGCCGGCACGTCGGCGGTGGACAAGCTGTGAGAGACGACGCCGAGGATCATCATGAAGGCGGCTGTTGTAGCCAGCCAAGCGGTGATGACCCTCGCTTGGCCGCGCAGTGCCTGGGCGGTCGGGGAGCTCAATAGCCACAGGTGAGGGTCGGCGCTGTCACGGCGACGGAACAGTCCAGCCCCAATATCCCGTCGACGAGCCAGTCCGGTGGCAACGGCGAGCAGCAGCTCCGTGGTCATGATCGGTAGCAGGAGGACGAGCGGGGCCGGATCAGTGAGCGGGCGGAGCAGTTCGGCCCAGCCCAGCGGAGTCGCCCAGCGCAGCCACCCGGCGCCGGAGACCGTGTCGGCGAGGATCCGCAGCAGGAACAGAACACCGAGCGCCGCGGCGCCGAGCCCGAGCGCGCCGCGTCGCGTCGGAACGAGTTGGCTGGCAAGGGCCCCGATCCCGGTGAACACCGCAGCGGCCATGGCGGTCGCCAGCGCGAAGTATGCTGCGCCCCCGGCCGGTATGCCGGCCGCGACTAAGCCGACGAACTCGGCTACCCAAAGCAGGGCGATCCCGGCCGCGATCGCGAGTAAGCCGGCGGTGCTCGCCGTAGCGCGGCTGACGGGTGCGGCGAGCACGATCTCCGTGCGGCCCGACTCTTCCTCGGCCCGGCCGGCCCGGACGGCGGCGAGCAGCCCGTACGCGGCCGCGGCAATGGCCAGCACCCCGCCGACCCGCCAGGCGGTATAGCCGGCGGTCGTATCGATCTGGTGGGGTTGCCCGTAGAGCAGCCGCAGGCCCGGGTTGGCGGCGAAGCTCTCGGCAAAGGCGCGGCGGCTGGCCTGCGTGGGATAGGTGTGCCGGAAGCCAACCGGCTGAATGTAGGCGTAGACGGCGAACAGATAGGCGAAGACGACCGTCCGCGCACGACCGTCGCGCACAGCCTGGCGGGCCAGTGCGGTGAGCACGCCGGTGTGACGGGCGCCGGGCAGTGACGCGACGGCCTCAGCCATTGACGGAGATCTTGGCCGAGTTACCGTCCCGCTCGCCCGAATCCGGCTCGGCGTAGTGGTGCAAGAAGATCTCTTCCAGCGACGGTTCCCGGCTGATGAGCGTGGCGACTTGATGCCCGGCGAGGGCAGCAATCACTGGGCCAACTCCCTCAGCGGTCTGAAACCGCAGCCCGTTGTCACCCACGCGCTGTATCTGGACGCCGGGAAGCGCAGGCATCGTCGGTGCCGGACCAGCGAAGGTGACCTCGACAGTTTGGCCGCGCAAGTGCCGCAGTTGGGCCAAGGTGCCCTCGTCGACCAGCCGTCCGCGACGCAGAATGCCGACCCGATCGCAGAGCGCCTCGACCTCGCTCAGGATGTGCGAAGAGAGCAGGATCGTCTGGCCTCGGGCCTTGGCCTCTTCGGCACAGTGGCGAAACTCCACCTCCATCAGCGGATCCAGACCGCTGGTCGGCTCGTCGAAGATCAGCAAGTCGGCCCGGGTGGCCAATGCGGCGATCAACTGGACTTTCTGCCGGTTGCCCTTCGACAAGGCCCGGACTTTCTTGCGTGCATCGAGTTCGAAGCGCGCGATCAGCTCGTCGCGATATGTCTCATCGGTTTGACCGTGCAACCGGGCAAGGAAGTGCAGCGTCTCCGCGCCGGTTAGCGACGGCCATAGCGCCGGCTCGCCGGCGACGTAGGCGACCCGACGGTGCGCCGTGACCGGATCCCGCCAGGCATCTACCCCGAACAGGGTCGCGTGGCCCGCCGTCGGACGGTGCAGTCCTAGCAGGAGTCGGATCGTTGTGGTCTTGCCGGCCCCGTTCGGGCCCAGATAGCCGTACACCTCGCCCGGCGCGATCGCCAGATCGAGACGATCAAGGGCGAGCGTGTCGCCGTAGCGCTTGGTCAGTCCGCGGGCGTAGATTGCATCCATGACTTTCCAAAAGTACATAACTTTCAGGAAATTGTGAACATTCAGCGGCGTAAATCACCGAGCCGCGATCCGCGCGCGGTGCGCCGGTTCGTCGAACGGTTCGCCGGCGCGCTTGTCGATGCCGGCATGCCCCGCATGCCGGCACTCGTGTTCGCAGCGCTACTGGCGGCTGACGGCGCCCGGCTGACGGCCGCCGAGCTGGTCGAGCAACTGCAGATCAGCCGCGCGGCGGTATCGGGGGCCGTCCGTTACCTGAGCGGTTTGGGCATCGTGCACCGGGAACGCGAACCAGGCTCGCGCCGCGATCACTACGTCTTCGGGAATGACAGCTGGTATGAAATGGTCGCGCGACGCGAGCAAGTACTCGACAAGTGGATAGCGACAACCAGGGCCGGAGTCGAAGCAGTCGGGCCAGCGACCGACGCGGGACGGAGGCTGTCGGAGTCGCTCGCGTTCTTCGAATTCCTGCAGACCGAAATGCCGGCGCTCCTCGCCCGCTGGCGCGCTCAACAGGCGCGGTCCGGTGACGAAATGTATGCATAATCCGACGCCGCGGCCACGGCTAATGCATACAAACGGCGGGGCGGTGGAGTGATTATTTCTTGAACTGGACGAGGAAGGTGTGTGTGCTCCCGTCGTTGAGCCCGAGTTCGAACTGCGCGCATGTCCCGGCCCAGCTCGAGCTGGTCTTCCAGACGTAGCTGTACTGGTCGGCCGTCGGGTCGTACTGCAGGGAGCTGCCCCCCGCAGTGACCGTCGTCTCGATGACGTCCGTCGGCGCACTCGTGCTGCAGGACACGGTAGTCACCTTCGGATAGCCTGCCCGGAACACATCCAGACCCTGATTACCGCCGAGGCTGAACTTGACCGGGATCGCGCTGCCCGCCTTCGCGACGTTCACAGTCGGCGTGTTGTCGACCGGCTGGAAGAACCCGGAGAAGTTGTACCCCCACAACGGTGTGACCCAGTAGTTGGTGTCACGGAAAGTGTTCACGGGGAAGACGGCGCAGTTTCTTGAGTCGCTGTCGTAGCAGTACACACCGTTCCCGCTACTGTCCGGCGAGCTCAGCGCCGTGATCGGGCCGCTTGGGTATCCGCTCGTGGCGAAGAAGTCGTACTGGAACGCATACTGCGCATCCGGCACGTGATACGACGCGACATACATGTGACCCGCCTGAACCGGAACGGGCGGATTGAACATGAGGTCCTGCCAGCTATGCGTGTCACTTCCGTCGAAGCTGCCGGTCGCGAGGGGTTCCCCCCCAGCCCCGTCCCACAGGTGGCCGGTGACGTTTCCGGAGCTGACGCGGTACACGCGAACCCCGGTGATGTTCATGCTCTGCGAGGGCATGAACTTGACGCCGAGCTCGACGCCTCCCGGGTTGCCGTCTCCGCCCTCTGTCCAGCAGAAGTTGTTGATGTCGCCGGTAAAAATCCCGCAGTCGGTCTGTACCGCCGTGTACGTCGACGACCACAAGCCAGGCACGTTGGTACCCGTGGTGGCGGACGCGGTCTGCGTGACGGTGAGTGTCGCGAGCGCGAACACGCTCAGCACGGTAACGATGTGTCGGACGCGCACGTCCATCCCCCTTTAGCACAACCCACGCGAACGCAGGTCCCCCGTAGACTCCGCCCGCTGAGGCGGTGTCATGTGCACGCGCAATCATCGCACAAGTCGTGCGCTCGTCAAGCGCCGAACCGATTTGCACAAGGTAAACGGAATTACCGTGATTAGAACTGATTTCGACGGTCGAGGCCTGATTCGCTCATTCAGCTGCACGCGAAGCCACACACAGTCGGCATCACAAGGCGGACAGGGCGATGCGGCACTAGTACCCCCGGTCGGGCTCGAACCGACACTTGAACCCTTTTAAGGGGTTTGCCTCTGCCAATTGGGCCACGGGGGCGCGGCTAGCCTAGTAATCCCTCCGCGATTGTCCTTTTCGGTGATGTGGACGGTAGCAATGGGATCGGACGAAAATCTCGGGCCCCGACCGACAGGTCCTCATGTCAATTGGGCCCATTCGGTCGCCGGCTGCCGAAGGCGTTCCAAGTCCGGCGGAAGCGGATCGGATGGTCGATAGACGAGGGGCGCTCCGCCATGGTCATCGGCGACCGCGGCCGGAGCGTCCGCAAGCGAGAACCGGCCGCGCAACCGGTCATAGAAATCGTCGTCCGGGTTGAACCGGAGCAGCTTGGCTCGCCTCGCGGCCGCATAGACCGCAATCCAGTCGCCCGGGTCCAGGACGCCGCGCAGCTGACCGTCCACGCTTACCGCGACCTGGCTAGAGCCGTCTAGGACACGCAGCGCCACGACTTCCCGCGCCGAGATGACGATGCTCCGATCGAAGATCATGTGCGGCGCTACCGGAGTGAAGATGAGAGCGTCGAGATAAGGCGACAGCACCGGACCGCCCGCCGCGAAGCTGTAGGCGGTCGAACCGGTTGGCGAGGCGACGATGAGGGCGTCGGCGGAGTAGGTGGCGAACAGCCTGCTACTCAGGTACACCCCCATGCTGGCCTGGCGGTCGCGAGCGAGCTTTTCGAACACGACGTCGTTCACCGCCGTCACGTCGAGAGCAACCCCCCAACCGACTGTTTCCGGAGAACCGTCCCGGACCGGCGGCGGCGGCAGCATCGGCCCACGCCCGTAGTGGAGCAGGCTCTCAATGCCCGGTGGAATGTTCAACACACGAGACGCCCGCATCGTTAGCGTGAGACGAGGCTCAACTCGCACGATCCCGGCGCGGACCTTGTCGAGTGCCTTCCCCACATCCTCGGGGCGAACGTCAGTGAGGAATCCCACGCGGCCGACGTTCACGCCCATGACGGGACAGTCCGCCGCGATGGCCAGGCGTACGCCGCGAAGGAACGTGCCGTCCCCGCCTATCGTCACGACGAGATCGAGTTGGCCAACTGCCGATACCTCATCCTTGCTGTGCCGTCGTGGCTTACTCCAGACATCGACATCGACGCAGGTCATGTCGTGCTCGGCGGTCCACCGACGCACCGCGTCTGCAGCCTTGACTGCCTCGGCGCGTCCGGTGTGCACGACCAGTCCGATTCGATACACGGGAGATCTCCTCTAGTTCGGCGCCTCGGCATTACTGGACGATCCTGGCGGTAATGAGTGGGATCCCGCGGCGTGCTGGAACTCGGTGTGCGGCTGCTGTAGCTGACCGAGGGAAACGACTTCGCGTTGGAAGAACAGTGCCTCGGTCCAATCAGCGAGCACCCGGATCTTGCGGTTGAACGTCGGCATGCGCATGACGTGATAGGTACGGTGCATGAACCAGGCGACGATGCCGCGGAGCCTGATTCCGTAGATCTCGGCCACCCCTCGATAAAGACCAAGGGACGCGACCGAGCCGGCGTAGGCATGGACGTAGTCGCGGCGGGCGCGACCTCGCAGCGTCGCGACGACGTTGTTCGCCAGAGTCTTCGATTGACGGAGCGCGTGCTGCGCACTCGGACTGCACACCACCCCTGGCTCGTCGGGCCTGGACAGATCCGGTACGGCCGCACAATCACCGGCCGCGAACACGTCGTCGATATCCCGCACGGTGAGATCAGCGTGACACGGCAGTCGGCCCTGATCGTCCCGCGGCAAGTCGGTCGCGGCTAGCATCGGGTTCGCTTTGACGCCGGCCGTCCACACCACCGTGTCCGCATCGAACTCGTCGCCGTCACTGAGTACGACGTGTCCGTCGACAACAGACTCCAATCGGGTGGATAGGCGCACGTCGATGTTGCGCTCGGCCAGCCGGTCAGCCGTGTAAGCCCCGAGAGCCACGGATACCTCGGGCATGATTCGGGTCGCCGCCTCGACGAGCATCCAGCGCATGTCGGACACCTCGATGCTGTCGACGTAGCGCACCGCGTAACGCGCCATGTCCTGCAGTTCCGCGATCGCCTCCACGCCTGCATACCCGCCACCCACGAACACGAAGCTCAGCGCGCGCCGTCGTCGCTCCGGATCCGTCACTGACGCCGCCAGGTCGATCCGGGACAGCACATGGTTGCGCAGGTAGATGGCCTCGCCGATTGTCTTAAAGCCGATGCCATGCTCGGCCAGCCCCGGAATGGGCAGCAACCGAGAAACCGAGCCCGGGCAGACAACAAGCAGGTCGTATCCGATGTCGTATCCCTCGCCCTCGGAGGGCAGGACGGTGGCAACCTTGCGGGCGTGCTCGATGCGGGTCACGGTGGCTGTGATCACCCGGCAGTGGCGTAGGACTTTTCGCAACGGCACGACGACATGCCGAGGCTCGAGCGAACCGGCCGCGGCCTCGGGCAGGAACGGTTGATAGGTCATGTTCGACTGCGGGTCGACGACGGTGATCTCGGCCTTTCGGGACAGTTTTTTCTGCAGTCGAAGAGCTGTATACATGCCGACGTAGCCCCCGCCCACGACGAGAATGCGCGTCGGACCGGTCAGCTTCGCCATGTCTCGACGCTACCGACTACTCGATTCGTACACTGCCGCGGCAACGGCCAGATCCTCCCAAGCCTCGCCGACGCTTTTCCAGAGCCGAGGTCGATCCGCGGGCACGGCTATGCGGCCGCTGACAAGCTCAGCTAGATCGCCGTCGATAGCCTGCTCGCTCGGCACGCCGTCGGCGATCGCGAGCTGGATGTCGCCGGCTTCGCGAAGGGCCGAGGCTCGGCTCTCGACGACAACCGTCGCCCGTTCGACCAGGGCAGTATCGACCTCGCGAGCGTCCGATTCGTGCGAGCCGATGGCAACGACCACGGCGTGGGCCGGAAGCGCCGTCGAGTCGAACACCGGAGTCCGGGCGGTGGTGGCGCACACCACGATGTCTGCTTTCGCCACGGCTTCCGGGCGGCCGACCGACACGCGGACGCCCTCGGACGCACAGTGCCGGGCCAGGGCTTCGGCCGGGCCGTCCCTCCGGCTGACGATCGTCACCTGGCGGATCGGCCGGATGTGCGATAGCGCCCGGATGTGCCCGCGGGCCTGGGGTCCGCAGCCGAAGACGACCAGCCGCGCCTGCTCCGGTCGGGCGAGCCGGTCGACCGCCAATGCGGACACTGCGGCTGTGCGGAGCGTCGTCAGCGCGGCGCCGTCGATAACGGCCGCAATGTCCAATGTGGTCGCGCCGAAGAGCAGGTACGCACCCTGCACGCGCGGCAGACCGCGCGACGGGTTGTCGGGAGCAATCGACACCACCTTGACGCCGGCGTACCGGTCGACCGCCGCAGGCATCAATAGCAGCTGACCGGCTCGTACGTCGACCACGGTGCGTGGCGGGACGCCGGTTCCGGAATCCGAGACGGCGGCAGCCCGGATTGCGTCGATGGCCGTCGGCCAGCCAAGAGCCGCTACGGCCGCGGCATCGATGATCCGCACGGTCAGACCGCCAGCGCAGGCAGTCCACCCGCCAGCGTCACCGCGCGGCTGAGCACGGCGTCGAGCATCGGCTCGGTCA
>Ga0081540_1004209_pt1 | contig 11059 bp, 10 predicted proteins | sample TabmetS2T1R1_FD_71024 | JGI IMG/M metagenome (GOLD analysis project Ga0081540, IMG submission 71024) | Tabebuia heterophylla rhizosphere microbial communities from the University of Puerto Rico - S2T1R1 | ecosystem: Host-associated > Plants > Roots > Rhizosphere ... | reverse complement strand
AACTGGAGCATGGCGACGCCCATGATCGACTTCGCCAAATATCCGGCGGTGAAGGATTATCTGGAGCGGATGAAGAAGCGGCCGGCGGTGGCGAAGGCGCTGGCCGAAGAGTTCGAGCTCTACAAGGCCGAGATCGCGCGCCACAAGCAGGCGGCGTGAGCCGATACAAGATCGCCCCCGCGAAAATGCGGGGGCGATCTTTCCATGTTCGCGCAAGTCTAAAGTGCGGAAATGAAGGCCAGCAGCGCCTCCCTGTGTGCCTGCGGCAACTGGCGAAACGCGCGCGCCGCGGCAGCACCGTCGCCATCGTGAGCCAAAACGGCTTCCGCCGCCGTCTCGGCCCTGCCGTCGTGAAGGAATCGGGCGCGCAGGCGAAGGCCCCAAAGCGGCGTCGTTCGCCATTCGGCGCCCGTGGCGGCGCCCTGAATGATGCCGTCGTTGAGCGAAGGCCCCATGTCGTGCAGCAGCAGGTCCGAGTAAAGCGCAACGTCGCCATGCCGGGATTCCAGCACCGGAGTATGACACATCACGCAGCCTGTGGACGAAAACAGGTGCCGCCCCGGCGCAACAGGTTCAGTGGCGTTTGCTCCGGCAGGCGATGGTGCGGGCAAGGCAAGCAGATAGGCCGTCACTGCGCCGACCACGGATCCATCATCGTCCGGTCCGGAGCGCGCTTTGCCGCAGCTGTTGTCGTGCGCAATATCCAGCGGCGCCAGCGGACTGGTGATTCCCATTTCGTTGCGAAAGGCCAGCGCGACAAACTCCTCAAGACCGGCGACGTCGGCCTTCCAGCCATACCGACCGATCCTTTCCCGGCCATTGTTGTCCTTCACCCAGTTTGGCCGCCCTTTCGAGCTGGCCTGCAGCTTCGCGTTGGCAAGAATCACGTCATCAGCGATGTCTTCAATCAACCCAAGACCATAAAGCGGAAACGCATTACGCAGCGAGATCAAATTGGCTGATCTTGGCGGGCCGCGCGGCAACGCGCAGGGGATTCCGAGTTCGGCAACGGAGGCCGTACGAGCGACAGGGACAATGTCCGGGAAATGGATTTCCCTTGCGCCTCCGCCGATCTGTCCGATGCGAGATACCAGTGCGAGGCCGTTCATTCCCATGCCGCCGGGTGTCGGAGCCTGATGGCATGCGATGCATGATCGGGCATTGTAAAGCGGGCCCAATCCCTCGGGCGGAGAGAAATCCTTGCGAAAAAGGTCCGCTCCCAATTCCGCAAGCTTTGCACTCCCCTTGCGCGGCTCGCTCAATGCGAATTTGCCGGAGCCTTCGAGACCCGCACGATCCGATCCGAAGGCGGGAAGCTCGATCAGGGCGCCGGGGTCGTCCGGATAACCGGAGATCGCTCCGCTGACGGTTACCCAGATGCGTTGCGCATCGGGCGACACGGCTATGCCGTTGAGCCGACCTGGACCGAATGGCTCACCGCCGTCCAGCGCGACCTTTCTGACGGCCACCACCGTGCCATCCTGGCGCATACGCACGATGGTGCCGTTGCCGCGATTGAGGACATAGATGTCCGAATTGCCGGCAAGAGTCGTGTTGCTGGAGAACCCAGGATTGGCAATTTCCTCGACGGCGGGAGCAAGGTCGACCGGCACGTTCAGTTCAGGCGGGGTGAACGTCCGGTTATCCCTTATCCGAAAGACCTTCTCGTCGCTGGTAAGCGTGAGCGCAACAATCGCGTTCCGTCCGGCATCGCTGATGTAAAGAATCCGATCGGGCACCCAGTTGAAGATCATGCCTGCGCGCGTCACCATCGTCGTGCCCGAGGCTGCAGGTGCCGGGACGGCGATCGGCGTGATGGTTGCCGGCGGAGCCAGCCCATCGAGGGCGAACTCGGTGTGGGTCTGCACCACAGAGCCGTCTGCCGCCAGGACGGCGAATACCGCGCGCTTGCTGCCGTCAGGTGACATGCCGAGCAACGCACTGGCGACGGCGCCGGAATTCAGGGAGCCCGGTATCAATTGCTCCGGGCGATTGGTGACATTCCCCGCGAACACGCCTCCGACCAGCTTGCTCGGCGCGTTGTTCAGCGGCTCTCCCGTCGGATCGGCAATCGACTCCGTGCCGATCTTCTGCGCGCCATAGGGCGTGTTGGAGAACCACACGCGTCCGAAACCATTGTTGATTGAAATCCCGATGGGGTTGCTGACCGATGGATAGACAGCGCTTGCCGCCCCCGGTGCATGAATGCTGTTCAGAAACTTTGCACTCTGCGCGGTGAAGAGTTGAACCCGCCCTTCCAGCGCCTGAGCCTGCTTGCCATCGGCGGCGAATTGCCTGGGAATAACCAGCGTGGGACCGCTTGGGTCGATCGACAGCACCGCGCCCTCCGCGGCATCCGGTTGCGCGAGGGGAGCGCCGAAATTGGAATGGCTTGTGACCAGGATCCGCTTCGGATCCAGAATCTGCCCCGGCTGGGTGAAAGCCGCGAATTCCGGCTTGTCGAACATTGGTCCGCCCTTGTGGAACGTCCCGACCGGCGCGACCGCACTCGCGCCAGGAATTCCGACGGCCACGATCCGGCCGTTCAGTCGGTCCTGTGCTTGTGCAGGGAAAAAACTCAACAAGAGCGAGAAAAGACCAAGCGACGTAAGGAAACGATGAATCATTGCATCCCCCCGGTTGTCGTCTCGATTGGCTGAGGAGTTGGCGTGGCTACTGGCTGACTGCTCCAAATCTCACAACGGTGGCTCAATGGCAGGCGAGTGGCGCTAGCCGCTGTCAGCGAGACGGATTGCGGGCATACATCAATCCCGGTCGGCATCACGTGAACGGCTTCACAACACGCCTGAAACGATTTCCGGCAGGTCGGCTTACCTATTGGCAGCGGCGCCGCGGCTCGCAGGGGTACACCGAACTTGCCGCCTCATCCAATCACGTTGTCCATGCAAGGAAGATGACACGGAGTGCTGTGAAAACAAGACGCAGTCAAAGTTGACACGAAATCGAGGGACAGCCACCTAGCGCCCCACCTTCTATTGCCTCCGATCCAAACCAGCCGGAGAATGGGCGATCAGAAACGGGTCAATGGGAGGGACCATCATGATCTCACGTCGTCTTGTCATCGGATTGCTTGGCGCAGGGGCTGCGGCACTCGCACTCTATGCCGTCCCTGTGGCGCAGGCCCTTTCGCCCGAGGCGCGCAACGCCAAGCTTGATGAAACCCTCAAGGGATTGGTCGAAGGTCGCAGCACGCCGGGAATTGCGGTGCTGATCCTGCAGAACGGCCGCCCGGTCTACAGAAACAGCGTCGGCGTTCGCGAGGTCGGGGGCACTGCGCCGATCGGCGAGAACGACATGTTCCGGCTCGCGTCGATGACAAAGGCCGTCACCTCGGTGGCGGCGATGATCCTTGTCGAGCAAGGCAAGATCGCCCTGGATGATCCGGTCAGCCGTTTCATGCCTGAGTTTGCCAAGTTGCAGGTGCGAGGGCCCGACGGCACCGAAGCTCCCGCGAGCAGGCCCCCGACGATCCGCGAACTGCTGACCCATACGGCCGGACTGTCCTACAACTTCATCAACAACCCGCGGCTCGCCAACGCGTATCGCGAAGCGCGCGTGACCGACGGGCTGGACCAGCCCGAGGTAACGACCACCGAAGCGATGCAGCGTCTTTCCTCCGCGCCGTTGGGCTATCAGCCCGGCTCGGGCTGGGAATATTCGCTCGCCACCGACGTGCTCGGGGCCGTCATCGAGAAGGTGACTGGCGGAAGCCTCGAAGCATTTGTCATCGAGCGCATTGCAAAACCCCTGCGCATCGAGAGCTTCGTGTTCAACGCGCCCGACACTATCCGCGCGCGCTTCGTGCAGGCGACGCGGCCGGCACAGGTCACGGGCGCGCTCGGCACCGGCTACGTTGCGCTGACGGGATTTGAGGCTGTGCCGTTCCCTGTCACCAAGGGCACCGCCAATCTCGACCCGACCCGCGCCTTCGCTTCAACCGCCTATAATTCCGGCGGCGCCGGCATGAGCGGCACGATCGGCGACTACGCGCGGTTCCTGCAAATGCTGCTGAACGAGGGCGAACTCGACGGCGCGCGGGTGCTCCGCGCGGAGACCGTCCGGCAGATGACGCAGAACGCGACCGGCAATATGCCGACGCTTCGCGGGCCGGGCTGGGGGTTCACGCTGGGCTTCGGCATCGTGACCGATCCGGCTGCAGCCAAGACCCGTCTTCCGGCGGGGAGCTACGGGTGGGGCGGCATCTATGGCACGCAGTTCTGGATCGATCCGGCAAATCGCGTCGTCGGTCTGGTCATGACCCAAACGGCCATTATCGGCTCCGGAGCGATCTCGAATCCTGTCCGTGAAGCGTTCTATACGGCCGATTGAGGCTTGCTAGCCCCCGCCTTGTACGTCATCGCGTACAGGCGGGGGTAGTTGCCTTCGCACAATCATTTGCGGTCTTCTTCGCAATATTTCAGCGCCGCCAACATCTCGACGGCGCGCGGCGTCTGCATCTCGATGCTGCAGCCCCCTTCATCTGACAACGATATTGTTTTCACTTAGCAGCTTGAAGATGCGCTCGGCTACAACGGCCTGACCTTCCGGCGTCCAGTGGCCGCCGGTGCCATCGCCCGGATAGGCGGCCGCGCCGTCGAGGGAAGCGAAAGGAATTCCGTTCTGTTGCAAATAGCGGGCGAGATCGTCGTCGCGATGCTGGATCGCGACGAAGAATTTAGCGCCATTGCCTTCCACGAACGCCCGGATCATGCCGACCAGCTTTTCGGTCGGATCCGGCACGAACAACACCGGGTGCCAAATCTTCAGATAGATCGACGCCGCGATCCGCGCGAGCCACAGATTCCGCACCCACCAGACGTCCTGGAAATATTGCTGGCGCGAGAGCGGCACAGGCTGTCCCTTCAGCACCGGCTGGCCGTCAGCGCCGATGATAAAGTAGGGCTTTTGATAGCCCTCGTAGCGAATGTTGCTGCTGTTATCGAGCCGGTCATTGTCGGCGCAGAAGACCAGCACCACGACCGCCGGCTTTACCTGCGGCCACAGCCGCCGCAGCAGCAGATACTCCTGATCGGAGCCATAGCCGGAAACGCCCGCTGCCAGAATTTTGTAGTTCGGGATTCTTGGCTTGAGCAGCTCCGAAAAACGCTCGCCGGCTTCCGCATCCAACCCCCAGACAAAGGAGTCGCCGAGGAACATGATGACCGGCTTGTCGTCGCGGGAAAATTCCTCGTCGCGCAAGCCAAGACTGTTGTGTCGTACATTGACGGTGCGGGCGTTGGTCACGCGGGAGATGGAATTCGGCACCGCCGCCCAGCCAAGCTCGGCATCGTAGCGATAGCCGAGCGAACGTTCGCTGCCGCCCTCACGCAGCTCCCGGAAATCGCAGACGCGGAGAAAGACTTCCAGCGCAAGCAGCGTCGCGCATGCCATGCCAAGCGTTACGCCGGCGGACCAGAGAATCCGATACAGCCTCGCCTTGGCGAAACCCTGCATGATCTGAAAAGGCTGGAAATATGGGTGGACGAAAAGCTTCGTTCGATAAGAACACGCGGCCCGCCTCTGTTCAAGCGAGCGCGCGCGGACGCCAGTAATTTCGCGCAGGCGAACTTCACCCTGGAGTATGATCCGGAAAAGTGTGAAGCGGCTTTCCGAAAAGATCATGCTCCAACAAAGAGCCAGAGTGAGATGACGATTCGAAGAAAAGTCATCTCACTCTAGAACGGCTCCGTGCCCAATCCCGGCACGTCGGCCGGGCGCGGGCCCGGCGCCGGCCAGCGGAAGCGGCGGTCCTTCTCGGATATCTCGATGTCGTTGATGCTGGCCTCGCGGCGGCGCATCAGGCCATGCTCGTCGAATTCCCACTGCTCATTGCCATAGGAGCGATGCCACTGGCCGCTGGAATCGTGCCATTCATATTGAAAGCGGACCGCGATGCGGTTGTCGTCAAAAGCCCAGAGGTCCTTGATCAGACGATAGTCGAGCTCCTTTGCCCATTTGCGGGTGAGAAAGGCCTTGATCGCCTCACGGCCATGAAAGAATTCCGAGCGGTTGCGCCAGCGGCTGTCCTCGGTATAGGCCAGTGCCACTCGCTCGGGATCGCGCGAATTCCAGGCGTCTTCCGCCATGCGCGCCTTTTGGGCGGCGGTTTCTTTCGTGAAGGGCGGAAGTGGCGGGCGGGACATGACGACCTCTGTTTTGTGGGAGCCGGCAGGCCGCAATCTATCGCCGCTTCAAGCGAAGTCGATAGTGATCCGTCTATCGGCCGATCGTCATTCCAGATCGGCCTTCATCAGAAGCCGCAAACTCTTCGGGATTGGCTGCGCCTTGCCGTCGCAGATGAAGGCGACGCGCACCTGCGCCTTCACAAGCACGTCATCGCCGCGCCGCACCTCCTGCGCCAGCGTGATGGAAGCGCCTTTCACCGCGACCGGCCAGGTGACGACATCGAGCACATCGTCCATCCGCGCCGGCTTGAAGAAGTCGAGCTCCATCGAGCGCACCACGAAAGCAAAACCCGGCGTCTCCGCCTGCGCCTGCTCGAACAGCGTATGCTGCGAGGCGCCCATCAACCGCAAATGGTTGGTGCGCCCGCGCTCCATGAAACGCAAATAATTGGCGTGATAGACGATGCCGGAAAAATCGGTGTCCTCGTAATAGACGCGGACCTGCATATGATGGCGGCCATCGCGGATCTCGCCGTCGAGAATGGATGAAATCACTTCTGAAGTCACTTGCGGCCCTCGATCGCCTGAAAGCAATCGTTTTGCGCAAATTCCTCACGCGTGCAAGCCGGTCAGGCGGCCTGCGCTCCCGCCCCACCGAGCGTGACCAGCACGATTTCCGGGGGAACGCCGAGGCGGAAGGGCATGATGCTGCAGCCGAGGCCGCCGGAAACCACGACGTCGCAATTCCGGCGGATATGGCCGTAGGCGAGTTCGCGGCCGGACGGCGCGATCGGCGACCAGCCGAGCAGGCGCACCTGGCCGCCATGGGTATGACCGGAGAGCTGCAGCGCGACGCGCGAAGGCACCCGCGATGAAATGTCAGGTTCATGCGCAAGCAGAATCAGCGGCGCGCTGTCGGTGACTTTTGCCAGCGTCGCGCCGAGATCGTCGACGCCGATGCGGCGCACCGGGCGAAAACGCCGCGCCGGCATGTAGGCGAGCTGGTCGCCGAGCCCGGCGAGCCAAAACGACCGGCCCGCCTTGGTCAGGCGTTTGGCGTCGTTCTCGTAGACGGGAATGCCTGATGCTTCGAGCGCCTGCCGCGCCACAGGATGGCCCCTGCCCTCGCGCTGCACGGTCCTGTCGTCCCACCAGTCGTGGTTGCCGAGGATGGCGTGCACACCGAGCGGCGCTTTCAGCCCGCCGAGCACCGGCGCCCATTCGGCCGCCGGGATGCTGCGCGTGACATGGCGATGGCCGACGACGTAGTCGCCGAGCAGAACGGTAATGTCAGGCTTCAGCGCATTGGTGCGCTCGACGATGCCTTCGATACGTCCGAGCGACATCCAGGGATCGCAGGCGTGGAGGTCGGCGATGACGGCGATCTGCAGCTTGAAATCGGAGGGCCATTGCGGCGGTGAAAGGGCGTAGCGCGTGACCTTGAGCCGCTCCGGCTCGATACCAAAACCATAGGCCGTGGTCGAGACGCCGAGCGCGCCGACCCCACCCATCAACTTCAGAAAGCGCCGCCGCGTAAACATGTCAGCCCAATTGTGATGCCTGCGCAGGATCGGTGGCGATTGCAGCGGAATTCGGCCCCGCTTGTGCAGATTGTCAGCAGAGGTTCTGCATTCATCACCAGCGGTTTTCGCCGATCAGCGCATCCAGCCGCGCCTTCAATTCCTCGGGCGCGCGGAAATACCAGACGCCGCCGAGCAAATCGTGAAAGCGCTTGTTGACGGCGGCCTCGCGCTCGATGCGGTCGATGCTGTTCATGCTGATGACGTCTTCCAATGGCCCTGCGGCGAGCATCGACAGCAGGACCGGGTTGGTCTCGATATCAAGAATTTCCAGGATCAGATCGATGGCGCGATCGGGATCGTCCTCGGCCAGATCGCGCTCGAAATCCATCAGCACGAAGAAATTGTCGTCGCGGTCGCGATCGGATTTCGAATATTGCTCGACCCAGGCGCGCGCCAGCTGTGGAATCGACATCGCCTCGCAGTCGAGCGGCTGTTGCGGCCGGTGACGCGCGGCATCATCGAGCTCCCAGGCGTCACCGTCTGCAATCGCCTCGATGCGGCGCTCGAATGGCTTTCCAGTGCCGAAACGGACACCGCCGAGCAGCCATCGCAGTTTTGCGTTGTCGCGGGCTTCCACCTCGACGCGGTCGATCACTTCAGGACCGCGCGCAAACATCAGCGACAGCATCAGCTTGTCGTTGAGCAACATCACCGTCGGCTTGTCCTGCTCGGAAGCGAGTACCGCGAGGACCAGGTCGAGCGCGCGGTCGGGCTGATCGCCCGGCAGGTGGTCGAAATAGACTTTTGCCGCCCAGACGCTGCCGCTCTGGTCGCGCCGGCTCACACGCTGCAGCGCACACCACATCGACGCCAGCTGCGGAATTGGTATCGCGTCGAAAAAGGCGTTGGCTTCTTCATCGCCGGCATGTTCAGGAACGGAGGTAACGACGGCAAGGACCTTCGCGTCTTCGGTAGTCGCCATGAAGTGGATTTCCGTAAAACTACGGGCCGATATGCGGCCGGGGCGTCACCTTAGTATGCGACGGCCGAGATCAGGTTCGACAAAAAATCAGTCGTCGCTGTCGTTGCCGAACAGCCCAAATTGCGCGGGATCGCGTGCCGGTTCGGCCAAGCCGAGATGCCGGAAGGCATGCGAGGTCAAGAGCCGCCCGCGCGGAGTGCGCTGCAGATAGCCGCACTGGATCAGATAAGGCTCGATGATGTCCTCAATCGCATCGCGCGGCTCGGAGAGCGCCGCTGCCATGGTCTCGACGCCGACCGGACCGCCACCATAGTTGAGTGCGATGGTGGTCAGATAGCGCCGATCCATCGCATCGAGGCCGGCGGCATCGACTTCGAGTGCGCTGAGCGCATGGTCGGCGATGGCGCGGTCGATGGAGGTGGCGTTCGCAGCCGACGCAAAATCGCGGACCCTGCGCAGCAGGCGGCCGGCGATGCGTGGGGTACCGCGGGCGCGGCGGGCGATCTCGTTGGCGCCGTCGGCGGTCATGCCGATATTGAGCACGCGGGCGCCGCGGCTGACGATCTTCTCCAGCTCTTCCTCGGTGTAAAAGTTCAGCCGCACCGGAATGCCAAAGCGGTCGCGCAGCGGATTGGTGAGGAGCCCCGCGCGCGTCGTGGCGCCGACGAGGGTGAATTTCGCAAGCTCGATCTTCACCGAGCGCGCCGCCGGCCCCTCGCCAATGATGAGGTCGAGCTGAAAGTCCTCCATCGCGGGATAGAGCACTTCCTCGACTGCGGGGCTGAGGCGGTGGATTTCGTCGATGAAGAGCACATCGCGCTCTTCGAGATTGGTCAGCAGCGCCGCAAGATCGCCGGCCTTCGCAATGACAGGGCCTGACGTGGCGCGAAAGCCGACGCCAAGCTCGCGCGCCACGATCTGCGCCAGCGTGGTCTTGCCGAGACCGGGAGGGCCGACGAACAGCACATGGTCCAGTGCCTCGCCACGCTTGCGCGCCGCCTCGATGAAGATCGAGAGATTCTTGCGCGCCTGCGCTTGCCCCACGAATTCCGACAGGAATTGCGGACGCAGCGCCGTGTCGCCGGAATCATCGCTGCGGCGCTCGGGCGTGACGATGCGGGAGGGGGTGGTCATGCGGCCTTTCTAACCTCTTCGCCCCGTGTCTTAAGCCTTCTTCGGAAACAATGGCCGGAAAAATGATCGTTCGTAACGAGTGAAGCAGCGCGTCTCCTTGGCGAAGGCGATCGCCTTCTGAACGTCCGGATCGTTTTCCGCATCCTTGCGGTACTGTTCGTAGGCCGCCAGACTCGGAAAGCTGAACATCGCCAGCGCTACGTCACTCTCGCCTTCGGATGGCAGAAAATAGCCGTGATGGATGCCGCCGAACCGCGGCACCAGGTCAAGCCACATGGCACCGTAAGCCTCGAACTCAGCGACCTTGCCCAGAGGGATCTGATAACGCAAATAGCAGGTGATCACTTCGCCAACTCCTTCAGCCCCAGTCGAATAAGCTGTGCCGTCTCGGCATTCTCGCCGGCACTGCGCGCGGCAGAAGCAATCGCGGCGGCGGCCTGCGGCTGGCCGTAGCCGAGATTGACCAGCGCGGAGATCGCATCCGCGACCGGGCGCGGCGCGCGGTGATCGTCGATGGCGCCGGCGAGATGCACGACTGCCGGATCGACATTGGCGAAGGCCGGCGCCTTGTCCTTTAACTCCGTGACGATGCGCTCGGCGACCTTCGGGCCGACACCGGGCGTGCGCGCGACGGAGGCCTTGTCGCGCAGTGCAATTGCATTGGCCAGTTCCGACGGCGGCAGCGTGCCGAGCACGGACAGCGCGACCTTGGCGCCGACGCCCTGCACGGTCTGCAGCAGGCGAAACCACTCGCGCTCGTGGTCGGTGCGGAAGCCGAACAGCTTTATCTGGTCCTCGCGCACATAGGTCTCGATCGACAGCACCGCCGCCTCGCCCGGCGCGGGCAGCGCCTGCAGCGTACGCCCGGAGCAATGCACCTGGTAGCCAACGCCGCCGACGTCGAGGATGACATAATCCTCGCCGTAGGAGTCGATCAGGCCTTTCAGCTTGCCGATCATGCGCCCGCCACTTTCAGCCGCAGCTCGATGCTGGCGCGGTGATGCGCGTGGGTAATGGCAATCGCCAGCGCATCCGCAGCATCCGGCGATTTCGGATCGGCCTTGGGGAGAAGAATTTTCAGCATCACTGCGATCTGGGTCTTGTCGGCGTGACCTGCGCCGACCACGGTCTTCTTCACCTGGTTCGGCGCGTATTCGGCGACCGTGATGCCGAACATCGCGGGCGCCAGCATGGCGACGCCGCGCGCCTGCCCGAGTTTCAGTGTGGCGACGCCGTCCTTGTTGACAAAGGTCTGTTCCACCGCAGCTTCCGCC
>Ga0081540_1004208_pt1 | contig 11060 bp, 13 predicted proteins | sample TabmetS2T1R1_FD_71024 | JGI IMG/M metagenome (GOLD analysis project Ga0081540, IMG submission 71024) | Tabebuia heterophylla rhizosphere microbial communities from the University of Puerto Rico - S2T1R1 | ecosystem: Host-associated > Plants > Roots > Rhizosphere ... | reverse complement strand
CCGCCTCACCGCGCAGCCGATGGAGCAGGCGATGAACTGGCTCAATCGCTACGCGCGCTTCTGGTCCGAACGTTTCGACCGCCTTGCCGCCCTTCTGGAGGAAGAACCATGGCCCAACCAGCCGTCGCCAACCCCGGCCTCGCCAATCGCCCAAGCCTCACCCTCACGCGCCGTTTCCGCGCGCGGCCGGAAAAAGTCTGGGCCGCCTGGACCGACCCGGAAAGGCTGATCGCCTGGTTTTGCACGTCAAAAGCCAGGCCCGGCAGTTTCCGTGCCGAGCTCGACGTCCGCGCCGGCGGCCGTTATCGCATCAGCTTCGACATGGAATCCGGGGAGCATTCCGAGGTCGGCGGCGTCTATCGCGAGGTGGTGCCGAACGAGAGACTGGTGTTCAGCTGGGCCTGGCATTCGACGCCCGAGCGCGAGTCGCTGGTGACGGTGTCGATCAAGCCCGACGGCGCCGGCGCGCTGATGCTCTTTACCCACGAGCAGTTCTTCGACGAGACCGCACGCGACAACCACGCCAAGGGCTGGAACGAGCTGTTCGCCCAGCTCGAAACCGTCCTCGCTTAGGCTCACGGGAGGCAAGCCATGCAGCCGCACAAGGTCGTCTCGCGTGAGGAATGGATCGAGGCCCGCAAGGCTCACATGGCGCGCGAGAAGGAATTCACGCGCGCCCGCGACCTTCTATCCGAGGAGCGCCGCGCGCTGCCCTGGGTGAGGGTTGACAAGGACTATGCGTTCGACGGCCCGAACGGCAAGGCCAGCCTGACCGATCTCTTCAAGGGCCGGCCGCAGCTTGTGGTGCAGCATTTCATGTTCGCGCCGGATTGGGACGCCGGCTGCAAGAGCTGCTCGTTCTGGGCCGACGGATTCGAGCGCATGATCCCGCATCTTGCCGCGCGCGACACCACGCTGGTCGCGGTCTCGCGCGCGCCGCTTGCAAAGCTCGAGGCGTTCAAGAAGCGGATGGGCTGGACTTTCGACTGGTACTCGTCCGAGGGCGGGGACTTCAACTACGACTTCGCGGTGTCGTTCACGCCGGACGAGATCAAGGCCGGCCACGTCAGGTACAATTTCGGCACTAGCGGCTTCGGCATCGAAGATGCGCCGGGCATCAGCGTGTTCTATCGCGATGAGCACGGCAACATCTTCAACACCTACTCCTGCTTCGCCCGCGGCCTCGACATGATGAACGCGGCCTACCACTATCTCGATCTCACGCCGCTCGGGCGTCACGAGGACGGTCTGCCTTATCCGATGGACTGGGTGCGGCTGCGTGACCAGTACCAGCCGGCGCCATCTCAGGGCATCATGTTGCCATAGCTGACGCGCGCAGCGCGCGCGTCATCCCGGGGCGTGCAAAGCACGAACCCGGGATCTCGAGATTCCGGGTCTGGTGCTTTCGCACCATCCCGGAATGACGGTGACAAATAAGAAGAGGATTCCCATGGCCTATGTCGACGGCTTCATCGTTGCTGTTCCCAAGAAGAATCTCGCCGCGTACAAAAAACTCTCAAAACTGTGCGGCAAGGTCTGGCGCGAGCACGGTGCGCTGGATTACCGCGAATGGGTCGCCGACGACGTCAAGGTCGGCAAGTGGACGTCGTTTCCGCGCGCGGTGAAGAAGAAGCCCAACGAGACCGTCGTGTTTGCCTGGATCACCTACAAGTCGCGCGCGGCGCGCGACAAGACCAACGCCAAGGTGATGGCCGACCCGCGGCTGAAGGTCATGATGGATGCGAGCAACGCCCCCTTCGACGCCAAGCGCATGATCTATGGCGGGTTCGAAAACCTCGTGAAGATGTAACACTTTCGGTCTCGGATCGCTTCTTCAGGGCGCGACGGCCCAAATAAACACTTGCATTTACTTTGCATGGCCGTATACTTTGCAATGCAAAGTGAGAGCGTCGATGCAGGATCTCGACAAGGCCCTGGCCGATATTCTTGCCATCCGCAGCCAGCTTGCGGCTGGCACTGCTTTTCGCGGTTATGGGCCGGCGACGGTGGCGGCGACCGGCGGTGTCGCTCTGCTCACCGCCATCCTGCAATCGCAATGGCTCACCGATCCGACGACGCAGCCTCTGACGTTTCTCGCAAGCTGGGCCGCCGCAGCCGCGCTGTCGGCGATCCTGATCTGGATCGAGATGCGGGCGCGGTCGCGCCGGCACCACTCCGGTCTTGCCGACGCGATGATCTATCAGGCTGTGGAGCAGTTCCTTCCCGCCGGCGTCGCAGGCGTCCTGCTTGCGTTCATGCTCTGGAAGTTTGCACCGGATACGCTGTGGATGCTGCCGGGGCTGTGGCAGCTTCTGGTCAGCCTCGGGATATTTGCATCCGTTCGTTCGCTGCCGCGCACTGTGGCGTTCGCAGGCGTCTGGTATTTTGTAGCGGGCTTTGTGGTGCTGCTGCTCGCAAGCCGAAGTCACGCCTTGTCGCCGTGGACCATGGGCCTGCCGTTCACGGTCGGACAATTGCTGATGGCCGCCCTGCTGCATTTCGCTTCGGGAGATGATGATGCCGAAGACTGAAAGCACTGCGCCGTTCTGCTATGACGGGCTTGACCGCGTGATTCACGAGAAGGCGCGGCTCGGCGTGCTGACCTCGCTGATGGCGCATCCAAAGGGCCTCGGCTTTGCCGATCTCAAGCAGCTCTGCGGCCTGACCGATGGCAATCTGAGCCGGCACCTGCAGGTGCTGCAGGAAGCGGGCCTCGTTGAGGTGACCAAGGGTTACGAAGGCAACCGGCCGCACACGAGTTGTCGGCTGACCAAGGCCGGCCGCCGCCGCTTCCTCGACTATCTCGCCGTGCTCGAAGGATTGGTGCGCGACGCCGCCAAGGCTGCGGGCAAGGAAGCGCCGCAACCGTCCCGGCTTGGCATCCTGCCGACCTGATCGTACCCCTTTTTTGACGGGAGACTTTGCAGTGCAAAGTAATTTCTCATCCAAACCAGATGCCCGGCTGCATGTCGGCATCATCATGGACGGCAATGGCCGGTGGGCGACGCGCCAGGGCCTGTCGCGGCTGCGCGGTCACGAGGCCGGCGTCGAGGCGATCCGCCGCGTCGTCGAAGCCGCGCCGGACCAGGGCGTCGGCACGCTGACGCTTTACGCCTTTTCGAGCGACAATTGGCGCCGGCCGCGGCCCGAAGTGAACGGCCTGATGGCGCTGCTGCGATCCTACCTCGCCAACGAAATCGACACTCTCGCGCGCAACGGCGTGCGCCTCGCCGTGATCGGCCGGCGCGACCGGCTCCCGAACGGCATTGCGCAGGCGATCGGCCGCGCGGAACAGGCCACCGCCCTCGGCGAGGCGCTGCACCTTCGTATCGCGATCGACTACTCGGGCCGCGACGCGATCGTCAGTGCCGCGATCAAGGCCGCAGGCGCCGCCGATCTCACCCGCGAGCGGCTTGCTCAGCTCATCACCGGCGAAGCCAAGCTGCGCGACGTCGACCTCGTCATCCGCACCAGCGGCGAGAAGCGGCTGTCGGACTTTCTGCTCTGGGAAAGCGCCTACGCTGAATTGTACTTCACCGAGCGGATGTGGCCGGACTTCGACGCGGACGATCTGGCGGAAGCATTGATCAGTTTTCATCGCCGTGAGCGGCGGTTTGGCGGCCTGCGGTCGATTGTCCCCGCGGATGTTCCGAGTCTGTAGCGCACCAGGAGCAGCCGCCTCATGCGCATTCTCCTCGTCAACGTGCCGCATCCATCGATCGGCAGCCGCATTCCCGACGACCACCTGCCGCCGCTCGGCCTGCTGTCGATCGGAGGTCCCCTGATCGATGATGGCCATGAAGTCCGGCTGATCGACGGTGAGTTCGGTCCGATGCCGACGCCGGCGATTGTCGCCGAGGCGATATCCTTCCAGCCCGACGCCGTGCTGTTCGGCCATTCCGGCTCGACCTCAGGCCATCCGGTCATTGCTGAAGTCGCATCCGGAATCGCCAAGGCCCTGCCGCGCGTGTTGATCGTCTATGGCGGCGTTTTCCCGACCTATCATTGGCGCGAGATCCTGGAGAGCGAGCCTTACGTCACTGCGATCGTGCGCGGGGAAGGTGAGGAGACCGTCCGGCGATTGATGCGTGCGCTCGAGTCCTGTACTGACCTCTCTGGAACCGCGGGAATTGCCTACCGGGATGCGACCGGCCCGCGTGCCACCCGCGCGGCGGCGGTAATCCGCGATCTCGACGCCTACCGGATCGGCTGGGAGCTGATCGATCACGCCCGCTACAGCTACTGGGGCGGCCTGCGCGCCGTCGTGGTGCAGTTCTCGCGCGGCTGTCCGCATCTCTGCAATTATTGCGGCCAGCGCGGCTTCTGGACGCGTTGGCGGCATCGCGATCCCGTCCGCTTCGCCAGCGAGCTGGCGCGGCTGCATCGCGAGCACGGCGTCAAGGTAATCAACTTCGCGGACGAGAATCCGACCGTCTCGAAAAAGGCCTGGCGAAGCTTTCTCGAGGCGTTGATCTCGGAAAAGGTCGATTTGATCATGGTGGGATCGACACGCGCCGACGACATCGTGCGCGACGCCGACATCCTGCATCTCTACAAGAAGGCCGGCTGGCAGCGCTTCCTGCTCGGCATGGAGAGCACGGACGAGAAGACGCTGGAGCTGATCCGCAAGGGTGGCGCTACCACGATCGATCGCGAAGCGATCCGCTTGCTGCGTCAGCACGGTATCTTGTCGATGGCGACCTGGGTCGTCGGCTTCGAGGAGGAAACCGATTCTGATCACTGGCGCGGGCTGCGCCAACTCCTGTCGTATGACCCCGACCAGATCCAGATGCTTTATGTCACGCCGCACCGCTGGACCCCCTATTTCAGGCTGGCTGCGCAGCGCCGGGTAATCCAGCCTGACCGGCGACGCTGGGACTACAAACATCAAGTGCTTGCTACGCGTTACATGCCGCCATGGCGCGCGCTGCTGTGGTTCAAGTTCACCGAGATGGTGCTGCAGTGCAGGCCGAAGGCGATCTGGCGGGTGCTATTCCAGCGTGACGCCGGGCTGCGCCATGCGATGCGCTGGTACACGAAAATGGGACGCCGTGTCTGGCCTCATGAAATCCTCGGCTTCTTGCGCGATCGCCTGCTCAGGGACGGCCCGACCGTCGGCGAGTTCTGGGGCGCGCCGCAAGACGGAGAGGAGGAATCGATGCTATCGACCCGCCCGGAGCGGGTCGTCGGCATCAGGCGGGCCGCCTGAGTTCACGTCAGCAGCAGCGCCATTCCCGGATCGCCTTTCTCCATCGCGCGCCGGTAGGCCGGACGCTCGCCGATCCGCGCCAGATAACGGACGATGTTGGGGCAGCGGGCGATGTCGTAGGGCATGAAGTATCGCATCGTGGTCAGCGAAAAGCCGATCATGATGTCGGCAGCGGTGAATTCGTGTCCGGCCAGATACTCGGCTTCGCCGAGCCGCGCATTGACGAGATCGAAGGAGCGGTCGACGCGGCCGCGGGTTGCCTGCAGGATCGGATTGTCCTTTGCGAGATTGATCCGGTTCAGGATCATGTTGCGGCCCATCTGGGCCTGCAGCGTGCCATTGGCGAAGTGGAACCAGTACAGGAATTTCGCGAAGTCAGGATGGGCGGACGGCAAGGCGAGCCGGCCATTGCCGTATCTCGCGATGATGTAGTCGACCACGGCGCCGGATTCCGCGAGCACCAGCTCGCCGTCCGATATCACGGGCGCGGTGCCCATCGGATGCAGCGCCTTGTAGTCCGGCGGCGCCAGCATGGTGACGCTATCGCGCGTGTAGCATTTCAGCGCGTAGGGGATTTCCAGCTCTTCGCACAGCCAGACGATCCGCTCGGATTGCGATCTGCCGAGATGGTGGACGGTGAGCATGGCCAGTCTCCGTTGCGTCGCGCTGATGTCGGACTGCGGTCATTGTTTGCGACTGGCCGGGAAATGACAAGCCGCGCGGCTTGACGGGTTGACATGGCCTGCCCGGCAGCGAGACTGCGGCCGCATGCGCATCACACTGATCCACGCCCTGAAGCATTCGATTGTGCCGATCGAGGCCTCCTTCGCAAAATTGTGGCCGAAGGCACGGCTGATGAACCTGCTTGATGATTCCCTCTCGGCCGATCTGGCGCACGATGGCGGCCTGACCGACGCAATGACGAAGCGTTTCCTCAGTCTCGGCAGCTACGCGACATCGACCGGATCGGATGCGATCCTGTTCACCTGCTCGGCCTTCGGCCCCTGCATCGAGGCGGTGGCCCGCGCGCATGCGCCAATGCCGGTGCTCAAGCCCAATGAGGCGATGATCGAGCAGGCGGCGCAGGCCCGCCGGGTCGCCCTGCTCTCGACCTTTCCGCCGACGCTGGCCTCGATGCCGGCGGAATTCCCCGCCTCCGTCACAGTGGTGCCGAAACTTGCGGAAGGGGCGCTGGCGGCGCTCGACCGCGGCGATCGCGCCGAGCATGATCGGCTGGTGGTCGAGGCGTCAAAGGATTTGCGCGATTGCGACGTGATCGCGCTCGCGCAATACAGCATGGCGCCCGCGGCCGATCAGGTGGCGCAGGCGACCGGAAAGCCGGTGCTCACCACGCCCGACAGCGCCGTGCTGAAGCTGAAGAAGATGCTTGGCTGACCGCAAGGACGATCCGTGCGACATCGCTTCGCAGGTTCGACGCTCTTTCTCGCTGCGCTGCTCGCGCTCGGCGGCGCGGACGCTGCCTGCGCCATCCCGCTGACGCCGTTCCGCAGCGAGACGCAGGCGCAGCGCTACTGTCCCGGCGATGTCGTGGTTTGGCTCGATTTCGCCAAGGGCATCTATTACGCCAAGGGCTCAAGGCGCTATGGGCGCGGCTTCGACGGCAGCTACGTCTGCCGCGGCGAAGCCCGCAGCAGCGGATATCGCCGCTCGCTGCTGGGGCTGCGCTAGGCGAGCCGCGCGCGCCCCGCGCGTTTTGACGCAAGGCAGCACAAGCTGTTGATGGCAGAAACCGGAAAAAGTGGCTAAGATCAAAAGGGTCGGGGCGCCGGGAGGCCCCGGCCAAACGGTCTACTCTTCGTGTTTTGCGTCCGGAAGGGAGAAGCAGCCATGCTGCGAAAGACGATCGTTACCTTACTTGCCATCGCCGTCCTTGTGGTGATGTCGGTCACGGGAGCTCTGGCGAGAGGCGGCTTCGGCGGTTTTAGGGGCGGCGGCGGTTTTGGCGGAGTCCGCGCCGGCGGCATTGGAGGGTTTGGCGGCATGCGCGCCGGCGGCATCGGAGGCTTTGGCGGCATGCGCGCTGCCGGCATCGGCCGCGGTGTAGGCATCGGCGGGGTACGCGCTGCCGGCGTCGGCTGGGGCGGCGGCGCTTGGCGCGGAGCCGGCTGGCGCGGCGGCGCCTGGCGTGGGGCCGGATGGCGCGGTCGCGGCTTTGGACGGGGCGTCGGACTGGTCGGCCTCGGCGTCGGGCTCGGTTACGGCCTGGGCTATCCCTGGTACGACGACTATTACGGCGATCCCTACGGCTACGGCTACGGTTATGGTTATGGTTACGGCTACGGCGATGGCTGCTGGACATACCGCACCGTCATGACGCCCTGGGGATGGCGCCGCCGTCTGGTCCAGCTCTGCTACTGATCGGCGTGGCCGCGCATCGGATGACAGTGCGCGGCATTGGCCCCGTTGATTGGGATCGGCCTGCGGCGTAATCCTGCTGTTCCGATCTGTTGGCAGGGCGCATATTTGAAACAGCTAGGTTCCGCTTCTCCGGCCTCGCCGCAGTCCATCCGCGGTGTGGTCAAATCGTTTTCGCTGTTCAGCCAGTCGATCCGGCGCAAGATCGTCGGCGTGGCGCTCGGGCTGATCATCCTGATGGTGATCACCTCGGCGCTATCGATGTTCATGTCGGCGCAGGTCGGCCATCTCCTGGACGAGCTGACCAATCGCTACATCCCCGCCTACAGCGATCTGGCGCGCGCCAATGTCCGCTCGCTGGAGCGCGCGCTGGCGCTGCGGCGGATGGTGATTGCCAAGATGCAGGTGCCGCCGGACGAGGAGGGTTACAAGACCCGGCTGGAGACGTTCCTCGCCAAGGATGGCGAGGTTGAACGGGAAACCATTGCTGCCCGGCAACTGATCAACGAGATCATCGCCGACAAGAGCACGCCTTCCGACAACGCCGCGCTGGCGCGAATCGAGACCCGCATCGAGATCGCCGTCACCGATCTGCGCCGCGAGCTTGCCGCCGAGGACACCAGGCTGTTGAAGGCTCTCGACGAGGGCAAATTCGAGGACGCGCGCAACATCCTGACGCATGTCGATGCGTTGCGCGACCAGTTCGTCGGCAAGATCGAGGCCATCCGCGCCGACATGCTGTCGCAGGTCTTCGCCGCAACCACGCGGGTGATCGGCAACCAGCGCGAGGCGATCATTGTCTCCGCCATCGTCACCGCGCTTGCCGCCGCCGTCGGCTGGATCTTTGCGCTGCTGGTGGCAAGCGGCATCACCCGGCCGGTGCGCCAGCTCCTGCAGGGCACCCGCGAGGTCGAGGCCGGCCGGCTCGACCGCTCGATCGACGTCTCGACGCAGGACGAGATCGGCCAGCTGTCGGCAGCCTTCAACCGCATGGTCGAGCAGCTGCGCCGCAACGAGCGTATCCGCGAGACCTTTGGCCGCTACATCGACCCCAAGGTCGTCGAAGGCCTGCTTGAGCGCCCCGAGGCCGCGGTGACGCAGGGGCAGCGGCGCCTGATGACGATCATGTTCTGCGACATGAAGGGCTTTACCGCCATGAGCGAGGGCATGACGCCGCAGGGGCTCGTCAAGGTCGTCAACTGCTACCTTTCGATGATGTCGGAACCGATCCGCGGCCATCGCGGCATCATCGACAAATATATCGGCGACGCCATCATGGCCTATTGGGGCCCGCCTTTCATCGAGGAGTCCGACCAGGCGCGCTTCGCCTGCGCCGCCGCGGTCGACATGGCCGAGCGCGTGCCGTCGCTGCGCACGCAATTGCCGGAATTGCTCGGCATTCGTTCGATTCCGGTCGAATGCGACATCCGCATCGGGATTGCCACCGGCGAAGTGCTGACGGGCAGCATCGGCTCGGAATTCATGATGAGTTTTACCGTAATGGGCGACGCGGTGAACCTCGCTTCGCGGCTGGAGGGCGCCAACAAGCTTTACGGCACCCGCGTGCTGATCGCGCAGGGCACGGCGGCAGCAACCGGCGCCGCCTTCGAGCTGCGTGAGGTCGATCGCCTGACCGTCATCGGCCAGACCGTGCCGCAGACGATATTCGAGGTGATGGCGCGAAGCGGCGAGCTGACGCCGCAACAGCGCGAGCTCCGCACCTGCTATGCCGACGCGCTAGCCGCCTATCGTGCGATGCGCTGGGACGAAGCGACGGCCGGCTTCAATTCAGCGCTGGAAATTTCCCCCGGCGACGGCCCCTCGCTCGCCTTGCTCGCGCGCATCGATCATTTCGCAGCCGATCCGCCGCCGGCGCATTGGGACGGCGCGTGGCAGATGGAGCACAAGTAGTTCCGATGCATCAGCTCGACGATGCGGAAATAGCCAGGCGGCTGCTGCATCATCTGGCGCGGGCCTTCGGCTGCTCGGACGCGGTGTATCTCGCCACACCGGCGCGCATCCAGGGCGGCTTCGACACGGCGATCTTTGGCTTCACGCTCGATCGTGCTCCGCCTCCTTTGGAAGGGCCGCTGATCCTGCGGCTCAGTCATGCCAATGCCGATCCGGCGCGGGTGAAGCTGGAAACCATCGTCCAGAACACGCTCGCCGACATGGAATTTCCCGCACCTCGTGTGATGATGAGCGAGAGCGACGCTGGCATCCTTGGCGGACCTTTCATGGTGATGAGGCGCGTGCCTGGAAAGCCCCTGGGTCACGCCATTGAGGGCTTCGGCGCCGGCAGCTCCTTGGCCGAGCGGATGCGGTTGCTGCTCCACCTTCCAGCCATCCTCACAGAAGTAATTGAGCAATGGGTCGACGTGCAGATCCGCCTGCATCAATTGCCGGCGGAGTCCCTGCTGCAGGCCGTGACGGCGGCCGGCATCGACGCGCGCGTCATCACCTTCGAGGGGCAGCTCGCGCGACTGAGGACGATTGTCGAGCGATGCGCTCTCACCGGACTGGAGCCCGGCCTGGCCTGGCTGGACCAGCATCGACCCTCGCCGGCGCAGGCAGCGATCTGCCACGGCGATTTCCACCCGCTCAACATACTTGCGGATGACGGCAAGCCCACCGGGGTCATCGACTGGCCCAACGTGGTGATCGCGGAGCCGGCGATGGATGTTGGGTCGGCGATCGCCAACATCTCTGCGGTTCCAATCAACCTGCCATGGGCCTTCCGTGTTGCGGCACGAGCGGCGATCGGCGTGGCGCTGCGGCGCTATGAGCGCGCCTATCGCGTGCGCCGGCCACTCGACGATCGGGCCGTGCGCTACTATCAGGTCTTCCGCGCCGTCGCTCAGTTGGTTCCGGTCGGTGCAGCGCGGGCCACCGGGCACGCAGGCGGCGGTGCCTTTCATTCGGCAACCGGAGCCGGCAACCTGATCGCTTTGATCAAGCGGCTGAGCGGGGTATCGCTGCGGCTCTAGCCGATCTTTCGAGCTTGGCGCGGATCAGCAGCCACGCGCGACATTCCTTTTTCCCGGGGGGACGTTCCTAATAGCGATACGCTCCTATGGGCGCCCATCGAGTGCCGCTGGATGCGGGCCCATCCCGCCATTTGTTGACATTTGATCAACTCCATGCAGTGAAAAAGGACGGGGCTCGCGCGGGCCTGGCCGCGCTTGGGCCGGTAGAGGAGGCGCTGATGGTCGGAAAGCACCCCAAGCGGATCCCGCGCCCGGGTGTCGATCGGGCCGGACGAACATCGCTTCACTACGCTGCCGGCGAGGGGTCGGTAGCCGAAGTGACCCGCCTGCTCGGGTCCGGCGCGGACCCAAACGCCCAGGACGACGATGGTTGGTCGCCGCTTCACTTTGCAGCGCAGGCGAATTCAGTCGAAGTTGTGCGCGCACTGATCACTGCCGGAGCCAATGTCGATGCACGCGATTCCTATGGCAACACGCCGCTCTTCCGT
>Ga0081540_1004207_pt1 | contig 11060 bp, 8 predicted proteins | sample TabmetS2T1R1_FD_71024 | JGI IMG/M metagenome (GOLD analysis project Ga0081540, IMG submission 71024) | Tabebuia heterophylla rhizosphere microbial communities from the University of Puerto Rico - S2T1R1 | ecosystem: Host-associated > Plants > Roots > Rhizosphere ... | reverse complement strand
CCCCCCGCGGGTGCGGGGGGCCCGCCTCCCCCTCGGGGACGAGCCGCAGCCTGGGTCTCGGGCCGTCGGTGCGGCCGGTCTGCGGCCGGCGGCGGCCGGCCTGCCACGGCTCGGGCCACGCCGCGCCGGGGCCGCCGTAGTCCTGCTCGGCCGCGGCGTGCAGCGTCCAGTTCGGGTCATAGAGGTGTACCCGACCGAGCGCGCACAGGTCCGCGCGGCCGGCCAGCAGCAGCGAGTTCACGTCGTCGTACGAGGAGATCACACCGACCGCGATCGTCGGGATGCCCACCGTGTTGCGGATCCGGTCGGCGAACGGGGTCTGGTACGAGCGGCCGAAGGCGGGCGCCTCGTCGGGCGTGACCTGACCTGTCGACACGTCGATCGCGGCCGCGCCGGCCGCCTTGAACCGGGCCGCGATGGTCACCGCGTCCTGCCCGGTGACGCCCCCGTCCACCCAGTCGGTCGCGGAGATCCGCACGGTCATCGGCTTGGCCGCCGGCCACACGTCCCGCATCGCGGCGAAGACCTCCAGCGGGTACCGCAGCCGGGCGTCCAGGTCGCCGCCGTACCGGTCGGTGCGCCGGTTGCACACCGGCGAGACGAACGAGGACAGCAGGTACCCGTGCGCGCAGTGCAGTTCGAGCAGGTCGAAGCCTGCCGCGTCGGCGCGCTCGGCGGCCGCCACGAACTGCTGCCTGATCTCCGCGAGGTCGGCCATGGTCAGCTCCCGGGGCACCTGGTTGACGCCAGGCACGTACGCCAGCGGCGACGGCCCGACGACCTCCCAGTTGCCGTCGGGCAGCGGCAGGTCGATCCCCTCCCACATGAGCCGGGTCGAACCCTTCCGGCCGGAGTGCCCGAGCTGGATGCCGACCTTCGCCGCGCTCTCCCGGTGCACGAAGTCGGTCAGCCGGCGCCACACGGCCGCCTGCTCGTCGGTCCAGATCCCGGTGCACCCCGGGGTGATGCGACCCGTCGGCGAGACGCAGACCATCTCCGTCATCACCAGACCGGCCCCGCCCAGCGCCTTGCCGCCCAGGTGCACGAGGTGGAAGTCGTCGGGCACGCCGTCGGTGGCGCGGTACATGTCCATCGGGGACACCACGACGCGGTTGACCAGCTCGAGGTCGCCGAGGCGGTAGGGCTGGAACATCGGCGGGGTGTCGGCCGCGTTCGGCGTGGGTTGCCCGGCGGCGAACGAGGCGTTGACCCGGCGCACGAACTCCGGGTCGCGCAGCCGGAGGTTGTCGTACGTGACGCGGCGGCTGCGGGTCATGATGTTGAACGCGAACTGCAACGGGTCCTGGTCGAGGTACTGGCCGAGGTTCTCGAACCATTCGAGGCTGGCCTGCGCGGCCCGCTGCGTGGACACCACGACCGCCTGCCGCTCGGTCTCGTACTCCGCCAGCGCCGTGCCCAGGTCACCGTGCTCGTGCAGGCAGGCGGCCAGCGCCAGGGCGTCCTCCATGGCCAGCTTCGTACCCGACCCGATGGAGAAGTGCGCGGTGTGCGCGGCGTCGCCGAGCAGCACGATGTTGCCGTGCCGCCAGTGCCGGTTGCGCACGGTCGTGAAGTTGGTCCACTTCGAGTTGTTGGCCATCACCTGGTGCCCGTCGAGGAGGTCGGCGAACAGCTCCCGGACGCGCGCGATGGACTTCTCGTCCGACTCTCCGACCGCCAACGGCTGCGCGGCGAAGGCGTCGAACCCGGCCGACCGCCACACGTCCTCGTTCATCTCCACGATGAACGTGCTGCCGTGCGCGTCGTACGGGTACCCGTGCACCTGCATCACGCCGTGCGGGGTCGCCCGGATGTCGAAGGTGAACGCGTCGAACACCCGGCTGGTGCCCAGCCACATGTACCGGCACGCCCGCCGGTCCAGGGTCGGGCCGAACGCGGCGGCGTACCGCGCCCGGACGGCCGAGTTGAGGCCGTCGGCCGCGACGACGAGGTCCTGGCTGGCTGACAGGGCCTCGACGTCCGGCGCCTCGGCCCGGAAGTGCACGGCCACCCCGAGCTCCGCGCAGCGCTCCTGCATGATCTCCAGCAGCCGCCGGCGGCTCATCGCGGCGAAGCCGTGGCCGCCGCTGGTGACGGTCTCGCCCCGGTAGTGCACGTCGATGTCGTCCCACCGGGCGAACTCGCGCTCCATGCGCCGGTAGATCGCCGGGTCGGCGTGCTCGATGCCGCCGAGCGTCTCGTCGGAGAAGACCACCCCGAAGCCGAAGGTGTCGTCGGCCGCGTTGCGCTCCCAGACCGTGATGTCGTGGTGCGGGCCGAGCTGCTTGGCCAGCGCGGAGAAGTAGAGGCCGCCCGGGCCGCCGCCGATGACAGCTATCCTCACGGGCTCGCCCCGGTGTCCGAGGGCGCCAGCTCGCGCAGGCGGAACCGCTGCAGCTTGCCGGTGGCGGTCTTGGGCAGCTCGGCGACGTAGGCGACGTGCCGCGGGTACTTGTAGGGTGCGATCCGCTGCTTGACGAAGTCCTGCAGCTCCTTGGTCCTGGCCTCGTCGCCGGCCACCCCCGCGCGCAGCACGACGAACGCGCTCACCAGCTGACCGCGCGCCTCGTCGGGCAGCCCCACCACGGCGCACTCCGCGACGTCCGGGTGGGCGAGCAGCGCCTCCTCCACCTCGGGACCCGAGATGTTGTACCCGGACGACACGATCATGTCGTCGCTGCGCGCCTGGAACCAGAAGTAGCCGTCCTCGTCCATGACGAACGTGTCGCCCGTGACGTTCCAGCCGTTCTGGACGTACTCCCGCTGCCGGTCGTCGGCCAGGTACCGGCAGCCCGTCGGACCCTTCACGGCCAGGCGCCCGAGCCTGCCCGGCGGCAGGACGCCGCCGGCCTCGTCGAGCACCACCGCGACGTAACCCGGGACCGCCCGGCCGGTGGAGCCCGGCCGGATGTCCCCGTCCGCGGAGGCGATGAAGATGTGCAGCATCTCGGTGGAGCCGATGCCGTCGATCAGCTCGATGCCGGTGGCGTCCCGGAACGCCAGCCAGGTGGCGGCGGGCAGGTGCTCGCCGGCCGAGACCGCGCGGCGCAGCGAGGACAGCCGCTCGGCCTTCCCGGCCGCCAGCATGGCCCGGTAGGCGGTCGGAGCGGTGAAGCAGACCGTCACCCGGTGCTCGGCGATCAGGTCGGCCAGCTCCGCCGGGGTCGCCTTCTCCACCAGCAGCGTCGAGGCGCCGACCCGCAACGGGAAGACCACGAGGCCGCCCAGGCCGAACGTGAAGGCCAGCGGCGGGGTACCGGTGAACAGGTCATCCGGCTCCGGACGCAGCACCGTGGCCGAGAAGGTGTCCGCGTTTGCGAGCACGTCGCGGTGGAAGTGCATGGTGGCCTTGGGCCGGCCGGTGGTACCGGACGTGAACGCGAGCAGTGCCACGTCGTCGGCCGCGGTGTCCACCGGGGCGAACGCACCGGACTTCGCCGCGGCCGCGGCGCCCAGGCCGCCCGCGTCGCCGAACTCCACGATGCGCAGGCCGGGGATCGCGGCGGCCCGCAGGTCTCCGGTGAACCGGGCGTCGCACAGGGCCAGGTCGACGGCCGCGATGCCGGCGACCGTGACCAGCTCGCCCGGGCGCAGCAGCGGCATCGTCGTGACCACCACGCCGCCCGCCTTGAGCACGCCGAACCAGCACGCGACCAGCCAGGGGTTGTTCGGCCCGCGCAGCAGCACCCGGTTGCCGGGCACCAGCCCGTGGTCCTCCACCAGCACCGCGGTGATCTGGTTGGAGACCCGGACGAGGTCGCCGTAGGACCAGGTGCCGCCCCCCGGCGCGAGCAGGCACGGGCGGTCGGGTCCCCGCGCGGCCGCCACCGCGTCGAGCAGCTCGACCGCGCAGTTGAGCCGCTCCGGGTACCGCACCGACGGCAGGTCGAAGAGCAGCTCGGGCCACTGCTCGCGGGGCGGGAGATGGTCGCGGCAGAACGTGTCGACGTGGGCGGAGGTGGACATCGACATGGCGACTCCTCTTTGAGTCGTGCCCCGGGATCGTCCGGCTGACCAAGGCTATGCATCTTTCATGACGACAGTCAAGGTCACGGCATAGCGTCCGGCGGCACGACCGTACCGGACCCGCTACACTTCCGCGCGTGCCGGTCCAGGTCACCGCCGAGGACCTCGCCGAGGCGAGGGGTACCCGGCCACGCGCCCTGATCGTGACCATCTACGGTCTCTACGCCCGGGAGGCCGGCGGCTGGCTCAGCGTCAGCGCGCTGATCAGGCTCATGGCCGACCTCGGCGTCGACGAGCCGGCCGTGCGCTCCTCGATCTCCAGGCTCAAGCGGCGCGGCCTGCTCGTCGCCCAGAGACTCGACGCGGCGGCCGGGTACGGGCTGTCCGACCAGGCCCGCGCGATCCTGCTGGAGGGCGACCGGCGCATCTTCGAGCGACCCCGCGCGGCGGGCGAGGACGGTTGGCTGGTCGCGGTGTTCAGTGTCCCCGAGTCCGAGCGGGACAAGCGCCACCAACTGCGCTCGCGGCTGTCCTGGCTCGGCTTCGGTACCGTCGCCTCCGGGGTGTGGATCGCGCCGGCCCACGTCGAACCGCAGGCCCGGGACGTGCTGGCCAGCAGCGGGCTGACCGGGTATGTCGACCTGTTCCGGGCGCGGTACCTCGCCTTCCGGCCGGAGCCCGACCAGGTCGCCTCGTGGTGGGACCTGGATGCCCTGGAGCGGATGTACGAGGACTTCGTCTCCGCGTACGGACCGGTGCTCACGCGGTGGCGGCGCCGGCGCCGCGACGACGACGCGGCCGCGTTCGCCGACTACGTCCAGGTGCTCACGCACTGGCGCCGGCTGCCCTACCTCGACCCCGGTCTCGCGCCGGAGCTGCTGCCCGCCGACTGGCGCGGCTCCCGGGCGGCCGACATCTTCTTCGAGCTGAACGAGCGGCTGGCGCCCGCCGCGCACCGGCACGTCGCGGCGGTGAACCGCGCGGCACCCAGCCGGCCCTGAGCCTGCGTCGTCAATGGGGCAGGACCGCGTGGCCCTGCACCTCGACCAGCGCCTCGGCGTCCCACAGCCGGGCCACGCCGATCCCCGCCATCGCCGGGTACCGGTCGCCCACCAGGCGCCGCCACACGTCGCCGATCGCCCGCGAGTTGGCCCGGTAGTCGTCCATGTCAACGATGTAGATGGTCAGGCTGGCCAGGTCCGCGGGCGTGCCGCCCGCCGCGGCCAGCGCCGTCAGAAGGTTGCTCAGCGCCCGCTCGAACTGCTCGACCACGGTGTCGCCGACGATGCGGCCGGACTCGTCCAGCGCGGTCTGCCCGGCGAGGAAGACCAGCCGGCCGGAGCCGACCGTGGCGTGGGAAAAGCCTCTCGGCGCGGGCAGCCCCTCGGGGTTGACGAACTCCAGACTCATACGTCGACCCGCAAGCTCTCGACGACCCTCACGACTGGACCCCTCCACCGTCGACGTTGATGCCCTGCCCGTTGAGGGCGGCGTTCGTCACGCACAGCCAGACCGCGTCTGCCACCTCGTCGACCGTGACGAGGCGACCGTTGGGCTGCCTCGCGGCCAGCGCGGCGCGGGTCTCCTCGGCGGTGCGGCCGGTCCGCTCCGCTATCGCCGCCACCGTCTGGTCGGTCATCGGCGTGTCCACGTACCCGGGGCAGACGGCGTTGACCGTGATGCCGGTCGCGGCCAGTTCCGCGGCGGCCGACCGGACCACGCCCAGGATGCCGTGCTTGCTGGCCGCGTACGCGCTGACATAGGGCTCGCCCCGCTTCGCGGCGACCGACGCGACCACCACGATCCGCCCGTACCCACGCTCCCGCATGCCCGGCACCACCCTCCGGATGCAGCGGAAGGGCGCCGTCAGGTTCAGGTCGAGCATCCGCGCCCACTGCTCGTCGGTGGTCCCCGCCAGCGGGGCGGAGGTACCGGCCCCGGCGCTCGCGACGAGCACGTCCACCCGTCCCCAGGCGTCCTCGACCGCGCCGAACATCCGGTCGAGCGCCGCGCCCGAGGTGATGTCGGCCGGCAGCACGAGGGTCTCGCCCGCGCACGCGGCGGCCGTCACCCGCAGCTCGTCCTCGCCCCGCGCGGTGAGCGCGACGCGGTGGCCCGCGGCGCTGAGCCGGACCGCCACGGCCCGACCGATCCCCCGCCCGCCGCCGGTCACGACGGCCACGGGCTCGACGTCGGACACGCTGCGACCATGCCATGCCCCGCTAACGACCGTCAAGACAACGGCATACCGGCTAACCCGCGCCGGGCTGGGTAGCAGGCCAGGGTGACGCGCGAGAACGACCTGGTCAAGCAGCTGCTTCGGCGGCACGGGCAGACCTACACCGAGGAGGCCGGCATCCGGCTGGACGACCGGCCGGCGCCGCTCTACCAGCTCCTGGTGCTGACCACCCTGCTGAGCACCCGGATCCGGGCCAGCGTTGCGGTGGCGGCCGCCCGGGAGCTGTTCGCCGCCGGGTACCGCACGCCCAGGGCGATGGACGCGGCGAGCTGGCAGGAGCGGGTGAACGCCCTCGGGCGGGGCCACTACCGCCGGTACGACGAGCGGACCGCGAGCATGCTCGGCGACGCCGCCCGACTGTGCCTGGAGCGCTGGGGCGGCGACCTGCGCCGGCTGCACGCCCAGGCGCCCGGCGACCCCGCACGGCTGCGCGCGCTGCTGGACGAGTTCCCCGGCATCGGACCGACCGGCGCCGACATCTTCCTGCGCGAGGCGCAGCTCGTCTGGCCGGACGTGCGGCCGTACCTGGACCGGAAGGTGGCCGCCGGTGCGCAGCGGCTGCGGCTGTCACCGCAGCCCGCCTCGCTCGCGGCTCTGGTCGACCGTAAGGACGTGCCGCGGCTGGCCGCCGCGCTCGTGCGCGTCTCGCTCGATGCGAAGGCGGCCACCGCACTGACGAAGGTGTAGCAGTATGGGTCGGCGTGGACTTCGATTTCGCCACCGCCGGCCGGCTGGTCTTCGGCGCCGGGCGCGCGGCGCAGTTGCCGGCCGTCGTGGCGCCGCTGGGCTCCCGGGTACTCGTGTGCACCGGCGCCCACCCCGAGCGCCACGCCGCCCTGCTGTCCTCGCTGACACTGCCGTACGCGGTGTCCACAGTGGACGCAGAGCCCACAGTCGACGACGCCCGGACAGCGACCGCGGCCGCCCGCGAGCACGGCGCCGACATCGTGCTCGGCATCGGCGGCGGCAGCGTCCTCGACCTGGCCAAGACGGTCGCGATGCTGCTGGGCAACGGTGGCGACCCGCTGGACTACCTGGAGGTCGTCGGCCGTGGCCGGCCGATCGCCCGCCCGTCGGCACCGTTCGTCGCGGTACCCACGACCGCCGGTACCGGCGCGGAGGTCACCGCCAACGCCGTGCTCACCGCGCCCGACCGGGCCACGAAGGCCAGCGTCCGCAGCCCGCTGATGCTGGCCCGGGTGGCGCTCGTCGACCCGCTGCTGACGGTGGACTGCCCGCCGGCGGTCACCGCGTCGAGCGGGCTGGACGCGCTGACCCAGTGCCTGGAACCCCTGGTGTCGGTCCGGGCCAACCCGGTCACCGACGCCCTGGCCCGGGAGGGGCTGCGCCGTGCCGGGTCCGGCCTGCGCCGCGCGTTCGACGACGGTAGCGACGTGGCCGCCCGTACCGACATGGCGCTGTGCGCGGTGTCCGGCGGCATGGCCCTGGCCAACGCCAAGCTGGGCGCGGCGCACGGGTTCGCCGGGGTCCTCGGCGCGCTGACCGGGGTACCGCACGGGATGGCCTGCGCCGCCTTCCTGGTACCGGTCGTGGAGGCCAATCTGCGGGCGCTGCGGGACCGCGACGCCGCCAACCCGGCCGTCGAGCGCTACGCCGAGGCGGCCCGGCTGCTCACCGGCGACCCGGGTGCGTCCACAGAGGACGGTCTGGACTGGTTGCGGGAGACGGTCGCGCGGCTGGGAGTGCCCCGGGTCGCGGTGGACCCCGCCCGGGCGGCGGACGTCGTCACGCGGGTCGCGGGGGCCAGCAGCACGCAGGGCAACCCGATCGCCCTGACCGGGGACGAACTGCACGCGGTCCTGGCGGCGGCGACCGCCTGACCGGTCAGGCCCGACGCAGGAAGTCGAGGACGCGGCCGCTCAGCTCGTCCGGCCGCTCCTCGAACAGCCAGTGGCCGGTGTCCGCGATGACGTCGCCGCGCACGTCCGACCCGTACCGGGCGACCTGCTCCGGTACCGCCTGGGCGAGGCTGCCCTCGGCGCCCAGGGCCAGTACCGGCATGGGCAGCGGGGTCCTCACCGACTCGGCGTTGTGCGCGACGTCGGTCGCCAGTGCCCGGAAGAACTCGAAGCTGGCCCGCAGGTGGTCCGCGTCGCGCAGCGGCTCCGCATAGGCCCGGACCGCCTCCGGGTCGAGGGTCTCCGGGTGCGGCGTCTGCGAGGCCATGAAGCGCCCGACCCACAGCTCCTCCCGGCCGGCCACGAACCGCTCCACGAAGCCGTCGGCGACGTTGAACAGGCCGAAGTTCCAGGCGGCCGGCCCGCGTGCGGTCAGCGCCGGCAGCCGGTAGATCGACTCGTCCGGGATCGGTGCCTCGGTGAGCACCAGCCGGGCGACGGTCGTCGGGTAGGCGGCGGCGTACGCGTAGGCCACCATGGTGCCGATGTCGTGCCCGACCAGGCGGACACCCTGGTCCAGACCGAGCTGGCCCAGCAGGCCGTGGACGTCGGCGGCCATCGTCCGCTTGTCGTAGCCCTGTGCGGGAGCGCTGCTGCCGCCGGCACCGCGCAGATCCGGGGCGACGACGGTGTACCGGTCGGCGAACGCGGGCAGCACCCGCCGCCACATGTACCAGTTCTGCGGGTACCCGTGCAGGAGCACGAGCGGCTCGCCCGAGCCGCCCCGCACGTAGTTGACGTCGATGTCCCCGACCCGGGCCGTCGCTTGCGCGAAGCCCTCGGGCAGCGCCCCAGCGGTCATCGCCCGCCGGTACCCACCGGTCGAGGCGCCAAACGCCGCTCAGTGACCGCGGAACGCCTCCTCCAGCCACCAGGAGCCACGGGCCGAGACGACCTTCGCGTCCAGTAGCAACGGGCGGTCGCGGTCCCCGGCCAGCCAGTCGCCCACCACCGCCAGGTCGGCGCGGTCGCGGACGGTGTGCCCCACGCAGCCGAACCCGCGGGCGATCGAGGCCAGGTCGGTGTCCGGGAAGGTCACCGCGTCCAGCGCGTGGCCGTCCGGGCCGAAGTGGTGCGCCTCCGCGCCGTAGGCCGCGTCGTTGTAGACCACCACCAGCATCGGCAGCCCCAGCCGCGTCGCCGTGGTCAGCTCGGCCACCGACATGAGGAACCCGCCGTCGCCCAGCGCGGCCACCGTCAACCGGTCCGGGCGGGCAACTGCCGCGCCGATCGCGCTGGCCAACCCCAACCCCACCGACTGGTACGCCTGGGTGAAGCAGAAGCCGGCCACGTCGGGTACCGAAAGGAACATCGACGGGTACCCCATGAAGTTGCCCGAGTCGACGACCACGGTGCGCTGCGCGGGCAGCAGCCCGTCCAGCTCGATGCTGAGCGTGCGCGGGTCGATTCCCCGTGCGTCGCTTTCGTCCACATAGGACACTGCCGGCCAGCGGCCCTCGGCCGCGATCCGGTCGCGCAGCGCTGGGCTGCGCCAGCCCTCGTGCCGCACGCCCCGCGCGGCCAGCTCCCCGGCGCAGGCCCGCGCCACCGCCGCGACATCGCCCACCACGCCGAGGTCCACCGGCCGGTTGACGCCCAGCGCCTCCGGGCGCAGGTCGACCTGTGCCACGGTCGCGCCAGCCGGGATCAGCCGGCCGTGGCGGGTGGTCCACATGTTCAGCGTGCTGCCCCAGGCCACCACCAGATCCGACTGGGAGATCAGCTCGGCGGCCAGCGGCGTGGCGAACCCGCCGGACACGTCGATGTTCCACGGGTCGCCCGTGAACAGTCCCCGCGCGGCCGCCGACACGGCCAGCAGCGCGCCGCACCGGTCGGCCAGCTCGACCAGGGCGGCGCGGCAGGCTCCGGCGGAGCGGGTCGCGCCGCGCCCGGCGACGAACACCGGCCGCCGGGCCGCGGCCAGGGCCTCCACCAACCCGTCCACGTCGGGCGTGGCCGCGGGCCGCGCCGGCACCGCGACCGGGCCGGCCGGGTCCTGCGCCGGCATCGCCTGCACGTCCAGCGGCAGGCCGAGCACCACGGTGGAGCCGGCGCCGGCCAGCGCCGCGTGGCAGGCCGCCGCGACGTCCTCGGCCACCCGGTCCGCCCGCAGCCGCACGTACCCGGCGCCCACGGCGGCCGCCATCGCGCCCAGGTCGATGAAGAAGTTCGAGCGGGTACTGGTCGCCTCCGGTGCCAGTACCACCATGGGTGTGCGGCTCTTGGCCGCCTCGGTGATCCCGGTCAGCGCGTTGGTGACCCCCGGACCCTGGTGGACCGACAGGGCGGGCAACCTGCCCGACACCCGGGCGTACCCGTCGGCCGCGCTGGCCGCGCCGCCCTCGTGCGCGGCCGGCACGAACCTGGCGCCGGCCGCCACGAGCGCGTTGGTGACGTGGAAGTTGCCGCTGCCGACCAGGCCGAAGACGTGGTCGACGCCGTGCGCGGCCAGGCACCGGCCGGCCGCCTCCGCGACGTTCATCGGACCGGTCAGCGCTCCACCAGCGCGAGCACCCGGCACGGGCTGCCCGAGCCGTGCACGATCGGCAGCGGCCCGGCGATCAGCACCGCGCCGGTCGGCGGGAGCTGGGCCAGGTTCTGCAGCTGGGTCAGCCCGAACTTGCCCGCGCCGAGCAGGAAGGAGTGGCACGGGAACGGCGGGTCGAAGGAGTGCGCCGCGCCCGCGTCGGTGCCCACCGTCTCGACCCCGACGCCCTGGACGGGTGCCTCCTCGGCCAGCCACTTCGCGCAGGGGATGGAGATGCCGGGCGTGCGGCCGCCGTTGCCGTACGCCTCCGGGTCCTGCGACCGCGCGTCCCAACCGGTGCGGTAGAGCAGCCAGCCGCCCTCGGGCAGCGGACCGTGCTCCGCCTGCCACGCCTCGATGTGCTCGACCTCCAACAGGAAGTCCGGGTCGGCGGCCGCCGGGGCGGGCA
>Ga0081540_1004206_pt1 | contig 11062 bp, 12 predicted proteins | sample TabmetS2T1R1_FD_71024 | JGI IMG/M metagenome (GOLD analysis project Ga0081540, IMG submission 71024) | Tabebuia heterophylla rhizosphere microbial communities from the University of Puerto Rico - S2T1R1 | ecosystem: Host-associated > Plants > Roots > Rhizosphere ... | reverse complement strand
ACCCGCGGCACCGCGATCATGAACCGCCTGTTCCACGGCTACGCGCCCTACAAGGGCGACATCCAGGGCCGCCGCAACGGCGTGCTGATCTCCAACGACCAGGGCGAAGCGGTGGCTTACGCGATGTTCAAGCTGGAAGACCGCGGCCCGATGATGATCGAGCCGGGCTGGAAGGTCTACAAGGGCATGATCGTCGGCGAGCACACCCGCGACAACGACCTCGAGATCAACGTGCTCAAGGGCAAGCAGCTCACCAACATCCGCACCACCTCGAAGGACGAAGCGGTGCGCCTGACGCCGCCGATCCGGATGACGCTGGAAAAGGCGCTGGCCTATATCGAGGACGACGAACTGGTCGAAGTGACCCCGAAGTCGATCCGCCTGCGCAAGAAGTTCTTGGACGCCAACGACCGCAAGCGCGCGGAAAAGGCCAAGGAAGCGGTGGCGTAAGTTCACAGTCCTGTCATGCCCCGCGAAGGCGGGGCATCCGGTACGCCGCGCCCTCTCGATTCATCACGAATGCCTCTGGAATACTGGATCACCCGCTTCCGCGGGTGATGACAGCCATGCTTAGGGTGGCTTTAGCGTGTAAAACGAACATGCTAGATGCAAGGGCATGTCCTCCCTCCCCTCCTCAGTCGATGTCGCCATCATCGGCGCCGGCGCCGCCGGCCTCGGCGCCGCCAATGCGCTGAAGGATTCCGGCCTCTCCGTCATCGTGCTGGAAGCGCGCGACCGCCTCGGCGGCCGGGCACGTACCATCATGGCCTCGCCTGAGGTCACCTTCGACGTCGGCTGCGGCTGGCTGCATTCGGCCGACGAGAATTCCTTTGTCAAAATCGCCGGACAGCTCGGCTTCGAGATCAACAAATCATTGCCGCCATGGCGCGAGCGCGCCTACGGCAAGGCGTTTCCGCAAGAAGACCGCGACGATTTTGTGCGCGCGCTCGATGCGTTCTACGATCGCGCCGAGCAGGCCGCGGCGGAGGCTATCCAGAACGGCCATGACAGCGCCGCCAGCCTTTATCTCGAAGCAGGCAACCGCTGGAATCCGATGATCGATGCGATCTCGACGTACATCAATGGCTGCGAGCTCGATCAGGTCTCCCTTATCGACATGGACGCCTATGAGGATACCGACATCAACTGGCGCGTCCGCCGCGGCTATGGCGCGCTGGTGGCGGCCTATGGCGCCTCATGTCCGGTCGCGCTGAATTGTGCGGTGACGCTGATCGATCATTCGGACAAGCGCGTCCGCATCGAGACATCGCAGGGCACGCTGACCGCGGACAAGGTGATCGTCACCGTGCCGACCAATCTGATCGCCGACGAGGCGATCCGCTTTCACCCTCCCCTGCCCGCAAAAGTCGACGCCGCCCGCGGTCTGCCGCTCGGCCTCGCCGACAAGGTGACGCTCGCCCTGGACGAGCCGGAGGCGTTGCCGAAGGAAGGCAATCTGCGCGGCGCCACCATGCGCACCGGAATGGGCACCTATCACATCCGCCCGTTCGGCCAGCCCTGCATCGAAGGCTTCTTCGGCGGCCGCTTTGCGCAATCGCTGGAAGACGCGGGCGACGGCGCGCTGGCCGCGGCAAGCATCGACGAGATCGTTTCCTTCCTCGGCAACGATTTCCGCCGCAAGCTAAAACCGCTCGCCGAGTCGCGCTGGGCCCACGATCCGTTCGCGCGCGGCTCCTATTCGCACGCGCTGCCGGGACACGCGGGTGACCGCGCCGTGCTGGCGGCCCCGGTCGATGGCCGTTTGTTCTTTGCGGGAGAAGCGACCTCGCCGGAATTTTTCACGACCGCGCATGGGGCGCGGGACAGCGGCGAGAGGGCGGCGGCGGAAGTAATGGCCGCGATCGCGACCACCTCAAGATAGCCGATGGGCCTATCGCGCGCCCTTGAATACCACATCCCGATGAAACTTCAGGTATTGAGCGTTCGGATAAAGAGACCCATCGCTTGGCAGATGAATAACGCCACTCGGATTCAAGAGACGCACAGCCTCTTCTGGAACGTGATTCTTGGCCACAAGAATCTTGTAATCGTCGCCCACTGAGATAAGCCCGCGATCGAACATCCAATGGACTGTACCTGAAAGGGCTAAGCCGTTGCGAACCGAGTCGGGGCCCTTCGACGCAACCGGCTGAATATGAGCCGCCTGAACTTCTGGGCGCCCTCCACCATTAATTAGACGAAGGCCCGTCATGGCACAGCGATTTGCATACGCGGCGCGCACGTTGTGCATGAAGGACCGCTCACGGAACGGCCTCAATACAGTCATTTCAACAATCGGCCGTTCAAAAGGAACATCTGCTTCTGCCCAGCCTGGGGTCGAGACCGCTTTGGACTCAACGCTCTCGCTGAGCACCGGGGCGAAGCCAGCTTTCAATATCCGATCAAATTCAGCGTCCGAGACAAGCCGCACGGCTCGTCCAAATGCGCCTTTGTTCGTTGAGCCGTCGGCTTTCTTCAAAGCACTTTCGTAGTATTCGCTACCTTCAGCGAACGGTACTGGCAGATCAAAATCAAGGTAATCTGAAATAAGTGCGAAGTAATGATCGGGAAGCTCAACGTCCTCGACGACCGCGGTGACGCGCGCGACGCCAAAGTAACATTGACGTCCGCCAATGCTGGATAACTCCACGCTCGTTCGCCGGGGCTCATAATAGACGATATGATCGCCAACAGCTTGTCTGACCTGATTCAGATACGTGCGAGGGAAATGATATCGGGCTTCGGGCAAGTCTTTGTAGCCCGGAGTCACCTTCGTTGTGAAAACTGCCTTTGCCATGCGCTAGCCGCGGACGACCCCACATCAGCGATGAACGCAAACTAGTGTAGCTTTGACGAATTGGATAGTAGGCCTCTACTCTATCACCCGCGCCCGCATCTCCGCATCCGGCACGAAGCATTCCTCGTACCTCCCGAAAATCCGGTAGCGATTCCTGGCAACGAGGCTGTACACGGCATCGCGCAGCGGCTTCGGCACGGCGAAAAACATTCGCGCCCAGCCCCATCCCGGCAGCAGGCTCAGCACCGTCAACGCCGCGTCGGATTTCAGCCACGCCGTCCCGCCATGTACGACCGCGTTGGTGTCGGGATCATAGGGATCGATCCCGAACGTCTGCGCCAGCCGAGTGCCGTAGAGCGACTGGATCGCCGTGAAGCGGAATCTCCGCTCGATGTCGCGGGTGGCGACAAAACGGACCCAGCGCGAGCAGAAAACGCAGACGCCGTCGTAGAGGATCACGTCATCGTCGGGCCATTTGCTCATCGGTTATCCAGTGTCAACAGCGCCACCAGCATCAGCACGATCGCAGGTCCCGTCTTCACCAGCGCGCCAAGCGGCTCGATCCAGAGGTCCGGCGTCAGGATGGCCGCGCCGATCATATAGCCCAGCGATGCAAAAATACCCGCGATCAGACCAAACGCCGCAGTGCGGCGGAACGCGATCAGCACACCGATGCTCATGTCCATCAGGCTGGTGCCGATGGTGACGGGGGCGACCAGCCATGGCGGGAAGCCGTGGCTGCCCAGGATTCCCGCCGCCGCGTCGTAGGAAATCACCAGCGCAATGAAGCCCGAGACGACCCAGAACAGCACGAGGCTTGCGATCATCAGGGCCTTGATCGGGAACAGTCGGGCAAACCACTTGTCCTGAATCGTTGCCGTGCGCTGTCCGGCGATCTCGTCGATGGGCTTCGGCACGATGCCGGTGGCGGCCATCCAGTCGGCCGGGTCGCCATCCACGCCGCGGCGCATCTCCGCTATCGCGGTGGTTCGCATCGGCGGCATCCAGCCGAGCAGGCTCATGAGGTCGCCGAGCCTGGCGCCGAGATCGAGCACGAACCTCGGCATCACGATGCGCCACCACCTGCCGGTGCCGAACACCTCGCGGAATTGATCGATCACGTCGCCGAGCGTGACCGGCTGCTCCTGCATCAAGTCCCATGTCACGGTGTTCGCCTCGCCGGGATCGCGCGCGGCAAGCCAGGCGATGGTGTCGGCAATGTCCTTCATGGCGATCGGCCGGAACGGCGTCGCCCGTTCCGCATCCGGCAGCTCGAACGGAAACGCCGCGAGCGAGCGCACCATCGCGCTGCCGCCATAGGCCGCAGGCGCCACCACGAAGCCCGGCCGCAGGATAGTGAATGCGACACCGGAATCGGCGATCAGCCGCTCGGCCTCGCGTTTGGTGGTGCTGAAGGCGGTGCGGTCGGTTTCGGTGGTGCCGGGAATCGAGACATGCACCAGCCGGATCGCGCGGTCACTGTCGCGGATCGCCTGCAACAGCCGCGCGACGAATTCGCGGTGCACGAGGTCCGTATCGCTGCCGGGTCCATCCTGCAGCACGCCGATGCAATTGACGACGACATCGATGCGGTGATCGCGCAGCAGCCGCGCCAGCACGCCTGCATCCATCGACATCACAGGCAGTTCGAGATCGAACTTCCCGTTCTTCTGCGACGCGGACAGTTTGCGGGCAACGCCCACCACGGAAAATCCCTGGGCGCGCAGATCGTCCGTCACAAAACGGCCGATCAGGCCGGAGGCGCCGAGCACGAGGATTTTTCGGAGACCGGCGGTCATGCTTGCCTAAAGCGGTTTGGCGATCATCAGCCAGAGAATAGCCATGACAGAGCCAAAACCGGGAATCCCGAATAGAAACCAGCGGTGGAAAAGTGCGAAATAGCGCGGCGGCAACCCCTGGTTTTGCTCGATAGCCTTGCGCGCGAGATCGCGCATTTCGATCTGCATGAAGACGACCGGCACCCAGAACAGCCCCGCGACCGCATAGAGCCCGAGCGAGATCACGAGCCAGCGCTCGCTCCACGCGGTGGAAGACAGCCACATCAGCACGCCGCCGCTCACCGGCTGCAGCAGCACCGCCGTCAGCGTGAACAGCATGTCGGCGATCACGACAGTCTCCGCCGTGCGCGCGATGAAGGCGACGTCCCGACTGCGATGGGCCATCAGCATGAAAAACGCGATGCCGGCGCCGGTGCCGAGAATGACGATCGCGCCGGTGACATGCAGATATTTGACGAGGAAATACAGCGTCATCGCCTGGCCGCCGGGGTCCGGGATCGCGCCTTCAAGGCACGATCGAGTTCAGGTTCGGCAAGGTTCACACCGCCTGCCGTTTCCACCAGCCAGTGGCCTTCGCCGCCATGGGCCGGCAGCACGTGAAAATCCGCCTTGCCGCCGGCGGTGCGAAACGCATCGACCAGTTGGCGCGAGAACGCGGGAGAAAAGTAGCTGTCATTGGCGGCCACCAGCCAGGTCACCTTCACGCTTGCAGCCTTGCCGAATTCGCCCGCGGCAGCCGTCAGCGTGTGCGGCGCGCAGACCCGGTTGGGAAAATCATTGGCATGCCCGCCGCGTCCCGGCGCGAACGCGATGATGGCGGAAACGCTTTTTGGATCTTCGCTCGCCAGCGCCAGCGCACCCCAGGCGCCGGCCGAATGGCCGATCACCACGATACCGTCCGGCCGGATAAAGGACTGCTTTCGCATGAAGCCGGTCGCGGCTGTGATCGCATCTGCCGTGGCACGGCCAGACCTGGCGTAATCTGCCTCATCGCAGCCGCCCTGATCCTCGAGATATTTTCCACCCGTCGCACCGTGGCCCAGGCGCTCGGGGACCAGCACGGCAAACCCGCGCGCCACCAGCCAGCCGGCGAGCGCCCGGTATTCGGGCTGCGGCATCTGCGCGCGCCGCAGCACGTTCTGGGTAGTGGCGTGCGCGATCACGGCAAGCGGAAACGGACCGTCACCGCGCGGCCGGAACAGAAACGCATGCGACGCGGTATCGAGATCGGGAGAAGGCACCAGCCATTGCTGACGGCGATAAGGCTCTTCTTCCACGCCTTGCGCGCCGAAGCCGGGCTGCGCCGCGGCCGCCCCCGCGCCGAGCATGGCGAGGACAAGCACAAAAAACAGTCTTGGCGGGTGCATGGACTGGCCTGACACAGCCGGAGGAGGGCATTGCGAGTAGCCAGCAGAATACCGCTGCCGAATCAAATCCAGCGCATTTTTCCGTGAACGGATTTGCGAAAGGGTTCGGCGGATCACCCGAGATTGGTTTTCCCCATCCTCACCCGCGGCAAAATGCGCTTCGCGGCAACACTCTGTCCTCTTTCGGCACAGAAGCGTGAACAACTGATGCACAAAATCCACAGGTTAACCCATAATTAACGATGGACCTTGAAGACGGCCCGCCGACTTGCTTTGATTAGCTCATGAGCACAACCCTGATCGAGGTTCGACCGGCCAAGGCTGCAGACGCAGCCGCGGTGGCGTCTACCCATGATGAAGCCTGGCGCTCCGCCTATCAGGGCATCATTCCCGGCGCCGAGCTCGAAAAACTCATTAACCGTCGCGGCCCGCAATGGTGGGACAGCGCGATCCGCAAAGGCAGCCGCGTCAGCGTGCTGGTGTTCGGTGACAAGGTCGCGGGCTATGCCAATTACGGCCGCAACCGCGCCCGCAGCCTGCATTTCGAAGGCGAGATTTACGAGCTTTACCTGCGGCCCGAATTCCAGGGTCTCGGCTTCGGCCGCCGCCTGTTCACCGCCGCCCGGCGCGACCTGATGCAGAGCGGGCTGAAGAGCATGGTGATCTGGGCGCTCTCCGACAACGATCCGGCGACGGAATTCTACCGCGCGCTCGGCGGCCGCATGGTGGCGCGCTCCTCGGAGAAGTTCGGGCCCAAATCGCTCGACAAGGTTGCTTTCGCCTGGACTAATTGAGCTCTTTTTTGAGCATGATCTTTTCGGAAAACCGGTACCCACTTTTCCGGATCATGCTCGAATTGAGCCTTTTCCCCGCTCCGATGCCGGTCTAAAGGGACCCGGAAGCGCGCCTGATTCCAGGCGCCTCCCTAACGCAAAGCGGAGCCCCTCATGCGCATTGACGCCATTTCGATCGGAGTAAATCCGCCACACGACGTCAACGTCATCATCGAGGTGCCGGTTGGCGGCGAGCCGATCAAATACGAAATGGACAAGGAAGCCGGCACGCTGGTGGTCGATCGCTTCCTCTATACGGCGATGCGCTATCCCGGCAATTACGGCTTCATCCCGCACACGTTGTCCGGCGACGGCGATCCCTGCGACGTCCTCGTCGCCAACACCCGCGCGATCGCGCCCGGCGCCGTGATGAGCGTACGGCCGGTCGGCGTGTTGCTGATGGAAGACGAGGCCGGCGGCGACGAGAAGATCATCGCCGTGCCGTCCTCGAAGCTGACCCAGCGCTACGACAAGGTCCGGAATTACAACGACCTCCCCGACATCACGCTGCAGCAGATCCAGCACTTCTTCGAGCACTACAAGGATCTCGAGAAGGGCAAATGGGTGAAGGTGCTGCGCTGGTTGGGCGCCGACGACGCCCACCGGCTGATCCTGGAAGGCATCGAGCGCGCGAAGAAGAAGTGATTCTTGCGTGTCCCGGACGCGGCGCGGCGTGAAACGCCGCGACGCAGAGCCGGGACCCATCGCGCCTCACTGGGCTCCGGCTCAGCAGCGCACCGCTATCGCGCTGCGCCGCGTCCGGGGGAACGCGACCTCCTTCAAGGTGAGAGACTATGCGCCGGCTGATCCGCGTCATCCGCAACGTTGTACTGCTCGCCATCGTAGCGCTCGCGATCCTCGCCGGCATACTCGCTTTCAACACCCTCACGCATGGCTCGCGGCAGCTCCAGGTAACCGCCGCGCCGCGCGCCGAGGTCGACGTACAGGCATCCGCCAAACGCCTGGCCGAAGCGATCCGCTTCCGAACCATTTCCAGCTACGAAAAGCCCGACCAGCACGCCAAAGCGCTGCGCGGCATGCAAGCGCATATCGAAAAGAACTTTCCGGCGTTTCACGCCGCAGCCAAACGCGAAATCGTTGCCGGCTACAGCCTGCTCTACACCTGGGTGGGCTCAGACCCTAGAGCGCAGCCGATCGCGTTGCTCGCGCATCAGGATGTCGTGCCAGTGGCGCCGGGCACCGAGAAGGATTGGCAACAGCCGCCCTTTGACGGCGTGATAGCCGACAGCTTCATCTGGGGCCGTGGCGCCTGGGACGACAAGGGCAACCTCTATTCGATGCTGGAGGCCGCCGAAGCCATGACCCTGGCCGGCTTCCGCCCCAAACGCACGATCTATTTCGCGTTCGGCCATGACGAGGAGACGGCCGGCACGGCCGGGGCCAAATCGATCGCGGCGCTGCTCGCCTCGCGCGGCATCCGGCTCGACTTCGTGATCGACGAGGGCCTGTTGATCACCGAAGGCATCATGAAGGGGCTCGACAAGCCCGCGGCACTGATCGGCGTCGCCGAAAAGGGCTATGCCACGCTGGTGCTGAGCGCGCAGGCGACGCCCGGCCATTCGTCGATGCCGCCGCGCGACACCGCGATCGGCATGATGAGCGCGGCGCTGGCGCGGCTGGAAGACCATCGCCTGCCGATGCAGATCCGCGCTACGGTTTCGGAAATGTTCGACACGCTGGCGCCCGAGATGTCCGGCTTCAACCGGGTGGCACTGTCAAATCTGTGGCTGTTCAGGCCGCTGTTGCTGCGCGAATTCGAAAAGAGCGGGCCGACCGAAGCAATGGTGCGCACCACCACGGCGCTGACCATCTTCAACGCCGGCGACAAGGATAACGTGCTGCCCGGCAATGCGGAAGCGACCGTCAATTTCCGCCTGATCCCCGGCGATACCCAGGCGAGCGTGACCGATCACGTCCGCAATACGATCCGCAACGATCGCATTTCGATAAAACCGTTTCCGGGCAATACCGACCCGCCGCCGGTGACGGCGACCACAAGCCCGTCCTTCCAGATGCTCGTCCGAACCATCCGGGAAATCTATCCGGACGTGATCGTCGCGCCCGGCCTGATGGTCGCCGTCACCGACTCGCGCCACTACACCGAGATCACCGACAAGATCTTCCGCTTCTCGCCGGTGCGCGCCAATTCGGAAGATCTGAAGCGCTTCCACGGCACCAACGAGCGCCTTCCCGTCGAGGGCTATGCGGACATGATCCGGTTCTACCGGCGGCTGATTGAGAACGCGGCGGGGTGACGACGCAGTCGTCATTCCGGGGCGATGCGTCAGCATCGAACTATGGTGCGCACTTGCGCACCTGAGAATCTCGAGGTTCCGGGTTCGGCCGCTTCGCGCCCGCCCCGGAACGACGCCAATCTCACACCCCCGGCTTCGACAGCCCATGAATCCCGCACGCCGCGCGCAGCGTGTTCACCAGGAGGCACGCCACCGTCATCTGCCCGACGCCGCCGGGCACCGGCGTGATCGCGCCGGCGACCTCGGCCACTTCCTTGAAGGCGACATCGCCGACCAGCCGGGTCTTGCCGTCCGTCAAAGGCAGGCGATTGATGCCGACGTCGATCACGGTGGCGCCGGGCTTGATCCAGTCGGCGCGCACCATTTCGGGCTTGCCGACCGCGGCATAAACCAGATCGGCGCGAGCGCAGAGCTGCGGCAGCTCCTTTGAGCGCGAATGCGCGATCGTCACCGTCGCATTTTCGTTGAGCAGCAACTGCACCAGCGGGCGCCCGACCAGATTGGAGCGGCCGATCACGATCGCATTCATGCCTTCCAGCGAGGCATGCACGCTCTTGCTCAGAATGATGCAGCCGAGCGGCGTGCACGGCGACAGCGCGGCAAAGCCGCCGGCCAGCCGCCCCGCATTGTTGGGATGCAATCCGTCGACATCCTTGGCCGGGTCGATCGCGTTGATGATGGTTTCGGTATGGATCGATTTCGGCAGCGGCAGTTGCACGAGGATGCCGTGCACCGTGGGATCGCCGTTGAGCTTTGCGATCAGCGCCAGCAGATCGGCCTGCGCCACGTCGGCAGGCAGCTTGTGCTCGAACGAGGCCATGCCGGCGGCCTGGGTCTGGGTATGCTTGCTGCGGACATAGACCTCGCTGGCGGGGTCGTTGCCGACCAGCACCACCGCAAGGCCCGGCGTTATCTGATGCTCGCGCCTGACTCGCGCGACCTCGTCCGCGACGCGGGCGCGAAGCTCCGCGGCAATGACCTTTCCGTCGATGATGCGTGCCGTCATCTCAACCCTTCGTCTTCAGTTTTACGCATGATCCTTTCGGAAAACCGGTTCCCGGATCATGCTTTGGCGGCGGTCGCCTTCCGGAGCGTTTCGCCGAGAATTTTGGGATCGCCATCGACCGCGACCTGCTTCAGGCGCGAGGTCGTGCCTGAAAGAAGCTTCACCCTCGCCTTCGGCACGCCCAGCACCTTCGCCAGCAGCTCCGTGACCGCACGGTTGGCCTCGCCGCCCTCGGCGATGGCACGAACGCGGACCTTGACCACGGAACGCCCGTTGGCGAGCGTTTCAACGCCGTCGATGTCGTCCCTGCCGCCACGCGGCGTCACCCGCAGCGCGATGCTGATGCCCTCGGTGGAATAGCGCCAAGGATCCATCGAGCATCCATCAGCTACGGGTACGATCAGATGACGTTGGGATAGACGTAATAGAGGATCACCCGCTGGATGAACATGATGATCAGGATCAGGATGATCGGCGAGATGTCGAGGCCGCCCAGATTGGGCATGAACCGGCGGATCGGCGCAAGCGCCGGCTCGGTGATCCGGTACAGGAACTCGGCCACCGCCGCGACGAACTGGTTGCGCGTGTTCACGACGTTGAAGGCGATCAGCCAGGACAGGATGGCGGAAGCGATCAGGAGCCAGACATAGAGGTCAAGGACGATGATGACGATATCGAGGATAGCGCGCATGTGGCGGGGGTGCTCGCGAGGAGGGATATTTAGCTAGATATCGGTTCATCCCCCCGCAAACAAGGGAAGTTCCCGGCAAAATGACGCCAAAATCGGCCGTTTCAAGTTTCTTGCACCGTTCTTGACTTGGCCTTGGGCCGGACTGTAAATGACGCCGATTGTCGATTGCTTCGGTTATCCGAGGCGGTCGCGACGGGGCCATAGCTCAGCTGGGAGAGCGCGTCGTTCGCAATGACGAGGTCGGCGGTTCGATCCCGCCTGGCTCCACCACGCTTCGCCCTTCGGGCTACGCG
>Ga0081540_1004205_pt1 | contig 11062 bp, 11 predicted proteins | sample TabmetS2T1R1_FD_71024 | JGI IMG/M metagenome (GOLD analysis project Ga0081540, IMG submission 71024) | Tabebuia heterophylla rhizosphere microbial communities from the University of Puerto Rico - S2T1R1 | ecosystem: Host-associated > Plants > Roots > Rhizosphere ... | reverse complement strand
ATCACCTCGCGGAGCCCGACGAGCTCGACGGCCAGGCCGGTCTCCTCCTGGTATTCGCGGACGGCCGCGTCGCGGGGCGCCTCACCGTGCTCGATCCCGCCGCCGGGCAGCCCCCAGTGCCCCGGTGCGTCATCCTGAGCCGAGGCGCGTACGAGCAGCACCCGGCCCTCGGCGTCGTGACTCACCCCGTACGCGGCGATCCGCCGCCGCTGCTTCACGCTGACGAGGCTAACGGTGACGCCCGCGCAGCCGCTACGTCAGCCCTGGGCGAGCCGGGTGAGCGCCTCGGTCGTGATCTCGGTCAGCTCCAGCGTGCCGACCTCGTCCGCGGTGAACCACCGCGCCTCGGCCGTCGACCCGCCGACGTCGTGCACGGTCGGCGCCGTGGCCAGGTCGACCGCGACCCGGTAGAAGGCGCGCACCCCGTGCCAGTCGATCGGGTAACCCTCCGGGCCCAGCGACGCCGCGTCCCGGTGGCTGGCGATGCCGAGAAGCTCGACCAGCCGGCCCCGTTGCCCGGTCTCCTCGACCAGCTCGCGGATCAGCGCGGTGCCCGGCTGCTCGCCGTAGTCCGTGCCCCCGCCGGGCAGGTGCCACCGGCCCTCCCCGGGATATCCGTCGGCGATCCTGGTCAGCAGGATCCGGCCGGCCGGGTCGCTGGCCAGCGCGTAGGCGGCGAAGCGCTGCGCCCGGTGCAGACCGTCCGGGCCCGGGTAGGCGTAGAACGACGGGAAGTCCGGCGGCTCGTCCGGCCGCAGGTCCACGGTTGCCGGCCGCAGCCCGAGCGCGGCCGCCGTGAACGGCCGCAGCGGAAGCTCGCGCACCTCCTCCGCGCCGACCCACCGGACCAGGTCGGTGGGCTGCCCGACGCGGTCGATCAGCGCACCGCCGCGCATGCGGACGCGGTAGATGAGCCGGTCGGTGTGGATGGTCACCCCGCGGTGCGGCAGCGAGCGCATGTCGGCGTGCACGTCGACCAGGTCGTCCACGGCCACGGACAGGCCCGTCTCGGCCGCCGTCTCACGGACCACGGTGTCGTTGGGGTGCTCGCCGTGGTCGACCGCGCCGCCCGGGAGGGACCAGATTCCGGGGGTACCCGACCGGGACGACGCCCGCACCAACAGCACCTCATCCGCTGAATTGCGGCATATCGCATACGCGGCGATCCGCCTCAGGGGCTCAAGTGCGGGGGTCACAGAGGGCCATTGTGCCCGGTTTATCTGTCTCGGCTCGGACAACTGTCGGGTTCCTGACAGCCCCGGTCAGGGTCGGGCGTCCGGGTCCGATCCGGGTCGCGCTCGGGGCATTCACCGAGGTCAAGGCGTTCCCTGCGGCCCAAGCTTGAGTCATGACTCAGCCCACGTACAAGCAACTGCGCCGCTCCCGCTCCGACCGGATGCTCGGCGGGGTGTGCGCCGGGATCGCCCGGTACCTCGGCGTCGACCCGGTCGCCGTCCGCGTCGGGTACGCCATCGTCTCCTTCGTCAGCGGCGGCCTGGCGGTGCTCGCCTACCCGGTCCTGTGGATCCTCATGCCCGAGGAGCTGACCGCCTGACGTCGAGGAGCCGGCCCGCCCCGACTCGCTGGGCCCTCCCCGCCAACATCGGTCGGTCATGGGATGCTGGTTCCGAGCCGGGAGGGGGTGCACCGTGGCGGACCGCTTCAACGATCCGATCCTGACGCCTCTCGACACGGCATACCATCTCGCCATCCCCGAGCGGACGCTGTACCACTGGCTGCGCGAGGAGGCACGAGGCCACCCGCTCGTGCACAGCGTCCGTCCGGGGCGCCAGGGATGGCCGAGCGTCCCCTTCATCGGGATCATCGAGGCATATGTGCTGCGGGCCCTTCGCAGTCTCGGGCTGAGCATGAGCAAGATCGGTGCGGCCACCGCCGAAGTCCGCGAGATGTTCGACACCGAATACGGCCTCGCCACCCGCCGCATAGCGACCGACGGCATCGATGTGTTCGTGCACTACCTCGACAGCGACGAGTTGGCCCGGGTCGGGGACCGCCAGATGCCGATCCGCCGGGTCATCGACGACTACCTGAAGTACATCACCTGGGACGAGCACGACCTCCCCAGACGCCTGACCCTCAAGCAGTACGATCCCGACATCGCCAGAGTGGTCATCGATCCTCAGTTCGGCTGGGGATCGCCGGTGGTCGAATCGGCGCGGGTCACCGTCGAAGCCATCGTCGGACTATGGAAGGCGGGGGAAACGCCAGATGTCGTCGCCGGCGAGTACGGGCTGACCCGTGAACAAGTCGACGCGATCATCCGGGTCGCCGCCTGAATTCTTCGCCGATCGGTGCCTCGGGAGGGAAGCACCCGGGCTGCTGGTCGAGCGGGGTTGGCTCGTGCATCGTGTGACTGACCACTTCCCCGACGATGCCCAGGATGTGGGCGATCCGGAGTGGATGGAGTACGGGCTTGCCCGAGGTTGGTCGCTGCTCACGCAGGACGAGCGGATCCGGCGACAGGCGGCGGCGCTAGCGCTTCTGCGGCACCATCGCGGCATCGCCTTCTGCCTTAGCAGTGCCGAACTGCGGGTCGCCGCCAAGGTCGACCGCTTCCACGACCACCAACGCGCCATCCACGGTCATGTCCGCAGCGGTCGCTTCGGCTTCTACGTCGTCTACGAACACAGGATCGTCAGGCGATGGCCGTGAGCCCAGCCCGATGTGTCAGGCGTCGAGGCCCTTCGCGGCCACCACCGTGAGCCGCTCGCCGCGCCGCTGCGCCATCAACGGCGTCCGCGCCGCCACGAACGCCTTGAAGTAGGCCGCGTCCTGGTGCGCCTGGAAGGCCGCCTCGTCGGCGTACACCTCGTAGAGCACCCGGGCCAGCGGCTCGCCGTCCACCGTGTGTACGGCGTAGACCAGCGCACCGGGCTCGTTCGCCGTCACCTCACCGACCATCTCGGCAAGCAGCGCGTCGAACGTCGCCGTCGCTTCCTCGCTGACCAGGTCGATGCGTACCACCAGCGCCAACATCCGTTACTCCCACTCGATGGTGCCCGGAGGCTTACTAGTGATGTCGAGTACCACGCGGTTGACCTCGGGTACCTCGTTGGTGATCCGGGTCGAGATCCTGGCCAGCACCTCGTAGGGCAGCCGTGACCAGTCCGCCGTCATCGCGTCCTCGCTGCTGACCGGTCGCAGTACCACGGGGTGCCCGTACGTGCGCCCGTCCCCCTGTACGCCGACCGAGCGCACGTCGGCGAGCAGCACCACCGGGAACTGCCACACCTCCCGGTCCAGCCCGGCGGCGGTCAGCTCCTCGCGGGCGATCAGGTCGGCGGCGCGCAGCACGGCCAGGCGGTCCCGGGTGACCTCCCCGATGATCCGGATGGCGAGGCCGGGACCCGGGAACGGGTGGCGCCAGACCATCGGCTCGGGCAGTCCCAGCTGGGCGCCGATCGCGCGCACCTCGTCCTTGAACAGCGTGCGCAACGGCTCCACCAGGGCGAACTGGAGGTCGTCCGGCAGCCCGCCGACGTTGTGGTGCGACTTGATGTTGGCGGTACCGGTGCCGCCGCCGGACTCGACCACGTCGGGGTACAGGGTGCCCTGGACGAGAAACTCGACGTCTGTCTCGGTGGCGATCGCGCGGGCCGCCCCCTCGAAGGCCCGGATGAACTCCCGGCCGATGATCTTGCGCTTCTGCTCCGGGTCGGTCACTCCGGCCAGCGCGTCGAGGAACGTGTCGGCGGCGTCGACCACGCGCAGCCGGATGCCGGTGGCCGCCACGTAGTCCTGCTCGACCTGCTCCGCCTCGCCGGCCCGCAGCAGGCCATGGTCGACGAACACGCAGGTCAGCTGGTCACCGACCGCCCGGTGCACCAGCGCGGCGGCAACCGCCGAGTCCACGCCGCCGGACAGCCCACAGATCACCTGCTTGTCGCCCACCTGGGCGCGGACGGCGGCGACCTGCTCCTCGATGATCCCGGCGTGCGTCCAGTCCGGCTCGATGCCGGCGACGTCGTAGAGGAAATGTTCGAGGACGCGCTGTCCGGCCGGGGTGTGCGCCACCTCGGGATGGAACTGGACACCGACCCGACCGCCGGCCAGGTCCTCGAACGCCGCCACCGGGGTACCCGGGGTCTGCGCGGTGACCGTGAAGCCCTCCGGGGCCTCCGTCACGCAGTCCCCGTGGCTCATCCAGACCTCCTGGACCTGGTCGAGCCCGGTGAACAGCCGCCCGGCCTCCAGTACCGAAAGCTTGGTCCCGCCGAACTCGCTCTGCCCGGTGTGCGCCACGGCCCCGCCCAACGCGAGCGCCATCGCCTGGAACCCGTAGCAGATCCCGAAGACCGGCACCCCCGTCTCGAACAGCTCGGCACCGACCTGGGGCGCGCCCGGCGCGTAGACGCTGGACGGCCCACCGGACAGGATGATCGCCCGCGGCCGCCGGGCGAGCATGTCGGCGACCGGCATCGAGTGCGGGACGATCTCCGAATAGACCCGCGCCTCGCGCACCCGACGGGCGATCAACTGGGCATACTGCGCGCCGAAGTCCACGACGAGCACGGGACGGGGCAGAGACATGCAGTCCAGCGTAGTTTAGGAGGGTGGGGAAGATCCTCGTCGGTACCGCCTCGTGGACGGACAAGACCCTGCTCGCCTCCGGCTGGTACCCGCAGACGGCGGACACGCCGGAGAAGCGACTGGCCTTCTACGCCAAGCAGTTCCCGCTGGTCGAGGTCGACGCCACCTATTACTCGCCGCCGTCGGAGCAGACTGCGGCGCTGTGGGCCGAGCGCACCCCGGCGAACTTCCTGTTCAACATCAAGGCGTTCAGCCTGCTGACCGGGCACCCGACCCAGCCGGCCAAGCTCTACAAGGACCTGCGCCCGGAGACCGACAAGAAGAACATCTACCCCGGCGACCTGTCGCCGCAGGCCTACGAGGATGTCTGGACCCGGTTCCTGTCCGCGCTCGACCCGCTGGTGGACGCCGGCAAGCTCGGCGTGCTGCTGTTCCAGTTCCCGCCGTGGTTCACCATCCGCCGCTCCAACAAGCAGTACCTGCTGGAGGTCGCCAAGCGGTGCAGCCCGCTGCGGGTGGCCATCGAGCTGCGCCACGAGAGCTGGTTCCACGGCGACAACCAGGCCGAGACGCTGGACTTCCTGCGGCAGCACCACCTGCCGTTCGTCGCGGTCGACATGCCGCAGGGGCACAAGTCGTCGATCCCGCCGGTACTCGCGGCGACCAGCGACGTGGCGGTGGTCCGCTTCCACGGCCACAGCGACCATTGGACGAGCAAGGACATCTACCAGAAGTTCGGCTACGACTACTCCGACAAGGAGCTGAAGTCCTGGGCGCCGAAGCTGGCCAAGCTGTCCGCGGAGACGGCGCAGACGCACGTGCTGATGAACAACTGCTACTCGGACTACGCCCAGCGCAACGCGAGCAAGCTCATCGAGTTCTTGCCGGAGGACGAGCAGTAGACCCGCGTCACTGAGTGAACCAGCTGCCCCGAACCCGCAGGGCGGATGCCCCCTGCGCGGGCCGCGCCTCCTCTACACTTCCGCGCAGCACCGCCAACCCGCGCGGTCGCCGAAGACCCGGCAGGCATGGGGAACACGATGGCTCAGGACACCTCCCTCGGACAGGCCCGGACCGTACCGGCGAACGTGGCGGACGTGGCCGCGAACGCCGGGCTCGGCTCCTTCGTCCGGACGTTCGTACCCCGGCGCCGCAACTGGTTCCTGCTCATCTTCAACCTGCTTGTCGGGCTGGCCATGGCGGTCTTCCTCATCGGCCTGTGGCTGCTGTGGGTCGTGCTGCGCACACCGAACTTCTCCCGTTCGTTGAATGCCCGACGGGTCTACCTCTACGAGCGCGGGTTCGTCATCGCCGAGCGGCCCGACGACCCGCAGGCCTACCGCTTCGACGCCATCGACACGGTCTTCCAGAAGGTCGTCAGCCAGCGGAGCTACGGGATCGAGGTGGCCAAGAACTACCTGTACACGGTCGCCGCCAGGGACGGCCGGACGGTGAAGCTGACCCAGTTCTGGGCGGACATCGACAAGCTCGGGCCCCACCTCAACAGCAGCGTCTCGCAGGCGCTGCTGCCCGGCGCGGTGGCCGCGATCGAACACGGGCAGGGCGTGCGGTTCGACGACATGACGCTCACCGCCGCCGCCTTCGCGGTACACGACAAGCAGGTCGGCTGGGCGGACGTCCGGAGCGTGTGGATCAACAACGGGTACGTGGGCGTGAACGTCACCGGCAGGCGGCTGGCGCTGTCCAGGACGGCCGCGGCGAAGGTACCCAACCTGCCGCTGTTCTTCGCACTCGCCGAGCGCCTGAGCCAGCGGGGTTAGCCGGATCCGAGGATCGCCTCGGCGCGTGTCGCGGCAAACGTGCCCGCGGCGTCCGTGAACAGTTCCCACGGCCACGCGCCGGCGAAGCCGTCCACCGCCCGGAACTGCTCGATCGCCTCGGGGTACCGGCCGGCCTTGGTGAGGAAGTAGGCCAGCCAGTGCCGGTGCCGGGCCTGGTACGGGTGGCCGGCCGGGGCCGCCGCGAGGTCGGCGAGCGCCGCGTCGAGTGCCTGCCCCAGTTCGGTACCGCGCAGGAACGCCGACCGTTGCGGGTCCGACGTCGGTACCCGCTCCATGAACAGGTACTCCAGGCGGATCCCGGTCAGCAGGCTCCCGGGTGCCGCCCGGTCGACGGTGTCCGCGACGAACCCGGCGGTCAGCTCGTCCGAGCCGTGCCAACGGGGCAGCCAGTACTGCAGCGCCCGCTGGTGTACGGCGACGCTGTGCGGGCCGCGCGACACGACCTCCGCCCAGATCCCGCGGAACCTGTCGTGGTCCCAGTCGAGACCCTGCGCGCAGGACATCAGCGAAATCCACGGCGCGGCCAGCCCGGGGTCGAGCTTGGCCGCCCGTTCCGCCGCCTCGGGAGCCTGATTGAGTACGCGCAGGAACCCCTTCCATTGCTCGGGTAGCACGTCGGGGGCTGGCGCGGCGGTGCGCAGCCGCCACGCGAGGCGCACCAGTGCGTGGGCGTGCACGCACCACGCGTTGGCGTCCTCCGGCGCGCCGTCGAGCCATGCGTACAGCCAGGACTCGTCCTCGACCGCGAGGTCCGCGAGGTCGGCGACCAGGCGGAAGTACCGGTCGGGGTCGGGCCGCGCCGGCTCCAGGGTTGCCGTGACGGTCCGCCAGTCGCCACGGCGGGCCGCTTCGACGGCCGTGTCGAGTACGGGGTCCGCGCCGGCCCGGTCGGTACGCAGCCGTTCCCTCGGTACGAATCCGTGGGTGGCCGGGTCGACGGCCTGGCGCTGCCCGCCCGGCGCGACCGCGGTCTCGGTCGGCGTACCCACGATGCCGAACGCCGGCGCCTTCCGTTGCGTCTTCACGCGGCCACCGCCGGGCCCAGCGCGAGCGCCCGCAGCGGCCCGGCGTCCGGCCGCACCGACAGCAGCGCGTTGACGGCCGCGTTCAGCTCCGCCTTGAGTTCCGGTGCCATCTGCAGATCTCCGCCCGTCTTCGCCCACGAGTGTGTCCATAGCGCCCGACCGGTGCGGGCGGCGTCGGCCAGCAGCCAGCCGCCGAGCATCGGTCCGAGCTCGGTCTTGGCGTGTTCCCGGGCGACCCGCCCGGTGGCCCCGGTCTTGCGGGCCGCCTCGTTCTGCGGCAGGGCGGCGAGGATCTCGCCGAACCGCCCGGCCGCGATCAGGTCCACCAGCGATCTCAGGTCGGCCGGCCGGCCGCTGAGCCGCGCCACGACCTCCAGCAGGGGCTTCGCCTGCTCCTGCGCGCCGTGCAGACCGGCGGCCTGGGCCAGCGCGTCCCAGGGCACGGCCTGCTTGCCCGCGCTCTCCTTCTCAAGGGCGCGCAGCGCGACCCTGGCGAGCAGGTCCGGCGGGTTCGACAGGACGGCGATGGCCCTGGTACCGGAGGCGTCCGGCGGGACGCCGTCGTCGGGCAGCGCCATCAGCGCCGCGATGCGCTCGGTCGTGGGCGGGTGCGAATCGTACGGGTCGGACTTGCCGGTGTCCGGCTCGTCCCGCACCTTCTCCAGCTCGGCGCGGCGGGAAGGGTCGGCCAGCAGGGCGGTGAAGCCGCCGAGCACCTCGGGCGGCGGCGGGAGCAGGCCGATCCGGAGGCCGGCGGTCGCGTAGCGGTCCAGGTAGAAGTCGTAGGCGGCGTCGATGACCCGCATCTCGCCCAGTGCGGCGACCGCGTTGGCCCGGCCGGCGATGGCTCCGGCGACCCGGTCCGCCGCCAACTCCTGGGCACGGCTCGCCTCCTGGGTGACCCCGAGGACGATCTTCGCGTACCAGCGGAACACGGCCACGAACAGCACCGCACCGGGCAGCTCGACCTTGCGACGGCGACCGGCCGCGCGCACTGCGCCCATGACGCCGGCCCGGGCGCGGCCCACCAGCCCACCCAGCCGGGTGTCGCGGTTGCCGTAGTGCCCCAACTCGTGCGCCAGTACCGCGTCCATCTGCGCCGGTGGCAGCGCCATCAGCAGCGGTACGCCGATCATCATCTGCCGCCGACCGGGGATGAGCCCGAGCAGCCGGGTGTTCTCCCAGACCGCCGCGTTGACGTCCGGTACCAGGAAGATCCGGCGGGGTGCCCGGGTACCCACCTGCTGCGCGAGGTGCCGGACCCGCGCCCACAGCGCCGGTTCGGCGGCGGGCGTTGCCTCGACTCCGACGATGTCGCGCGTGCGCACGTGGGTCGACACGAAAACGCCCCGGATCACCACGAAGATCGCGGCCAGCGTCACCACGGCCAGCAGCAGGGACAGGCGGTTGACGCCGCCGAATGCGAACGCCGCCACGGTGAGCCCGACGAAGCCGCCGACCAAAAGGGCACAGACCAGGTAGAAGCCGACGAGCAGGCCCAGCACCTGCCCGACGTACAGGTACCTACGCATGTTCACTCCGAGGGATCCGCGGGATGCGGGGAGCAGCCTGCCACAGCGGAACGCGGCCGGCTACCCCGTGACCGGGCGCAGGGCGGCGGGGGCGCCAGCCGGTACCGACGGGGTGGCCGGGGGCACCGGATCGAGGCGGCGGTAGGGCTGCCCCGGCCCCGGGCGCGGATCCGGCTCGCCCCGGTTGGGCCACAGCGAGACCGCCCGCTCCGCCTGGGCGGTGATCGTCAGGGACGGGTTCACGCCCAGGTTGGCACAGACCGCCGCACCGTCCAGCACGTGCAGCCCCGGGTACCCGTGGACCCGCTGGTACGGGTCGACCACGCCCTCGCCCGGTGAGGCACCGATGACCGCACCGCCCAGGATGTGCGCCGTCACGGGCATGTTGAACACGTCCGGCCAGGAGCCGCCGGCCACACCGTGCATCTCCTCGGCCAGCAGCCGCACGGCCCGGTTGCCCTCGGGGATCCAGCTCGGGTTCGGCGCGCCGTGGCCCTGGGTCGTCGTCAGCCGGCGCCGGCCGTACCAGTTTCGTCCATAGTGGACGGTCAGAGAGTTGTCCAGCGACTGCATCACCAGCGCGATGAGGGTCCGCTCGGACCACCGTCGCAGGGACAGCATGCGCAGGTTGGTCAGCGGCGCCCGCAGGAAGGCCGGCCACAGCCGCAGCGCCCGCCACGAGTCCCCGTCCACCAGGACGGTCTGCAGCAGGCCCATCGCGCCCGAGCCGCGGCCGTAGCGGACCGGTTCGATGTGGGTGTGCGCGTCGGGGTGGAAGGAGCTGGTGATGGCCACGCCCTCGGTGTAGTCCACGTCGCCGGCCAGCGCCTTGGCGCCGAGGATCGACTCGGAGTTGGTGCGGGTCAGCGCGCCCAGGCGGTCGGACAGCCCGGGCAGCGCGCCGCCGGCCTTGAGCCGGTGCAGCAGCTTCTGGGTACCCAGGGCGCCGGCGGCGAACACGACCTGTTCCGCGGTGAGCGAGTCACCGCGGCGGCCGCCGGTACGCCGGATCCCGACCCGGTAACCGCCCCCGGGAGTGGGCCGCACGTCCACGACTGTCGCGAGTGGACGGACCTCGACTCCCAGCTTCTCGGCCAGGTAGAGGTAGTTCTTCACGAGCGTGTTCTTCGCGTTGAACCGGCAGCCGGTCATGCACGCCCCGCAGTGCAGGCAGCCGTCGCGCTCGGGCCCGGCCCCGCCGAAGTAGGGGTCCACTCCGGACTGTCCGAAGTAGACGCCAACCGGGGTGGGGTGGAACGTCTCGCCGACTCCCATCCGCTCGGCGACCCGGCGCATCATCTTGTCGGCCGGCGTGTCCCGGGCGTACCCGACGACTCCGAGCATCCGCTCGGCCTGGTCATACCAGGGCGCCAGCTCGGCTTCCCAGTCGGTGACGTCCCTCCACTGTGGATCGTCATAGAACGACCGCGGCGGCCGGTAGAGCGTGTTGGCGTAGACGAGCGAGCCGCCGCCCACCCCGGCCCCGGACAGGACGAGGACGTTGCGCAGCAGGCTGATCCGCTGGATGCCGAACCAGCGCAGCGCCGGCGCCCACAGGAACCGCCTGGTGTCCCAGGAGGTCTTCGGGAACTCGTCGTCGGCGAACCGGCGGCCGGCCTCGAGCACGACCACCCGGTAGCCCTTCTCGGCCAGGCGCAGCGCGGCGACGCTCCCGCCGAAGCCGGAGCCGATCACCGCGACGTCGTAGTCCGCCATGACACGATCCTCCTCGTTACCCGCCAGTAACCTACGACCGGGCCGACCGCGCCGTCAACGGGGGCTGTCCCCACCGGGAAGACGCCGGACAGCGGCAATGACCCTGGGCCGCCGCGACGGTGGACTGGATGACATGGATACCGCCGTCTCGCTGCTCGGCGTGAGCAAGGTCTACCGGTCCCGGTCCGGCGCGGTCACCGCGCTGCGGGACGTCACCGTGGACCTGCCCGCCGGTACCTTCACCGCCGTCATGGGGCCGTCCGGCTCGGGCAAGAGCACGCTGCTGCAGTGCGCCGCCGGACTGGACCGGCCGACCGGCGGCGAGGTCTTCCTGTCCGGGCAGCCGCTGGGCAAGCTGTCCGAGACAAAGCTGACCCTGCTGCGCCGGGACCGCCTCGGCTTCGTCTTCCCGTCCTTTTACCTGCTGCCGTCGCTG
>Ga0081540_1004204_pt1 | contig 11064 bp, 10 predicted proteins | sample TabmetS2T1R1_FD_71024 | JGI IMG/M metagenome (GOLD analysis project Ga0081540, IMG submission 71024) | Tabebuia heterophylla rhizosphere microbial communities from the University of Puerto Rico - S2T1R1 | ecosystem: Host-associated > Plants > Roots > Rhizosphere ... | reverse complement strand
GGTGAGGTCGAGATCGGCGGCCGTCGCCGGCGGCGCGGTTCTGCCGCGGAGGCCCGGCGGTTCGGGCTCGGCATCGCCTACCAGACGTACTCGCACGTGCTTCCGCTCTCGGTGGCGGAGAACCTCTATCTGGCCGTGCCCGGAGCGGAACGGCCGGCGTACGGACGGATGGTCAAGTGGGCGACGGCGACCCTGGAGGAGTACGGGCTCGACGTCCCGGTGAAGGCGCCCGTCGGATCGCTGTCGCTCGCACAGCGGCAGCTCCTCGAGGTCGTCAAGTCGCTGCTCGCGAAGCCGAAGGTGCTCCTCCTCGACGAGCCGACGACCGCGCTCGGGCCGCAGGAGGTCGACCAGCTGCACGCGCTCGTGAAGGAGCGGAGCAGGGCCGGCGTCGGGATCGTCTACGTCAGCCACCGGCTCCCCGAGGTGCTCGGGATCGCCGACCGCATCAGCGTCCTTCGCGACGGCGTCGAGCAGGGGACGTTCGAGGCCGCCGGCTTGACGGAGGAGGCGCTGGTCGCGCACATGATCGGCCGGCCGCTCCAGCTCGCCTTCCCCGACCGCGACGGCGAGGGCCGCGAGCCCGAGCTGATGCTGAACGTCTCCGGGCTGCGCGGCGAGCGCTTCGGCCCGATCGACCTCGAGGTCGAGAAGGGCGAGATCCTCGGCCTGGCCGGCGCGGAAGGCAACGGCCAGGTGCAGTTCCTGCGCGCGCTCGCGGGTGTCGAGCGCCCAGCCGGGAACGCGTCCTGCGACGGTGCGGAGCTCAACACGCGCTCACCGCTGGCGGCTCTCCGCGCCGGCGTCGTCCTCCTGAGCGGCGATCGCACGAGCGAGTCCCTGTTCCCGGTCCTGAGTGTCCGCAGCAACACCACGATCCAGGTGCTCCGGTCACTCGGCCGCCTGGGCTTCCTGCGGCGGGGGCGTGAGCGTCGAACAGTCGACGAGATGGCACAGCGGCTGCGCATCCGCATGGCGTCGATCGAGCAGCCGGTGCAGTCGCTCTCCGGCGGCAACCAGCAGAAGGTCTCGCTGACGCGCCCGTTCCTCCGCGGGAGCGTCAAGGTGATCCTGGCCGACGAGCCGACCCAGGGAGTCGACGTCGGCGCGCGCTTCGACATCTACGAGGCGTTGCGGGCCAAGGCCGACGAGGGCGTGGCGCTGATCGTCAAGTCGAGCGACCCGCTCGAGCTCGCCGGGCTGTGTGACCGCGTGGTGGTGATGTCCCGCGGAAAGATCGTCGACGAGATCCAGGGCGACGAGCTCGGCGAGCGCCGCATCGTGGAGGCAATCGTCGGCGGGCGCGCGCCGCGGGTGGGGACCGGCGGGTGAGATTCCGCGGCTGGATCCCCCTCGTCCTGCTGGCGGCGCTGATCTTCGGCGTCGGCGCGTTCACGACCGCGCGCCACCGGGACTCGTTCCTGACCGACTTCAACATCAACAACCTCCTGCTCGCGACGATGCCGCTCGCGCTCGTCGCGATCGGCCAGACGTTCGCGATGCTCGTCGGGGGGTTCGACGTCTCCGTCGCCGCGCTGGTCACGATGTGCGTCGTCACAGCGTCGTTCACCCTGACCGAGGGCAAGTCGGGATTCGGGCTCTTCCTCGGCTCGCTCGCGATCGTGGGTGTCGGCCTCGCGACCGGGATCTTCAACGCGACGCTGATCCGCGTGCTCAAACTTCCGTCGATCATCGCCACGCTCGGCACCCTGAGCATCCTCGAGGGGGCGTCGCTGCTGCTGAGAGACCACCCCGAGGGCGAGATCAACTTCGACGTCATCGACGCGCTGAGCACGACGCGGTTCGGGTTCATGCCGCTCGCGTTCATCGGCGTCGTCGCGTTGGTCGTGCTCGCCGATCTGTGGCTATACCGCACACGCACGGGGATGGCCGTGCGGTCGGTTGGCCTCGACGAGACCTCGTCCCGGCGGCTCGGGATGTCGACCGGGATCATCGTGTTCGGCGCCTTCGTCGTCTGCTCGCTGATGGCGGCGTTCGCCGGCTTCTACGAGGCGGCCCAGGTACAGATCGGCTCGCCGATCATCGGCGACTACGCCCTCACGAGCATCGCCGCGGCCGTCCTCGGCGGCGCGAGCCTCGCAGGCGGACGGGGATCTTTCGTCGGAACGCTGCTGGCCGCGCTCTTCCTCTCGCTGATCGACAACGTGCTACCGCTCTTCCAGCAGCCGACCGAGTACGCGGAGATGACGATCGGCGCGCTGATCCTGCTCGCGCTTCTCCTCTACCAGGCACCCGACCTGATCGCGCGCCTGCGCACCGGCCGGGGAGGCGTCGGCCGGCTACGGACGCGCGAGGGCGAAGAAGCCTCCGCGGCCTGAGCGCTATTCGGCGGTCTCGGGCGTCTCGCCGCGCGGGTCGGCCTTGCGGCCGATCACGACCCAGATCGCGTGCACCGGCTCGTCGCCGATCGTCCACAGCCGATGCGGGGACGACGAGTCGAACGCGATCGACCCGCCGGCGCCGAGCTCGTACTCGTCGAAGCCGACGCGCACGCCGAGCGTGCCGCTGCTGACGTAGCCGTACTCCTTGCCGCCGTGGGTCATGAGCGCGTCCTCCGGGCACGACTCGGCGCCGACCGGGTAGACGACGTACAGGAACTCCACGTCACGGTCACTGTGCGGAGTCAGGCGTTCCCAGCGAACACCCGACGCGAGGTTGATCACGCGCCGCGTGTCCGGGCGTTCCGCCAGGCCGTCGTCGTCGCGCGGCCGCCGCACGACCTGTTGCTCCGGCCCCGAGTCGCCGAAGACGTCGCTCATCGTCATGCCGAGCTCCGTCACGAGGGCGTACAGCGTGCTCACCGACGGGTTCACGCGGTCGAGCTCGATCTGCGAGACGAGGCTCGGCGAGACGCCGACGCGGCGGGCCAGCTCGCGCAGGCTGATCCCGAGCAGCTCCCGCTCCGCGCGGAGGCGGCTACCGACCTTCGACGCACCCAGCGCGGCGCTCGGCGTAGCGTCGTTCACCGGAGCCTCCGCCGGATCTCGTCCGCGATCCGCTTCGGCCCCGGGAGGAACGCTTCCTCCAGCGGCGGGCTGTACGGGATCGGCGTGTTCGGGGTCGCTACTCGCCACGCGTCGTCAAGGTAGCCGAGCGCCTGCTCGGTGACTGACGCGAGCACCTCCCCCGCCCAGCCGCCCGTCAGCGGTCCCTCCTCGACGATCACGATTCGATTGGTCTTCCGTACCGAGGCGAGCACCGTCTCGAGGTCGAACGGCCGAAGCGTCCGCAGGTCGATCACCTCCGCCGACACACGGTCCTGCTCGAGCGCCTGGGCTGCCTCGAGGCTGTCGTGGACGCTCTTCATCGCCGCGACGATCGTGACGTCGCTGCCCTCGCGCACGACGGCCGCCTCCCCGAGGCGGCCGACCTCTCCGTCGACCTCGCCCTCGAGCGTGTACAGCCGCTTGTGCTCGAAGAACAGCACCGGGTTGTCGTCGCGGATCGCCGCCCGCAGCAGCGCCTTCGCGTCGGCGGGTGTCGAGGGCGCGACGAGCTTGAGCCCGGGAACGCCCATGAACCACGAGATCGGCATCTGCGAGTGGATCGCCCCGAACTGGGCGCCGCCGCCGACGGTCGAGCGGATCGTCAGCGGCACGCTCACCTGCTCCTGCGACAGGAACCAGTACTTGCTCGACTGGTTCACGAGGCTGTCCGTGGCGAGCGTGAGGAAGTCGCCGAACATGATCTCGAGCACGGGCCGCAGGCCGGTCACGGCCGACCCGAACGCCGCGCCCGTCATCGCCAGCTCGGAGATCGGCGTGTCGAAGACGCGGTCCGGCCCGTACTTCTCGTACAGGCCCGTCGTGGTGGCGAACACCCCGCCGGCCGCGGCGATGTCCTCGCCGAACAGGATCACACGCTCGTCCGCGGCCAGCTCCTCGTCGAGCGCGTCACGGATCGCGGTGCGGAAGGGGATCGCGGCCATCAGAGCGTGAGCTCGAGCGGCCGCTCGAGCAGGTCGCGGAGCCGGGACAGGAACTGCGCGCCGTCGGCCCCGTAGACGACGCGGTGATCGCACGTGAGGGTGACCGTCATCAGGTCGCGGAAGACGACGCCGCCGTCCGCGTCCTCGACGGGGGCGCGATTGACGCCGCCGACGGCGAGGATCGCCGCCTGCGGCGGGTCGATGATCGCGGTGAAGGCCCGCACTCCGAACATGCCGAGATTGGAGACGGTGAACGTTCCGTCGCTCAGGTCGTCGGGCGAGAGGGACCGGTTCCTCGCGCCCTCCGCGAGCCTGCGCGTCTCGGCGGCGATCTCGGCGAGCGACTTTCGGTCGGCATCGCGCACGACCGGAACGAGCAGCGCGTCGTCGGTCGCCACGGCGACTCCGATGTTCACGCGCGCGTAGCACTCGACCTTTCCGTCGACGAACGACGCGTTGAGCTTCGGAAACGCCTGCAGCGCTCTGGCCGCCGCCTTCACGACGAAGTCGTTGAGCGACGGGGCGCCGTCCCGCCGCGCGCCGCGGCGCAGCTCGGTGATCAGCGACATGTCCACGTCGCTCGAGACGGTGAAGACCGGGATCGTCTTCGCCGACTCGGCCATGCGCCGTGCGGTCGTGGCCTGCGTCGCCGTCAGCTCGAGGGTCTCCACCTCGCCCTTCCCCCCGGCGGCCTCGGCCTCGGACCGCTCCGCACGCGCGCCCGCGACGGACGCCGCTCTCTGGACGTCCTCGCGGGTGATCCGGCCGCCCGGCCCGCTGCCCAAGATCCCGTGGAGCGAGACGCCGAGCTCGACCGCGGTCCGCCGCGCGACGGGCGACGCGTTGGCACGCTCTGTGCCCGCTCCGTCGCGCCGCGCGGGCGCCGGCCGATCCTCCTGCGACGGCTCGGCGCGCCCGTTTGCAAGGGTCGCGATCGGCTCGCCGATCGCAGCCGCTGCGCCTTCCGGGACGAGGATGGCGTCGAGCGTCCCGTCGGCCTCGGCCTCGTAGACGACCGTCGCCTTGTCCGTCTCGACCTCGATCAGCGCCTCGCCGCGTGCAAACGCTTCCCCGGGCGAGACCAGCCAGCGGATGATCACCGCGTCGGCCATCGAGTCCGACAGCTTCGGCATGGTCAGCTCCCGGGCCACTAGTCCTTGAACTCGCGTGGCGTGAGCTCGCTCGGGAAGGGAGCTGCGAGGCCCTGCTCGCGCATCCGCTCGAGCTCCTCGCCGAGCTCGCGCTCCAGGTCGTCCAGCCGCGCGGGCTCGACGCCCTCCGCCTCGAGCTGCGCGCGCAGGACCGTGATCGGGTCGCGGCTCTTCCATTCGTCGAGCTCCCCTTCGGGCCGGTAAGCGCCGGGGTCGCTGCGCGAGTGCCCGACGAAGCGGTACGTCAGCGCCTCGACGAAGGCCGGGCCGTTTCCACCCCGTAGATGCGCGAGCGCGCGAGCGGCGGCCTCGCGCACCGTCCAGACGCTCATCCCGTCGAAGGTCTCGGCCGGGATCCCGAACACCTCCGCGCGAGCGCGGATCTCGCCCGCGGTCACCGACTCGAACGGCGTGTACTCGCCGTACCCGTTGTTCTCGCAGACGAAGAGGAGCGGCAGCTTGTGCACCTGGCAGAAGTTGAGGCACTCGAACACGTAGGCCTGGTTCATCGCGCCGTCGCCGAAGTACGCCACCGCCACGCCGCCCGTCGTCCGCTTCAGCGCCAGCGCCGCCCCCGTCGCCGCCGCGATGCTGCCGCCGACGATCCCGAACGAGCCGATCAGGCGGTCCCCGAGCGCGTTGACGTTCATCGAGCCGGCCCGTCCGCCGTTGATGCCCGACTCCCGGCCGAGCATCTCGTCGAGCAGCAGCTGCGGGTCGACCCCGAGCGCCAGTGCGTGCCCGTGCCCGCGGTAGGTCGCCGCCACGCGGTCTCGCTCTTCGAGCAGGCTCGCGACGCCGGTGGCCACGGCTTCCTGCCCCGAGTACAGGTGCGTCGTGCCGTAGACCTCGCCCTTCAGGAACAGCGACTGGACGAGATCCTCGAACCCACGGATGAGCAGCATCCGCCGGTAGATCCCGGTGTAGAGGTCGAGGTCGTCGAGGACGCCAGTCGCCGGCTTGTCGCTGACGTGGCTCACGTCACACCGACACCCGCGTCCGAGGCGAGGCGCTCCGAGAGGTAGGCCCAGTCGCGCTCGTGCCGGTACGAGTAGCGCGGCGGCGGCCCTGGAGCCGACGTCTCGAGCCAGCGCACCGGCTTGCCTTGGGTCTCATAGAACGCGTGCACGCAGCCGGTCCCCGTCCAGAAGGCGTCGCCCGGCCGGAGCGTGTAGCGGTCGTCGTTCGCGACCACGTCGACCTCGCCGTCGAGCATGTAGTACGACTCCTCGAACGGGTGGTCGTGGGGGTTGGCGCAGGCTCCCGGCTGGTAGTCGACCATGAACATCGTGTGCAGCTGCGCGTCGAGCCGCTGGTCGACCAGCATCTTCACCGCGATCCCGCTGTAGGCGAGGACGGCGGTCGCCATGCTCCCGGAGACGGTGGGCGCACGCATCGCCTGGCCGCGCTGCAGGAGCTCGAGGTCCATCTCGCCCTCGGTCAGCAGGAAGAGGTTGTGGTTGCGCGGATCGCGGGCGTCCAGCGGATTCGCGTCGCCGTCCGGCGCGGGGCCGAGGAAGAACGTGTCGCTCCTGTCGCTGCGCGGCCTCGGAGAGGCCATCTCGATCCACAGCGCGGGGCCGCCGGAGCGAAAGGCGTGCGGGGCTCCGACCGGGATCGCGCCGCAGGCGCCGGGCTCGAGCTTCACGCCTCGCCCCTCCAGGTAGAGCACCGGCTCACCCTCGAGCACGTAGAAGCTGGTCTCGAACGAGTGCAGGTGCTCATCGACGTGACCTTCGACGAGCGAGGCGAGGGTCAGCGCCATGTGCGTCGAGCCGAGCGTGCCGTCGACGAGTCTGCAGGTCGTCAAGCCGCTCGAACGGCCCGGCAGGGCGGGAGCCAGCTCGATGTCCTCGCGGCGGACGAGCCTGTAGCCGGGCCTCCCGTCCGCGAGGTCGCGCGTGCCCGTCTCGGTCATCGCGGGACCGTGGCGGGCTCGACGACCGCCGAGGAGGCGACCGCCTCGGCCATGCCCGGAGCGCCGTCGCGTCCGACCTCGCCGCCGCGGTCGTCGACGAGATCGGCACCGCGCACGTAGGTGCGCCCGGCCACGAGCAGCTCCTCGGCCGGGAAGCGCGTGATCACGTCGCAGCCGGTCGCGGTCACAACCACCTCTTCCTCGATCCGCGCGGCCGAGCGGCCGTCGGTCGCAGCGCAGTAGGTCTCGAGCGCGAACACCATCCCTTCCTCGAGCTCGACCGGGCTCTCGAGCGAGTGGACGCGCGAGATCATCGGCGACTCGTAGAGCCCGACGCCGATCCCGTGTCCGAACTGGAGACCGAAGCACGTCTCCTCGTCCGGGAAGCCGAGCTCCTCCGCGGTCGGCCAGACCTCGGCTATCCGGTCGGTCGTCATGCCGGGGCGAACGAGCGCGATCGCGGCGTCCAGCCACTCACGGCATTGCTTGTAGGCGTCCAGCTGGGCCGAGTTGACGCCGCCGACGTTGAACGTGCGGTAGTAGCACGTCCGGTAGCCCATGAACGAGTGGATGATGTCGAAGAACGCCTGGTCACCCGGCCGGAGGAGCCGGTCGGAGAACACGTGCGGATGCGGGTTGCAGCGGTCCCCCGAGACGGCGTTCACGGCCTCGACCTGCTCGGAGCCCATCTCGAACAGGAGCTGGTGCGCGCGGGCGACGATCTCGTGCTCGTAGACGCCCGGGCGCAGCATCCGGTAGATCTCGTCGTAGACGGCGTCGACGAGCCCCGCGGACTGGTCGAGCAGGGCGATCTCCTGCGCCGTCTTGAGCTTCCGCGCCTCGAGCATGACCTGCGACCCGTCGGTGACGTGGATCCCGGCCCGCTGCAGCGCCTCGACGGTGACCAGGTCGGCCATGTCCACGCCGAGCGGCTCGCCCTGGAGGTCGGATTCATGGAGCTCGCCCGCGATCTTCGCGCCGAGCCGGTCCGGGATCCCCGTCTCGACCGGCATCGCGCCGCGCATCGGCGCGACCCCGGCGCGGAAGTTCTCCGGCGGGAGCCAGGGCGCGAACAGCTGGTGGTGGCGGGCGGCCGAGCCGAAGTCCCACAGGATCGGGTCGGCGCCCCGCTTCAGCAGTGCGAAGCGCGCGTTCTTGTCCCGCGCCCACTCGCCGATGTGGGTGCTCGTGACGTACCGGATGTTGTTCGGATCGAACAGCAGGAGCGCCCCGAGATCCGACGCCTCGAGGGCGGCCTTTGCCCGGTCGAGGCGGTCGCGGCGCAGGCGCGGAAAGTCGATCCGCTGCTCCCAGTCCACCGCCCGCGTCGCGTCGGGCGAGCCCACCGACCTGCTTCTCACCGGACCACCTCCTGGTCGAGGGAGGCGCTCCGCTGCCGCAGGTAGAGCGCCATGAAATCGTCGTCCGCGTAGCCGGCCTCGGCGGTCGCCCGAAGGAGGCTCTTCATCTCCTGTGCGACCGGTAGCTCCAGGCCTCCCTGCTTCGCCGCGTCGAGGATCAGGTCGATGTCCTTCTCCATCAGCGCCGTGGTGAACGTCGCGGAGAAGTCGTCGTGCAGCAGCGGCTCCGTCTTGTACTTGACGAACGGCGCGCCGACGGCCGAGCTGCCCATCGTCTCTAGGAGATCCCGGCGGGAGACGTCGGAGGCCTCGCCGAGCACGAGCGCCTCGGACATCAGCTGCGCCAACCCGGCAACCATGAGGTTGAGCGCGAGCTTGACGATCCGCGCCTGCTCTCCGGCCCCGACGTACTGCACTGTGGGGCCGATCGCCTCGAGGACCTGCTCGACACGGTCGAGCGTCTCGCGCGGGCCCGAGACGATGATGCTCAGGTTCCCGGAGCGCACGACGGTCGGATTGCCGCTGACCGGCGCGCGCAGGTAGGCAACCGACGCTTCGTCAGCGAGACCGGCCACCCGCGTCGAGGTTCCGGGCGACACGGTGCTCATGTCGACCAGAACGCCGTCCGGCCGCATCGCGCCGGCGACCTCTTCGGCCACGGACTCGAACGCCTCGTCGTTCGGGAGCGACGTGAGCACCACGTCCACCGATTCGGCCAGATCCGCGGCTGTATCCGTGACAGTTGCGCCCCGGTCGGCAAGCGGCTCCGCCTTGGCCGCGGTTCGGTTGTACACCAGCAGGTCGTAGCCGCCGTCGAGGAGGCGCTCGGCGAACGCAGTGCCCATATTGCCGAGCCCGATCAACCCCACGGTAAGACGCGGGCTGTCTTTGGCGCTCACTGTTCAGTATGAATAAACGACGCGAGAGGGCGGGTCAAGCGACTCCGGCACTTCACCATGACAATCGGCCCGCGATTGTACAGCCGGACAGGACGCGCGCCTGTTAGTCCCGCGTCTGCAAGACGACGACCTGCGAACGCGCATCGCGGCCCACCTCGGGCGACCTACCATCGCCGCGTGACGGAAGACGAGCGGCGCAAGCAGGCGGAGATCGACTACCCGGGCTCGGTCGGCGAAGTCGGCCGCGAGTGGATCCGCATCAAGCCGTTCCGGGCCGATCCGCGGACGACCGGGCGCCTGCTGATCGACTTCGGCTACGTCCTGCAGCTGCTCGAACTGCACGCTGGCTCGAGCGTCGTCGAGCTCGGCTGCGGCTCCGGCTGGATGATGCGGCTCGCTGCCCGCCACGGCGCTCACGCCGAGGGCTACGACATCGCTCCGCTCATGGTCGAGATCGCCCACACCGAGGCAGTGCTCGAGGGCGTGGACGCCCGCTTCGAGGTAGGCGACTACGAACAGCTCGACCTCGGCCGCCGCTTCGACGCGTGCCTGCTCTACGACGCGCTCCATCACAGCGAGCGCCCCGAGCTCGTGCTCGCAGCGGCCAATCGCGCCTTGAAGCCCGAAGGCCGGCTGCTGCTGGTAGAGCCGAACTGGACGCATCGCTTTGGAGGCCGCGAAGCGTCGGAGGCCTACGGCACGACCGAGCTCGGCTATAGCTCGAGACGGCTAAAAGGCCTGCTTCGGGAGGCAGGCTTCACCGACATCCGACGCTTCCACGCCAACCGCAAGCGGCTCTACTCGAACTCGGTCGCCGAGACGGCCGCGCACCTCAGCGAGCCACTGGTCTTCCGACTGTTCGCGCCCTTCTGGACGCAGATCTGGCTCAGGGCCCGCGCGACGTGAGCTGTCGCTTACTCAGCTCGCCGTAGCCGCAAGCCCAGGTAGAGGGCGCTCGGCAGGCCGCCGATCACCCACAGGACAAAGAGGACCGTTTCGAACGTGCTGTTCGAGCTCTCCGAGTAGCTGTCCACGATCGCGAGTGCGAGGAAGGGAACCACCGCGAGCAGCGCGAGCGCCGTTCCGATGGTTTTCTCGCGGTTCGACCATGCGTTGGAGATGAGAACCATCGCGATCCCGAAGAGCCAGCCGATGAACGGCACGACGAGCGTCACCATCGCGGCCACCTCGAGCTTGCCCGTGGGCCGCTGCTCGGCCGCCGGGGCGGGCTCCGCGGCCTCGACGATCTCCTCCGGCGGCCCGAGCCGTTCGAGCACGTTCCGGACCGCGACCTCGCCGGCAGCCTCCTCTTCCCGCAGCGCCGCCTCGATGTGCTCCCGGATCTCCGCGATCAGCTCTGCGCGCCGTGACCGCTGCAGGTGCGCCGCGGCCTCCTCGAGCCGGCTCAGGTAGTCGTCGACGAGCCGGTCGGTCTGCATCGTGGTCATCGTTCCTCCTTCGTCAGGATCGCATCGACCGAGTCGCGGAACCGGGCCCATTCCTTCGCGAAGTCGCCCAGCGCCTCGTTGCCTGCGTCGGTGAGCTCGTAGTAGCGCCGAGGCGGGCCCGACTCGGACTCGCGCCAGAACGTGGTTACGAGCCGCTCCTTCCGAAGGCGCGTCAGCAGCGGGTAGATCGTCCCCTCGCTCGTGACGAGACCATCGACCTCGGAGAGCTCGCGAACGAGCTCGAAGCCGTAGCGAGGGCCGTCGCGCAGGAGCGCGAGAACGCAGTACTCGACCGTGCCCCGACGCAGCTGGGAGAGCGACTTGCGTGTTTGAACAGG
>Ga0081540_1004203_pt1 | contig 11068 bp, 10 predicted proteins | sample TabmetS2T1R1_FD_71024 | JGI IMG/M metagenome (GOLD analysis project Ga0081540, IMG submission 71024) | Tabebuia heterophylla rhizosphere microbial communities from the University of Puerto Rico - S2T1R1 | ecosystem: Host-associated > Plants > Roots > Rhizosphere ... | reverse complement strand
GGCAGCGGCGGGGCGCCGACCGTGTCGGCGAAGGTCAGCGTCCAGACCGAGCCATTGCCGCTCTCCTCGCCGGTCAGCGTCGGAAGCTGCGGCCGGTTGAGGCGAATGCGTATCGCCTGCCCCTCGGGGATCGACAGGCTGCTCACCTCGGCGACCAGTGCGCCGCCCTTGCTGCGGATGGCGTCGATGTTGACGGGGTTTGCGGCATCGAACACCAGCCACACCGTGTCGGCGCGACGGAACAGCGCCGCCGGCGTCGTGGCGGCAAAAGAGAAAGCCACGCGCAGCCCGTCAGCGTCGCGCTGGGCGGTGGCGATGGAGGCCGGCTTGCCGGCGGCGGCGGGCTGGCTGGCCGGAACGGGCTGGCTGGCCGGCGCCGATGTTACCGGCTTGGCGATCGGCGCTTCCGGCTTGGCGATCGGCGCTTCGACGACCGGAGCTGCAGCCTCCATCTTCGGAGCCGGCGGCATTACGGCCTCGGCCGCGGCGGGCTTGGCGGGTTCGACGGAAGCCGCCGGTTTCGGCGCGGGCTCAGGCTTTTCCTGAACCACCGGCGGCGGCGCTTCGGCTGCCGGCGCCGGCGTTGCGGCTTCGCCCTTGATCTCGATCTTCGCCTGCTCGGCAATCGCCTCGGAGGTCGGCGGCGTCACTTCCGCCGGTGTGACGGAAGGCTGCGTTTCCGGCTTGACCGGGGCTTCCGGTTTCGCCAGCGCGGGCTTCATCGCCGCAAGCGGTGCGGCAGCCGGCGCCGATGCTGCCGGGGCCCGCGGCTCCGGCGATGCTTTCGCCGGCGCGGCCACTGGCTTGTCCGCCTGCTGGAAGGCGACATCGATGATATAGCTGCTCTCCTCGCGGAACGAACGCACGTCCACGTCGCCGATCAGCTCGGCCTCCACCACGCTCTTGTCGCCGTCGATGCGCGCGTTGATCGAGGCAACGTTCGGCGGCGCGGCGACCTTGGCGTCCGCAAGATCGAAGGTCAGCGGCGCGTTGAAGAAGAGCGACAGCTTCTGCTCGTTCAGCACCGAGGAGACACCGACGCCATCCGGCATCTCGAAGATGAAGCGGACAAAAGTCGGCTGCACCGACGTCTTGACCCGCACCGGCGGCCGCCTGCGTGCGGCTTCATCGGCTTTCTGCTGGCGCAGCGCGCGCTCGGCGGCCCGGGCGCGATCGGAGAGTTCGCGCACGACTTCGCTCGGCAAGGGCGGCGGCGCCCCGGTCCAGGAATCCGGCAACAGATCCACGAACAGCCGCTCGCCCGCAGTCATGGTGTTGATGGTGACCCGCCGCGCCAGCGACAGGCGGATCGCTGCCCCGTCGGGATCGATGCGGGCGGAGGAGACATAGTCCGGCACGGCATCGCCGAGCTTGCCGATCGGGATCGCCACCGGCCGCTTGAAGCGGATCACGATGATCTGGCCGGCCGCCAACACCTGGGACTCGACGTCTTCAGCCAGTTTTATCGTGAGGCGGGCAAAGCCGGGATTGGCCTGCAGCACGGCCTCGCCGCGCACCGGCTCGACCTGGGCAAGCGCGGAGGTCACATGAGCTGTGAGCGAGATCGCAAACGCAAGCGCCAGCACCAGCGCGCCACGACGGCAGCAGCGGGCGATCCCCGCCGCGGCGCGGCGGAGCGAGCGGAAATCCCTTCGCGCCAAGCGTGTCATCAGCGTCAACGGTCCGGTCGTCAGCGGACGGCAAATTCCGCCGCTTGCGACTGTAGGATTGGCGGTCTTAAGGACTTGTTAAATATGCGTGTTAATTGATCTTCTGATTGAGCATCTTGCCCTCGATCTTGGGCAGTTCGGCCTGGTTCTTGTCGCCGCCGCTGGCACGGCGGGCGAGCTCCACCGTCAGCCGTTCGGCGGCCTCCGGCTGCATCACGCCCATGATGTCGCTCATCTTGCGCGGGGCAATTTGCGAGGCGATCTCGATCAGCACGCTCATTTCCAGCCGGTCGAACACCTTGGCGGCGTCCTTTGGCTTCATGCCCTCATACATCGTGATGATGCCCTTGAAGCGCGCGGCTTCCTGCTCGTTGCGCTGGCCGGCCGCGGTGGCGGCCTTGCCTTCCAGCGCCTTCATCTCCTCGACCTTGCTCTCGATGCGCTTCTCGGCCGCCTTCAACAGGCTCTCGCGGATTTCGATCTCGCGGGCGCGCTGGTCCAGTTCCTGGCGGCGCGCCTGCAGCCGCTCGAGGACCGCGCGCTCGGATTCCGACACCCGCGGCGTCTGGTCGGGAAACATCACGACGCCATCAGGCTTGGCCGGCTCGGTGGCGGGCGTGGCAGGCGTCGGCGGGTCTTTCGGTGCGGCATGCGCCGAGCCCGTGATGTCAGCGGGATCCCCTTTCGCGCTGCCCGGGAAATTCAACGTGTCCTGTGCCCAAGAGGCCGACCTTGTGGCCTGCTTTGGCGCGGGCATTGTCGCCGGCTTGACGCTGGCGCCCGGCTGCCAGTCGAACACATAGCCGCCATCGAGCACGAGGCCGGCGATCTTCAGGACCATCAGGCCGAAGATGGCGACCAGTACGACCGGAATGACGCGAATGTCACGGAACGATTTCATGCGGCGAGGCCATTGGCCTTTCGGCGTGCGGAGAAGGCCTGCGCGGCTTCGGCGACGGCCCTCGCCGACGACGCCCTTGGCACCGGCTCTTCTGCCGGCGCTTCCTCACGCTGTTCGGAAGACGGCCGCGCGGCGATGGCGATCTTGGCCAGGCGGCGGATCACCGCGTCGCCCTCGGCGAGCTGGCTCTTCAGATGCGCCGACATCTGGGTCGCCGCGGTGAGCTGGCTGCCGAGATGTTCGTTGACGTCGCGCACGGTGTGCTTGAGCCCGCCGATCGCGCGCTCGGCGATTTCGGTCGCGGTGATCAGCTCGCCAATCGTGGCCTTCAGCGAGTGCTCGTCCGCCTTCAGCCGCTGCAGCCGCTTGTTGAGCAGAATGCAATAGCCGATGGTGAGCAGCAGCAAGAGCGCCACCAGGCTCTCGATCGCTATTCCCATGACATGGCTCATTGGGCCTCCAACATCTTGGTTTGCTCGTCGGCTTTCTCGAACATGGCGAGCGTCGTCTTCGGTTTGCGCAATTGCTTGGTGACGCGGATCGCGACGCGGTCGCCGACTCGCCCCATCCGCCCCTCGGTCAGCGTGACGTCGCCGCAGCGCACGGTAACGAGCGCATCGGCCTTCATCTCCAGCGGCAGGGTGTCGCCGACTTTCAGGGTCATCAATTGCTTCAAGGGAATGTCGGCCTCATAAAGCACCGCATCGACGGAAATCTCCGCCTGCCCCACCTCGGTGGCAAAATGGCCTTCCCAGATCGGGTCGCGGCCGAATTTCTCGCCCATGAACATCTGCAACAGCACGCTGCGGATCGGTTCGATGGTCGCATAGGGCAGCAAGAGCTCGATATTGCCGCCGCGCTCTTCCATGTCGATGCGCAGCCGCACCAGGATGGCAGCGTTCGCCGGCCGGCTGATCGCGGCAAAGCGCGGGTTGGTTTCGAGGCGATCGATCGAGAAGGCAACCGGCGACAGCGGCCGGAATGCCTGCTCGGCATCCGCCAGCACGACCTCGATCAGCCGCTTCACCAGGTTGGTTTCGATCGTGGTATAGGGCCGGCCCTCGATGCGCAGCGCGGCCTGGCCGCGGCGGCCGCCGAGCAGCACGTCGATGATGGAATAGATCAGGCTGGAGTCGACGGTGGCCAGCCCAAAGTTCTCCCACTCCTCCGCCTTGAACACGCAGAGCACGGCCGGCAGCGGAATCGAGTTCATGTAGTCGCCGAAGCGAACCGAGGTGATACGGTCGAGCGAGACTTCGACGTTGTCGGAGGTGAAATTGCGCAAGCTTGTCGTCATCAGCCGCACCAGGCGGTCGAAGACGATTTCCAGCATCGGCAGGCGCTCATAGGACACCATCGCGGAATCGATGATGGCGCGGATGCCGGAATTTTCGTCGACGTTGATTTCGCCGGCGGTGAAGCCGAGCAGATTGTCGATTTCCTCCTGCGAGAGCACGCGCTCGCCGGAGCCCTTGGCGTTGCCGAAATCGCGGCTGCCGTCCTCGACCATGGCGGCCCATTGCAGCGCCATGGTGCCGGATATTTCATTGGCTGCTGCGGCCTTTTCGGCCTCAGCGGGGTCCTCGTTGGCCATGGACGCTTCCCATTGCGCGGCAATGGCGTCCTGGTCCATTTGGTCGTTGCCAGCCATGGCGAAGAGCCCCGTCCCCTTACTGGATCACGATTTCCTTGAACAGCACCGCGCTGACCTGCTGCGGCGCGACCGCCGTGTTGACGCGGCGGGTCAGTTCCTCCTTGAGGCGAAACAGCCCGGACGAGCCGTTGAGATCGCCGGCGCGAAGCTCGCGCATGTAGGTCTGGAAGATGTCGGTGACGCGCGGCATGCTCGGCTTGATCGCCTCGACCGTCTTGTCCTCCTTCACCTCGAGGACGACCTTCACTTTCAGGTATTGCACCCGCTCGCCGGGCAGGCTGACGAGGTTGACCATGATTTCCGGCACCTCGACATAGGACGGCGGCTTCACATGCGCCGCCTCGGCGTGCTTCTTCTCGTCGCCATGGCCCTTGGACATCATCAGCCAGGCGCCGACGCCGCCGCCGCCGATGATGACGACGAACCCGACGGCCGCGATGATCAGCTTGAGCTTGCCCTTTTTGGACGGCGCGGCATCTGCAGCATCTGCTGCGCCGCCTTCCGCTTCATTGTCAGCCATGACCCCGCCCCGTTAATCCCCATGGAGCGCGAAAATGCTGCCAGCTGTTGGCCGTGACGCGATACGAATGCCGCCGGCGCAAACGCGCCCCCTCATGACGGCAACGCTAGGGTAACAATGGTTAATGGTTCCTTTCTTTTGCAAGGCGGCTAGGAAAAATCTGCCGGGCAAACATGGTCAACAAACCCTTTCTGCCGCGTGCCCTGCGTCAGGACAAATATCTAAGATTCTGACTTCCCTGCACTTTCCGGCTTGGCACGGCTTTCGCTGAGGACAGTGCGAGCCCGCTTCCGGTTTGGGAGAGCCGATAGAGGGTTCGTTCGGTCCGACAGCTGCGTTTGGGAGAACCAGCCGGCGGATCATCACCAGGGGAGATTGCACCGATGGAGAATACGCTTCTCATCGGACTTTCGCGGCAGATGACGCTGGAACGGCAGATGGATGTCATCGCCAACAACGTCGCCAACGTGAACACCAATGGCTTCAAGGCCGACAAGTCGCTGTTTCAGGAATACCTGATGCCGACGGCGCGCGAGGACAATTTCGCCGCCGGCCGCGACCGCAAGCTCAGCCACGTGATGGACCGCGCGACGTTCCACGATTTCGCGCAGGGCTCGCCCGACCAGACCAAGAACCCGCTCGACGTCGCCATCGGCGGCGACGGCATGTTCGTGGTGCAGACACCCGCCGGCGAGCGCTACACCCGCGACGGCGGCTTCCAGATCGATAATCAAGGCCAGTTGGTCACCGCCTCCGGCTATCCCGTGCTGGGCAACAACGGCCCGATCCGCTTCCAGCAGACCGACAAGCAGATCAACATCTCCGCCGACGGCACCATCACGGTGCTGGAGGGCACCAACCGCATCGATTCGATTCGCGCCAAGCTGCGCATCGTCAATTTCACGCAGCCGCAGCGGCTGGTGAAGGAAGGCTCCAACCTCTACTCGCTCGGCGAGGGCAATGCCGCACAGCCCGACACCAAGTCAACGCTCGCCCAGGGCTTCATCGAGCGCTCGAACGTCAATTCCATCCACGAGATGAGCCGGCTGATCGAAGTCAGCCGCACCTACACGCAAATCGCATCGATGCTGCAGCAGCAGCACGACCTGCACCGCACGGCGATCGACAAGCTCGCCGAAGTGCCGGCTTGATGAGGAGATTTTGGGATGCGCGCAGTCATCACCGCAGCGACCGGCATGGCGGCACAGGAACTGAACGTTCAGGTGATCTCCAACAACATCGCTAACCTCCGCACCACCGGCTACAAGAAGCAGCGGGCGGCCTTCCAGGACCTGATCTATGACCATGTGCGCCGCGTCGGCGCACAGGCCTCCGACCAGGGCACCATCCTGCCCGTCGGCGTCGATCTCGGCGGCGGTGTACGGACCGTCGGCACGCCGCGCCTGATGGGCCAGGGCACACTGCTGCCGACCGGCAACGAACTCGACATCGCCATCCGCGGCGAGGGCTTCTTCAAGATCCAGATGCCGGACGGCACCTACGCCTACAGCCGCGACGGCACCTTCATGATGGACGCGCAGGGCCGCATCGTGAATGCGCAGGGCAATCCGGTGCAGCCGACCATCACCATCCCGCAGAACTCGTCGGGGCTGACCATCAACGCGCAGGGCCAGGTCACGGTGTTGCTGCCGGGCTCGACCACGCCGACCAATGTCGGCCAGATCGGCCTCACCCGTTTCATCAACAAGGCGGGCCTAAAGCCCATCGGCGACAACCTTTTCCAGGACACGCCCGCCTCGGGCGCGCCGCAGGACGGCATCGCCAACACTGACGGTTTTGGCGACATGCTGCAGTCCAACCTCGAACAGTCCAATGTCGAGGTGGTCTCGGAAATCTCCGACCTGATCGCGGCCCAGCGCGCCTACGAGATGAACGCAAAGGTCGTCTCCGCCGCCGACCAGATGCTGCAAGCCACCAGCCAGATGTTCCGCTGAGGAATGACGGTCATGATCATCAGGCCCCTCCTCCTCGCCGCCGCCCTGCTCGCGCTTGCCAACAGCGCGACTGCGCAGGACAAGCGCGACGTCATTGCGCCGCCAGTGCTGCGCGCCAACGTCGTCGTCACATCAGACATCGTGCGGATCGGCGATATCATCGACAACGCCGGTCCCGCCGGGCGCACCGCGATCTACCGCGCGCCCGATCCGGGCACGACGGGCACGCTGCCGGTCAATCAGGTGATCAACGCGCTGCGCACCCATCAGGTGATCGGCGTCGACACGCAAAACCTGCGCGAAATCTCGGTGACGCGGCAGGCGCGCAGCCTCGACGCATCCGACATCGAGCAGGCGGTGGCCCGCGCGCTGGAGCGCCGCAATGGCCTTGGCGACGCCGCCAACATCGCCCTCACCTTCGACCGCGCGCCCGGCGATATTCGTCTGGATGCCGCCAACAGCGGCGCGCTGAACCCGGTCGCCGTGCGTTACGATCAGCGCTTTGGCCGATTTGACGTCACGTTCGAGATCGCCAACGAAGCGGGTCTCGCGCCCGCAAAGCTCCGCTACAGCGGCATCGCAGTCGAGACCATGGAAGCCGCCGTGCTGGCGCGCAGCCTCGAGCGCAACGAGGTCGTGAAGGCTTCCGACGTCATGATGGAGCGCCGGCCGAAAGCCGAGGTCGGACCAGACGGTCTCGCCCGCGACCGCGCCATCGGCATGCAGGCGCGGCGCCAGCTCCGCGCCGGCCAGGCGCTCAAGGGTGCCGATCTCGTCAAGCCTGACCTCGTGCAGCGCGACCAGGGCGTGACGCTGATCTACGAGACCGCAGGGATTTATCTGACCGTGCTCGGCAAGGCGCTCGATGGCGGCACCGAGGGCGACGTCGTCAACGTGTTGAACCTGCAATCCAAGCGCACGGTGTCCGGCGTCGTGGTCGGCCGCGGCCGCGTCGCGATCGTGGTCGCGCCGCGCCCCGAAGTCGCAGAGCCGAAACTTCAGGACAAGCTATCCGACAGCACCTCCTCGCTCGGCGCGGCGCCTGCCGCCGCCGCCATTTCCCTTGCCAATGCCGGCGCGAAAATCCCGGCCAAACCCGAGTAACGTAAATGTCCCGCTTTCCTTGGTCTCGTATCGTCAAGCTCGCCGCGCTGTTTGCGGTCCTCTCACTCGCCGGCGGCTGCTCCGCCGTCGACCGCCTGTCGCAGATCGGCGAACAGCCGAAGCTCACGGCGATCGAGAACCCGACCGCGCAGCCCGGCTACAAGCCGGTGCAGATGCCGATGCCCAAGCCCGAAGTGGCTTCCTACAACGCCAACTCGCTGTGGCGGAACGGCAGTCGCGCGTTCTTCAGGGATCAGCGCGCCGCGCGTGTCGGCGACCTGCTGACGGTGACCGTCAACATCACCGACAAGGCCAATCTCTCCAACGAGACCCAGCGCAGCCGCACCGCCAAGGAGAATTCGAACATTAACGACTTCATCGGCGCCAAGACCATCACGCAGCCGCTCAAGGTCCTGCCCGGCAATCTGCTGGCTACCGACTCGACCTCATCAGCCGACGGCAAGGGCTCGGTCAATCGCCAGGAGTCGCTCACGACCAACGTTGCCGCCGTGGTGACGCAGGTGCTGGCGAACGGCAATCTGGTGGTCGAAGGCAAGCAGGAGATCCGCGTCAACTTCGAAATCCGCGAGCTGATCGTCGCCGGCGTGGTGCGGCCGGAGGACATCCAGAGCGACAACACCATCGATTCCTCCAAGATCGCGCAGGCCCGCATCGCCTATGGCGGCCGCGGCCAGATCATGGACGTGCAACAGCCGCGATATGGCCAACAGGTGGTCGACGTGCTGCTGCCTTTCTAGTTTCCACTTAACGAGCTCCCACACTTTGTCGCGAACCTAGGCGCAACGAAGTGTTCCAACGCGGCCTCCGGTAGCTCCCCTGCCGGAGGCCGCGGCGTTGTGTGCAATACCTTAAAAAGCACTTTGAAATCAGCGGTTAGAGAAATACGAACCCGCGCCAGCCTGTATCAAGTTGCATGAACGAATCTCGAACCGTGTCAAACATTGACACACGACTGACACAGCCACGTTCGCCGCCCGTTCCTGTGGCTGGAGGCCCGCCGCCCGCCTGCGCAGGATAGAAGGCCGCTTCCCGCCAATCCACAATCCCTAGCGGCTTCCCTCGCCCGCCCGTGCAAAGCAATAATCCGCCCACGGCCACCCGAGGAGGCACCCAATGGAATTTCCAAAACTACAAATCCGCACGAGCCAGTACGGGACATTTGAGGTCGGTCCCATCGCGTCCACCATTGCATTTTTGGCGGGGCTCAGCGGGATCGGCAACTTCATCATAAATTTCGGGACGAAGGTCCACTGGTGGCATTAGCGCATGTCCGCACCCGCCCGTATTCGCATTATCAAACACGAAGCCGTGCCCCTGTGCGGGAGCTTTGAAGTGCGCCTGCCGGACGGGCAACCCTCCTGACCGGCGCGGCAGCGCTGGAACAGGCCCGGGTCTATGCCCGAGGGCGCGTCAAGATCGTGCTATGATGGCCCTGCCCGGGCGGGTGTGGGAATGCCGATCAATCGCTTATTGAAGGAAGGCAAGTTTACGCCGGAGGAAGCCGAACGGCTCAACCGGGCGTTTGCGCTCGCCCTAAGTCTTCTTGGCTTGCTCGACCGAAATGACCCCATTTGCGAGATTGTCGCCCGCAAAATTATCGAGATATATCGCGCTGGTTGGCATGAGCCAGAAGAGATCGCCAAATTAGCCGCTGCGCAGCTTGGCTAAATGCCTTCCCACCAAGTTTCGTTCCCGCACTTGCACCTTAGGATCATCACGGATCTGCCTTTACGGGAATCCAAAATCGTTCTGACCAATATCGGCATTTCGCAGCATCGGCTGCAAACTGTCGGGGGCGCGGTTTTCACCTCGACCGCCTTATACTCTAACTCGATATCCACTCTCTGCCCTCCTCCAAGAGAAGCGCTGATAGTTAGTCGCTTGAGAGCCTTGATTCGCAATGTGGCGAGATAATCACTAAGTCGCGACTATGTCCGCGAACCTTAAAAGCCCCTTTATCCCGCAAAGGCACACGGGTTCCATCAAGTCCGGAGTGGTTCCACGAGGTCAAGCAAGTTGAGTTCCGTTTGATCGTGCAGCGGGACTACGACCGGGTCCGCCTAGTGTAAGCGGCAGGCAAACGATCTTCCTTGGAGGAAAGTCGAGACAAACGACAAGACCGCCTGCCTGCCTGCCTGCTAAATCCGCCGAATGCTTTGTTTGTTGCGTTACAGAGTGGACCGATCTCAAGAAAGTTATGTCTAAACCCTTTGAATTGCCTCCCGAGGCCGCCAAGACTTTCGTCCGGGACACGAAAGCATTCTTCAAAACCAAGGATTTGGCCAAGCGAGAAGAGATCGCTGCGAGCCAGAACTGGCTGCTTCAGCAGCATTTGGCGCGTGGCACGAGGGAACCGCGCAAACGTTTCAACTGCGGGAACGAAACAGCGCTCAATCGAATAACTCAGGACCCCCGAGTTGGGGTCGCTACAAGAGTCATTCCTCGTGGAGCGAACTACATGAAACCAACGCAGTATCTTTTGGGTGCCCTCGCCGCCGGGGCCATGTTCACGGCGTCAGCCGCGTCGGCACAAGTCGCCAACCTCTCGGGCGCCTGGCGATGCGTCGAGAAATGCCGTGCGCCGGCAGCGAGCCCCGCCGTCATCACGCAGAACGGACCGAACCTCAGTCTCGTGAACGAACTCGGCGAGCCCACCCGCGCCTGGCCGGATACGTTCGCGCCGAACAGCCGGATCTGGGCCGACAACTGGAATGTCGGCGCGGTCTATTCGCCCGACGGCATGACCCTCCAGTTCGACAACGGCACCATCTGGCAACGCGACATGGGCCCGCCGGTGCGCGTGCGTGTGGTGAGATAGGAGTCATGTCGTCCAACGAGGCGTCATGAAAAGCTTGCACGGCCTCCACTAGCCACTGCGGAGGCCGTGCGTTTATTGGACTTGCCCGACGGGCAAATCACTTCTGATTATCATTATTAAAAGTCAAGCCACCAAATCAAAAATATTTCGCTTTACCAGAAATATGGATCCATGCCATAACTCCCTCACCCCGGGCCCGATGGAGGGACGTATCATGATCGTCACGTTACGAGGGCACGGGATGCGGTGGACGCATTTGGCTGCAGGCGCGCGGTAAGCGCGCCGGACGAACAGCCGGAGCGGACGGCAAAACCGTGTGGTCCTAGCGCCGCGACCCTGGCGTCAAGCGGGTGGTAAGGCCCACTCCGCGACGGTGGCAAAAGAGGCCGCTCACCGGGGAGAGCACGGCATAAGCCGTAAAACCA
>Ga0081540_1004202_pt1 | contig 11069 bp, 10 predicted proteins | sample TabmetS2T1R1_FD_71024 | JGI IMG/M metagenome (GOLD analysis project Ga0081540, IMG submission 71024) | Tabebuia heterophylla rhizosphere microbial communities from the University of Puerto Rico - S2T1R1 | ecosystem: Host-associated > Plants > Roots > Rhizosphere ... | reverse complement strand
TCGACGAGCAGTCGCAGCAGATCGAGCAGCTCCAGCGCTACATCGCGGGCTAATCCCCGTCTTTCCCCTCTCCCGCTTGCGGGAGAGGGCAGGGTGAGGGCACTCCCGCGAAAGCGCTTCATCGACGGAAAAGCCAGAGATCAAAATGGATTCCGGCTTCGCCGGAATGACAAAGACGACCGTTTCGCGCCCCCGTCGTCAGCCCTCCGCCCCCGGCTGATTCTCCGGCCTCGCCCGCTCGAACGCATCAAGCTCCAGACACGCGTCGACGATCCGCTCGATCGTCGGATACGGCGCGAGGTCGACATTGAATCGCCGCGCGTTGTACACCTGCGGCACGAGACAGATGTCGGCCAGCGTCGGCGTGTCGCCTTCGCAGAACCGGCCGGTCGACGGATGCCCGGCGAGCAGCGCCTCCAGGCTCTCGAAGCCTTCCACCATCCAGTGGCGCATCCAACGATGGCGCGCCGCCTCGTCGCAGCCGAGCTCGCGCTCGAGGTACTTCATGATCCGCGTGTTGTTGAGCGGATGGATGTCGCAGGCGACGACCATCGCGAGCGCGCGCACGCGGGCGCGATCGCGCGCGGTCGTCGGCAGGAGCTTCATCTCGCCGTCGTAGGTCTCGTCGATGTACTCGATGATCGCCATCGACTGGCGGATGACGCGGCGGCCGTCGACGAGCACCGGCACGAGCTTCTGCGGATTCACCGCGAGGTACTCGGGGCGATGCTGCTCGCCGCCGTCGCGCACGAGGTGCACCGGAATCAGCTCGTAGTTGAGGCCCTTGACGTTCAGCGCGATGCGCGCGCGGTAGCAGGCGCTCGAACGCCAGTAGTCGTAGAGCTTCAATCCGCCGACCATGCCCGCTTCCTCCGGCCCGTGCTCCCTCGAGGGTGCCATCATTCGACACCCGGCGCCGGGCCGTCAACGGTGCGGTTCGTAGCGCGTCACGGTCTGCTCGATGGCTCCGAAGAGGCTCGCGCCCTTGGCGTCGACGATCTCGATGCGCACGCGGTCGCCGAACTTCAGGAACGGCGTCGACGGCTTGCCGTCGCGCAGCGTCTCGACCGTGCGCTGCTCGGCAAGACACGATGCGCCCTTCCCGGTGTCCTGATTCGCGATCGTGCCCGAGCCGACGATCGTGCCGGCTGCGAGCGGTCGCGTCTTCGCCGCGTGCGCGACGAGCTCGGCGAAGCTGAACTGCATGTCGACGCCGGCTTCGGCCTCGCCGAACCACGCGCCGTTGATCCACGTGCGCATCGGCAGGTGCAGCTTCGCACCGCGCCACGCATCGTCGAGCTCGTCCGGCGTCGTCAGCACCGGCGACAGCGCCGAGCGCGGCTTCGACTGCAGGAAGCCGAACCCTTTCGCGAGCTCCGGCGGAATGAGATTGCGCAGCGACACGTCGTTGACGAGGCCGACGAGCTGGATGCGCCGCTCCGCTTCGGCGGGCGTGACGCCCATCGGCACGTCGTCGGTGACGACGACGACTTCGGCTTCGAGATCGATGCCCCAGTCCTCGCTCGACGCGAGGATCGGATCATGCGGGCCGTAGAAGCCGGCGCTCGTCGCCTGATACATCAAGGGATCGGTGTAGAAGCTCTCGGGCACTTCCGCTCCGCGCGCGCGGCGCACGCGCTCGACATGCGGCAGGTATGCGCTGCCGTCGACGAATTCGTAGGCGCGCGGCAGCGGCGCAGCGAGCGCGGCGACGTCGAGGACGAACGCGCCCTCGGCCCGGCCCGCGTTCAACTCTTCGGACAATGCGTTCAGCCGCGGCGCCGCGCGCGACCAGTCGTCGAGCGCCGCCTGCAGCGTCGGCGCGACGCCGGTCGCCTTGACCGCGCGCTTCAAATCGCGGCTGACGACGACGAGCGTGCCGTCGCGTCCGCCTTCCTTGAGTGATCCGAGCTTCATGCGGACTTCCGTTCTGAGTTTGCGTCGGTGCCGGGCTTCCTCAGCACGGCGACGAGATTGGGATCGAGCGGCAGCTTGCGGATGCCGTAGAGCCGCGCGATCGAGCGCTCGATCCAGCGGCGGCGGCGCGCCATCCACCAGTGACGGGCCGAGGCGAGCGGTCCGGGCCGCGATGGTACCCGGCACGGGTTGTCGATGCGCACGATCTCGAAGCCGGCGACGCCGGCGAGGTACTCGATCTTGTACGTCGAGAGAATCGACTTGTGGCTGAAATCGCCGTGCTGGAACACGCGGCCGAACGGGCTCTGGCCGTTCGGGAAGCGGCTCACGAAAAGTCCGCCGTCGGCGAGCAGCGCGCGGATCGCGCGGAAGTTCCCGACGAGCTCGCCGGCATCCCAGTGCTCGAGCACGTCGAACGCGACGACGACGTCGTAGCGCGCGTCGAGCGCCGCGAGCTCGGTCAGCGGGATCTCGAACGTCTCGAAACCGTGCGCGCGCGCGGCTTCGCGCATCTCGGGGTTGATCTCGATGCCGGCGACGCGCGCGCCCTCGCCTTTCGCCCAGGCGAGGAAGCTGCCGTTGCCGAAGCCGATCTCGAGCACGCGCCGGTCGCGCAGCGGAATTTCGCGGAGCTCGGCGGCGAAGTACCGCGCCTCGCGGTCGGTCGGCGCGAACGCGCCGTCCCACTGCTTCCACTCAGCGTAGTTCGCGTAAGGATCGACGCCGACGCTCACGGACGCGGCGCGCGGAAGTGCTTCTTGAGGCCGCGCCAGCAATCCTGGTAATCGCGCTGCCGCTGCGGCGATTCGAGCGCCTGCCGGCTCGGGTGGATCACGGCGCGCGTCTCGAACATGAAGGCCATCGTGTCGACGATATGGTCGGGCTTCGTCACGTCGGCGCTCGAGGCCTTCTCGAAGCTCGCGGCGTCCGGACCGTGCCCGCTCATGCAGTTGTGCAGCGAGGCTCCGCCCGGCACGAAGCCGCCGGCTTTCGCATCGTACGCGCCGTGCACGAGGCCCATGAACTCGCTCGCGATGTTGCGATGGAACCATGGCGGACGGAACGTGTGCTCGGCGACGAGCCAGCGCGGCGGGAAGATCACGAAATCCATGTTCGCGACGCCGGGCGTGTCCGACGGCGAAGTCAGCACGGTGAAGATCGATGGATCCGGATGGTCGTAGCTGATCGAGCCGATCGTGTTGAAGCGGCGCAGATCGTACTTGCACGGCGCGTGATTGCCGTGCCACGCGACGACGTCGAGCGGCGAATGATCGATCTTGGCCGTCCAGAGCGAACCCTGGAACTTCGCGATCAGCTCGAAATCGCCGTCGACGTCCTCGTACGCCGCGACCGGCGTCAGGAAATCGCGCGCGTTCGCGAGGCTGTTCGAGCCGATCGGGCCGAGATCGGGGAGGCGCAGCGCGGCTCCAAAGTTCTCGGCGACGTAGCCGCGCGCCTCGCCGTCGGGAAGCTCTACGCGGAAACGGATCCCGCGCGGGATCAGCGCGATCTCCTGCGGCTCGGCATCGAGCACGCCGAGCTCGGTCGCAATGCGCAGCCTGCCCTGTTGCGGCACGATCAGCAGCTCGCCGTCGGCGTCGTAGAAGAACCGCCCCTGCATCGAGCGGTTCGCGGCATAGACGTGGATGCCGCAACCGGCCTGCGTCGCGGCGTTGCCGTTGCCGGCCATAGCGAAGAGGCCGTCGACGAAATCGGTCGGCGCGGCCGGCATGGGTCGCGGATCCCAGCGCAGCTGGTTCGGCGATGTCGACGTGTCGTCGAAGCGATTGTGGAAGTGCGGATGCGCGAGCAGCTCGAACGCGCCGTGCATTGCGGCCGGACGGATGCGATAGAGCCAGCTTCGGCGATTCGCGTGACGCGGCGCCGTGAACGCCGTGCCGGAGATCTGCTCGGCGTAGAGCCCATGCGCGACCTTCTGCGGCGAGTTCTGGCCGACCGGCAGCGTGCCGGCGACGGCTTCCGTCGCGAATTCATTGCCGAAGCCGGACTGGTAGGCCGCGTCCGCCGCAGCATTGAGGCCGTCACGACTCATCCGATTCATCGTTCCGTCTCCGCCCGTCGGCGCGCGTCAAAGCACGCCGCGGCGCATCTGGTCGCGCTCGATCGACTCGAACAGCGCCTGGAAGTTGCCTTCGCCGAAACCTTCGTTGCCCTTGCGCTGGATGATCTCGAAGAAGATCGGGCCGATGCAGTTCTGCGTGAAGATCTGCAGCAGCTTGCGCTGCTTCGTCTCCTTGTCGGCGTCGATCAGGATCTTGTTCTTCGCAAGGCGCGGCACGTCCTCGCCGTGGTCCGGCACGCGCACGTCGATGACTTCGTAGTAGGTGTCGGGCGTGTCGAGGAACTCGACGCCGGCCTTGCGCATCGCTTCGACGGTTTCGTAGATCGTGTCCGTGAAGCACGCGATGTGCTGGATGCCCTCGCCGTGGTACTGGTCGAGATATTCGTTGATTTGCGATTTCGGGTCCGACGATTCGTTGAGCGGAATGCGCACGAGCCCGTCCGGCGCCGTCATCGCCTTCGAGACGAGGCCGGTCTTGACGCCCTTGATGTCGAAGTAGCGGATCTCGCGGAAGTTGAACAGGCGCTCGTAATAGTCCGCCCACTGCTTCATGTTGCCGAAGAATAGGTTGTGCGTGAGGTGATCGATGAACGTGAGCCCGAAGCCCTTCGGATTGCGGTCGACGCCGGGCAGGTACTCGAAGTCGCCGTCGTAGATTTCGCCCTTGTCGCCGTACGTGTCGACGAGATACAGCATGCAGCCGCCGATGCCCTTGATGACCGGCGCGTCGACGGCTTTCGTGTTTTCCTTGTTAGCGATCGGCTCGCCGCCGTTCTTGAGCGCCTGCTCGCGCACCCATTGCGCGGGCTTCCTGAAGCGGATCGCGAAGCCGCACGCGCTCGGGCCGTGCTCGGCGGCGAAGGCGGACGCGAACGAATCGGGCTCTTCGTTGACGAGGAAGTTGCAGCCGCCCTGGCGGTACAGCGTGATCTTCTTCGTGCGATGGCGCGCGACGGCCGAGAAACCGAGCTTCGGGAACAGCGCATGCAAGGCCCGCGCGTCCGGAGCTGCGAACTCGACGAACTCGAAGCCGTCGACGCCCATCGGGTTCTCGAACGTGGTGACCTCTATGCCGAGATTGGGCTTCGCGTTCATGGTGTCCTCCTTCGGGCGGCGTCGGCAGCGGCTGAGACCGCAAAGCGTTCATTCGATCATGGACGATCGGCGGAATCTCCTTTATAGTTTCAATTGAAACCATTTGCAAGGCCGTCATCTTGGTCGACCATTCTCCGCTCGAGCTGGAGCGCTTCCTGCCTTATCGCCTGTCGATCCTCTCCAACCGCGTGAGCCAGGCGATCGCGCGCGAATACACCGACCGGTTCAATCTGTCGATGACGGAATGGCGCGTGATCGCCGTGCTCGCACGCTTCAACGGCGATGGCATGTCGGCCCGCGAGGTCGCCGAGCGCACGGCGATGGACAAGGTTGCCGTGAGTCGCGCGCTGGCGCGCCTGACCGCCGCCGGTCGCGTCAGCCGCTCGACGCACGGCGGCGACAAGCGGCGCTCGGTGCTGCGCTTGACCGCGAAGGGCTGGAAGATTCACGACACCGTCGCGCCGCGAGCACGGGCGCACGAGCGCGAGATGCTCGGGCATCTGACCGCGGAAGAGCGGCGCGTGTTGTCGCAGATTCTCGACAAGCTGGCGCCGATCGAGAAGTAGCGATCCCGCTTTCCCCTCTCCCGCTTGCGGGAGAGGGCTGGGGTGAGGGCAAGCTCGAAACGCCCTCTCCAGATTGCCCTCATCCGCCTTCGGCACCTTCTCCCGCGCAGCGGGAGAAGGAAAAGCTAGCGCACGCCGTGCATCAAGCGGTTGATGAGCGGCGCGATCACGAACAGCACGACGCCGGCGCCCATCAAGAGATAGAAGCTGAACGTAAAGCCGTCGAGCGCCGACGCCACCGTCATGCCCGTCTCGCCGCTGATGTGTCCGGCCAGCAACCCCGACATGTTGTTGCCGATCGCCTGCGACAGGAACCAGCCGCCCATCGAAAGCCCGACGACGCGCAGCGGCGCGAGCTTCGTGACCATCGAAAGACCGATCGGCGAAAGGCAGAGCTCGCCGGCCGTCTGCAGCACGTAGCACGCGACGAGCGGCCAGAACGGAATGTGGTTGTCGGGGCCGACGAGGTTCTTCAGCGCATACATCAGCACGAGGAACGCGAGCGCGTTGCCGATCAGACCGAGCCCGAACTTGCGCGGAATCGACGGCTCGATGTTGCGCCGGTTCATCCAGCCCCAGCCGAGCGCGACGATCGGCGCGATCAGCACGATTGCAAGCGGATTGACCGACTGGAACCAGCCGGTCGGGAATTCCCAGCCGAAGAGGTTGCGGTCGACGATGTTCTGCGCGAGGAAGTTAAACGAGCTTCCGGCCTGCTCGAAGAACATCCAGAACAGGACGTTGAACAGGAACATCGTCAGCATCGCGATCACGCGATCGCGGTTGACGCTGCCTTCGCGCAGGCCCTCGCCGATCAGCAGTGCCGCGACGACGATGAACAGCGCGCCGAGCAGCCATGCAAGCCAGTACGCGCCGACATACGAGATCAGCGCGTACACGACCGGCACCGCGATCGCGGCGCCGACGATCACGGCGATCATCGTCTTCGTGCCGTCGCGATCGACGGGCGGCCGGCCGATCGCGCCGAGCTGGCGGCGGCCGAACCAGAACCAGAGATAGCTCAGGATCATGCCGACGCCGGTCGTGACGAACACGACGCGATAGTTCTGGTGCATCGGCGTATCGGTGATCACGCTGGCGAGCCAGCCGGTGACCAGCGGCGCCGTGAAGCCGCCGAGGTTGATGCCCATGTAGAAGATCGTGAAGCCGCGGTCGCGGCGCGGATCGCCCTGCGCGTAGAGCTGGCCGACCATCGACGAGATGTTCGGCTTGAAGAGTCCGTTGCCGGTGATGACGAGCGCGAGGCCGAGGATGAAGATCTGCTGGTTCGGCACCGTGAGCGTGAAGAGTCCGAGACCCATGATCACGGCGCCGAGCAGGATCGAGCGCTGATAGCCGAGGAGTCGATCGGCGACGAAGCCGCCGCCGATCGACGTCGCGTAGACGAGCGCGAGATACGCGCCATAGGTCCGGCTTGCGTAGCCCTGCCCCGACGCCTCGCCGGCGAAGAACTGGTCGACGATGTAGAGCGTCAGCGCCCAGCGCATGCCGTAGAACGCGAAGCGTTCCCAGAATTCGGACATGAACAGCATCCAGAGCGGACGCGGGTGGCCGAGCGTTTCGGGGAAGGCCGGTGTGGGGACGGCGGCGCTGGTCGCGGACATGCGTTCCTCTCGGTTGACGTGTGACGGAGTCGCCGCGTCGGTCGCCGAGACGGACCCGCCTACCCGTCGTCCCGACGAAAGCCGGGACCCATTGTGCATTTGCCGGAAGATCAAAATGGGTCCCGGCTTTCGCCGGGACGACGGATCGGCGAGTCTTCTTATCCGCTGGTCGCAACGGAGTCAAACCGCATCGATGCTGCGCCGCGGCGCAAACGCGCTACGCCCCGATCTCGGTGCGCACGTCGATCAGCTCCGGAAAGAACGTCAGCTCCAGCGCCTTCTTGAGAAACGCGACACCCGACGAGCCGCCGGTGCCGCGCTTGAAGCCGATGATGCGCTCGACCGTCTTCATGTGCCGGAAGCGCCAGAGCTGGAAGCTCTCCTCGATGTCGACGAGCTGCTCGCAGAGGTGGTACTCCGGCCAGAATTCCTTCGGGTTCTCGTAGATGCGCTTGAACACCGCCGCGAGCGCCGCGCTGCGCTTGTGCGGCTGCGTGACGTCGCGCCCGAGCAGTTCCGCCGGGACCGCGTGGCCGCGGCGCGCGAGATAGCGCAGGAACTCGTCGTAGAGGCTCGGCTCGGCCAGCGCCGCGCGCAGCGTCGCCTGCGCGGCCGGATCGTGGTCGAACACCTTCAGCATCGCGCCGTTCTTGTTGCCGAGCAGGAACTCGAGCTGCCGGTACTGCAACGACTGGAAGCCGGACGAGGCGCCGAGCACCGGACGGAACTCCATGTACTCCGACGGCGTCAGCGTCTCGAGCACGCCCCATTGCTCGAAGAGCTGCCGCTGCACCTGCTTGACGCGCGCGAGCACCTTCAGCGTCGTGTCGACGTCGTCCGCGCGCAGGCGCGCGATCGCCTCGCGCAGCTCGTGGATGATCAGCTTCATCCAGAGCTCGGCGACCTGATGCTGCACGATGAACAGCATCTCGTCGTGGTGCGGCGGATTCGACAGCGGCTGTTGCGCCGCGAGCAACGCGTCGAGGTTCAGGTATCCGCCGTACGAGACGCGATCACGCAGGTCGAGCTCGATGCCCTGCTCGAGCGGACGCAGGTTTTCGGGGTCGGTCATGGCAACGCGCCGCCGCAGAAGGAAGACGATCAGTGTAGCAGGCAGGTCCGCGCCGACCGGAGCCAGCCGACGCGGAGGCCCGCTACGCCAGCGGCACGGAACGACACGAAAACGTTCTTTTTTCGTCATCTTCGCGAAGGCCGAGCCGGACCTCGACCCATTGCTGCATCGGGCCTTGCGCGGCGGCGGCCGCCTTATTTACTGTTCGAGCCCCGCCGCGCCGGAACGCAGTTCCGCCGGACTCGCGTCAGTCCCGCGCGCCCCACCCGACGCAGCCACGGAGGCTTCGTGTCGATCGCTGCCACCTTCGAGATCGAATACCTGCAATACCTCGATGCGGACGGCAAGCTCGTCCGCGACGACCTGCCAGCGCTTGCGCGCGACGTCAAGCAGCTCGTCGAGCTCTACAAGCTGATGCTGTTCGTGCGCGTGTTCGACGGCAAGGCGATCGCGCTGCAGCGCACCGGCAAGCTCGGCACGTATGCGTCCTGCCTCGGCCACGAAGCCGCGCACGTCGCGATCGGCAGCGCCATGCAGGAAGACGACGTGTTCGCGCCGATGTACCGCGAATACGGCGCGCAGTTCTTCCGCGGCGTGAAGCCGCGCGAGGTGCTGCTCTACTGGGGCGGCGACGAGCGCGGCAACGATTTCTCGGGACCCGCGCACGACTTCGCGTGGTCCGTGCCGATCGGGACGCAGGCACTGCACGGCGCCGGCGCCGCGCTCGCGTTCAAGATCCGCAAGGAGCCGCGCGTCGCGGTCACCGTCGTCGGCGATGGCGGCTCGTCGAAGGCCGACTTCTATGGCGCGATCAACGTGACCGGCGCGATGCAGCTTCCGCTGGTCGCGGTCATCGTCAACAACGGCTGGGCGATCTCAGTGCCGCGCAAGGCGCAGACCGGCGCTGCGACGCTCGCGCAGAAAGGCATCGCCGCCGGCCTCGAATGCGTGCAGGCCGACGGCAACGATCTCATCGCTATGCGCGCCGCGCTCGATCACGCGATCAAGCGCGCGCGGCACGGGCACGGCGGCACCGTCATCGAGGCGGTAACGTATCGGTTGTCGGATCACACGACGGCCGACGATGCGCGCCGCTATCGCCCGGACGCGGAAGTCAAAGCCGCGTGGGAGCGCGAGCCGCTGAAGCGCCTCAAGGTCTATCTGATGTCGCGCAACGCGTGGACCGAGAAGGAAGAGGAAGCGTGGAAGGCCGACTGCGCGACGCGCGTCGATGCCGAGGTCAACGCGTATCTCGAAACGAAGTCGCAGCCGGTCGAGGCGATGTTCGATTTCACGTATGCGGAAGTGCCGGCCGATCTCGCCGCGCAGCGCAACTTTGCGATCGACAGCGAGCGCGGATCGGAAGGAAAGCACTGACGCCATGGCACAGATCACCCTCATCGAAGCGGTCACCCAGGCGCTCGCGTACGAAATGAAGGCCGATGATTCCGTCGTCGTGCTCGGCGAGGACGTCGGCGTCAACGGCGGCGTGTTCCGCGCCACGGTTGGACTGCAGCAGAAGTTCGGCGCCGAGCGCGTGATCGACACGCCGCTCGACGAGACGACGATCGCCGGCCTCACGGTCGGCCTCGCCGCGCAAGGCATGAAGCCGATCGCCGAAGCGCAGTTCGAAGGTTTCATCTACCCGATGATGGAGCACATCGCGTGTCACGCCGCGCGCCTCCGCACGCGCACGCGCGGGCGCATGAGCTGCCCGGCCGTGTTCCGCGCGCCGTGGGGCGGCGGCATCCGCGCGCCGGAGCATCATTCCGAAGCGAACGAGCATCTCTTCACGAACATTCCGGGTCTGCGCGTCGTGCTGCCCTCCTCGCCCGGCCGGGCGTACGGATTGCTGCTCGCGGCGATCCGCGATCCCGATCCCGTGATCTTCTTCGAGCCCAAGCGCATCTATCGCCAGTACAAGGAAGAAGTCGCCGACGACGGCGAGGCGCTGCCGCTCGACGTCTGCTTCGTGCTGCGCGACGGCAGCGACGTCACGTTCGTCACGTGGGGCGCGCAGGTCAAGGAGACGCTCGAAGCGGCCGATGCGCTCGCCGGGGAAGGCATCGAGGCCGAGGTCATCGACGTGGCGACGCTGAAGCCGCTCGACTTCGAGACGATCCGCGAATCCGTGCAGAAAACCGGACGCTGCGTCATCGTCCACGAAGCGCCGCGCACGGCGGGATTCGGCGCCGAGATCGCCGCACGCGTCGCCGAGGAATGCCTGTACGAATTGCAGGCGCCGGTCGAGCGCGTGACCGGATACGACACGCACATTCCGCTGTATCGACTGGAAATGAAATACCTGCCGAGCGTCGACAAGATCGTCGCAGCGGCGAAACGGACTCTGGATGCATCCTGAAACGCGAGGAGATCGTCATGACCCGAGCTTTCTGCATTGCAATGTTCGTCTTGATTGTGGGAATCGCTCCTCTTGCAGCACAGCAACCACCGTCGCCGGCGTTTCACGCGACACCCTCGTCGCCGGCGGCCGGACAAGCGTTTCAAGGCACGCTGAGCATCTACGCGCACGCCGTCGCGCTCGGCGTGGATTCGCCGATCGAGGTCTCCGGCAACACAGTCACGGTCCAGTTCGATCTCGGTTGCGGCTTCATCTGCCCCGGCGGCACCGATCAATTCGCCTATCGCGATTTCACGTTTGCCATGCCCGCACTCCCCGCGGGCTCGTACGAGGTGCGCTTCCTGCTGGG
>Ga0081540_1004201_pt1 | contig 11070 bp, 11 predicted proteins | sample TabmetS2T1R1_FD_71024 | JGI IMG/M metagenome (GOLD analysis project Ga0081540, IMG submission 71024) | Tabebuia heterophylla rhizosphere microbial communities from the University of Puerto Rico - S2T1R1 | ecosystem: Host-associated > Plants > Roots > Rhizosphere ... | reverse complement strand
GCGGCGGGGGGGTTCCGGCGGCCCGGCCCCGGGCGGGGCGGGGGAGTCCCGGGGGGGTGGGTGCCCCGGGCCCGCGCGGACGTGCCCCGCCAGTACCGGCGTGATCGTCCGGGTACCGGCGGCCGCCGGGGTACCGCAGCCGGAGCGCGGGGTGGCCGAGGCGCCGAAGGCGGCCGGTGCCGGCCGGGGCGCCGAACTGGGTGCGGTACGCGCGGTGCCGGGGGTCAGCCCGACCGAGCCGCTGACCGCGACCAGCGCGAGCCCGACGATCGCGGCGAGCCGGACGACCGTCGCGGCGAACCGTCCCCGCACCCTCACCAACCTCGCCATCACGCCCGAACCTCCCCGTATGTGGGCGCATGGTAGGCAGACGCGCGGCACATCGATGTCACGGTGCCGGACTTCCGACCGGTCTTCGCCCCAGCTCCACCCGTCCGATCGGGCGCGTCAACCGATCGGTTGATCCGGGTGGCCGTGGTGGTGGACGGATCCGGTCCACCGCGGCCCGGCGGGAACATCGCCGGTTGATCGATTCGCCCTGGGCCGCGCGCCGGAAGTGTGGATGGCATGGAAACCGTCATCGAATGCGACCACCTCCGCAAGGTGTACCGGGACACCGTCGCCGTGGACGACGTCTCGTTCACCGTGCAACGGGGCGAGATCTTCGGGATTCTGGGGCCGAACGGGGCCGGCAAGACCACCACCGTCGAGTGTGTCGGCGGCATCCGCCGGCCGGACGGCGGTCGGCTGCGGGTGCTCGGCCTCGATCCCTGGCACGACCGGTCGGCACTGCGCCAGCGGGTCGGCGTGCAGCTTCAGGAGTCCCAGTTGCAGGACAAGCTGCGGCTGGGCGAGGCGCTGGAGCTGTTCAGCTCCTTCTACCGGCGGCCGGCCGACTGGCGGGAGCTGGCCGACGTGCTCGGCCTGGCGGACAAGCTGGGCACGCCGTTCGGCAAGCTGTCCGGCGGCCAGAAGCAGCGGCTGTCCATCGCGCTGGCCCTGGTCGGCAACCCGGAGATCGCCATCCTCGACGAGCTGACGACGGGCCTCGACCCGCAGGCGCGCCGGGACACCTGGGACCTGATCGAGCAGGTGCGCGCCAGGGGCGTGACGATCGTGCTGGTCACGCACTTCATGGAGGAGGCCGAGCGGCTCTGCGACCGGCTCGCCCTGATCGACTCCGGCCGGGTGGTGGCCACCGACACGCCCGCCGGGCTGGTCTCGCGGGTGGAGGCCGAGCAGCGGATCCGGTTCCGGCCGTCGGTCGAACTGGACGACCGCCTGCTCACCGGGCTGCCGGAGGTGCAGGCCGTCACCCGCCACGGCGCCACCGTCGTGGTGACCGGTACGGGCAACCTGCTGCACGCCGTCACCTCGGTGCTGGCCCGCAACCAGATCGTCGCCATGGAACTGCGGGTGGACCAGGCCAGCCTCGACGACGCGTTCGTCGCGCTGACCGGCCGCCCGATGGACAACTGACCCTGAGAACTGACGGGAGAAACGACGTGAACGCGCTCTACAAGCTCACCCGGGCCGAACTGCGGCTGTTCCTGCGCGAACCGGTAGGGGTCTTCTTCGGCTTCGCCTTCCCGGCCATCCTGGTGGTGATCCTCGGCTCCATCCCCAGCTTCCGCGAGCCGGACAAGGACATCGGTGGACTGCGGGTCATCGATCTGTACGTGACGATTTCGGTCGCCCTGACCCTGGCCATGCTGGCCCTGCAGGTGACCCCCGCGGTCCTCGCCGGGTACCGGGAGCGGGGCGTGCTGCGCCGGCTGTCAACCACGCCGGTACACCCGGCGAAGCTGCTCGCCGCGCAGCTGGCCTCGTCCCTGCTGACCGCCCTCGTGGCGGTGGCGCTGGTACTCGCGGTGGCCCGGCTCGCCTTCCACGTGCCGCTACCCGGGCAGTTCGCCGGTTTCGTGATCGCCTTCCTGCTGTCGGCGGCGGCGCTGTTCGCGGTCGGCCTGTTCGTCGCGGCAGTGGCGCCCAGCGGCAAGGCCGGCAACACGATCGGCGTGGTGCTGTTCTTTCCGGTCATGTTCTTCGCAGGCCTCTGGGTGCCACGCGAGGCGATGCCGGCGGCGCTCAACCGGGTCGGCGACTTCACCCCGCTCGGCGCGGGCGAGCAGGCCCTGCACGACGCCGCCACCGGGGCCTGGCCGCACGCCGGCCAACTGGTGGTCCTCGCCGCCTACGTGGTGGCCTTCGGCCTGGCCGCGGCTAGGCTCTTCAAGTGGGAATGAGCAGGCAGGTCAGTCTCGACGACTGGGAGCGGCGGGTCGACCGGCTGGTCAACCTCGTGCCGTATGTCGCGCTCGCCGTCTCCCTCGGCCTGACCATCGGTGTGTCGTCGTTCTGGCCGCAGGCGCCGCTGCCCGGCACGATCGCGCTGAGCGCCTTCGCGGCCGCCTGGATGCTGTGGAACGTCACGCTGCACCCGGAATGGGAGCACCGACAGGTGCTCATGGGCGTCTACTTCTTCGTGCTCATCGCGGTGATCGGCGCCCTGGTCGTCCGCGCCCCGCTCTACGGGTTCTTCTCGTTCACCGGCTACCTGCACGCGGTCTACGCCCTGCGCGGCCGGCTGCGCCTGGTCGGCGTGGGGGTGACCGCGATCATCTGCGCGCTGTCCCAGGTGGGCGGCGTGGGCACGCTGGCGACCGCCACCGGTGCGGTGATCTTCCTCGTGGTGATGCTGTTCAACATCGGTGTCGCCGGCACCATGGCCTTCTTCAGCTGGGTCACCCAGGAGCAGTCCGAACGGCGCAAGCGGATGATCGGCGAACTGGCCGAGTCCAACGCGAAGCTGGAGGCGGCGATGGCGGAAAACGCCGGGCTGCACGCCCAACTGCTGGCCCAGGCCCGGGAGGCCGGGGTACTGGACGAGAGGGCGAGGATGGCGGGTGAGATCCACGACACCATCGCGCAGGGGTTGACCGGGATCATCACCCAGCTCGAGGCCGCCGGACAGGTAGCTGACGAGCGCCTTCCTGGCGGCGCTCCGACAAGCTACGCGCCGGGCGAACCCCTTCCTGGCGGCGCTCCGAGAAGCTACGCGCCGGCTCAGCAGCGGCGGCACCTGGAGGCGGCGGTGAGGCTGGCCCGGGAAAGCCTGTCCGAGGCGCGCCGCTCGGTGCGCAACCTCCAGCCCGAGCCGCTCGACGGGGTACCCCTGCCGGACGCGCTGACCGACGTGGCGCGCCGCTGGTCGGAGCTGCACCAACTCAGTGCCCGGGTCACCACGACCGGTACCGCCCGCCCGATGCACCCGGAGATCGAGGGCACCCTGCTGCGCACCGCCCAGGAGGCGCTGGCGAATGTCGCCAAGCACGCCGGCGCGACGAGGGTCGGGCTGACACTGTCCTATATGGAGGATCAGGTGACGCTGGACGTACGGGACGACGGCAAGGGCTTCGATCCGTGTGCCCTCCCGCCGGCGGCCGGCGAGCACACCGGAGGCTTCGGGCTGGTGGCCATGCGGCAGCGGCTGGCCCGGGTGGCGGGCCGGCTGGAGATCGAGTCGGAGCCGGGCGGGGGCACGGCCGTGTCCGCCAGCGTCCCGGCCATCGCGGTCGGAGAGCCCGCGTGACCGACATCGGCGCCCGCTCCGCTCGCGCCGGTCACGCCGCGCCGCGCCGCATGACCAGCATCCTGATCGTCGACGACCATCCGGTGGTGCGGGACGGGCTGCGCGGCATGTTCTCCGGTACCGGAGAGTTCGAGGTGGTCGGCGAGGCGGCCGACGGCGCCGAGGCGCTCACCCTGGCCGACCGGCTGCGGCCGGACGTCGTGCTGATGGACCTGCGGATGCCCGGCGTCGACGGGGTGCGGGCGATCGGCGCGCTGCGGGAGCGCGGGCTGCCGTCGCGGGTACTCGTGCTGACGACCTACGACACCGACAGCGACGTGCTGCCCGCGATCGAGGCTGGTGCCACCGGGTACCTGCTGAAGGACGCGCCCCGGGAGGAGTTGTTCCGGGCGGTACGGGCGGCGGCGCGCGGCGAGGCGGTGCTGTCCCCCTCGGTGGCCACCCGGCTGATCGGGCAGATGCGGGCGCCGGCCCAGGAGCCGCTGAGCCAGCGGGAACTTGAGGTGCTCGGGCTGATCGCGAGCGGCCGCACCAACCGGGAGGCGGCGGCGGACCTGTTCATCAGCGAGGCGACCGTCAAGACCCACCTGCTGCACATCTACAGCAAGCTCGGGGTCAAGGACCGGGCCGCCGCGGTCGCGACGGCCTACGAGCGCGGCCTGCTCACCCCGGGCAGCCGGACAAGCTGACCGGCCGACCAGCTGAGCGGGGCGGAGCGGGCGGCCTTGTGGGCCGGCCCGCTCCGCTGTCCACAGTGGAGCGTCAGGGCACCTGGGGCTTGTGGCCGTGCTGCTGGGTGGGCGGCGTCTGGTCCGCGCCCGGCAGCGTCGGTACCGGCAGGTTGGCCACCTCCCACTCCGCCTCGGCAAGCTCGGAGGCGGTGTCGGGAAGGTTCGGGAAGTGGTTGTTGGTGTCCCGGAAGCGGAACGCCGAGGTCAGGTCGCCGAAGGTGCGCCGGCGCCAGTCGGTGATGTTCGGCTCGTGGACCCCGGTGAACTTCTCGAGGAACTGCAGGACCGAGGTGTGGTCGAAGCGCTCGGTGGCCACCCAGCCGCCGGCCGTCCAGGGCGACACGACCAGGCACGGTACCCGGAAGCCGCCGCCGATCGGCAGCCCCTGCACGAACTCGTTCGGGGTACCGGCCGGGGGTACCGGCGGCGGAAGGTGGTCGAACAGCCCGTCGTTCTCGTCGTAGTTGAGGATGAACGCGGTCTTGCGCCACACCTTCGGGTTGGACGCGATCGCCTCGATCTTGCTGGCGACGTAGTCGGCACCGGCCGCCGGCATGAACCGCGGGTGCTCGGACTGGGTGCTGGTCGGGATGATCCAGGACACCGCCGGCAACCGGTCGTTGCGCGCGTCGTCCTCGAAGGTACCGGCCGGGTTGCGGGCCATTCCCTTGTCGTAGAGCGGAGTCCCGGGCTGGGCCGCCTGGAACACCTCGAACTCCTCCAGCAGGTTGCAGCCGTAGTTGTCCTGCTCCTGGTACACCCGCCAGCTGACGCCGGCCGCGTCGAGCCGCTCGGCGTAGGTCTTCCACCGGTACGGGCCGTTGGGCGTGCTGTTGCTGATGATCGGGCCGCCGGACTGGCCGGCCGGGTCGATGGTGCCGGTCATCCAGTAGAGCCGGTTGGGCCAGGTCGGGCCGAAGACCGAGCAGTGGTAGTGGTCGCAGATGGTGAAGGACTCGGCGAGCGCGAACTGGAACGGGATGTCGGCGCGGGTGTGGTAGCCCATGACGTAGGGCCCGTTGACCCCGTCCGCGGCCCGGTGGGCGGGCAGCCAGTTGTCCATCTTCCCGTTGTTCCAGGCCGAGTGCTGCACCGACCAGGCGTGGCTGGTCGACGGGATCGCCTGCGCGCTGCTCGTCTTGGTGTCCAGGTGGAACGGCAGCAGGTACCCGTCCGGGTTGACCGCGTCCGGCTGGTAGAACACCGAGCGGCCGGTGGACAGCGTGAGGGCGCGCGGGTCGCCGAAGCCGCGGACGCCGGCCATGGTGCCGAAGTAGTGGTCGAACGAGCGGTTCTCCTGCATCAACAGGACGACGTGCTCGATGTCGCGCAGCGAGGACCGGCGCGGCGGCTCCGCGGCGAGCGCCTTCTGCACGCTGATCGGCAGGAGGCTGGAGGCGGCGCCGGCACCGGCGGCTGCCGCGGCGCCGGTGAGCAGCCGGCGCCTGGTGAGCTCGGGCATGGGTGGGACCCCAATCCATAGACGATCATGGCTGAGGTCGACCCTTCCGAACCGCGACGGCGCCCGGGCACCAGCGAAGGAAACGTCCTACAAAGCGTAGGTGACCGTTTTGTTACTATCGTCCACAGTAGACGGTCATCTATGGGTTGGCCCGGCGGTAGTCGGCCGGCCGGCTGCCCGGGTTCTCGGCCAGCCAGGTCAGCAGCCGGTTGTACTCCGCCAGCTCAGGGTCGCTCTCGACCCGCGCCGGCTCCACGGCGGCCACCGCGAGCGGTGCGACGTCGCGGGCGCGGACCAGCACCGGCTCGGCAATCCGCACCGGCTCCGGTCGCGCCCCGCGTTCGTTGCGGATCTCCCTGTACCACACGAAGATCACGAAGATCGCGAACGCCGGCCACTCGATGGCATACCCGAAGCTGAGCGCGTTGCCTCCCCGGGCACGGTCGATCTGCCACCAGCCCAGCACCAGGAACGCCACGACCAGGAGCACCATCGCGGCGTGCCGGACGAGCCAGCGCGGAGTCAGGAACCGGCGCACCAGACCAGGTTAGCCCGGCGGCCCGGCCGGCCCCGACGCGGCCGGCAGTCCCCGGCGCAGCACGGCGTTCTCCACGGCCGTCCAGGCCAGCGTCGTCACCAGGTAGAGGGCGGCGGCCAGCGGGACCACCAGGACACTGGTCACGCTCAGGTAGGGCACCAGGGCGGCCGGGCCGGCCGGCCGTGGACCGCCCGTCGCCAGCGCGACGCGCCGCGTCCGGCGGGCCGACAGCCAGCCCAAAGCCAGCAGGGCCGCGATCACCGGCAGGAAGGCCAGCGGGTACCCGCCGCCGACCAGCCGGGTCGCCAGCGGTACGCCGAAGAGCTGGCCGGACAGCCCCGGTACCGTGAAGGTCCGATAGGCGATCATGACGAACGGCGCCTGTACCAGCGCCGGAAGGCACCCCGCGAGCGCCGCGCCGGACCGCTCGCCGCGCGCCGCGACGAGGGTGAGCGGGAGAAGCGCCAGCCGGAGCGCGACGGTGCACAGGACGATCGCGGTGGCCGCGCCGCCCACCGGGGTGAGCACGGCGGCGGCGTGTGCGACGAGCGGGTAGACGACGGCGACCGCGCCGTCGAGCAGCGGAATGGACAAGGCGAACCCCTCGGGCCGAGAGCTGGACAGGGCACCAGAGGTGGCCGCCGCACCGGCGCGGGACGCCGGCGTGGTGGGGACCGGTCAGGCGGACCGGGGCAGTCCCGGGCGGGCGGCCACCGGGGCCGCCGACGGTGCTCTGGGGCGGGGCCGTCCGGGCGCGTCCGGGTCGGTGTACCTGGGGGTGCCGGTGCGCAGCGCGCGTTCCCGGCCGGGCCGGCCAGCGGGCGCCACCGCGGGGGTCGGCAGGGTGCGGGCGGACAGCCGGGCGGCCACGGCGGCGGCCAGCAGCAGCGCGACGGCCGCCGCGGTGCCGGCGAGCAGCTGACCCGGGCGGTCCGGCGCCGACCCGAGGACGTGCCACAGCGCGGCCAGGAGATCCCAGCAGACGCGCGTGGCAACCATGAGCCGACGGTAAGCCTTATCTGCAACCATGGACCGATGCCCACCCCGAAGGCACCGGCCGCCGCCCGGCGCCCGACCATGGTCGACGTTGCCCGCAGGGCCGGCGTCAGCCTGAAGACCGTCTCCCGGGTCGTGAACGGCGAGCCTGCCGTGGCCCAGGAGCTGATCGACCGCGTGCTCGCGGCAATCGCCGAACTCGGCTTCCGCCGCAACGACATCGCCCGCAACCTGCGCTCGGGCCGGGTCAGCGCGACCATCGGCCTGCTGATCGAGGAGATCGCCAACCCGTTCTACGCGGCCATCGCCAGCGCCGCGGCCGAGGTCGCGGCGGCGCACGACACGCTGCTGATGACCGCCTCCTCGGAGGAGGACCCGGAGCGCGAGCGGCAACTGCTGCTCGACCTGTGCCAGCGCCGGGTCGACGGCCTGCTGGTGGTGCCGGCCGGCGGTGACCACGCCTTCCTGCGCCGGGAGGTCGAGATGGGCATGCCGGTGGTGTTCCTCGACCGCCCGCCCGGCCAACTGCTGGCCGACACCGTGCTGCTGGACAACCGCGGCGGCGCGCGGGACGGCGTGGCCAGGATGATCCGGGCCGGCCACCGGCGCATCGGCGTGCTGCTCGACTCGCTGGCCGTCTACACGATGCGGGAGCGGCTGGCCGGCGCCCAGGAGGCGCTGGACGTGGCCGGCCTGCCACAGGACGAGAAGCTGGTCCGGGCCGGCGTCAAGACGCCCGAGGAGGCGGCCGAGGCGGTCGGCGAGATGCTCGACCGCGAGGACCCGCCGACCGCCTTCTTCTGCACCAACAACCGGCTCACCGTCGGCGCCATGCAGGAGCTGTGGCAGCGGCGCAGCGACGCGGCGCTGACCGGCTTCGACGACTTCGAGCTGTCCCACCTGATGCCGCGGCCGCTCACGGTCATCGCCTACGACCCGCGGGAGCTGGCCCTGACCGCCGCGCACCTGCTGTTCCGCCGCATCGGCGGTGACGGCTCGTGGCCGTCCACCACCGTCCTGCCCACCCGGCTCATCGAGCGCGGCCTGCGATGAGGACCGACCTCCCGACGCGGCTGCGCGGCATCTGCGGCGCCTTCCCTGAGGTGACCGAGCGGCCGAGCCACGGCGCGCCGACCTGGTTCGTCCGGGCCGGCGGCCGCGAGCGGTCCTTCGCCACCCTCTGGGAGCACGGGCACCACGACAACCAGTTCCCCCACCTGTGGTGCGCGGCGCCGCCAGGAGCCCAGCAGGAGCTGATCGCCGCCGAGCCCGGGCTGGTCTTCCGCCCGCCCTACGTGGGTGGCCGGGGGTGGCTGGGGGTACGCCTGGACGGGGACGTGGACTGGACGGAGATCGCCGAGCTGTGCCAGGACGCGTACCGGACGGTGGCGCCGCCGAGCCTCGTGAAACGGGTCGACGAGTCAGGGATGTAGCCGCAGCCCCCTGAGTACCTTGTCGACGCCGTTGCGCCGGAGCCATCTCACCCGCTGGTTCGACCGGTACTTCGGGGTGACCCCGGCCGCGTACCAGTGCGTCAGGACCATCACGACGAGACAGGGCCGATGACCGCGTCGCCACCCCTTCGCCCGGCCGCCTACCGGCGGGTAACCTCGTCGTCGTGAGCGTCGCCAGTCGGGTTGTCGAAAGATATCTGCGCCTGCCGCCCCCGGTGACCCGGGCCGTGCGGGTCCACCGCGACATCGCGGTACCCATGCGGGACGGCGTGCCCCTGCGTGCCGACCACTGGGAGCCCCGGGTGCGACCGGCGGCGACCATCCTCGTCCGCACCCCCTATGGTCGGGCCGGCGCGGTCGGGCTGGTCAGCGGCCGGATCCTCGCCGAACGCGGATACCACGTCATCGTGCAGAGCTGCCGGGGTACCTTCGACTCCGGCGGCGAGTGGGAGCCCATGCGGAACGAGCGCGCCGACGGGCTGGACACGGTCGCCTGGATCGAGCGGCAGCCGTGGTTCGACGGCAGCCTGTTCACCTACGGCCCGAGCTATCTCGGGTATACGCAGTGGGCCATCGCGACCGACGCCGGTCCGGCGCTCAAGGGGATGCTGACCGCGGTCACCACGTCCGCGTTCCGCGACCCGACCTACGCCGGCGGCGCCTACTCGCTGGACACGATCCTCAACTGGGCCCTGCTGCTGAGCAACCTCGGCGGCTCGTCGGTGGCCTTCGTCTACAAGCAGGCCCGCGCCCAACGCCGGCTGCGCCGCGCGTTCGGCCACCTGCCACTGTCCGAAGTGGACACCATGGCGATCGGCCGGCAGGTGCCGTTCTTCCAGGAGTGGCTGGAGCACTGCGAGCCCGACGATCCATATTGGACGGACCGGGGCTGCGTGGACATCTCGACGGTCAGCGCGCCGGTCTGCATGGTCGGCGGCTGGTACGACATCTTCCTGCCCTGGCAGCTACGGGACTACGCGACCCTGTGCGCCGCGGGAGCCCGCCCGCGCCTGGTGATCGGGCCGTGGACCCACCCGGACACCGGGCTGCTCAGCGCGTCCATCCGGGAGGGTGTCGAATGGTTCGACGCCGCCCGCAACGGCGGTACCCACGGCGGCGTGAAAGTCTACATTGGAGGGACCGACGAGTGGCGCGACCTGCCGTCGTGGCCGCCGCACTCCCGCCGCACCTCCTGGTTCCCGCAGCCCGGCCGCGGCCTCGCGCCGCTGCCACCGCACGACAACGCGCCGGACCGGTTCAGGTTCGACCCGGCCGACCCGACGCCGTCGCCGGGCGGCGCCCTGCTGACCGCCCAGGCGGGGCCGAAGGACAACCGGTCGGTCGAGGGACGGCCGGACATCCTGGTCTACAGCAGCGCACCGCTGGACGCCGACCTGGAGGCGATCGGGCCGGTCTCGGCGACCGTGCACACCCGCACCAGCGGCGACTTCTTCGACGTCCATGTCCGGGTCTGCGACGTGCATCCGGACGGCCGCTCGGTGAACATCACCGACGGGCTGCACCGGGTCGGGGCCGGCGACGCCCCGCCGGACGCCGACGGGGTACGGGCGGTCGAGGTCGAACTGTGGCCGATCGGGCACGTCTTCGAGCGCGGGCACCGGATCCGGGTACACATCGCGGGCGGGGCACACCCAAGGACCGCCCGCAACCCCGGTACCGGCGAGCCGCTCGGTTCCGCGACCGTCCTGCGCGCCGTCGACTTCGAGGTGTACCACGACCCGCGGTACCCCTCCGCTGTGCACCTGCCCGCCTGAGCGCGGTCCGGCCCCGCGAGGTTCGGCCGGGCGGCGCCCGTGCGGGAAGGCCGGCCGGCCGCCGCCCCCCGAGTTTGACCACCGCGGCGGCCGACCGCACCCGGTTGACCATCTTGCCCGCTTTTACTCCGGCGTGGTGGCCATTTCCCGAGTTGGCCGGTTGTCCGCGATCCACCGGTCGATCCGCGCCCACCAGCCGTAGAGCCACTCGATGCGCTCCTGGTCCCCGTCCGGCACCGCCGAGCGCGGCTCCAGCCACCAGTGCATGACGAGGTTCTTGTCCATCGGCAGCTCGCGCCACACGTCCGCGATCGTCAGCAGGTGGTCCACGCCGGTGTGCCCGACCAGCACCACGTCGGCCTCGGGCGCGGCGGACAGCGCCGCCAGCACCCCGCCCGGGTGCGGAGGCAGCACGTTGCGCATCCGGGCCGCCCGCCGGGCGGTCTGGTGCAGGCCCAGCTTGTGCAGCCGCTGGATGGCGCGCTCCCACCGGCGCGGGGTGAAGTTGCCGCCCTCGGGAAA
>Ga0081540_1004200_pt1 | contig 11071 bp, 6 predicted proteins | sample TabmetS2T1R1_FD_71024 | JGI IMG/M metagenome (GOLD analysis project Ga0081540, IMG submission 71024) | Tabebuia heterophylla rhizosphere microbial communities from the University of Puerto Rico - S2T1R1 | ecosystem: Host-associated > Plants > Roots > Rhizosphere ... | reverse complement strand
CCCAGCGCGCGCCCCTGAGGGCCGGCCTCGGCGTGCAGAACGCGAAGGTCCTCAACATCATCGAGCTGATGGAGGCCAACCTCTCGGAGCCGCTGTCGCTGATCGAGATCGCCGACACGGTCGGCCTGTCGCGCCGGCAGATCGAGCGGCTGTTCCGCCAGGAGATGGGCCGCTCGCCGGCGCGCTACTACCTGGAGATCAGGCTCGACCGGGCCCGCCATTTGCTCATCCAGTCGTCGATGCCGGTGGTCGAGGTGGCGGTCGCCTGCGGCTTCGTCTCGGCGTCGCATTTCTCAAAATGCTACCGCGAGCTCTATTCGCGCTCGCCGCAGCAGGAGCGCGTCGACAGGAAGCAGCTGCTGGCGGCCTAGGATTGCACTGGCAGCCACGAGGCTGCGCTTGTAAACTGGCAACATGGATCGCCAGACCATCACCGCGACGTTGAGAGAACACGAAGAGGAACTGCAGCGCCTTGGCGTGCGCCACGCCGCGCTATTCGGTTCGGTCGCGCGCGGCGATGCGGGGCCAGACAGCGACCGATTGATCTCGACGAAGAGGCGCTGCCCGACATCTTTGCCTATGCCGGCATGAAGCGCTACATTGCCGGACTGTTCCCGGGGCGTGTCGACGTCGTCGACCGGGCGGCACTCGAGCCAGGGATCCGGGCCGTGGCGACCGCCGATCTCGTCCATGCATTCTGAGCAGACTTGGCACCCGTCCGGCTACTTGCCGTCCCAGATCCAGTTGCGGTCGTGCCACATGCGTTCGCCGACCTGGCAGTCATAGGCTTTGGCCTCGTCGGCGGCTGCCATGACCACGGGCGTTGTCCCGTCGTCGATCGTGCCTGCGAGCTCCAGGACGAGCTTGCGGCGCACGGCTTCGGGAAACTGCGACCAGTCGTTGACCGGGATCATGAAGGCACCCGGACCACCGATGACACAGTTGGTGTAATAGAGGTCGAGGTGGTCGATGTCGAACATGCTCGGCGTGCCGCCGGAGGTCATCAGCGGCAGGCCGTTAATGGTGACGCCCTGCGCCACGACCGCGTCGCGCACCATGTCGACGGGTGGACCCTGGTTGTTGGCGCCGTCGCCCGAGACGTCGACGACGCGCCTGGCGCCACGAAACTCGCCCTCGGCGAAAAGATCGCCGGCATAGAGCAGCGCGCTCGAGATCGACGTGCGGCGGGCGCTGTTGGGGGGATTGGCGGTGAGCTTCTCGACGAAGGCCTCGGCATCCTTCTGCGAGGAAATCACCGTCCACGGCACGACGATGCGCTGCCAGGTCTGGCCGGCCCACTCGACATAGGTGACGGCAATGCGGCCGGTGGCGCCCTGCTGGATCGCCTGGATCACGCCCGGATGGGTAAGAGCGGCCGCATAGCCGCGGCGTTGTAATTCCAGCTCGTCGGGCGACATCGACAGCGAGACGTCGACGGCGAGGATCAGCTCGACATCGACGGTCTCGGCCGCTTGCGCCGGCTGGAGCAACCCGATGCCGGCAATTGTCGCCGCCAGACCCGTCAGCCCCCGCCGCAGGCAAGCCGAGATTGTCATGGGGCGACAATAAGTGACCGCAACCCAAAGGCAAAGATGCGCGGGCGCCGGCACTACCGCGACCGGCTCACATTTTCGCGACGATGGTGGCCTGGCGATCCGAGATCGCGCCGTGACGGTGACTTTAGCCTGGCGAGTTCAGCGACGGGAGACCGTTATCCTCGGCAACGTACAGCTCGCCGTTGGCCAGTTGCTTCCACGCCTGGTGAACAGGGACGCGGTTGTAGCGGTCCGGAAACTCCTTGAGCAGCACCTCGCAGACCAGCGGATAGTACTTCGAGTTCATCGCCGGGAAGAGATGGTGCTCGGTATGGTAGGAGAAATTGCTGTGCAGACGGTCGAAGATCCGCGGCACTTCGATCGACGTGGAACCGAGCAGCGGATCGTGCCACTCGTGCAGCCCCTGCAAGTAATGGTTCGTCCAGATGTAGGACATTGCAAAGGTCGAGTTGAAGGCGAGCGCAATTGGCCCGGCCCATATCCACGCCGTGACCGATTGGCCGACGGCCAGGTAGATCAGGAACTGCCATGCGGCAATGCACGCCACCTCAAAGGCGATGCGCCGGCGTTCGGCGGGGCGATAGCGGGGCTTGTAAGTCACGATGGCAGGACGGCGGTCGTCCGGGTAGAACACCGCGGCCAGGTGGCGAAGAATGTAGAAGGTCATGTGCAGGTTCACGGCCGGATTCCAGCGCGACGTGTGACGGCTGGGCATGGACCAGCGCGCGAACCAGCGCCGCCACCGCCCCCCCGGCGCGTCGAATTCCGATTGCCGGAAAAACCGATCGGGGTCTTTGACCGTGTTGGCGTGCGTGTGGTGGTTCTCGTTGTGCAATTTGCGCCACATGGTCGCCGGGAACAGGTTCATGCCCCACAGCAACACTTCCAGCGGATAACGCAATCGCGCGCGGCGAATGATGCCCCCGTGCGACAGATCGTGAGCGATGAAGACCAGGCATGTCAGGCTGTGGCCGATCACCACGGACAAGACGAGCCGCGCCGCAATATGATGGAAAGCGCGCATCCCCCAGAAGCACAGCCCGATGACGAGGATGTGCAGCGCCACTTGCCACAGCTTGCCCAGCGAAGGGGCGAAAGCCTTCCTGGGCAAATGCGGCCTGACGACGGCCACATACTGGGCGTGCGTGAGCAGGTGATCCGAAGCCATGCGGGACAGAAATCCGGTGAATCCCTGCGATGCCGTATCCCACCAGGCCTTCGAATGCGACAAGAATTTTGGCCAGCGCGTTCGGACGAGCGACGGTTTCTGCCACGTTGCTAGGCGGATTTCAGTCGGGTGACCTTGGCGGCGGGACGCCGCTGGACGCTCGGAGCCGCCGCCCGGAAATTCTCGGCGGAAGCCGGGCGCCCGACGTGATATCCTTGCACCTGCTCGATACCGAACTCGCGCATCAACGCCATCTGGACGTCGGACTCGACCCCCTCCACGAGCAGCTTGGGGCCGCGATTGCGGACAAGGCCGATGATGTCGCGCAACATCGCCTTGCCTCTCTGCGTGCCCGAATCGTGGAGGAAGGAGCGGTCGATCTTGACGGTGTCGAAGTCGATCAGGCGAAGCCACGACAGCCCTGCGAAGCCGGTTCCGAAATCGTCCAGCCAGATCTTGACGCCCAGCAGCTTCAGATCGGTGATGCAGCGCAGGATGTCGGCATGCATCTCCATCTCGAGCCCTTCGGTTATCTCGAAGGCGAGGCTGCTGCCCGACACGCCGGTCTCGCCGAGTATCGCTGCGACCGACGCGGCGAAGCCCGGCGTCTTCAGCTGAACCGGCGAGACGTTGACGCTGACGACGCCGACGTGCTTGCCGGCCAGCAACTCGCGGCACACCGTGCGTATCGCCCAGCGTCCGAGCTCGACGATCGCGCCTGTCCGCTCCGCGACCGGGATGAACAGGCTCGGCGGAACTTCGGTGCCGTCGAGCATCCTGAGACGCATCAGCGCTTCGACCGCCTCGATCCGCCCGGACGCTACGTTCTGGATGGGCTGATAAACCATTGCCACCAGGTCCTGGCCGATGGCGATCTTCAGCAGCGCGGCGATGTTTTCGCTCTCGTCGCTGCTCTGCGGGTCGCTGGGATCGAAAACGCGAGTGCAGTTTCGTCCGCTCGCTTTCGCCAGATAAAGCGCGCGGTCGGCCTCGTTGATGATCTTCTCGAGTCTGGCGCCGGTCTGTTTGCGGGTGAAGGCCGCCCCGATGCTGACCGTGACGGTGGACACTCCGTCGCGCCTCTCCTCGTGGGCGAGCGCCAGGTTCTCGACCGTGCGGCGGATGGCTTCCGCGAACATGGCGATCTGTTCTCTTCGATCCATGCGGGCCAGCACGATGAATTCTTCGCCGCCGTAACGGCCGATCGAGCCTTCGAACCGCTTGATCGTCTCGCTGAGAGCATTGGCGACCAGGACCAGGCAGCGGTCGCCTTCCTGGTGGCCGTAGCAGTCATTGTATTTCTTGAAGAAGTCGACGTCGATCAGCATCACCGCGAAGCTCAGGCCGAGGCGCTGCCAGTCGGTCCAGTGTTCGCGCAGCTTCTCGTCGACCGCGCGCCGGTTCTCCAGCCCGGTCAGCGGATCGGTCCGCGACAGCCTGAGCAGCGCCTTGCCGCGCTCGGTGGCCTCCTTGTGCTGGTTCTTCGCTTCGAGCGCGTTCAGGAAGACGTTGTAGCGTTCCTTGTTCAGGTTCCAGTTCACGTAAGTGCAGAATGCGAAACAGGAGATGTAAAACGATCCGAACGCCACTCGATAGCCTTGGCTTCCGGGAAAGAAATAGAGCGCGAAGAAGAACAACCCCATGACCGTTCCCGCGGCGACGACCGACAGGCTGAAGCGCATCTTGAAGAAGAGGTTGGCGCCGAGCATAAACAACGCGCCAAAGATCATATAGTAGGAGATATTGTTGGTAAGCGAGCTGTGGACGGCCGGGTACAGCCAAGCTGCATATGATGAAACGAGCCCAACCGCGCACCACCGGTCCAGCCATTCCGTTCCAACGCCGAGTCGATACAGCAATTCGAGAACGCCGAGCGAAAACGCGACCACCGCGAAGCGCGCGGCGATCGTATGAGGTGCGACGTCGGGGATCAGCAGTATGTCGGTCAGCGAAAACAGCAGATAGGTTCCGGCGGCCACCCAGAGCCCGACCCTGGCGGCGTGCCTTCGCGCCTCCTCGCCTTCCTTTCGGTACAGCGTGAGCAAGCCGCTTGCCGACCCCTGCGGCAGCGCGGGCGCCTCCATCTGGATTGCATCAGGCGATGGCTGGCTCACCCCGGCACCCACCGGGCTGTATCGCCGCCAATGCGGATCGGGTTTCGGCTTGTCATCACCTCGACACCCCTCGCCTCCATCCCTCAGGGGCTCCGGCGGTGACCATAACTGTGGACTTGTTACGGAATGCTACGCCAAGCCCAAGAAAGTTTTCGTTAATTTGACAGAAGAAAGCCTCGGGGTTCGACGTTTACCGAGAATCGCATCCGCCGGATGCTGACACCGCGCGTACTGGCGAAACCCCACTGATGCGCGTAAGGTTATCAGTCGGTTAAGGGATTGGCGTTAATTTACAACTTATGGAGGATCGTTGGTGAACCGGATCGTGCTCGATGGCGACAGCTTGATCACGCCCGAAGCGATCGCTTCAGAGTTCGTTCCGGCACGGGTCGATCCTGACGTCGGTGCTTTCGTAGAGGCAAAAGCCGAGGTCGCTCTCGTCCTCGGTCTGGCGCATCGGCAATTCGAGGAGGGCAACAACCCGGTAGAGGTAATCCAAAAACTAGCCGCGCAGATCCACAGAATGCGCGGTCGGCTGGATACAAGCGTCTGGCGCGCTCTTATTCCGATTGTCCAAAACCATCCCATATCCAAGTACTTCCATCAGGATCCTTTCACGCGATGGTCGTTCGAAAAACCCAGGGGCTATTCCGGCGACGCACAGCTGCTCGACTTCATCTACCGCCATCCGAGTGTCGAGGAAGCGATTGCAAATGCCAGCCCGCTTGGACAAATCCTCTACAGCTACACAAGCCTGCAATCTGCCCCGGTTGCAGTGCGTGAACGACGCGATCTGCTGACGCTGCACGTCGACGAGGTCGCAGCCGCTCGTGGGCCCGGCACCGAAATCCTGACGATCGCTGCCGGACATTTGCGCGAAGCCGACGCTTCGAGCGCGCTGCGCGAAGGACGGCTCAAGCGATGGGTCGCGCTTGACCAGGATCCGCTCAGTGTCGGCTCGATCGCTCGCGACTTCCGCGGAACCTGCGTCGAGGCGATCCACGGATCGGTCAGAGGCTTGTTGACAAGGGGCTATGAGATCGGTCGCTTCGACTTCGTCTATTCGGCGGGTCTCTACGATTACCTCGCCCATAAGGTTGCGGTGAAACTGACCCAGAAATGCATGGAGTTGCTGAAGCCGGATGGAGTCCTGCTGTTCGCCAATTTTGCCCAGGACATCTTCGACGACGGTTACATGGAAACGTTCATGAACTGGCCGTTGCTGCTTCGCTCGGAAGCGGACATTTGGAACATCATCAATGCGAGCGTAGACCGCAACAGGGTTGACGCGAGCGTGCATTTCGGCGCAAACGGGAAGATCATCTACGCGACCATCAAGAACCGCTCGCAAAGCCGCGTCGCACCGATGCAAGAGATATTGGGAAGGGCCGACCGCTTCGAAGTGGTGATGGAGCCTACCGATCACTGGCTCGTGTGGGATATCGTCAAGGATTTGCCGGCCGAGTGCGACGGCGTGGATTTGTTCGGCTTGTCGCACACGGATGCGTTGATGTACTGCGAGCGGCTGAACCGGTCCGGGCTGTCGCAGTATCAGGTCGACTCGTATCGTTGATAGCCGCGAAGCTGTTGCGCAGGCGGCGCCAGCTAACGCCGTCGCTGCAATGCCCGCCAATAGCCGCCGACGTGAAATTCGTCGTATCGGAGCTCCACGATGGCGCTCTGACAGAGCCGTCAGCTGTCAGGGAAATCGCACCCAGCATTTTTGGTCATAGTCGTAGAGCTGGCAGGCCGTCGCAATCCTCCAGAACCCTGGCAGCGTCCACTGCCACTCTATAATCTTCTCCTTTGGCAAGGTGGCCTGCATCGATGCAAGGTTGTACAGGGGCACGCCGGGCGCGAAATGATGGGCATTGTGTTCCATAATCTCGAGCAACGCCTTGCGAATAACCAGAGGGAACCGGACATGCACAACGCCCGTCAGAGCGCCGCCTTGCGCGCGCCAATCGTCTACCGAAGCGTACCAAGGCACGTCGGGATGCGTATGGTGCAGGTAGATTACGAATGACATAAGCATGTTCCAAATTGTAAATGGTATGACAAATGCAAGCAATATCGCCTCGATCGGACCTTTCCCAAACTTCTCACTGATACTCCAGATCAAGATAATTTGAGCTACGAGAAAGGACCACACGAGAATTCCATCCAACAAATACTCGCGGCGGTAAGCCCCATATTTTAAGCAGTAGCCCTTCTTTCGCACAAGAAAAATCTTCGGGAACCAAATGTCGAATGCATAGTAAAACAAGATGCCTATCGGCGAGCGCGTAAGGCGGTACAGTGCTCGATTGACAGGCGACGAAGCTTCATAGTCGTCGGGAGACATGGGCTCCCACACATAGTCGAATCCGCGGACATTGTTGTGGCGGTGATGGATGCGGTTGTGACCCAAGTCCCAGAGGCTGAAATTGTGAAGCGATGGCAGCATCGCTATCCGCCCGACAACAGCATTGATACGGCGCGAGCTCGTATATGAGTGGTGGCAAGCGTCATGCCCGATGACGAACAAGATGCCAGTAAGCCAACCCAGCGCGAGAGAGAACAGAACAGACCACGGAAGCGGGCTGGCGAGAGCGCCGATGAAGGCGCATACGTAGCCCGCCAGCACCAACAGAAATATTGCTATGGCTTTGGCCATACTCTTCTTGCTGTAAGTTAACCTGGCTTGGCGTAATCCCGCGGTGTCAATGACAGCCATTTTATCCCTTTACCGCTTCAATCAAATCGGCCGGCAAGCCGCGCCGTGAGCTTGACGATGCGGCCCGGCGAATTGCCATCCGCCCGGCGTGCCCGAGTCGTCCAGCCCACCAGCCAGCCGCAACCGACCACACCACGCGGCGAGGATTGCAGCAAGCCGGCGCTCCATTCGCGAAATGCGCGGGGGTTTAGCAAGGTCTAATCTTATCAGGTCCGGCGACACGTGCCATGGGAAATTCCGCGTCGCCGCAATCGGCAATGCAGGAAAGAAGTTCTGTATGGCGCTCCCCCCGTCCGCCCCCTCGCGGAGGCGAGCCGAGAAGCTGCCGCTTAAGCAGTGCCGGCCAAGGCCGCCGTTCCAATGCGGGCCCGGGCCTGCCGCCGCGCTTGATCGGCTTCGCCTCGCCTGTCATATGCTCGGCGCTCCAGGATCGCCGCGAGGAGCAGCTTGAAGTGGGTCCGATCGCCGTCTTCAGCGGTAGCGCTCATCCGCAACTGGCAGAGGAGATCTGCGCGAGGCTCGGCGTCCCGTTGCTGCCCGCCGAGCTGAAGCGCTTCTCCAACGACTGCCTCGAGGTGCAGCTGAAGGCAAACTGCCGCGAGCAGGACGTTTTCATCATCCAGCCGCTCGCCGCCCCGGTCCAGGATCATCTGGTCGAGCTGCTGCTGATGCTGGACGCCGCGCGCGGCGCTTCGGCGGCGCGTATCACCGCGGTGATCCCGCACTACGCCTATGCGCGTTCCGACAAGAAGGACCGCCCACGCATCTCGATCGGCGGCCGCCTCGTCGCCGACCTGCTGGCCACCGCCGGCGCCACCCGGGTGCTGACGATGACGCTGCACTCGCCGCAGGTGCACGGCTTCTTCAGCGTGCCCGTCGATCACCTGCATGCGCTGGCCGAGCTGTCGCAGCATTTTCAGCACCTCGACCTGTCCAACGCAGTCGTCGTGTCGCCCGACCTCGGCAACGCCAAGAGTGCCGCCGCATTCGCCCGCCGGCTGGCAGTGCCGGTTGCGGCCGGCGCCAAGGAGCGGCTGAGCGATACCGAGGTCAGGATGTCGATGCTGATCGGCGACGTCCGCGGTCGCGACGCGATCGTGCTCGACGACGAGATCGTCAGCGGCGGCTCGATCATCGAGCTGTTTCGCCATCTGCGCGAGCACAAGGCGCGTTCGGTGCGCATCGCCTGCACGCACGGGATCTTCTCCGGCTCAGCCACTGCGCGGCTCGCGGCCGAGCCGGACATATTGGAGATCGTCTGCACCAACACCGTACCGATCCCTCAGACGAAGCGGGTTCCCAAACTCACCGTGCTGTCGATCGCGCCCGCGTTGGCCGAAGCGATGCGGCGCATCAACAGCGGCGAATCCGTCAGCGCGCTTTTCGATCCGGACGCAGCGAGCGGCAGCGAAGAAGCGCGCGCTCCGTCGGAACCGCGACGCGCATCGTCGAGCTGAACGGGGCGGAAAGCGGCATGCGGAGCGCCAAGTTGATCCCGGCTCGCCACAGCTTTCTCGTGCTCTTCGCCTGGCTCCTGCTCGCGCCGGCCTGCTTGGCCCGGGACTGGACCAGCGATCCGGCGATCGAGGCGCGGGTCGATGCCCTGCTGGCGCGGATGACACTCCCGGAAAAGCTCGGCCAGCTCAGCCAGTACTCCGGCAATTCCCCTACCGGCCCCGGAACCGGCCGCGACGACTACTCGGAGATGGTCGCACGCGGCGAGGTCGGCTCGTTCCTCAACGTCACCGGCGAGGAAGCCAACCGCTATCAGAAGATCGCGCTCGAAAAATCGCGGCTGAAGATCCCGCTGCTGTTCGGGCTCGACGTCATCCATGGCTACCGCACTGTCTTCCCGATCCCGCTGGCCCTGTCGGCGACGTGGGACCCGGACCTCGTCGAGCGGACGGCACGCGTCGGCGCGATCGAGGCGCGTGCCGATGGGGTGCGCTGGACCTTCTCGCCGATGGTCGACATCTCCCGCGACGCGCGCTGGGGCCGCATCACCGAAGGCGCCGGCGAGGATCCTTACCTGGGCGCAGCATTTGCGCGCGCGCGCGTTCGCGGATTTCAGGGAACCAACTACAGCGAGCCGAATAAGATACTCGCCTGCGCCAAACACTGGGTCGCTTACGGCGCAACCGAAGGCGGACGCGACTACAACACGACGGACTTGTCGGAACAGACGCTGCGCGAAATTTACTTTCCGCCGTTCAAAGCTGCTATCGATGCCGGCGTCGGTTCAGTGATGAGCGCCTTCAACGATCTAAATGGCGTACCCACTTCCGCCAATCCGTTCACGCTGACAAAAGTCCTGCGCGGCGAGTGGAAGTTTGAAGGTTTCGTAGTGAGCGATTACACCGCGGTCAAGGAATTGATCAACCATGGACTCGCCGCCAACGACAAAGAGGCCGCGAGCGCAGCGCTGAATACCGGCGTCGACATGGAAATGGTGAGCCGCCTTTTCAATCAAGAGGGCCCGGCTTTATTGCGCGACAAACAAGTGTCGCAGAAAACCCTGGATGAAGCCGTGCGACGCATTCTGCGCATCAAGTTCAGACTGGGCCTCTTCGAACATCCGTACGTCGATGAAAAGCTCGAGGCCAATTCCCTGCTCACTTCCGAAAATCGCGCCGCTGCACGCGCCGGCGCCGAACGCTCGATGGTTTTGTTGAAGAATGAACGCGAAGCGCTCCCCCTAAACAAAGCCGCGCATTCCATCGCCGTCATCGGCCCGTTGGCTGACGACAAACGGGCGCCGCTTGGGTGGTGGGCCGGCGACGGCAAACCTGAAAACACAGTGACGCCGCTAACAGGCATCAAGGCGAAGGTGTCAACTGAAACGAAGGTGAGCTACGCGAAAGGCTGTGAGACCGAAGGAGACTCCGCAGCCGGCTTTGCTGAAGCAGTTGCGCTGGCGAAAGATAGCGATGTCGCGATCGTCTTCGTAGGCGAACCGGCCGAAACTGTTGGTGAGGCTGCGTCAAAAAGTTCGCTTGATCTTCCCGGTCGCCAGTTGGATTTAGTCAAGGCAGTTTTCGCCACCGGTAGACCTACTGTCGTGGTCCTGATAAACGGACGACCGCTGACGACGAATTGGATTTTCGAAAACGTACCGGCGGTACTGGAAGCGTGGATGGGCGGAACTGAATCAGGTAATGCGATTGCCGACGTCTTGTTTGGCGACGTCAACCCCGGCGGCAAACTGCCGGTTACCTGGCCGCGCAGCGTCGGACAAGTGCCGATCTATTACAACCACATGAACACCGGCCGGCCGCCTGAGGCAAACAATCGCTACACTTCAAAATATCTCGATGTTCCCTGGACACCGCAATTCCCTTTCGGTTATGGATTGAGCTACACGCAGTTTAAGCTGACGGACTTAAAACTGAGTGCGCAGCAAATTCGAAGCGGCGAGAAGTTGACCGTCAGTGTCGAAGTTCAAAACGTTGGCAAGCGCGCGGGCGATGAAGTTGTTCAGCTCTACATTCGCGACGTAGCGGCGAGTATGACTCGTCCG
>Ga0081540_1004199_pt1 | contig 11072 bp, 11 predicted proteins | sample TabmetS2T1R1_FD_71024 | JGI IMG/M metagenome (GOLD analysis project Ga0081540, IMG submission 71024) | Tabebuia heterophylla rhizosphere microbial communities from the University of Puerto Rico - S2T1R1 | ecosystem: Host-associated > Plants > Roots > Rhizosphere ... | reverse complement strand
CGGTCCGCGCCGCCTTCGCGGCGGCGCTGAACGGCAAGCAGACCCTGATGCTCGTCCCGACGACCGTCCTCGCGCAGCAGCACTGGAACACCTTCCGCGAGCGCTACCGCGACTTTCCGGTCACCGTCGAGATGGTCTCGCGTTTCCGCAGGCCCGCCGACGTCAAGCGGATCCTGGCCGACTTCCACGCCGGCAAGGTCGACGTCCTGATCGGGACGCACCGCGTCCTGTCCCGCGACGTGATCCCGAAGGAGCTCGGCCTCGTGATCGTCGACGAGGAGCAGCGCTTCGGCGTCGCGCAGAAGGAGCTGCTCCGCTCGCTCCGGCTCGAGGTCGACGTGCTCGCGCTGACCGCGACTCCGATCCCGCGCACCCTCCACATGTCGCTGTCCGGGCTGCGCGACATCTCGATCATCGAGACCCCGCCCGAGGGCAGGCGGCCGATCCGCACGCACGTCGGCGAGTACGACGAGGAGCTCGTGACGAGCGCGCTCGAGCGGGAGGTCGCGCGCGGGGGCCAGGCGTTCTACCTGCACAACCGCGTCGAGACGATCGACATGGCCGCGGACCGGATCCGGCAGCTCGCCCCGCGCCTCCGCATCACGGTCGGGCATGGACAGATGCGCGAGCGGGAGCTCGAGGAGCGCATGCTCTCGTTCCTGCGCGGAGACGCCGACGTCCTCGTCTCGACGACGATCATCGAATCGGGCCTCGACATACCGCAGGCGAACACGCTGATCGTCGAGCGCGCCGACGCTCTCGGCCTGGCTCAGCTGTACCAGATCCGGGGACGAGTCGGCCGTTCCGATCTGCTCGCCCACGCCTACCTCTTCTATCCCGACGCCTCCGAGCTGACACCGGAGGCCCGCGCCCGGCTGGCGACGCTCGCCGACCACACCGAGCTGGGAGCCGGGTTCGCGATCGCGATGCGCGACCTCGAGATCCGCGGCGCGGGCGAGCTGCTCGGCGCGGAGCAGCACGGTCACCTCGCCGCGCTCGGATTCGAGCTCTACGTCGAGCTGCTCGGCGAGGCGGTCGCGGAGCTCGCGGGCGAACGGCGAACCGTGGGCCGGCCGGTCCGGGTCGACGCGCGCATCGATGCCTACGTCCCGGCCGAGTACATCCCGGCCGAGGCGCAGAAGATCGACCTCCACCGGCGGCTCGCGCTGACCGAGACCGAGGACGAGCTGACCGAGCTCGAGGCCGCGACGATCGACCGCTACGGCCCGCTGCCCGACCCGGTGCAGAACCTGTTCGCGATCCAAGCCGCGAAGCTCAAGCTCGCACAGCTCGGCGCGGACTACCTCGTCTTCCGCGGGGGCCAGTCGACCGTCGGGCCGCTCGTGCTCGGCTCCGAGGAGCTACGCGCGCTGCGCGACCGGGTCGACACGGCCGTCTACCGAACCGCCCGAAGTGAAGTTTCGGTTAAGCACGCCGAGTTCCCAGAAGCCCTCCAATTGGTCGATGCTATACTCGACTCGCGCCGAGCAGCGTGAAGAAATCCGCTGCAAATGCGCTCTTTTTTATGAAAAGCACTCGAATCCTCGCAGTCCTCGGCCTCGCGATCGCGTTCGCCGCGCTCGCCGCCGGCTGCGGCAGCTCCAGCCCGAGCGTCGGCGCGAACGACGTCGCGGTCGTCGGCAACTGCGAGGTCTCGAAGGACAAGTTCGACAACCTGATGAGTCAGGCGAAGAAGAACTACGAGGCCAACAAGCAGGCGTGGCCCGATACCGGCACGCCTCAGTACGTCGCGCTCCGCAAGCAGGCGATGCAGTTCCTCGTCCAGCGCTGCGAGTTCGAGCAGAAGGCCGCCGACCTCGGCATCAAGGTCAACGATTCCGACGTCGACAAGCAGCTCGGGACGATCAAGGCGCAGTACTTCGGCGACGGCAAGTCCGGCACGTGCGACTCCACCTGCGAGAAGAAGTTCGCGGCCGAGATGAAGAAGCAGGGCCTGACCATCGACCAGGTGCGCGACGACGTCCGGGCGAGCGTGATCCAGAACAAGATCTACGAGAAGGTGACCGCCGGCGTCACGGTCAGTGACCAGGACGTCGCCGCCGAATACAAGAAGAACAAGGCCCAGTACATCCAGCCCGAGAGCCGCGACGTGCGCCACATCCTCGTCAAGAACAAGGCGCTCGCCGACCAGATCTACCAGCAGCTCCTCAACGGTGCGAGCTTCGCGACCCTCGCGAAGAAGTACTCCACCGACCCGAGCTCGAAAGACTCGGGCGGCAAGCTCACGATCTCCAAGGGCCGCCAGGTGCCCGAGTTCGACAAGGTCGCGTTCAAGCTCAAGACGCACGAGATCGGCAAGCCGGTCAAGACGTCGTATGGCTGGCACGTGATCCAGGCTCTGACGGCGATCAAGCCGCAGAAGGTCACGAAGCTGTCCGAGGTGAAGACGGCGATCGAGCAGCAGCTTGTCGGCCAGAAGAAGCAGGACGAGATGCGGAAGTGGGTCGACGACACGTCGAAGAGCTTCGAGAACAAGACGACGTACCAGGTCGGCTACGAGCCGCCCGCGAGCACCACGACCACTCCGACGACGCCGTAGCCGGTTGACGCTCGCGGAGTCGCTCCTCGAGCTGCAAGAGCTGACGAAACGACTGCGCCGCGACTGTCCCTGGGACCGCGAGCAGACGGCCAGGACGATCGTCCCGCACACCGTCGAAGAGGCGTACGAGGTCGCCGATGCCGCGAACGCCGACCGGCCGGAGAAGCTCATCGACGAGCTGGGCGACCTCCTCTTCCAGGTCTACTTCCTCGCGTTGCTGCTCGAGGAGCAGGGGCAGGGCGACCTCGAGCAGGCGGCGCGCGCCGTCCACGACAAGCTCGTGCGACGGCATCCGCACGTGTTCGGCGACGTCGAGGCGCGCACCGCAGGCCGCGTCCGCGAGAACTGGGAGCGGATCAAGACCCGCGACGAGGGGCGCCAGGGCATCTTCCACGACGTCCCCGAATCGCTGCCGGCGCTGCTCTACGCGCGGAAGCTCCAGCGCCGGGCGGCCGCGATCGACTTCGAGTACCCGGACATGGGCGGCGCGCTCGCGGATCTCTGGGACGAGCTGCGCGAGCTGAAGGAGGCGCTCGCCGAGGCGGGGGAGCCGGATCCGGAGTCGGAGCCGAACGTGCACGTGTTCGAGGAGGTCGGCGACGTGCTGTTCGCGGCGGTCAACGTCTCCCGGCGCCTCAACGTCGACCCCGAGCTCGCGCTGCGCTCGACGGCGAGGCGCTTCGCCGACCGGGTCGAGCGCGCCGAGGCGCTCGCGCACGAGGACGGGCGCGTGTTCGCCGAGCTCCCGCTCGACGAGCAGGACCGGTACTTCGACGCCGCGAAGGAGACGCTCCGATGAGCTCCCGGATCGCAGCCGTGCGCGCGCGCCAGATCCTCGATTCGCGGGGCAACCCGACGGTCGAGGTCGAGGTGGAGGTCGACTCGGGCGAAGTCGGGCGGGCCGCAGTTCCGTCGGGCGCTTCGACGGGGCAGTTCGAGGCGGTCGAGCTGCGCGACGGAAATCAAAGCGTGTGGCTGGGCAAGAGCGTCGGGCGCGCGGTCGAGAACGTGCGGACGGAGATCGCCGAAGCGCTGATCGGGCTCGACGCCGCCGAGCAGAGAGAGGTCGACGCGAGGCTGATCGAGCTCGACGGGACGCCGAACAAGGGCCGGCTCGGCGCGAACGCGATCCTCGGCGCGTCGCTGGCGACGTCCAAGGCTGCCGCCGCGCAGGCCGGGCTACCGCTCTACCGCTGGGTCGGCGGCGAGGAGGCGCACGTGCTCCCGGTGCCGATGCTGAACGTCGTCAACGGAGGCGCCCACGCGGACAACTCGCTCGACCTGCAGGAGTTCATGATCGTCCCGGGCGGCGCGGAGACGTTCTCCGAGGGGCTGCGCATCGCCGTCGAGGTCTTCCACACCCTGAAGAAGCTGCTCGAGGAGGCCGGGATGTCGACGGCCGTCGGCGACGAGGGCGGGTTCGCGCCCGATTTCCCCTCGAGCGAGAACGCGATCGAGCGGATCCTCGAGGCGATCGACCGTGCCGGGCACGCCGACCGGGTCAAGATCGCGCTCGATCCGGCGATGAGCGAGGTCTACGACGACGGGCTGTACAGGTTCGAGGGGCGCGAGGAGGCCTCCGGCGACCTACCGGACTTCTGGGCGGGCATCGTCGAGCGCTACCCGATCGTCTCGATCGAGGACGGCGCCGCCGAGGACGACTGGGAGGCCTGGAAGGCGCTCACGGCGCGGCTGGGCGACCGTGTGCAGCTCGTCGGCGACGACCTCTTCGTCACGAACGTCGAGCGGCTCCAGCGCGGGATCGACGACGGCGCGGCGAACGCGATCCTGGTCAAGGTCAACCAGATCGGGACGCTGACCGAGACCCTCGACGCGATCGAGCTCGCGCGCGCGAACGGCTACGGCGTCGTCATGTCGCACCGCTCCGGCGAGACCGAGGACACGACGATCGCCGACCTCGCCGTCGCCACCAACGTCGGCCAGATCAAGACCGGCGCCCCGTCCCGGAGCGACCGGACGGCGAAGTACAACCAGCTCCTGCGGATCGAGGAAGAGCTCGGCGGCGACGCGGCCTATCCCGGCTGGTCCGCGTTCACGCGCGCGAGCTAGTCTGCGTCCATGTCCGCCGAGCTGCCTCGCCGGACGAAGATCGTCGCGACACTCGGCCCCGCGTCGTCGTCGCGCGATCTCGTGTTCGAGCTCGCCCGCGCGGGGATGGACGCCGCGCGCCTCAACTTCTCGCACGGGGCGCACGAGGACCACGCGGAGCGGATGCGGGTCGTCCGGGAGGTCTCCGAGGAGATCGAGCGGCCGATCGCGATCATCGCCGACCTGCAGGGCCCGAAGGTGCGGATCGGCGAGCTCGACGAGCCCGTCACGCTCGACCGCGGGGACGAGGTCGTCGTGGCGGCGGAGGAGGCTGCGAATGACGGGGAGCTTCCGGTGAGCCCGACCGCGGTCGGAGAGGTGCTCCAGCGGGGCCACGACATCCTGATCGACGACGGGCTCGTCCATCTGCGGGTCGAGTCGGTCGAGCGCGGCCGCGCGCGCTGCACGGTCGTCACGGGCGGCGTCGTGGCGGCGCACAAGGGCGTGAACGTCCCGGGCGTCCCGGTGCCGATTCCGTCGCTCACGCGCAAGGACATGGACGACCTCGACTTCGCGCTCGACCAGGGCGTCGACTTCGTGGCGCTCTCGTTCGTGCGCTCGGCGGCCGACGTCCGCGATCTCAAGGATCTGATCGAAGGGCATGGGTCGCATGCCCACGTGATCGCGAAGATCGAGAAGTCGGAGGCGGTCGACGCGCTCGACCAGATCCTCCGCGAGACGGACGCGGTCATGGTCGCCCGCGGCGACCTCGGGGTCGAGATCGGCCCGGCGCTCGTGCCATTGCTCCAGAAGCGGATCATCCTCGCGGCGCTCGAGCGCGCACGGCCCGTGATCACGGCTACCCAGATGCTCGAGTCGATGATCTACCACGCCGACCCGACCCGGGCCGAGGCGAGCGACGTCGCGAACGCGATCCTCGACGGCAGCTCGGCGCTGATGCTCTCCGGCGAGACGGCGCTCGGCGACTTCCCGGTGGAGGCGGTCGCCTACATGGACCGCATCGCGCGCGCGGTCGAGCCGAGCCTCGACTACCGGCACGAGCTTCCGCAGGCGAGCGAGGAGCCGACCGTCGGCCAGGCGATGTCGAACGCGGCCTGCGACATCGCCGAGTCGCTGGGGGCGGCTGCGATCCTCGTCCCGACCTTCACGGGCCGGACGGCATCGGCGGTCGCCCGGCTGCGCCCGCGCAGGCTGATCCTCGCGCTCTCCCACCACGACTACGCGCTCCGGCAGACCGCGATCGAGTGGGGCGTGACGCCGACGCTGATCGAGGAGTCCTCCGACGTCGAGGATCTCTGGGCGAAGTCGATCGAGGCGGCGCGTGGCGCGGGTTTGGTGGAGGAAGGCGATCTCCTCGTCATCACGGCGGGCACGGCCGTGAATCTGCCCGGAACCACGGACGTCATCAAGGTCGAACAGGCCTAGACGCAGGACCCTCGGCGGCTCCGGCGAACGAGGGAGGCCGGATGGCTCGTCGCTCGAAGAAACGTGTCCCGCGCGGACGGTTCTTGCTCCGCTGGCTCGGCGTGGGGACGCTCGCCTTCATCGCCTTCCTCTACTGGCAGCCCCTGCGCACGTACTTCTCCACTCGCGACACCGTCAAGCAGCAGTCCGCCGAGGTCCGCCAGCTGCGCGAGCAGAAGCTGCGGCTCCAGCGCCGGCTCGCAGAGTCGGACACGGCCCAGGCCGTGACGCGCGAGGCGCGCCGGCTCGGCTACGTCGTGCCGGGCGAGCGCCTGTACATCGTCAAGGGCATCAAGGCCTGGCGCAGGCAGCACGAGCAGAAAGACCACTAGTCTCGTTCGGATGCAGGATCGCGAGGTCGTTGCGAAGCAGCTCGGCCGGGAGCCGCGCGCCTTTGCACGGGTCGTCGTCCGCTGCCCGTTCGGCCGACCCGCAGTCACCGAGCAGTCGCCGTACGACGACTCCGGCGCCCCGTTCCCGACGACGTACTACGTGACCTGCCGCCACCTGGTCGCGGCAATCTCCCGGCTCGAGGCGGCGGGGGGTGTGGAGCGCTGGTCCGAGCGGGCAAAACAGGAGCCCGACCTCGCTGACAGCCTCGCCCGCGCGACCGAGGAGCAGCGTCGCGTTCGAACGGAGCTGGCCGCCGGCCGGACGGGCAGCGACCAGGGAGAGTCGCTCGGGCTCGGGATCGCCGGCTCCCGGAATCCCGGGCAGCTCAAGTGTCTCCACGCGCACGTCGCCTTCGCCATGGCCCGTCCCGGCTACGAGCTCGGCGAGCGGATCGCGGACGAGATCGTTCCGCTCTGGCCGAAGAGATGCTGCATGGAAGGCGCGGACGCGTCCCTATGATCGGACGGCCATGAGCGCCGTCGCCGTTCAGAACGCCCGCCTCCAGTGGGAGGCCGGCTATCGCAGGCTGAAGGAGCATGCGTCCGACCCGCCCACGTACCGGCGTCTGCTCGCCGAGGTGGACGTCCTCATCGACGAGCTCAACCGGCGGGTCGGGCAGACGTTCACGCTCGCTGAGCTGGCCGCGGCCTACAGGGAGGCCGACCGCTGGCTGCTCGAGGTGCTCCCACCCGGCGCGGGCGCGGTGCAACTCGGCCTCGTCGAGGACGCCGCGTTCCACCTGTATGCCCGCGGCGCCGTCGACTACGCGCCATGAGCCGGCCCCGGCGCAGGCCTCGCCGGCGTGTCGGGCCGTGGGTGCTGCGCGTCCTGGTGCTCGCGGTCGCGCTCGCGATCGGGATCGCGCTCGGCCAGGCGCTCGACGACAGCTCGGCGCCCTCTGGGACGGAGACCTCGGTGCGAACGCTCGAGCCCGGAACTCAGAGCGTCCAGACCGTGACCGTGACGGTCACAACCACCCCTTAGTCTAGGAATGTGCTAGACAGGAAACGGTAACTTTTACCAAGTTTCCCGCGATGGCCGATCCCCGTGACACGACTCCCCGCACGCCTGTGCCCGAAGACGAGCCCGACTGGCTCACGCTCGGGCAGGCGGCGAAGTACCTGGGCATGGCCCAGAGCACGATTCGCAAGTGGTCCGACACGGGCCGGCTGCCCGCGTTCTACACGCCGGGCGGACACCGCCGCTACCGGCGCGCCGACCTCGACCAGTTCCTCGAGCGCGGCGGCTCGACCGCGCCGAGGCGCGGTGAGGGCAGGCGCCTGATCCTGATCGTCGACGACGACGAGCGCCTCCGCGAGTTCGTCCGCGTGAACCTCGAGATGGAGGGCTACTCGGTGCGCGAGGCAGCGAGCGCCGAGGAAGGGCTCGCAGCCCTCGAGGCCGAGCCGCCCGACCTGATCCTGCTCGACGTGATGATGCCGCAGGTCGACGGCTGGGAAATGCTGCGCCGGGTCCACGAGCGGCACGGCGTCGGCTCGATCCCGGTGATCATGTTCAGCGGCAAGGTCGAGGAGGACTCGTTGCGCGCGGCGGCGTCGCGCGGAGCGCAGGGCTTCATCGGCAAGCCGTTCAACCCGCAGCAGCTGATCGAGTCGACGAAGCAGCTCGTCCCGGCCTGAGTCTCGACACCCGTCTCGAGCGCTGGGTCGTCCACCATCGCGTCGGCGTCCTCGATGACGTTTTCGTCGCGCTCACCCGCATCGGGTCGCACGGCGCGATCTGGCTGCTGATCGCAATCGTCGCGGCGCTCTACTGGAGGCGGCCGGCCGTCTTCGTCTGTGTCGCGCTCGCCGACGTGCTCGCCGACGTCTCCTCGGCCCTGCTGCGCGAGGCCGTCGGGCGCGAGCGGCCGCCGCTTCGCTTCCCGGAGCCGCATACGCTGGTTCCCGTCCCCAGCTCGCCCAGCTTCCCGTCCGGGCATGCGGCGACCAGCTTCGCCTGCGCGGCCACGCTCGCCTGGCTGACGCCGCTGTCGCCGGTCGCGCTCTATACGCTGGCCACGCTCATCGCCTTCTCGCGCGTCTACGTTGGCATCCACTACCCGTTGGACGTGATCGGGGGCGCCGCGCTCGGCCTGGGCGTCGCTACAGCTCTTCGCCTGCTCGTAGAAGCCCGCCGACGATCAGCCCGATCGCGGCGATGAGCGCGATCCAGATCCCGATCCCGCGCCCGTCGTACGGGAAGAACTGGTCGGGCACGGAGATCACGCGCACGAGCACGAGGATCGTCGACAGCGACCCCAGGACGATGATCACGAGGCTCTCGGGAACCGTCGCGGGCAGCTCGATCCCCAGCTCGCGCAGCACGACGAGGACGACCACGGCGAGCCCGAGCAGGAAGACGAGCTTCCCGATCACGCCGGTGTGCCAGCCGATGACCGCGATCGTGGGGCCCTCGCCCGAGCCCGCGTACCAGCCCATGAAGGACGAGAGCATCAGCACGAAGCCGGAGAGGGCGGTGACGCGCTCGCCCATCGCCCAGATTCCTCCGGGGACAAGCAGCAGCGGATCGCGGCCCCGCTCGGGGCGGGCAGGGCGCTCGGACGGGTAGGGCTCGGAAGGCTCCACGCGGGAAGTATCTATAGGCCGAATGTTCGCTGGATCTGGTGCCAGATGACGAGGCTCAGGTAGATGCTCGCCGCGACGAGCACGAACAGCACGATCCAGAACCGGAGCTTCGCGCGCTTCGTCTCGCGCCGGCGGTTGCGGTGCACTCGGCGACGGGCTCGATGCAGCTGATAGGCGCGCTGGACAGCGGCCGGATCGAGCTCCAGCGCTTCGTCGACCAATTCCGGGCGGCGAGCCGGCTGGGCCATGGGGGAGAGCATAAACACGACGGCGGGCCGACCGAGGGAATGAGGAATACTTTTCGAGAGGGAATGGACGAGATCTCCGACCAAGCCCTCGACGCGCTCGCGGCTGCGGGGCTGCGCGCTGCGGGCGAGCAGGGGCTCGACGACGCGCTCCAGGCGGTGGCCGATGCGGCCTTCGAAGTCACCGGAGCGGATGGCGCCGTCATTCGCGTCGTCGATGCGGAGCGCCGTTTGTCGGTGCGCGTTCTGGCGTGCCGCTCCGAGGCGCTCGCGGCCGAGCTTGCGGGATCGTCGTTCGCGGAGGGAGAGCTGCCCGCGGCCTCGACGAGTGGCGACGACCTTCCCGACGCGGTTCGGAGAGCCGCGAGCAGGGCTCGGGCATCGAACGTGCTCCTGATCCCGGTGCGGAGCGACGGCGCCGCGTTCGGGAGTCTCGAGCTGCTCCGCGCCGGAGGCGAGTTCGACGAAGGCGAAACGGCAGCGGCACGGTTCGCCGCGGCTCAGCTCGGTCTGGTCCTGCGGGCGTTCGGCCTGGGGAACGGCGCGGCCGTCTCCCGTCCCGCGGACTGGCTCGCCCTCGCCGGCGACGCGCTCGGCGCGGGGCCCCGCGGGCCGGAAGAGGTCGTTCGGATCGCCGCGCGTGCGTCCGGGGCCGAGGGGGCGCGGCTTTGGCAGGTGGCGGGCGACGGGGACCTCGACCTGCTCGTGTCCACGGGGTCGCAGGAGGCGGTCGAAGCGGTCCGCCCCGCGAAGCCGCTCGAGCACGAGTCGGTGCGGGTCGAGGCGGTCGGAGGGAAGTCGGTTGCGACGCTGACTCTTGGGCAGCCGCCGGTCGGCGTCCTCGAGCTCGTCTTCGGCTCGGGAAGTTCTCCGACCCAGCGCGACATCGACCGCCTGGGCACGTTCGCCGTGCGGGCGGCGCAGGCCCTGCGGGCGGGCGACCAGGCACGGGCGACGGCGCTCGAGCTCGAGCGCTCCGAGGCGCTGCTCGCGCTGCTTGGACAGGCCATCGCGGAGCTCTCTCTGGCGCACACGCTGGAGACGGCCGTCGCGCGCGTCTCCGACCTGCTCCGGGCGGAGCGGGTCGCGATCTATCTCGGCGACTCGAACAGGCTGCGGCGCGAAGGAGGCTCGGGTGATGCCGAGCTGGCGGTCGCGGAGCGTCTGCTCGAGCTCGCCTTCGGGCCGCTTCGCGCGCAGGGTGTGCTCCACGTCGAGGACGCGCAGGCCGACCCCCGACTCGCCCCGGTTCGCGCCGCCGTCGCCGAGGCCAGGATCGACTCCGCGCTCGCCGTTCCGCTGGTCGCGCGCGAGGAGCTCGTAGGGCTGCTCGCCGTCTACCTGCCGCGCGGACGGGAGCTGGAGGCGAACGAAGCGGCGCTCCTCTCCGCGCTGGCGGCCCAGCTGGCCGTCGCTGCCCAGAACGCGGATCTGCACGAGCGAACCGAGCGCCAGGCGACGGAGCTCCAGGAGACGATCGCCGCAGAGCGCAAGGCCGCGAAGCAGGTACGGGCCCTGTACGAGATCTCGCGCTCGTTCGCGCAGAGCCTCTCGCTCGACGCGACGCTCGACTCGGTGACCTCCGCGGCGGTCGACCTGCTCGACGCCGATGCGGCCGTGGTGCGCGTGCTCGACGCGCGGGGTGACCTGCTCGTCCCGCGCGCGCCGCACCTGGCCGACCCGCGTCTGGAGCCCCTGCGGCCACTGCTCGACCGGGAGCAGACCGTCGAGGAGCTGCCACGCGAACCGCTC
>Ga0081540_1001884_pt2 | contig 11079 bp, 13 predicted proteins | sample TabmetS2T1R1_FD_71024 | JGI IMG/M metagenome (GOLD analysis project Ga0081540, IMG submission 71024) | Tabebuia heterophylla rhizosphere microbial communities from the University of Puerto Rico - S2T1R1 | ecosystem: Host-associated > Plants > Roots > Rhizosphere ... | reverse complement strand
CCCCCGCGCGAGACGAAGCGCGGCGGCTCCGTCACGGTCAGCTCGGCCGACTCGTCCACCTGCTGGCCCGCCTTCGCGTAGCCGGGGACACGCCCTGCCAGCACGAGCGCCTGCGCCTGGGCGCGGCTCTCGGCAAGCCCGCGCTCGACGAGCAGGACGTCCAGCCGCCGCTTCAAGGCGCCGCTTGCGGTGCCGACTTCAGGACGCAGGAGCTTTCCTGCGTCCGTCTGAACTGACCGGTCGATCCGCTGACGGACAGCACAGAGTGCTCAGGAGGTTCTGACCGCGAGCTCGTCGACGATGCCCTCGAGCACGCTCGTATCGGCCTCGACCTGCGCAAGTGCCGCACGCGCCCGCTCGGCCGCCTCGTCGGCGAGCCGCCGTGCCCCGTCGGTGCCGCGCTCGAGCACGTAGCCGTCCTCGTCGAGGATGTCGTCCACGACCTGGAAGAGCAGCCCGAGCTCGTCGCCGAAGGCGCGCCAGGGCCGCTGCTCTGCCTCCGGCACCTCGGCGGCCCAGAGCCCGAGCCCGACCGAGGCGGCGAACAGGCAGCCCGTCTTCAGGCGGTGCAGCGAGGCGAGGTCGGAGGCGGTGCCGGTGATGTCGAGGTACTGCCCGCCGATCATTCCCAGCGTCGCCTGCGCGAGCTCCCGGCCGACCGCCGTCGTCGGGTAGGAGAGCGCGAGCCGAAACGCCTCCGCCAGCAGCGCGTCGCCGGCCAGGATGCCGACCGCCTCGCCGTAGCGCTTCCAGGTCGAAGGGTGCCCGCGCCGCTCGGCGTCGTCGTCGAGCGCCGGCAGGTCGTCGTGGACGAGGGAAAAGGTGTGCACGAGCTCCAGCGCCGCCGCCGCGGGCAGCGCCGTCTCGGGGTCACCGCCCGCCGCCTCGGCGGTCGCGAGGCAGATCACCGGCCGCACGCGCTTGCCGCCGACCTCGATCGAGTACCGCACCGACTCGGCCTGCCCGCCGAGCTCCGGCGTCAGCGCCAGCTCGCCGAGGTACGACTCGACCAGCGCCCGCAGCTCCTCCGCTTGAGTCACGACTCGGCCGCCCGCTTGGCCTGCTGCAGCTGCGCCTCGACTTCCTTGGCGATCTCGGAGAGCTCGGAGAGGATCTCGATCGCCTCGTCCGGGTCCTTCGTCTCCTCCAGCTTCGCGCGCGTGCGCTCGAGCCGGTCGAGCAGCTCCTCCGCGCTGCGCAGTCGTTCCTCTGCGGCGTCGCTCATGCAGCCTCCTTCACGATCCTGCCCAGTATCCCGTTCACCAGTCTCCCAGCATCCTCGGAGGAGTAGCGCTTGGCCAGGCCGACCGCCTCGTCGATCGCGACCTCGGGCGGCACCTCGCCGCGGTCGAGCTCGAGGATCGCCATGCGCAGGATGTTGCGCTCGAGCGCGCCCAGGCGGTCGGCGGTCCACTCGTCGGCGGCCTCGGTGATGCGGGCGTCGAGCTGCTCGTGCTCCGCGACCACCGCCTCGGCCAGCTCGCGCGAGAACGGGTCGATCTCTCCTTCGTAGAGCGATGCCAGCTCCTGGCCGGTGACGTCCCACTGGTAGAGCAGGACGAGCGCCGTCCGCCTGGCGGCGCGGCGGCCCGCCATCAGCCGACCTCCGCGAGCTCGACGTCCACCCGCTCGACCTCGAGCCCGGAGGCCCGAGCGAGCGCTGCGCCGACTCGCTCCTGCACCGCCCGGGCGAGCTCCGGCAGCGACTGCCCGTGCGCCGCGCCCAGCTCGAGCGAGACCGACACGCGACCGTCGCCGTGCCGCACCTCCACGGCCCGCCGGGGCTTGCGCAGCCGAACGCCCTCGACGCTTCGAGCCGCGCGCGCGACGAGGTCGTTGAGCGCGGCGGCCGTCAGCGTGATCGACCCCTCCGGCCCTTCGAAGACGAGCGGCTCGGTCACGAGCCCACGATCGCCGGCAGCCGCGAGGCCGCTTCGGCGAGGTAGCCGGTCGAGTAGCGGCCGCTGGCGAACTCCTCGCCGCGCAGGATGTCGATCGCCAGCTCGCGCGTCGTCGGCACGCCTTCCAGCACCAGCTCGCCGAGCGCCCGGAGCATGCGGCCGATCGCCTCCGGCCGCGTCTCGTCCCAGACGACGAGCTTGCCGAGCAGCGAGTCGTAGTGCGGCGGGATCCGGTAGCCGTCCTCGACGTGCGTGTCGAGGCGCACGCCCGGCCCGAGCGGCGGCCGGAAGCGGGTGATCGTCCCGGGCGCGGGCGCGAAGTCGTTGCGCGGGTCCTCCGCGTTCAGCCGCACCTCGATCGCGTGGCCGCGGCGCTCGGCCCGCCCCGTGCGGGAGAGCGGATCGCCCGCGGCGACGTGGAGCTGCTCGCGGACGACGTCCATGCCCGTCACGAGCTCGGTGACCGGGTGCTCGACCTGCAGCCGGGCGTTCAGCTCGATGAAGTAGAAGCTGCGGTCGGGGCCGAGCAGGAACTCGAACGTGCCGGCGTTGCGGTAGCCGATCGCGTGGCACGCGCGCTCGGCGGCTGCCTCCATCGCCTCTCGCGTCTCCGCGTCAAGGGCAGGCGAGGGCGACTCCTCGACGAGCTTCTGGTGGCGCCGCTGGATCGAGCACTCGCGCTCGCCGAGCGTCAGCACGCCGCCCTGGCCGTCGCAGAGCACCTGGATCTCCACGTGCCGCGCCGGCGAGACCGCCTTCTCGAGGTAGAGGCTGCCGTCGCCGAACGCCGCCTCGGCCTCCATCGCCGCCATGCCGTAGGCCGACTCGAGCTCGTCCGGGCCGTGCACGAGGCGCATGCCCTTCCCGCCGCCGCCGGCCGACGCCTTCAGCAGCACGGGGTAGCCGACCTCGTCCGCGGCCTCGCGCGCCTGCTCGACGGTGGTCTCGTCCTCGGTTCCCGGCACGAGCGGCACGTCGGCCGCGCGCATCTCCCGCTTCGCCTCGACCTTGTCGCCCATCTTCGCCATCACGTCCGCGGGCGGGCCGATGAAGACCAGGTCGTTGTCGGCACAGGCCTCGACGAAGGCGGGGTTCTCGGCGAGGAAGCCGTAGCCGGGATGCACCGCGTCGCAGCCGGTCGTCGTCGCGGCGGCGATCAGCGACGGGATCTTCAGGTAGCTCTCGCCGGCCCCCGGCGGTCCGATGCGCACGGCGCGGTCGGCAAGCCGGACGTGCAGCGAGTCGGCGTCGGCGGTCGAGTAGACGGCGACGGCCTCGACGTCGCTCTCGTGCAGCGCGCGGATCACACGGACGGCGATCTCGCCGCGGTTCGCCACCAGGACTCGCTTGAACACGGCGCTAGACCGCGTCGAGCGGCGGCGGGCCGACCGGCTCGAGCTCGAACAGCAGCTGGCCGAACTCGACCGGCTCGGCATTGCCGACGTGGATCACCCGGACGATGCCCGCGGAGTCGGCCTTGATCTCGTTCATCAGCTTCATCGCCTCGAGGATGCAGAGCGTCTGGCCCGCCGCGACCGTCTCGCCCTCCTGGACGAACGGCGGCGCGCCCGGCTGCGGCGCGCGGTAGAAGACGCCGACCATCGGCGCCTCGACGCGGGCGAGCCCGTCGGCCTGGGGGCTCGGCGCCGGAAGCTCGCCGTCGTCCGCGGGCCCGGCCGCGACGGCGGCGAGGGTGGGCTCGAGCTGCTCGGGCGTGCGGCGGACGGAGACCCGCAGGCCGGCCTCCTCGATCGTCACCTCGCCCACGCCCGACTCCTGGACGATGCGGACGAGCTCGCGGATCCGCTCGGCCCGCGCCTGGTCGACGCCGCCGGCGGCAAGGCTCTCCTCGCGGCTCGCCCGGCCGCGGATCGATTGCAGCAGCGGCTCCGCCTCCTCGTCGAAGAGCGCGAGCAGCAGCAGCTCCTCCTCGCTCGAGGCAAGGCCCTTCGCCTCGTCGCGGAGCGAGTCGAGATCGACCGGCGCCTCGTCCTCGGGGGCGCCGCCCGAGAGCGCGACCGCGCGCCGAACCGTCGCGTCGATCGGCCCGGGCGGGCTGCCGTAGCCGCCCTCGATCAGCGCCCGCAGCTCGTCGACGACGGTCTGGTAGCGACTCGCCGAGAGCACATGGAGGAGCGCCTGGGAGCCGAGGATCTGTCCGATCGGCGAAGCGATCGGCGGCCAGCCGACCTCCTCGCGGATCCGCGCGAGCTCGTCCAGCACCTCGTCGAGCCGGTCGCCGGCCGCCAGCGCGCGCAGGTGCGAGTCGAGTGCGCCGACGAGCCCCGGCGGAACCTTGTGCTCGGCCGCGCGCACGGCGATTCGGGGCGGGAGCGGTGTGACCGGCTCGTCGCCGATGTGCTCGTCGACCAGCTCCGACGCCCGCCAGAGCGCGTCCACGTCGACGCCGGTGTCCATGCCGAGCCCGGCGAGCGCCGCCGCCATTGCCTCGCCGGAGACGCGGTGGACGGTCAGCGCGACCGGGTAGACAGCACACGCGATCAAGTCGGCCCCCGCCCTGGCCGCCTCGAGGCCCGCGGCCATCGCATTGCCTCCAGCACCCTGGCAGTAGAGGCCCACGGGGAGTCCGCTCGCCTCCGCCAGAGTCCCGACGAGCTCCTGCGCGCGCTGCGGCTGCAGCGAGCTCGACGGGTCGTGCAGGAGCACGCGCGCGGCGCCGAGCTCCGGCAGCTTGCGCGCCTGTTCGACCAGCGATTCCGTCTCGTTCGTGTAGCCGGACCCGAACACGAGCCCCGCGTCGAGCTCCTTGCCCGCCGACGTGATCGCCTGCCCCGCCTCGCGCAGATTCTCGACGTCGTTGAGCGGGTCGTGCAGCCGAAAGACCTCGATGCCGCTCTCGGCGGCGGAGGCGACGAAGCGACTGACGAACTCGCCGCCCACCGGCCGAGAGCCGACGAGAAAGCGGCCGCGCAGCGCCATCGCGAGCGGTGTCTCCGTCCGCTCGTTGAGCGCGCGAATCCGCTCCCAGGGGCTCTCGACGCCGCGACGCACAGACGTGTCGAAGACGCCGCCGCCGGAGACTTCGAGGTACGCGAAGCCCGCCTTGTCGAGCATCTCCGCGAGCCGCAGCAGCTCCGCCGTGGGCATCAGCCCGGCGAGCGGCTCCTGGCTCAGCAGGCGGATTGTCGTGTCGACGAGCGCAGGCACGGCGGGAGCCTAGCGCCGCACGCGGGAGGGCGTGTGAGGCGCGCGGGCCGCTGTCGCAGTGCGGGTAACCGCACCGCAAGACACCTGGTAGTCGCATCCCGGAACGGACACGCGTGTGCGACTGTCAGACAGGAAGGAACCCAAAGGAGCCCTGATGTCCCCACGCGAGACACCACTCGAGAGGCAAAGAGCTCTTACAGAGAGCGTGCCGCCGCTCGTGCGCGCGTCGCAGCCCGACGCGGGGCGCTGCGAAGCCTCGCCGGCGAACATCTGCACGTTCGTGTCGTCGGAAGCGCTTCGCCTGGCTCTGCGAAGGCAGGCCGTCGGTCGCGGATAGCCGGCGCCCGCACGCAAGCCGAGGAGATTCGCGTGACGAAGCACGTGGGCAAGCCGTGTGCCGTAGACCTGCACGGTGGCGAGCTAGGCGTCAGCCGATTTGCTCGGCCAGCCCGATGAGAATGCCCTCCGGGCCTCGGACGTAGCAGAGCCGATACACATCTTCGTACTGGACCACTTCGTCAACGAGCTGCGCGCCGTGCTTCCGGAGCCGGGCGAGCGTGTCGTCGAGGTCGTCCACGGCGAACATGATGCGTAGGTAGCCCAGAGCGTTCACCGGGGCGTTCCGGTGATCGGCGATCACAGGCGGCGCGAGAAATCGCGAGAGCTCAATCCGGCCGTGGCCGTCCGGCATACGCATCATGGCGATCTCGACGCGCTGGTCGCGCAGTCCAGTGACGCGCCCGGACCAGTCTCCTTCGATCATCGCTCGGACTTCGAGCTCGAGGCCTAGCTCCGCGAAAAAGGAGATAGCGGCATCAAGCGATTCCACGACGATGCCGACGTTGTCCATCCGTTGAAGCGCCACGCGGCCATTCTCGTGGATCGCACACGATCATCGGTGTCCATACCATCGCCACCCGTGGCCGAGGGTGTCGTCATCCGTCCCGAGCGCGACGCGGACCATCCCGTGATCGCAGAGGTGGTCCGCGCGGCATTCGTCGGACACCCCGACGAGGTCGCGTCGTTCGTCGAGCGCATTCGGGCGTCGGAACAGTTCATTCCGGAGCTGGCGTTGGTCGCCGAGGACTCCTCCGGTGTGATTGCTCACGTGATGCTGAGCTGGGTCGGCGTTGAGGGCGGATCCCGTACAAGGATCCTCAATCTCACGCCGATGTCCGTTCGGCCCGACCGCCAGCGCATCGGTGTGGGGGCACGGCTGATCCGGGACGCACTCGGCCGCGCCGAAGCAGCAGGCGAGCCTGCCGTCATGGTCGAGGGCATCGCCGCGTACTATCCTCGCTTCGGCTTCGAGCGGGCGAGCGCGCTCGGCTTCAGCTCCCCGCATCCGAAGATCCCCGACGACGCGTTCATGGTCAAGCGGCTCCCGGGATACAGCCCCGACCTCGCCGGTCGGATCGTCTATCCGGCCGCGTTCGACGCTCTCGGGTACTAGCGACCGGTCTGAGAAGAGCGGCGCACTCCGGCGGATCGCAACCTGCCTAACGAAGTCCCCGCGGGTCGGCTACGAGGCCTTTGGCTGCGCCAGTGTGCGGGAATGTCACCAGAAGCCTGACGCGAGGCGCCAAAGGTGTCCTGGCGCGTCAGTCCGGGGCCGGAAGCGGCTCCCCAGGCTCGCTCGCCCGAATCGTGCGCCACGAATCCCAGGTGATCTTGAGGATGACGAGCGTGATCAGCAGGCCCACGACCGGATCGGCGCGGTCCAGCCCGATCGCGACGAGGAACGCGCTGGCGATGACTCCGAGCGACACGAAGCCGTCGACGCGGGCGTGGTTGCCGTCCGCGATCAGCGCCGGGCTCGAGAGCCGCTTGCCCGCCCGGTAGCGGATGTACGCAGCGATCTCGTTGCCGACGAACCCGATCGCGCCCGCGGCCGCAAGCGCCCAGAGATGCGTCAGCTCTTCCGGGTTGATGAAGCGCTGGATCGACTCGTAGAGGGCGACGCAGGCGCTGACGAAGATCGTGGCGACCACGAACAGCCCGGCGATCTTCTCGGCGCGGAAGCTGCGCAGGAAGAACGCAATCCCGAGTGGAATCGCAGTCGACGCATCCCCGAAGTTGTGAATCAGATCGGCGAGGAGCGCGACCGAGTTGCTCAGCAGGAACACCACCAGCTGGAGCAGGGATGCGATCAGCAGCACCCCGAGACTGAGCGCTACCGCCTTGACGCCCTCGCGCGACCGGACGATCGACGCGTCGACGAGGCCGTGAGAATGGCCGTGCGCACCGTGTCCATGACGATGACCGCCGTGATCGTGGGCGAGCTCCTCATCACCGTGCGAGTGGGAGTGGTCGTCGTGGTCATGCCCGTGATCGTCGTGCCGATGAGCGTGCTCGTCGTGCCCGTGCTCGTGCGTCTCGGCTTCGGTCATCCCACCACGATAACTGAACGAGTATTCAGATGTTCACGACGCGATACGCTTCGGCGAATGGCGCACGGCGTCCAGGGACAAGCACATGCCGGCGAGCTCGACGCCGCAACCGCAGAAGAGGTCGCGCGGACGATGCAGGCCCTCGCCACCCGGAGCCGCGTCCGCATCCTCGGTCGCCTCCGCCTCGCTCCATGCACCGTCGGCGAGCTCGCCGAGGCAGTCGAAATGGAAGCCTCGGCCGTCTCTCAGCAGCTGCGCGTTCTCCGCAGCCTCGGCCTCGTGATCGGCGAGCGCCGCGGCCGCAACGTCGTCTACGCTCTACATGATTCCCACGTCGCCGACCTACTCGACCAGGCCGTCTTCCACATCGAGCACGTCCGGCTCGGCTACTCCGAGCGCCTCGACGAGGCCTCCTGACCGCAGCATTCGAGACTGACGTGCGCTCTGCGGATAGCCCCGGATCACGCCAGGGAACCCGATCAGGATCAAGCCAAGCTGCTCGGCATGCCCGTGAAGCTGCCCAACTGCGGCCACGTCCCTATGCCGCTCGGCCGATCGAACTCCCAGGGCTGAAACGTGCGCTCAGGTGCGCCGAACTGCTCGCTCATGCGGCGGGGACCCCACGTGCGCAAGATCGACCGCGTAGAGTCGATGAAGACCGTCGAGGCCCTTTAGCGCCACCTCGCGACTCTCCGAGAACTCGATGTTCGGACCGGCGACGAGATCGTGGACGATATTGGACACCAGGACCTCGCCGGCCAGGGCATGGCTGGCCACTCGCGCCGCGTAGTGAACCGTCGTGCCGAAGAAGCGGTCGCCCTCGTGGAGCGCGTCGCCAGTGTGGACGCCAATCCTGACAGCGATCCGTGGCGACATGTCAGCGAATGCCGTGCCCACCGCCTCTTGGATCACCCGAGCGCAGGCGACCGCTCTTCGGGCGCTCGAGAACGCGAGCATCGATCCGTCACCCTGCGTTTCGACGACGCTGCCACCCTGCGCCGCGGTTGACTCTTCGATGATCGCGTTGTGCCTGCGGAGGAGCTCGAGCCACCCATGGTCACCGAAGTGGCCGAGCAGAACCGTCGAGTCGACGATGTCGGTGAAGACGATCGTCACGGTCCCCTCGGAGTCGGTGGTCTCCGAAAGGTCCGGTTGTTCGCGCAGGACGATCTCTTCTAGCTCCTCGATCGTGACCGTCAACGATCTTCCGAAGGCCTCGACCTTCGTCTGCGGGAGCGACCAATGCGCCTGGACGACCTTCCACTCGCCATGTTCGAGCCGGAGGACGTAAGTGGCTCGCGCTTCTCGGGTCTCTCCGCCCACGCTGATGGTCTCTTTCAGCGCTGCCCAGCCGACGCTTCCTTCCTCCCAAGCGTCGATCTCGTCTGCCCGTACGGAGAAGACACCCCGAAGCTCCTCGATCTGACGACCCCAAACCGCGCGCGTCTCGCGGCCACGCCACCACTCGGAAGGGTCGGTTCCGACAATGAGCGTGCCTTCGTGTGTCGATAAACGCTCGAGGCACTCGGCATCGCCGTCCGCTATCGCTCGGGTCCAACGCTCAATTACGCGCCGGATCTCCTCGGATTTCTCCATGCCGCTGAGTGTGCTGCAACCGATGGGTAGAGGCAACCAGGCCTGAGCCAGCGTGCGGGAATGTCATCCGATGTACGTCAAGCCTAAGCGCCTGGTGGCGGATGTTTCCAGATGACGGTCTGGCGGCCCGAATCGGCAGGTGTTACGGCTTCTCCGGGTGTCGCGCCTAGCCTCTGCGCGACACGCTGAGAACGCAGGTTGTCCGGCGAGATCAGAGAGACAAGGCGATCGATGGCTCGGACCTCGTAGGCCCAGCTCCTGATTGCTGCGGCCGCCTCGGTGGCGTATCCGTGGCCCCAGTGCGCGCGGATCAGGGACCAGCCGAGTTCGGGCTGGGCATGACTCCCTGCCTCGGCCCAGGTCGAAGCCGTCCAGCCGCGTGTATCGAAGATCATGAGTCCGGCCTGGCCTACCACCTGCTGGTCGGTCGCCGCTGTCTCGAGAACGAACGGCCCAAGCCCCTCGGTTCTCCAACCCCTGCTCATCCCGTCGATCATCGCTCGAACGTCCTCGACGGCCGAGACCGGCTCTCTGCCTAAGCCCTCCATGACCTCCTCGTCAGCGAACAGGTCGTACAGGGCCTCCGCATCGTGCGGGGTTGGCGCGCGGAGGCATAGCCGCTCCGTGTAGAGGCTTGTCGGCTCCCAGGAAGAGGTGCGGCGAGCCACGTGGGAGACGCTACTGCGCTCGCCTGTGCGACGCTGGTTGACGCCTGGCGCGATTCCCCGACGGTCGAGATTAGGCGCGCGAGATGTAGCGGCCTTCGCGCGGATCGACTTTGATCCGGTCGCCCACGTTCACGAAGAGCGGCACCTGCACGACCGCGCCCGTCTCGAGCGTGGCCGGCTTCGTCACGTTCGAGACCGTGTCGCCGCGGACGCCCGGCTCCGTCTCGGCGACCGCGAGCTCGACCGACGACGGCAGCTGCACGCCCGCCGGGCTGCCGTCCACGGCGAGCACCTGCACGGTCGAGCTCGGCTCCAGGTACGGCAGCGCGTCCTCCACGGTGCCGTGCGGGAGCGAGAACTGCTCGTACGTCTCGGTGTCCATGAAGACGACCTCGTCGCCCGCGTCGTAGAGGTACTGCACCTCCTTGACCTCCGTGCGGATGCGCGTGAACTTCTCGCCCGCGCGGAAGGTCTTGTCGACGACCGCGCCCGAATCGAGGTTGCGCAGCCGCGAGCGGACGAACGCGCCGCCCTTCCCCGGCTTCACGTGCTGGAACTCGAGGATGCGCCACACCGAGCCCTCGAGCTGGATGTGCATCCCGTTCCGGAACTGGTTCGTGGAGACCGTCTCTGCCACGGCGCCGTACGCTAGCTGACCGTCACCAGGTTCTTGGTCGGGCTTGTCAGGATCTCGGGCTCGCCGTCCGTCACGATCACGAGGTCCTCGATCCGGATCCCGCCGAGGCCTCCCAGATACACGCCCGGCTCGACGGTGACGACGTTGCCCGTGGCGAGCGTGTCGGTCGACTCGCGCGACAGGCGCGGCGCCTCGTGCACCTCGAGCCCGACGCCGTGGCCGAGGCCGTGGCCGAACTTGTCGCCGAGCCCGGCGGCCTCGATCTTCTCGCGCGCGGCGGCGTCGGCCTCGACGCCTGTGATGCCTGCGCGGATCGCTTCGAGGCCCGCGAGCTGGCCTTCCAGGCACGTTGTGTAGGCGCTCCGCAGCTCGTCGGGCAGCGAGCCCGTCGCAAAGGTGCGCGTGCAGTCGGCGCAGTAGCCGTCGACCATCGCGCCCGCGTCGACCACGACCGTCTCACCCGCGGCAACGGTGCGGTCGCTCGGCCGTGCGTGAGGCTTCGCGCTGTTCGGCCCCGAGGCGACGATCGTCTCGAAGGCCGGCGCGTCGGCGCCGTGCTCGTGGAAGAGCTCGTCCAGCCGCCACGCCAGTTCACGCTCGGTACGCCCGATGAACGACTCCTCCGCGAAGCGCTCGTACGCCTGGCTCGTGATCTTCCCCGCACGGCGGATCGCGTCGAGCTCGCCGTCGTCCTTCACCGCGCGCAGCGCCTCGACGAG
>Ga0081540_1004198_pt1 | contig 11081 bp, 10 predicted proteins | sample TabmetS2T1R1_FD_71024 | JGI IMG/M metagenome (GOLD analysis project Ga0081540, IMG submission 71024) | Tabebuia heterophylla rhizosphere microbial communities from the University of Puerto Rico - S2T1R1 | ecosystem: Host-associated > Plants > Roots > Rhizosphere ... | reverse complement strand
AAATCTACTGGATGGAAGTCGACGTGAAGCGGCGGCGCGGCGCGCCCTGGGCTGCGCCGGTGCCATCGGAGATCGCCGGCAAGGTGCCGCACCTTACGGCGGCGGAGTAATTCTGGCACCGTCGTTCCGGGGCGGCTCGCAGAGCCGAGCCCGGAATCTCGAGATTCCGGGTTCGATGCTGCGCATCGCCCCGGAATGACGGAAATGGGGAGCACCGCGTTGAGTTTTGTCGAGCGCCACGGCCTGTGGTCGGCCGAGCAGAAGGAGGCGGCGGGCCGCCTTGGCCGCATCGTCGAGGAGCAGAAGCTCGAGGTCATCCGCCTCGCCTTCCCGGACCAGCACGGCATTTTGCGCGGCAAGACGCTGATCGCAGGCGAAGCGGTTGCCTCGCTCGAAAGCGGCTGCTCCATGACGACAAGCCTGCTCGCCAAGGACACCGCGCACCGCTCGGTATTTCCGGTGTTCAGCTCCGGCGGCGGCTTCGGGATGAAGGAGATGGAGGGCGCCGCCGACGCGTTGATGGTCGCCGACCCCACAACCTTCCGCGTGCTGCCATGGGCGCCGACCACGGGATGGGTGTTGTGCGATCTCTACTTCAATGACGGCCGCCCGGTGCCGTTCGCAACGCGCGGGCTTTATGCTCGCGTGCTCGATCAGCTCGCCAAGCGAGGCTACGATTTTATCGCCGGCCTCGAAGTTGAATTCCATCTCTTCAAGCTCGATGACGCGAAGATGGCGCCGGAGGATGCCGGCCAGCCGGGAAACCCGCCTGCCGTGAGCCTGCTGTCGCACGGCTATCAATATCTGACCGAGCAGCGCTACGACCAGATGGAGCCGGCACTGGAGATCATCCGGCGCGACGTGCTTGCGCTCGGGCTTCCGTTGCGCTCGGTCGAGGTCGAGTTCGGGCCGAGCCAGTGCGAATTCACCTTCCAGCCGACCAGGGGCCTCGCGCCCGCCGACACCATGGTGCTGTTCCGCTCGGCGGTGAAGCAGATCGCGCGGCGGCACGGCTATCACGCGACCTTCATGTGCCGGCCGAAACTGCCGAATGTGTTCGCCAGCGGCTGGCATCTGCACCAGTCGCTGGTGTCGCGTGCCACCGGCGAGAACGCGTTCATGGCAAAGGACAAGGGCGAGGCGCTGAGCGCCTTCGGCAAGCACTATCTCGCCGGCCTGCTCGAACATGCCCGTGCATCCACCGTGTTCACGACGCCGACCATCAACGGCTACAAGCGCTACCGCTCCTATTCGCTGGCGCCGGATCGTGCGATCTGGGGGCGCGACAACCGCGGCGTGATGATCCGCGTCCTCGGCGGGCCGGGCGAAGCCGCCACGCGGCTGGAGAACCGGATCGGCGAGCCGGCGGCGAACCCCTATCTCTACATGGCCTCACAGATCCTTTCGGGCCTTGACGGCGTCGACCGCAAGCTCGATCCCGGCCCGTCGGCTGATGCACCCTACGAGACCAAGGCGGCGCTGCTGCCGAAATCCTTGCGCGAAGCGGTGTTCGCGCTGAATGACGACCCGTTCTTCCGCGACACGCTGGGCGCCGCGTTCGTGGATTACTACGTCCACATCAAGAATGCCGAGATCGATCGCTTCCAGTCCGAGGTGTCGGACTGGGAGCACCGCGAATATTTCGAGATGTTTTGAGCTGTCGTCCCGGCGAAGGCCGGGACCCATACCGCGTGATCTATCGATTTGAGCACGCCGTTGGACGAGACGTCGCAATAGCGCACGTTCGTGGTTATGGGTCCCGGCCTTCGCCGGGACGACGGGGCTAAACTTCAACTCTCTCCTCTCGTCAAACTCGGCGAAGGCGCATAGGTTCTTGCGACGCTTTTCGGGGAACTTGGCATGGAACGCACGCAAGTCGCTGTTGTCGGCGGTGGACCAGCCGGCATGCTGCTGTCACACATGCTGCATCTCGATGGCATCGACAGCATCGTGCTCGAACGGCAAACCAGGGACTACGTCCTAAAGCGCATCCGCGCCGGCGTTCTCGAATATGGCACCGTGAAGCTGCTCCGCGATGTCGGGCTGGGCGAGCGAATGGAACGCGAAGGTCATGCCCATGACGGCGCTTACATCGCCTGGGAGGACCGGCAACCGTTCCTGATAAATACCCGAAAGCATACCGGCAGACAGATGTGGGCATACGGCCAGACCGCGATCACCGAGGAGCTTTACCGGGTCAGGGCGCGCGACGGCGGTCGCGTGATCGACAATGTCCAGCAGGTCACGCTTCACGATCTTGACGGCGAAAAACCCTGGATCAGTTTCGACAAGGACGGCAAAACGCACAGGCTGGAGTGCAGCTACATCGCCGGCTGCGACGGCCAGCACGGCGTGTCGCGCAACAGCATTCCGAAAGAGCTGCTGCGAACCTTCGAGCGCGCCTATCCTTTCGGCTGGCTCGGCATCATGTCGGAAACGCCTCCGCTCGAGGACCTCGTATATGCGCACCACAGCCGCGGCTTTGCGCTGGCCTCGCAACGCAACCCCATGCTCAGCCGCTACTACATCCAGTGCGACCTCGCGACGGACCTGAAGGAATGGCCGGACGAGCGGTTCTGGGAGGAGCTGAAGCGCCGTTTTCCGGACGACATCGCGCGACGGATCGTCACCGGCCCGTCGATCGAGAAATCCATCGCGCCGCTGCGCAGTTTCGTCGCCGAACCGATGAGCTATGGCCGGCTGTTCCTGGCCGGAGACGCCGCGCACAACGTTCCGCCGACCGGCGCCAAGGGCCTCAACCTCGCGGTTTCCGACGTCTTCTATCTGCATCGCGCGCTGGTCGCGCAGATCAAGAACAGTGACGGCCGCTATCTGGAGCGCTACTCGGAAACCGCGCTGCGCCGGGTCTGGAACGCCGAGCGGTTGTCCTGGCAATTGACACGACTGATGCACGTCTTTCCCGGTGACGACGACTTCACGCGGCGCATCAATCTCAACGAATTCGATTACCTTCAGGCGTCGCCCGCAGCACAGGCCGCGCTCGCCGAGCAATATGTCGGGATGCCGTTTGAGGAATAGATCGCGGGCCACCGCGAATATTTCGGTTTTTTGTTGTCGTCCCGGCGAAGGCCGGGACCCATACCGCGTGATCTATCGATTTGGCGGCGCTGTTCGACAACCTACCGCAACAACAAACACTCGGGGTTATGGGTCCCGGCCTTCGCCGGGACGACAGCGGAATCAAATCCCCAAGTACCGGTGCTGCAGCTCCGGCTCCGCGAGCAGCTGCTCGGAAGTGCCGCTCCACACGGTTCGGCCGCGCTCGATCATGTAGTGGCGGTCGGCGATTTTCGCGAGGTTGCCGACATTCTTGTCGATGACCAACACCGATTGCCCCTGCCCCTTCAGCATCGACAGGCAGCTCCAGATTTCCTCGCGGATCAAGGGTGCAAGGCCCTCGGTTGCTTCGTCGAGGATCAGCAACATGGGATTGGTCATCAGCGCGCGGCCGATCGCCAGCATCTGCTGCTCGCCGCCCGACAAGGTGACGCCCATGTTGGTGGAGCGCTCGGAGAGGCGCGGAAACAGGGCGTAGATCTTTTCCAGCGTCCACGGGTTGTTCGCGCCGAGGCGGTTGGCGGAGGCCGCGACGAGATTTTCGCGCACGGTGAGGTTTGGGAAGATCTGCCGCCCCTCGGGCACGAGGCCAATGCCGAGCTGCGCGATCCGGTAGGACGGCAGCCTCCGCACGTCTTCGCCGGCAAAGCGGATGGCCCCGGCGCGCGCCGGCGTCAGGCCCATGATGGAGCGGATGGTGGTGGTCTTGCCCATGCCGTTGCGGCCCATCAGGGCGATCATCTCGCCTGACTGTATCTTCAGCGACAGGCCGAACAGCACCTGGCTGAGGCCATAGCAGGTCTCGATCCCATCGATTTCGAGCAGGGTATCAGCCATTTTAGCATCAGCCATGACGCGTCACCGCATGCTGGTCGCCGAGATAGGCGCGTTTGACCTCTTCATTATTGCGGATATCGTCCGGCTTGCCGCAGGCAATGACGCGGCCATAGACCAGCACCGTGATGCGGTCGGCGAGCGCGAACACCGCCTCCATGTCGTGCTCGACCAGGACGATGGTGACTTCCTTGCGCAGTTCCTTCAACAGCGCCACCATCCGCTGCGACTCGGTGACCCCAAGGCCAGCCATCGGCTCGTCCAGCAGCAGCAATTGCGGTTTGGTGGCGAGCGCAACCGCGAGCTCGAGCTCCCGCTGCTCGCCATGACTCAGTTCCGAGACCAGCACGTCAGCGCGCTTGGCAAGTCCAACGCGCGCCAGCGCGGCATGCGCCGCCTCGCGCAACGGCCGCTCCTTCCGCGCATTGGCCCAGAAGCTGTAGGAGTGGCCGGCATGGGCTTGCGCGGCCAATGCGACATTGTCGGCAGCGGTGAAGTCGCGGAGCAGCGAGGTGATCTGGAACGAGCGCGCCAGACCAAGCCCGCTGCGCCTGTAGGACGGCAGGGCCGTGATGTCCCGTCCCGCGAAATGAATGGCGCCGGAGTTCGGCATCAATTGCCCGGTGAGCTGGCTGATCAACGTGGTCTTGCCGGCGCCGTTGGGGCCGATGATGGCGTGCAGTTCGCCGGGCACGACTTCCAGGGAAAGATTGTCGGTCGCGACAAGGCCGCCGAAGCGCCGTACCAGATTTTCCACGCGCAGGAGATGCTCAGCCACGAGAGAACCTCCCCAGCAGGCCCATGATGCCGCCGCGCGCGAACAGCACGATCAGCAAAAGCAGCGGCCCCATGATCAGCGCCCAGTATTCGGTGACCTGCGACAGCAGCTCTTCCAGCACCAGGAACACGATGGCGCCGATCACGGGGCCGAACAGCGTGCCCATGCCGCCGAGGATCACCATCACCATGAGGTCGCCGGAGCGGGTCCAATACATCACGGCGGGGCTGACGAAATCGGTGTTGTTGGCAAGCAGCGCGCCGGCGAGGCCGCAGATGGTGCCGGAGATGACGAAGCAGACCAGACGATAGCGGTTGGCGTGAAAGCCGACCGCCTGCATGCGCTGCTCGTTGGAACGCACGCCCTGCACGACGAGGCCAAAGCGCGAATTGACGATGCGCCAGATCAGGTACACGCCGCCGAGCAGGCAGGCGAGGCATACGTAGTAGAACTGCGTGCGGTCGGAGAGATCGATGAGGCCACCGAAGCTGCTGCGCTTGTAGATGGTGAGGCCGTCGTCGGCGCCATAGCGCGACAACGCGGAAGCGACGTAATAGGCCATCTGCGCAAAGGCCAGCGTGATCATGATGAAGTATACGCCGCGGGTGCGCAGACTGAGCGCGCCGATCACGAGCGCAAACAGGGCGGACGCAAGCAGCGCCACCGGCCACTGGATGAAGCCGGAGCCGATGCCCTCGAAGGCGAGAATGCCGACCGCATAGCCGCCGATGCCGAGATAGGCGGCATGGCCGAAGCTCATCATGCCGCCATAGCCCATGATCAGATTGAGGCTCGCCGCGGCCAGCGCCAGGATGATGATGCGGGTGAACATGGTCAGGATGAACACCTTGCCCGTCAGCGCCGAATAGACGGGCAGCAGGATGAGGCCGGCGACCACCAGCGCGACGACGACGTTACGCAGATTGAAAACGGGCTTCATCGCTTGGCGGCCGGGAACAGCCCCTCTGGCCTCACCACCAGCACGACGGCCATCAGGAGGTAAACCAGCATCGAGGATATTGCGGGCGCCGCGGTCGAGGCCGCGGTCGAGCTCAGGACCTTGCGCAGGAGGTCAGGCAGGAAGGCGCGGCCGAGCGTATCGATCATGCCGACGAAGATCGCGGCCATGAACGCGCCGCGGATCGAGCCGATGCCGCCGATTACGATGATGACGAAGGCTAGGATGAGAATGTTCTCGCCCATGCCGATCTGCACCGTGAGGATCGGCGCCTGCATCAGCCCGGCAAGGCCCGCGAGTGCCGCGCCAAGGCCGAACACCAGCGTGAACAGCAGCTTGATGTTGATGCCGAGCGCGCCGATCATCTCGCGGTTGGAGGCGCCGGCGCGGATCAGCATGCCGATGCGGGTGCGCATCACGACGACATAGAGCAGCGCCGCCACCAGCAGCGCGACGACGATGATCGAGAGGCGATAGGCCGGATAATAGACGCCGGGCAGGATCTGTACCGGCACGGTCAGCCAGGCCGGCAGCGGCAGCGCCAGACCGGCCGGGCCCCAGATCAGCCGCACCGCATCGTTGAAGAACAGGATCAGGCCGAAGGTCGCCAGCACATGGTCGAGATGATCGCGGCCGTAGAGATGTCTGAGCGCGACGTATTCCAGGACAATGCCGAGCAGCAGCGTGGCGCCGAGCGCCATGACGGCACCAAGGATGAAGTTGCCGGTCCAGGCCACGAAAGTCGCCGCGAAATAGGCGCCCATCATGTAGAGCGAACCATGGGCGAGATTGACGAAGTCCATGATGCCGAACACCAGCGTCAGGCCGGCGGCCAGCAGGAACAGCAGGAGACCGAACTGCAGTCCGTTGAGCAGTTGTTCGACGACGAGCATGGACCCCCAAAGCCTGAAAAGCAGTACTATCGCATGAGCATGATCTTTTCGGAAAACCGCCTCACACTTTTCCGGATCATGCTCTAAAAAAGCAGCGGCAGCGCGAGGGCACTGCCGCTTATTGTTGTTGGGCGCATCATCTCACGCAAGGGCACGTAACGCCGCGGACGATCATACGCCGGGAGAACCCAACCTTACTTCATCGGGCACTTGTCGTGGAAGCGGTCCTGATCGTCCTTGACGATGGTGGCCACCGTTTTCAGCGCCAACTGGCCCTCGCCGTCCTTGACCACGTCCTGCAGGTAGAAATTCTGCACCGGGATATGATTGTTGCCGTATTTGTAGGGGCCTCGCACCGACTTGAAATTGACCTTCTCCATTTCCGCCTTCATCTCGTCCTTCTTGGCGGTGTCGCCGTTCACCTTGACCACCGCGCTGTTGATCAGGTTGGCGGCGTCATAGGACTGGGCACCGTAGAAGGTCGGCCGGAGGCCGGTGTATTTCTTGCGGTAGTCGGCGACGAACTTCTTGTTCTCGTCGTTGGGCAGATCGTTGACCCATTGCTGGGCGCCGGGCACGCCGAGCGCGTTGTCCTTCTGCAGCGGCAGCGACAATTCGTCGATGGTGAAGGCGGTATAGAGCGGCTTTTGCGCCTTGATGCCGGCCTGGGCGTACTGGTTGAGGAACTGCACGCCGGCAGCCCCCGGATAGAACACGAAGATCGCTTCGGCGTCGGAGTTCTTGGCCTTGGTGAGCTCGGCGGAGAAATCGAGCTGGCTCGGCCAGACCGTGTATTCCTCACCGGCCACTTTGCCCTTGAAGGTGCTCTTGACGCCCGCGAGCATGTCCTTGCCGGCCGCATAGTTCGGGCCGATCAGGAACACCGACTTGACGCCCTTCTGGTTCATGTAGGTGCCCATCGCCTGCGGCGTCTGGTCGTTCTGCCAGGAGGTCGAGAACACGTAAGGCGAGCAGAGCTCGCCGGCGAGCTGCGACGGGCCGGCATTGGCCGAGATCAGGAAGGTCTTGGAATCGACGGCGGACTTCAGCGAAGCCAGCAGCACGTTCGACCAGATATAGCCAACGATGAAGTCGACCTTGTCGGACTGGACCAGCTTTTCGGTCTTCTGCTTGCCGACATCGGGCTTCTGGCCGTCGTCCTCGTAGATCACCTCGACCGGCTTGCCGCCCATCTTGCGGCCGAGATGGTCGAGCGCGAGCTCGAAGGAATTGCGCATGTCGTTGCCGATGGCGGCGGTCGGACCGCTGAAGGTCGAGACAAAGCCGATCTTGATGGTGTCGGCCGCGCCCGCCGGCTGCGTCAGCGCCAGAGCGGCGATACCCGCCAGCCAGAATGCCTTTTTCATATTCGTTTCCCCTCCTTGTTCTTGAACCAACTTGTCCGCCCGGGAGGGCGGAACCTGGCGCGCAGGCCTTTATAAAGAGACGTGTTTTTGTGCGCAAAAGCGCTGGCCTGCAGCAAGCATGAACCGGAAGATTCGCCGTTGAACCTTCGGCCTATGCCCCAGCGGGCTGCACCATAATTCAGGGGATGTGCAGAAGGCAAGAATTATAGTGCCGGTTTTCCGGGCTGCGATGTCGCAGTTTTGGGCGAGCCGCGGCCTAGCGGCGCCGCTCGATCAGACGCCGCGGTATTCGGCCCCGTCGAGGACATAGGTCGCGTAGCGGAAATCCCGGATGGTGGCGACCTTGTCGCCATCCCAGCCCAGCAGCATGAAATATTTCGGCGGCGCATCGCGGTCGTTGGGATCGAACACCAGAATGGCCGGACGGCCCTCGACCAGCCCGGCCAAGAGGCGCCAGTCGCCGGCGGCGGAATAATTGCCGAAGTACCGGCTGACCTCGGCCTTGCCGCGCATGCGAGTCCTGTTGACGAGATCGAGCCTGATGTCGTCGGCGATCATGGCCCGGATGGCGTCGAAATCGCGTGCGTTGAAATGCGTGACATAGGCATCGAGCTGCGCCCGTTCGGTCTCGGACAGGCGCGGCTGCGGCGCATCGTCCGCTTCACCTGATATCTCGGAAAGCCTCGCGCGGCCGCGATGCAGCGACGCCTTCACCGCAGGCAGGCTGGAATCGAGGATGTCGCAGACCTCGCGCAAGGAGTGGCCGAGCACATCGGACAGGATCACGCAGGCGCGCTGCGTCTCCGGCAGTCGCATGAAGGTGCGCAAGGAGGCGCTGGCGATCTGGCGGCTTGCGACCGCATCGATTTCATCGGCAACCATGTCCGGCTCCGCTTCCGAGAAAATCGTCGCCTGGCGGCGCCTGCGGCGCAGGAAATCCAGCGCCGTGTTGTGTGCGATGCGCAGCAGCCAGCCCTCGGGATGCTGCAGCGGTGCGGCGTCGGCAAAGGCCTCCACCGCCTTGACCAGCGCATCCTGCAGCACGTCCTCGCCGTCGACCACGGAGCCGACCATGCGGGCGCAATAGCGATGCAGCTTCGGCCGCATCGCCGCAAGCAAGCGATCAAGGTCGATCGGGTCCGGCGCCTCTGCAGGCGATGTCATCGCATCAGGTCTCGTTCAACATGCGGTAGTTGCCAACAACGACGGCACCGCGCGGCGCCGGCGGCTCGATGCATCGCTCGCGGATACCGGCCTGAAATGCCTGGAAGGCCTTCAGCTTCGGCAGCGGGCTGCCATCCGCTGAGGTCTCGACGATATGCACGAAACTGTCGTCCTCAAGCCGCAGCGTAAGATAGCGCACGCCCTCGGGGCCTGCAGCCTGCAATTCGGCGAACACCGCCTTCACCAGCTCGGCATTGCGGTCGGCCGCCTCGGGCTTCGTCTTGTATCGGATCAGGGTTCGTCTCATGGCCGTCTCCTCATGATGTCCGTTGCAAGGACGTTTGGCGGCGGCCAAAGGATTCCCTGCCGGCACGAATTCTTTCGATAGCGTGACGCTATCGCCCGATTGGCGAATGCGGCTTGGAATGAACAGCTTTGTGCATACATAATCGGTAGCGAACCGGAGGTCCGATCGAATGAGCGAAGCGCCGCGAAAACCCCATCATGTGGTGATCGTCGGCGCCGGCTTTGGCGGGCTGGAGACCGCGTTCCGGCTGGCCGGCGCGCCCGTGACGATCACGATGATCGACCGCCGCAATCATCACCTGTTCCAGCCCCTGCTCTACCAGGTCGCGACCGCCTCGCTCGCCACCTCCGAGATCGCCTGGCCGGTCCGTTATCTGCTGCGCGACCGCCCGGAAGTGACCACCCTGTTTGCCAACGTCAACGGCGTTGACGCGGCCGGCAAGCGGGTGCTGCTCGACGACGGCGGCGCCATCTCCTACGACACGCTGGTGCTGGCCACCGGCGCGCGCCACGCCTATTTCGGCCATGATGAATGGGAGCCGTTCGCGCCGGGGTTAAAGACGCTGGAGGACGCCACGACCCTCCGGCGGCGCATCCTTGTCGCCTTCGAACGCGCCGAGCGCGAGAGCGATCCCGACAAGCGCGCAGCGCTGCTCACCTTCGTCATCATCGGCGCGGGACCTACCGGCGTCGAGATGGCCGGCACCATCGCTGACATGGCGTGCGACACCCTGCCGCCCGACTTTCGCAACATCGACACGCGAAAAGCACGCGTCGTGCTGATCGAGGCGGGGCCGCGCGTACTTGCCGGATTTCCCGAGGACCTGTCGGCCTATGCGCAGCATTCGCTGGAAAAGCTCGGTGTCGAGGTGATTTTGGGCGAGGCCGTCACCGAATGCTCGGCCGATGGTGTCATCTATGGCGGCAAGCGCCTTGCGGCGCGCACCCTGATTTGGGCCGCGGGCGTGCGCGCCTCACGCGCCGCCGAATGGCTCGACGCGCCTCGCGATCGCGCGTATCGCCTCGAGGTCGCGCCCGATCTGACCGTGCCCGGCCATCCTGACATCTTTGCCGTCGGCGACACCACGACGATCAAGGGCCCTGACGGCAATCCGGTGCCCGGCATCGCGCCGGCGGCGAAGCAGCAAGGACGTTATGTTGCAGCATTGATCAAGGCGCGCCTTGCCGGCAAGACGCTGCCGCCGTTCCGCTACAGGCACGCCGGCAGCCTGGCCCAGATCGGCAAGCGGCTTGCGGTGATCGATTTCGGCAAGTTCAAGCTGCGCGGCACGATCGCGTGGTGGATCTGGGGCATCGCCCACATCTATTTCCTGATCGGGCTGCGCCACCGCCTCAGCGTCGCGCTGAGCTGGCTGTGGATCTACATGCGCGACCAGCGCCCCGCGCGGCTGATCACGCAGGGCAGCAGCAAGGTGACGCAGTAGCGGCGCTCACTTCACCAGCGCGCAGCCGCCGTCCGCGATCGGACGGAACGCCTGCTCGGCAGCAATGGTTGAGATCAGCCTGTAATAGTCGTAGGGATATTTCGACTCTTCCGGCTTCTTCACCTCGAACAGGTACATCGGGTGGATGACGCGGCCGTCCTGCCGGATGGTGACGTCGCCGAAGAGTTTGTCCTTGCCTTTGAACTTCTTCATCTGCGGGACAACGTCCTTGGCATCGTCGCTGCCGGTCGCGGCCAC
>Ga0081540_1004197_pt1 | contig 11081 bp, 6 predicted proteins | sample TabmetS2T1R1_FD_71024 | JGI IMG/M metagenome (GOLD analysis project Ga0081540, IMG submission 71024) | Tabebuia heterophylla rhizosphere microbial communities from the University of Puerto Rico - S2T1R1 | ecosystem: Host-associated > Plants > Roots > Rhizosphere ... | reverse complement strand
AGGAGTGACGCACAAAGAGCGGCCCAGTACATGTTCAACGAGAAGAGCGAGGCCATCTTTACCATTCCGGATGTGATCCAGGCGTACAATCTTGGCACGGCCGCTTATTCCAAGCCTTCGATGGCGCTGGACCTGCTGCGCAAGTACGTTCTTGGCGAGAAGCGTTTTGACTATGCTTTCCGAACCTATATCCGGCGCTGGGCCTTCAAGCATCCGACGCCCTGGGACTTCTTCCATTGCATGGAAAATGCCGGCGGGGAGGACCTGGGCTGGTTCTGGCGTGGATGGATATTGAATAACTGGCGGCTGGATCAGAGCGTAAAGGGTGTGAAGTATGTGGAAAACGATCCGGGTAAGGGCGCTGTCATCACGATCGAGAACCTGGAAGAAATGGCGATGCCGGTGGTAATGCTCATCGAGCAGGAGAGCGCTAAGACGGATACGGTTACCCTGCCGGTGGAGATCTGGCAACATGGGTTTTCCAAGGCTTTTGCCTATCCTTCCACTTCGAAGATCAAACGGATCGTCATCGATCCGGCGCATGAGTTTCCCGATGTGAACCCTGCCAACAATACCTGGACCGGCCAGCCCGCGGATAAACCGGTTCCTGCGGGAGTATCGGCGACCACGGTGGTAGACAACTATCTGAGTGCGATCGGCGGGCGGGAAAAGCTGGCTGCCGTGAAAGACCTGATGATCGTTGGAGTGGCGGATGTGCAGGGACAGCAGCTGATCCAGACGGCAAAATTCATTCCGCCGGATGCCGCAGTGCTCGATATCGAACTGCCCGATCTGAAGATGCATGTGTTGCATCTTTCGATCAGCAAGGATAGCGTCAACCTTTCACAGGCCGGGCAGAGCCCTGTGCTCGATGAGGAGACGAAGAAAGGGCTGCGGGAGAATGCCTCCCCCTTCCCTGAGCTGAACTTTTTCAAGGAGGGGTATAAAACCGAGCTCACCGGCATCCGGGACCTCGACGGTACCGATGCTTATGAGCTAAAGGTGACCGGGCCTTCGGGTCGGGCAGGCCTTTTCTATTATGCCGTAGAAAGCGGGTTGCGTATCCGGGAAGTGAGGAGCGGGGGACAGGGGGAGAGCACTACGCAGTTCAGCGATTACCGGGAGGTCAGCGGGATCAAATTCCCGTTTCACGTCGATCAGGACCAGGGAACGGTGGACCTGGATCTGAAGGTGCAGACCGTGAAAGTGAATTCGGGACTGACGGCCGCGGACCTGAAGTAGGTTTAAATGCCGGCGAGAAATTGTTCGTTGATATAATCGACGACGGGCACCAGTTGCTGACCCGAATCCTGGTAGACCTTTAGCTGGCGATCGGCGCCGGTGCCTGTTTTTAGCAGCTGCTCCGCAAAGTGGCAGGCGTCCCTGCTCCCGAGGGGGTCGACTACGTCATCGATGAAGTTCAGCAGTTCGTAGATCAGTGCGCGGGTGTTCACCTCTTCCTCTTTTCCGAAGTCGATGAGGTGGCCGTCGATCCCGTAACGGCTTGCCCGCCATTTGTTTTCGTTGATCAGGGCACGGGAGTACTGGATATAGTTCATATTCTGTAACCGCAGCTTGTAGATCTTTACACAGATGGCCTGGAAGAGCGCGGTGATGCACATCGTTTCGTCGATGGTCATCGGGACGTCGCAGATGCGGAACTCCACGGTATTGAAGAAAGGATGTACCCGAAGGTCCCACCAGATCTTTTTCGCGTTATCGATGCAGTTGGTCTTTACCAGCAGTTTTACAAAATTGTCATAGGCTTCGATGCTTTCGAAGTATTCGGGGATGCCCGTGCGCGGGAATTTATCGAATACCTTTGTCCGGTAGGATTTATAGCCGGTGAGTCTTCCTTCCCAGAAGGGAGAATTGGTGCTGAGGGCGTATACGTGTGGAAGGAAGTAGCGGGTGGAGTTGGCTATATGGTTGGCCATTTCGCGGCTTTCCATGCCGACGTGGACGTGGAGGCCGAAGATCAGATTGCTGCGGGCGGCTTCCTGCAGTTCGTTCACAATTTCGTTGTAGCGGGCATGTTCGGTGATCAGCTGGCTCTCCCAATGACTGAAGGGATGGGTACCGGAGGCGCCGATGTGGAGTCCCAGGTCGCCGGCGATGTTTGCGATCGTTTTGCGAAGGGTGGAGACATCCTTTCGCGCCTCGTGGATATCCTGGCAAATATCGGTGCCCACTTCCACAACGGCCTGGTGCATCTCCGCCTTTACTTTATCACGAATAACCTTCTGGCCTTCGGTCACGATCTTTTGCTCATGACTCTTAAGCTCTCTTGTTTTGGGGTCGAGGACCATGTACTCCTCTTCGATGCCGAGGGTAAAGTTCCGGTAGTTGATGTCTGCCATTCGTCCTTTTTATGTGGTGAGGTTTTGGTGTCCGACGCTGTGCTGGAGGTATTTGCCCCAGGTGAGATTGTCGATGTCGTCCTGGTGGGTGAGGGCCCGCTCGATGGCATATTCGGCGGCGGTATCCACCACCCAGTTGAAATTGTCTTCGCCTACGCTGCCTTTCTCGGCGTCGGGCGCGGGGTTGCAAAAGTCGATGGCATACGGGATACCGTCGCGGATGGCCAGCTCCACCGTGTTGAAATCATAGCCCAGCCAGGCATTGATGCGCAGGACGATCTCTTCCATCTCCTGCAGCCGTTCGGCGGAGGGGCTGAAATCGGCCTGGTAACGGAGATGGTGGGGGTTGCGCGGTTCATAGGGCATGATCCGCACATATTTTCCGCCGATGCAATAGCAGCGGTAATATTCGGTGAAAACGATCTCTTCTTGTAACAGCATTACCAATTGTCCCGTTTCGCCGTGCCGCTGATAAAACTCTTCCGCGTTGTGCAGCTTGTAGACGTTCTTCCAGCCGCCGCCGGCGAAGGGCTTCATATAGGCGGGGAAACCGATGTATTCGAAGATGCCGGGCCAGTCGAGCGGGAAGGCGAGATTGGTGAAGGACTGATCGCTGGTATCGGAGGGCAGCTCGCGGGAGGGCAGGATCACGGTCTTCGGCACCGGTACGCCGATGCGGGTGGCGAGACAGTTGTTGAAGAATTTCTCGTCGGCGCTCCACCAGAAGGGGTTGTTGATGACGGCCGTTCCGGTGAGGGCTGCATTCTTCAGCCAGGCCCGGTAAAAGGGGACATCCTGGGAGATGCGATCGATAACGACGGCATAGCCGGTGGGTTTCCCCTGAATAACTTTGTCGATGCGGACGGGCTCTGCGGTGATACCGGGAACATTTCTTTTGTTCACGGCTTCGATGAAGGCCATGGGAAAGCTTCTTTCGCGACCGTAGAGAATGCCTATTTTCTTGCTGACACTCATAACTTGCTATTTGGTGTTGGGTAAAAGGGAAAGGTAATGGGGGAACATCTCTTTCCATACGGGCCAGTCATGGTCGCGTCCGGCACGGACGTCCAGCCAGTGCGGGATCGATTTTGCCGCGAGCAGGCGGCTCATCCATTCGTTCGCCCCCCGGCAGATGTCATGTTCGGCGGTGCCCAGCACGATGCCCATGTGCCAGAGCGCGGAATCGGTGGCGCCGGGGATGAAATCTACGGGGTTGTTAAAATAGACGTTGTCATCATAATAGCCATCCGTGAAGGAGCGGATATCGAAGACCCCGCTCATCGGGAAGCAGTAGCCGACCAGACCCGGATGGCGGAAGGCGAAGTTTGCCGAATGATAGCCGCCGAAGCTGCAGCCGGCGACGGCGACGCGGCCATGACCCGTCTCGTGCATGGCGCGGGGCAGGATCTCTTCGAGGATCAGCCGGTCGTAGACGGTATGCCGCCAGGCCCGGTGTGCGGGGGAGGCCGACTTGTCGTACCAGCTTTCATTGTCCATGCTGTCCGGGCAGTAGATCTTCACTTTTCCATTCTCCAGGAACCAGCGGGCGGTCTCGATGAGGCCCTGGTCTTTGTTCTGGTAGTAGCTGCCGCGGGAGGTCGGGAAAAGGATGACCGGATAGCCGCCGCTTCCGAACACCAGCATTTCAAAATCCCGCCCGGCCGCCGGTGAGTACCATTTATGATATTCTTCGTTCAAATCCATTTATGATTAAATATACTATTTTTGACGCTATGTCGATAGAAAAGAGCACGAATATCAGAAGGGATAGGATAGCGTTGCCTTCCGTGGAGCTCAGCCGTACCGTGGAGGTGGATCTTTATTACCCTGCCGGTGAGCAGGACATGCGGATGACGAGCCTGCTGCTGATAAATGACGGGCAGGATCTTGGCCGGCTTGGATTTGCCGAAATACTGGATGACCTGTATAGCCGCGATCTGCTGGCGCCCGTGCTTTGTGTGGGCATCCATGCCGGTGAGTCGAGAACGATGGAATATGGGACGGCGGGTGTGCCCGACTACCAGGGCTGGGGTGGGAAAGCGGATGCGTATACGCGATTCGTTTTCGATGAGCTGGTTCCTGCCATCCGGAGGAAATACCGGGCTCCGGACTTTCGCCAGAAGGCTTTTGCCGGTTTTTCGCTGGGTGCGCTGAGTGCTATGGATATTGTCTGGAATCATCCGCAGGAATTCTCCAGGGCGGGACTTTTCTCCGGCAGCTTCTGGTGGCGGACGAGGGACAAGAGCGATGCCGCTTATGACGAGCGGACGGACAGGATCATGCTTGCGGAAGTTCGAAGGGGCGGGTATTATCCCTGGCTGAAATTCTTTTTCGAATGCGGGACGGAGGATGAGCAGGAAGACAGGAATCACAATGGGGTGATCGATTCCATCGACGACACGCAAGATCTCATGAAAGAACTGATGGGGAAAGGGTACGATCCCGCGCGGGATATCCGCTACCTCGAGATCCCCGGCGGGCGGCATGATATCGCCACCTGGGCGAGGGCGATGCCGGAATTCTTATTATGGGCGTTTGGTAAATAGGTAAAAAAAACCCCCGCCGAAGCGGGGGCTTTTTTTTTAGTTAAATAGGTATCTGATCCCGAACTGGATCTGCCATCTCGAACCATAGAAGGTTTGACCGTTGGCAAAGTTGGTCAGGTTGGTATTGTTCGCAAAGCTGTTCACAATGGGAACCTTGTTGGATGCATCGAGGTACGGGAAAGAGAACTGCGGGGTCTTGCCGTCGGCAGCCATACCTTCGAATTTCAGGAACTGGGTTTGGGTCGGAGATTTCTGGATACCCCAGTATTTGTTGAGCAGGTTGCCGACGTTGACGATATCCATGCTCAGGCGGAGCGTATGCTTGTCCGTTCCGCCGCCGTTCTTCGTATAGAAGTTGATATCCTGGGTGACGTTCAGGTCGAGGTGCTTAACCCAGGGATACATCACCGAGTTGGCCTTTACATACTGTCCGCGTTTCAGGTTCAGATAGTGGTCCTGCTGGATGAAAGCACTCAGCTGGTTCCAGATCTGGCTCGCGGTGCGGGTATCGGAGTGGTCCAGGCTGCCGACGCCGCTGGTAGCGGAGCCGCCATTCACAGGAACGAGGTTGATATCCTGTTGGTTCCGGGGGATGTAGATCAGGTCGTTACCTGTATTACCGTCACCGTTGAGGTCACCGTTATAGGTGTAGGAAGTGGAACCTGCGGTGGTGGCTTCGTATACGGCGCCGATATAGGTTGTGGCGTACTTACCTTCGTCGATGCGATAGTTCGCATAGGCGATGATGCGGTGCGGCTGGTACCAGGACGGACGGGCGAGTGTCGGTGCATTGGGATCGGTGTTGGCGACTGCGCGGGCCGACCAGAGAGAGCTGGCGGTGCTACCGTTCTCCATTGCCGTACGGGTGTCGCTATAGGTGTAGGCGACGCTGGCGGAAAGAGTGCGCCAGGTTTTCAGTACCCTTGCCGTGGCGGCATAGCTCCAGCCCTTGCTGGTGTTGGCGAGGATGATGGCGTTGCCGATATTGGGGTTAGCCAGCGTAGTACCGTTGTAGTATTTGTTGCTGTTGTTGGTACCGCTGGTGGAATTGCCGGTCGTATTGTAACGAAGACGTTTGTCGCCGCCGTTGTTGATGGCGAAGGCGTTGTCTTCCTTCAGGTTGGCGTTGTACATGTACGTGGCGTTGATCTCCTTGGAGTAGGTGAACTCACCGGATACGACCCAGTCATCCGGCAGCTTCTTATCCAAACCTACGCTGCTGCGCAGCTTGGTGGGATATTTGAAGCTCTTGTCGACAACGTTGACCGAATAGCCGGGAGGCGTGGCCGTTTGGGCAAGCGGCGGATTGTTGACGGTGTTGAGGTAGTAGTTGAGAGCGTCGTTGGGATTGGCGAAGAACGGCATGTTCTTTTGCGTAAAGGATCCGAACTGGACACCGTTGTTGGCGGCCTGGTTCTCGATCCACACAAAGGGCGGAGCGCCTTCGAAGATACCTGCGCCGCCACGCAGCTGCCAGGTACGGTCGCCGGTGATATCCCAGTTAAAGCCTACGCGGGGAGAAACCACCAGGAAGCTGGAGGGAGCGCTGCCTACGTTATAAGAGGCGCCGTTCTTGAACTTAAGTGCGTCGAAGTTCGGGTTGTCGGTGAACTTGTTCTGATAGGTCGTGTAGTCGAAACGCACGCCATAGGTAAGCGTGAAGCTCGGGGTCGCGCGCCATTTGTCCTGTGCGAAGAAGCTTCCGTTGGTTGCACCGGCGTAAGCCCAGGGGAATGCACCGCCTTTCAGCGTGGAGTATGCCTGGTAATAGGTAGCTGCAGGTTTGCCGCCCACGAAGTCGGAGATGCTGTTGAACTGGTAGACACCGTTCCAGCCTGGTGCGAACGCATTCTGGTATTTCTTATAGCTGTCCTGGGTACCGATGGTGATCTCATGACCGCCCTTATAGAAGCTGAAGATATCCGTCAGCTGGTAGGAGTCCATGTTCAGCGTGTTGGAATAGGTGTACATTTCGTAACCGAAAGAGGTAGTGATGCTGCCGCTGGTGAGGATATCCACGTGGGGGAAGGTGCCCGTGGCGGCCGGAGAACGGAAATCGCGCTCACGGGTGTAACCGATCTGGAACTTGTTTGAAGCGCTGTTGCCGAAACGGGTGTTGAGCTCGGCGATCCAGATGTTCAGGTTGTTGTTGATCCGGTAGCCGGCATCCGCGAAGGGGATGGAGGTGTTGCCCGGTTGACCACCCGTGACCTGGCCGCTGCCGGGCCGGCTGGTGCTGGCAAACTGATCGGCGTAGGATTTCAGGTAGTTGTATTTCAGCGAAAGCGTGTTATACTGGTTGATGTTCAGGTCTATGCGGGCATTCACCTTGTAGCTGTTGGTCTGGAAGGTGCTGGGACCAAAGCTGCCCGGATCGTAGTTGTAAGTACTCTTCACAAAGTTGCGGATCAGCGTCAGCGAGTCGGCGTTGGCCTGGCTGTAGATACCCGATTGGGGCGCGTGGCCGGCATCCGAAGCGAGGATGCCCGTTGCGGGTGCGCTCTGCTTGTTCTGCTCGCCGTTGATGAAGAAGAACAGTTTGTTCTTGATGATCGCGCCGCCGATGCTGGCGCCGACGATGTTGTAGCTGAACGGCGTTCGCGGGACCTTGGAGTTCTCCACCTTGTAACCGATGGTACCGGGGCCTTTCTTGTAGTCATACACCGTGGCGCGCCATTGGTTGGTACCCTGGCGGGTTACGGAGTTGACGCCGGCACCGGTGAAACCGCCCTGACGGACGTCATAGGGTGCGACGTTCACCTGGATCTGATCGATGGCATCCAGTGCGATGGGCTGGGCGTTAGCCTGACCGCCGAGCGTGCTGGAAAGGCCGAAGGAGTTGTTGAAGTCGGCACCGTCCACGGTGATGTTGTTCAAACCGGGGTTCGTACCTGCGAAGCTCAGACCGTTGGCGGTGGGCTCCAGCTTGGCGAAGTCCTGCACCGAACGGGAGATCGTCGGGAGGCGTTCGATCTGCTGCCGGGTAATGATCTCCTGAGCGCCAGTGCGGTTATTGTTGAACATCTTGTTCTGGCGGCCGGCGCTCACGCTGACAGCGGAGAGTTCCTTGGCCTGCGCAATCATCTTAACATCGGCTACGTAGTCCTGGCCTACAACGAGGGTGATATTCTCGACCTTTTCTTCTTTGAAACCTACGTAGCTGACAGAAAGGAGGTACGGACCACCTACCCGGACGTTCGGAAGGTTGAACCGGCCGTCTTTACGGGTCGTGGTGGTGTACTGAGTTCCGGTGGGGACGTGAAGGGCAGTCACCGTAGCCCCGGAGAGGGCTGTAGTCCCGTCAGTAACGGTCCCCAGGATCTGGGAGGTCGTTTCCTGACCGAAGGAATACAGCACGGAGCATAGAATGAATGCTGATAATAGCAGTCGTTTTATCATATAAAGTGGTTTTTGCGGGTGCAAAGGAATACAGAAATTGTTATCCCTGTATTCGGAAATGGATTAAGAAATCATTAACAGTATTGGTGTATAGGCAGGCAGGCGGCGGGTTTTCAAGGAAATGAATACGAATGACTGGTGTTAAAGAAACCTAAACATGCCAAAAAGCTGCTCGGTCATCATTTATTAACATTCATGGTAAATGGGTATCCGAGCGAAGGTCGGAGCAAAGCGAAGGATAGGACCGAGACATCCTTTGCTAACATTCGCGCGTTTTTATTGTTAATTTTGTACATCTAAATGAATTTTGATGCTATCGAGTATTGAGAATGCCATTGAGGCCATAAAGCAGGGGAAGCTGGTTATCGTCGTCGATGATGAAGACCGGGAGAACGAGGGGGATTTCGTGACCGCCGCCCGGAACGTGACTCCCGCGATCATCAATTTCATGAGCAAGGAGGGCAGGGGGCTGATCTGCGCGCCGCTGGTGGAGGATCGGTGCGATGAGCTCGGACTGGAGCTGATGGTCAACAAGAATACCGCCTTGCATGAGACGCCTTTTACGGTGAGCATCGACCTGCTGGGCCATGGCTGTACTACGGGGATCTCGGCCAGCGATCGCGCCAAGACTGTGAAGGCGCTGATCGACCCTTCGACGAAGCCGGAAGATCTCGGTCGTCCGGGGCATATCTTTCCCCTGCGGGCAAAGCGCGGTGGCGTGTTACGCCGTGCCGGCCACACGGAAGCGACGATCGATCTTGCCCGGCTGGCGGGTTTTGAACCGGCGGGGGTATTGGTGGAGATCATGAATGAGGATGGGACAATGGCGAGGCTGCCACAGTTGCTGGAGATCGCTGCGAAGTTCGACCTCCCTGTCATCTCGATAAAAGACCTGATCGAATACCGGCTGAAGACCGATTCCCTTATCGAAGAGGTCGTGCGGGTGGATCTGCCGACCAAATACGGACATTTCAAGCTGATCGCATTTCGCGAGAAGAATACAACTAACGAACATTTGGCCCTTGTGAAAGGTAGCTGGCAGGCCGGCGAGCCGGTTCTGGCGAGGGTACACTCCTCTTGTTTTACCGGGGATATCCTCGGTTCCTTCCGTTGTGACTGTGGGGAGCAATTGCATGAGGCCATGCGGATGGTGGAGGCGGCCGGACAGGGGGCGATCCTTTATATGAACCAGGAAGGGCGGGGCATCGGCCTGATGAATAAGCTCCGGGCCTACAAGCTGCAGGAAGAAGGGATGGATACGGTGGAGGCGAACCTGCACCTGGGTTTCCCGATGGATAAGCGGGACTATGGGGTCGGTGCGCAGATCCTGCGATACCTGGGGATCACAAAGCTCCGGCTGATCAGCAACAATCCGCGCAAGCGGGCCGGCCTGCTGGGCTATGGGCTGGAGATCGTCGATACGGTGCCGATCGAGATCGATCCGAATCCGCACAATGAGCGGTATCTGCAGACCAAGCGGGATAAGTTGGGACATGAAATATTAAAGTGACGAACCCGCTGCGGATTCCGGCGGCGCGGGAGGGGGCGCCGGCGCATGCTTTTTCTTCTTCTTCTTTTTGAACAGTTCATCGATGCGATCGAATTCCCTGCGGTAGGATATGCTTGTGCCGCTGCTGTTCTGCGTATGGTTACCGCTGGAAAGATAGTTGTATGAATCCCTGTAGAAGAAGGTGAGGGCTACCCGGCCGTCGGCCGTGAGCTTGTATTCCGCGTTGATATCGGGCAGGAACTGGAAGGAGGCCGCGGCAGCCTGCTGTGGCGTTATCCCGAAGTCCACGGCGCTGCCCACCGTCATGGTCAGCCGTGTATTCATAAATTCCTTGGCGATCGATAAGTTTAGATTGGTGCGATTATAACCGATCGCACTTGCATCGGAGAAATTCAGGTAATTACCATTGTAAAAATTAGTGTTGAAATTGACCCGGATGCTTTTGTCCTTGAAGATCGTTTGAAGCCGCTGGGAGGCCAGCTTGGAGAAGGCGTTGGATACCGCTCCGGAGATGCTGTTGACGACGGCGTTGCCTACGGCGCTGGTCGGATCGAAAGTGACGGTGCTGTTTGACAGGGGGACGAAGCTGTTGAGGACCACGAGGCAGGACACTTGTTTGTTCAATTCGTTGGGGTCATTCTGGATGCGGGTCAACAGGGCCTGGGCGTCCTGGTTATTCCGGAGCGGACTATTGGGCGGAAGCTCGATCTGGAAATCGATCAGCGGTGAGGTGAGTTTGCCTTTCAGGTTGGCCTTTACGATGACATCCCCCCGGTAATGCAGAATGTTGGCGTCCGTGACCGACAGGTTGTTGTTGAGACCCAGGTCGCTGAACCGGACATTCTCTGCGCGGAAGGTAGCGACGATGCCGATGCTCGCATCATATGGGTTGCCGTTCCACTGGATATAGTTGCCGGCGCCCTCGGTGAGGATAAAGGGCTTATGGATGAAGGACTGGAAGGTAAAATTATAGTTGCCGCGATCGATCTCATAACGGCCGTGGAGGGTCAGATCTTCCGTCGTCCCCACACGCATCACCAGGTTGCCATGGCCGTTCGTTTTGATGATGTCTCCGCTGAGCGGGTCGAGGATCATGTAGACATTTGCGTAGTTGTTGGCATACATGTCGAGGTTGACCAGGAGGTTCGACGCCTTCCGGTCGGCCGGGTTTCGCTTCATTTCCTTCCCATAGATCCGCCATTCGATGAAATCCGCCTCTCCGCTTTCGCGGCTGTAGGAGGGCGGGAGGTAGATGTTCGAACTGTC
>Ga0081540_1004196_pt1 | contig 11083 bp, 10 predicted proteins | sample TabmetS2T1R1_FD_71024 | JGI IMG/M metagenome (GOLD analysis project Ga0081540, IMG submission 71024) | Tabebuia heterophylla rhizosphere microbial communities from the University of Puerto Rico - S2T1R1 | ecosystem: Host-associated > Plants > Roots > Rhizosphere ... | reverse complement strand
CAGTGCTCGCAGGCTTCCTTTGCTCCACGCTTCCGGCGATGCCTCAGTTGTTCATCGACTCCGTCGCCGAGCGATAGAGCTCTCGGGCGTCTTCCTCCAGCTGGTGGCGGGAGGCGGGGCGGAAATACATCATGTGGCCGCCGCGGTAGACACGAACTGTAATCGGGGCAGCACCCTCGATGGGGTGGAGCTGATCGACCAGAAATTGCGAGATACTGTAAGGCGTGACCAGATCGGTATAGCCATGCGCGATGAGGATTTTCAGCGCCGGATTGTGGGTGCGCGCCTCCTGCAGATCGTCGAGCGCGTCGGCGAAACCCTGGCGATTGGGCGTCGTCCCATAGTCCCACTTGCCACTGACATCGCGGTTCAGGAGCTTGTATTCGAGATCGGTGTGAAAGTTCAGCTCTGTCCGCGCATATTGCGCCATTGCCGGCCGAAGCACCGCGACCGCGCGATCCAGGATCGGGTCGAAACGCTCATTGTCACTGGGCTGCGGGACCGGAGCTCCGACGGATCCGTCATAGCGGCTGAGCGACTCGTCATTCCGCCGGCGATATTCGCGCAGGAACAGCGAGGCTGACACCCGCCCGCGATGGCGTTCGATGATAGCGCGTTCGAGACCGGTATAGCGCTCGAGAAGCGCGGTGACACCGTCATCCTGCTGCATGCCGGCGGCCAGATGCAGGAGATAGCCGGTGCGGGCGAAAGCCTCGACTTCGCCGAGTCCGTCAAACGATGCGTTCTTGCCGTCCTTCAGTTCGATATGGGCGGCTGCGATCGAAGGCAGTGCCAGGGACAGCGGCAGCAAAGTATAGTCGTCGCCGCGGATCAGCGCGAATTCGAGAGCGGGCGAGATCAGCACTGCGCCTTTCACCTGGACTCCCGCTGCCAGCAGGCGCCTCGCCAGGAGAACGGCGCGAAACCCGCCGTAACTCTCGCCGGCCATAAATACCGGACTGAGCGCGCGGTCGCTACGGGTGAGATAGAGCTGCACGAACTCCGCCATGGTATCGGCATCCTTGCGAATGCCGTAGAACGCCTTTTCCGCTTCCTCGCCATCGCCTGTCGCGCGGCTGAAGCCGGTGCCCACCGGATCGACGAACACCAGATCGGTGAAGGAGAGCCAGCTATCGGGGTTATCAGAAAGCTGCAGCGGCAACTCGGCGGCGGCGCCGGTTTCCGTGAAGTTCACCACCCGCGGGCCGATGGCGCCGAGTTGCAGAAAGGCTGCCGCAGCGCCAGGGCCGCCATTGAACACGAACGTCAAAGGGCGTGTGCCGGCGGGGGCGTCGCGGACATAGCTCACATAGAAGATTTTGGCCGCAGTCTCGCCCTTGCCGCCATAGATCGGCAGCGAACCGGCAGTCGCGGTATAGCTCACCCGCTCCGAGGCAATCACCGCCACGTGGTGCGTCACTCCATCGGCTGGCAGGGCGGCCGAAAGCGACGACTCCTTCGCACTGTCCTTCTGCGCAGGCTGCGCCGCCGGGGGTTGCGGCGCCTCGGCAGCAACGGGAGCGCAAAGCAGCGCGAGGACCAATAGCGCCGAGGCGATTGGGGACACTGGCGAGGACGTCATACTCCATCCTTTTGCTGATCTGCTGGGCCGTCACACTATAGAACAGCCCTGTCATCTGCATCTTAATTAGCCAATTGGAATCGGAAATGCCGATTTGTCGCGCTTTGCTCTTCCGCGGCAGAGAATGTCCGGCGGCAGATCCAAGGAACGAAGGCATGAGCGCCGCATTGGCACGGCTATGGCGAGTAGGTACCTGCGGTTCGGTAATACAGGGAAGAAGGGCGGTTGAGGAGCCGCCCTTTATGATTCGTTATTGGCTGATCGACGCCTGGCTATTGGTGTTCGGCGCGACACGCCAGACCACGTTGCCGACATCGTCCGCGACCAGCAGCGCCCCGCGTTTGTCCATGGCGACGCCGACCGGTCGGCCTTGCGCATTGCCCTTATCATCGACAAAGCCAGTGAGAACGTCCTGTGGTTCACCGGAGGGCTTGCCATCGGCGAAGGGGACGAAGATCACCTTGTAGCCACTGAACGGCTTGCGATTCCATGAGCCATGCTGACCAATGAAGGCGCCATTCCGGAAGCTCTCCGGCAGCGCATCGCCCTTCGAGAACGTCAGGCCCAGAGAGGCGGTATGCGGGCCGAGCGCATAGTCAGGGACGATTGCCCTTTGCACCAGCTCCGGCCGCTGCGGCTCGACCCGGCTATCGACATGCTGTCCGTAATAGCTATAGGGCCAACCATAAAAGCCGCCTTCTTTCACTGACGTCAGATAATCCGGCACGAGATCGCTGCCGAGCTCGTCGCGCTCATTCACCACCGTCCAGAGCTCACCCGTCTGTGGCTGCCAGTCCATGCCATTCGGATTGCGAAGTCCTGAAGCAAACAATCTCGTCTCGCCGTTAGACGGGTCGATTTGGAGGATCGCAGCGCGGTCCTCTTCTTTGTCGATGCCATTCTCGCCGACATTGCTGTTGGAGCCGACCGTCGCATAAAGCTTCGAGCCGTCCTGGTTGGCGATGATGTTCTTGGTCCAGTGATGATTGATGCTGCCGGCCGGCAGATCGGCGACCTTGACGCCTGGCTCGGTGATCTGCGTGTCGCCCTCGTTATAGGGGAAGCGCATCACAGCGTCGGTATCGGCCACATAAAGCGTGTTGCCAATCAGCGCCATACCAAAAGGCGAGTTGAGGCCGGTGAGGAAGACGGTTCTCACTTCCGCCGTGCCATCGCCATCGGCGTCACGCAGGAGGGTGATCCGGTTGGCGCTCGGCGCGCGGGCTCCGGCCCGCTGCATAAGCTTCCTCATGATCCAGCCACGGACACCCTTGCCAACGTCGGAACGTTCTGGTGCATTGGTTTCGGCAACGAGGACGTCGCCGTTCGGCAGTGTGTAAAGCCAGCGCGGATGATCGAGGCCGGTTGCCATCGCCTTGACCTGCAGCGCGGCGGCGGGCGTCGGCTTCACACCTTCGGGCCACCCCGTTGCAGTCGCAATATTGACGGTCGGAATCACGCCCTGTTGGGGCGCAGGCAATTGCGGATTCGGTCCAGTGCCAGCCGAGACGGGGAGCTTTGCCTCGTCGCCACAGCCCGCAAGGCTCGCAGCAATAAGCAAAGCAAGCCACGGTGTTCCATATCTACTCACGGCTAAATTCCTTTCGATGGCCCGCGGCGTTGCGAGCGGCGCATTTTCTGAGAGACGCCGAGGCGCGAGCCTGAGTTCCAAAGCGGCACGAAAAGTTGCTGGAGGCGCCTGTGCACACAGACGGATGACTTGCAAGCTCAGCGGGTGGCAAAGGCGGGCGTTAATCTTAACGCGAAATTTTGAGCGGTTTGCAGCGGTCTCGTAGTAAAAAAACGTATTTGCTGTTTCAGAATAGAATTGCTCAGCCACGCCTGGAGAAGGAGGCTGTTTTGCGGGAACCGGACTTCGGATGTGGGCGATATCTGTGTGATGATCCGTCCTCGCTTCCTATGTGGGTGGTCATCCTCCTGCTAATTATTCTGGCCCTGGTCGTGGCCTCCTTCGTGGGATCCAAGAGAGTGGATAAGACTCTCAAGGAAGCAGTCGATGACGTGCTGAGACGCTATGAGGAGCAGGCGCAGACATGGGGTGACGACGAGGCGGGAACCGCCTTTAGTCAAGCCCGCAGGAGTGTCGCCGAAGTGATCGACAGATATGAAGATCGTCCCCTGACTTACCGGTACCGATGATCAATTCGCATTTTCGGTCAGCCGCTCCATTTTGCGAGCGCGGCGAAGTCATCCAGAGCCCTGCTAACTTTAGGCGCTTGCTCCGCGGGATCCAACCGACGGCGAAGCTATCTTTCTCTTGCAAATCGGCGATGCGAGAAATCCATACCATATAGGGTGGAGGAGGTGCCTTGATGGTCGCTCTCGCTTTGCCCTCGCCGCTGTGGCTGCCGGACATGCTTCAGCACCGACTGGATGCCGCTGCCCTGGCGTTGCTGCAGCCGGAGGGCGGCCCGGCCTTCGACTTCGCTCAGCCGGCCGGCGAAGAGGCGCTCGTGCCGCCGGATTCGGTTTCCTGGCGCATCTTCAAGAACCCGGTCAGCCTGTTCATCGGCGGCGTGGCGGCAGTCATCCTGGAGTTGGCTGATCCCGCCGTGCGCACCGGCGTGTGGGAGCACAGCTCCTTCCGCCGCGATCCGGTCATGCGACTACAACGCACCGGGCTGGCGGCAATGATCACCGTCTATGGCGCACGAAGCGCAGCCGAGGCGATGATTGCTGGGGTGGTGCGCCTCCATGACAATGTCTTCGGCGAGACACCCGCTGGCGAGCCCTACAGCGCCAACGATCCCGACCTCCTGACCTGGGTGCAGGCCACGGCCGGCTATGGCTTTGCGGAAAGCTACAGCCGCTATGTGCGACCGCTCGGCCCCGCTGAGCTGGATAGGCTCTACGGTGAGGGCGCGCTGGCAGCGCAGCTTTACGGTGCAGCCCGCGCACCGGCATCCGACGCCGAGCTGGTTGCACTGTTCGAGTCGAGGCGCAGGCGGCTGGAGCCATCGCCAATCATCTTCGAGTTCCTCGACATCATGAAGCACGCACCGATCTTTCCGGCAGTGCTCCGGCCGGCCCAACGTCTGATGGTCCGAGCGGGCGTGGAGATGACACCGGCATGGGTGCGCCAGCGGCTCGGTCTTGTAGACGGCTATGGTCTCAGCGCCTGGGAGATGTCGCTGGTGAAGGAGGCCGGCGCACTCGCCGACCGGGTCATGCTGCGGTCGAGCCCGGCGGTGCAGTCTTGCTTGCGCCTCGGCCTGCCCGCGGACTATCTGTATCGGACATAAGTCTCATTCGTCCCAAGACGTCCACCCTCAACGGTCCCACCGTTAGCGCCAAACGTCCTGGGCGATGTCTACGATCATTTCCAGCTTGCGCCACTGGTCGTCTTCGGCGAGGTCGTTGCCTTCCTCTGTCGAGGCGAAGCCGCATTGCGGCGACAGGCAGAGTTGATCGAGCGGAGCAAATTGGGCGGCGGCGTTTATCCGGCGCTTGATATCGTCCGGCTTCTCAAGCGTGCCGACCTTCGTCGTGACGAGGCCGAGTACTACGCGCTTGCCGTTGGGCAGCAGGCGCAGCGGCTCGAAACCACCGGAGCGTTCATCGTCCCATTCCATGAAGTAGCCGTCGACATCAATCTGGTTGAAGACCAGATCGGCGACCGGCTCGTATCCGCCCGAGGCGACGAAGGTGGAGCGGAAATTGCCGCGGCAGGTATGGGTGGTGATCGCCATATCGGCTGGCCGGTCCTTCAGCGCAATGGCCAGCGTATCGCGATATTGCTGCAGCACCGCATCAGGGTCGTCGCCGCGATCGGCCAGCATCTTGCGCTGCGCCGGATCGCAGAAATAGGCGAGTGAGGTGTCATCAAGCTGCAGGTAGCGGCAGCCGGCGTCGTAGAAGGCTTTGATCGCCTTGTTGTAGGCCATGCCGAGATCATGGAAATAGGCGTCCATGGTCGGATAGACCGTCTCCGAGATCATCTTCCGCCCGCCGCGATAATGCAGCATGCTCGGACTCGGAATCGTCATCTTGGCGACTTTGCCGGCGCCGACCAAGGCATCGAGCCGTTTGAAATGTTCCAGAAATGGATGGGTCGGCGGAAAATCGATCTTGCCGGTCACCTTGGCCGTCTCGGCCTTGGTCTGTACGCCGGCAAACTGGATGCCCTGCCCGGCCGTGACTTTCTCCACGCCGTCCAGTCCCCAGAGAAAATCGAAATGCCACCAGGCGCGGCGCGCCTCACCGTCGGTGATGGCAGTGAGGCCGACGGCCTGTTCCTTGGCCACCAGCTTTCTGATCTCGGCATCCTCGATCGCAGTCAGCTCGGCGGCGGTGATCTCATTCTTCTCGCGCCTGGCGCGGGCGTCTTTGATGGGTTTCGGGCGCAGGAGCGAGCCAACCATGTCGGCTCGGAAAGGGGGCCTGTCGGTCGTCATACCGTCCTCCGGTCATGCATTGGGCGGCGACGAATATGCCGAGATGCCACGCGTAGGCCGTGCAACCCCGAGATGGGCTTCGAGTGTGGTGTTGTCCGCCGCCAGGCTGGCGCTTGTCCCCGACCAGATAATGCTGCCACGCTCCATAATGATCGCTTCATCGGTCATCGTCAGCAGCTTTCGGGCGTGCTGCTCGACGATGATCGCGGAAAGGCCTTCCTGCCGGGTGAGGCGAGCGATGGTCGCCATCAGCTCCGCGACCAGAATTGGCGCGAGGCCTTCGGTCGGCTCATCCAACAGCAGCAGCCGGGGATTGAGCACCAGCGCACGCGCGATGGCGAGCATCTGCTGTTCGCCGCCCGAGAGCTGGCTGCCCAGATTGCGGCGCCGCTCGGCAATGCGCGGAAACAGCTTGCAGACGGCGGCGACATCCCACGGCCCCGGACGCTGGACCGCCGTCAGGTTCTCCTCAACTGTCAGTGATCTGAAGATGTTGCGCTCCTGCGGAACCCAGCCAATGCCCGCATTGGCTCGGGCTTCTGGGCGCAGGCCGGTGATGTCCTGGCCGGCGAGGCGAAGCGTCCCGCTTCGGTGCCGGGTCGCCCCAATGATCGTGTCGATCAGCGTGGTCTTGCCAACTCCGTTGCGACCGAGGACAGCCAGTGAGCGACCCCGTTCGAGCGCCAGCGAGACGCCGCGGATGACGACCGCCTCGCCATAGCCGGAGACCACGCGATCAAGCGAAAGGAGCTCAGTCATCGGCCTCACCAAGATAGACTGCCCTCACCCGATCATCATTGGCGATTTCCGCCGCCGGACCACTCGTGAGGACCGCCCCTTCCACAAGCACGGTGATCCGGTTCGCGAATGAGAAGACGAGATCCATGTCATGCTCGATGAGCAGGATAGCTACATCCTTCGGCAGCCGGTCGATGGTGGCTAGTAGTCCCTCGCGCTCCGCCTCTGGCACGCCCGCCGCGGGCTCATCGAGCAGCAGCACACGTGGCTGGCACGCGAAGGCGAGTGCGATCTCCAGCAGACGCTGGCGGCCATAGGCCAGCTCAGAGGTACGAGTGTCGAGAACACCGTCCAGGCTGAAGTCGTGCGCAAGGGATTCAACCCTCTCGCGGGTTTTGCGATCGCTGGAAAAACGACCCAACAATCGGCTGCCCGTGCCGCGCTGTTCGTTCACCGCGATCCCGAGGCTTTCGAAGACGGTCAGCTTGCGAAACAGCTGGCTGATCTGGAATGTGCGCGCAAGGCCACGATGCACACGCGCTTCCGGACGAAGCCGGGTGATGTCCTCATCGCTCAGCCGGATGGTGCCGCTGGTCGGCGCCAGGACGCCGGTCAACAAATTGACGAAAGTGGTTTTGCCCGCGCCGTTTGGCCCGATCAGCGCGTGGCGTGCGCCGGCCTGCAGTTGGAGCGAAACGTCACGCGTCGCGAACACCCCGCCGAAGCGTTTCACCAGGCCCTGGGTTTCGAGCACGAAAGCCATCAGGTGGGCTCCGGCGAGGTGCGTGTCTGCACGGTGCTCAGACCGGCCGACGAGCGCAGCCGGCGCAGAAGTGCGGAGATGCGATCGCGGCCAACCAGCACGAGAATGACGAGCAGGAGACCAATCCAGAAATGCCAGTATTGTGGCGTGAGGCCGGAGAGCGTGTCCTGCAGCAGCTTGAACACCAGCGCGCCGATCAGGCCGCCATAGAGATAGCCGGTGCCGCCGATGATCAGCACCAGCAGCACGTCGGCCGAACGGTGCAGGGCCAGCACGTCGAGCGACACGAATTGCGTGGTCTGCGCCAGGAGCACTCCGGCAATCCCGGCATAGACCGCTGCAATCGTATGGATGGTGATCAGCCGGCGCGTCACGGGGATGCCGATCGCCCGTGCTCGAAGCGGATTGTCCCGGATGGCCCGCAGCGACATGCCGAAATGCGAAGCGACGAGCCGGCGCGCGAGCAGGAACAGTACCAGCAACGTGATCAGGCTGTAGAGATAGGCGGTGCGGCCGAACAGATCGAACTCAAACAGGCCGAACAGCTTGCCCATGGTGATGCCTTGTAAGCCGTCGGCACCGCCTGTGATTGTCGCTGCCTTGTTGGCGATCTCGAAGAACACAGTGGCAAGGCCGACCGTCACCATCAGCCGGGTAAGATCACCGCCGCGCAGAATAAGGAAGCTGGAGAGCAATCCCACTACGCCTGCGACCGGGATTGTTGCCGCCATGCCGAGCAGCGGATCGTTGTTGACATGCAGGGCGAACAGCCCGGCCGTATAGGCGCCAAGGCCGAGGAATGCGGCATGGCCGAGCGAGATGATCCCGGCATAGCCGAGCAGCAGGTCGAGCGAGAGCGCGAAGAGGCCGAGGATTGCGATTTCATTCAGGATCAGCAGCTTGCGTGGGAAGAAGTAGAGCGCCGCGAAAGCCATAGCCCAGAAGGCGATTTCGAGGGCGACGCGGCCATATCGGCTCTCAGATCCGGCGCGTTCTGTGGCCATCAGCGGCCCCTCGCGAACAGGCCTTCCGGCCTGACCAGCAATACAACAATCATCAGCACATAGATGATGAACGCACCGGCCTCGGGCACATAATATTTGCCGGCTACGTCGGCAATGCCGAGCAGCAATGCGGCTAGAAACGGTCCGGCGATGCTGGAGGTGCCGCCGACCGTTACTATGATCAGGAAATAGATCAGGAATTTCACCGGGAAGTTGGGATCGAGCCCGAGAATTTCAGCTCCCAGCGCCCCGCCAAGACCGGCAAGCCCCGAGCCGACAGCAAAGGTGATGGCGAATACCCGGTTCACACTGATGCCGAGACCGCGGGCGACTCGCGGATCGTCGACCGAGGCGCGCAGGCGGCTGCCAAAGCGGCTTTGCGAGAGAATAGTTTGAAGTGCGATCACCAGCAGCCCGCAAAGGATGATGATGAACAAGCGATAGCGTCCGATCGGAATGCCGAACAGTTCGGTCCTGCCCTGCAGGTATTCAGGCAGGGTCACGAATTGCTGCTGCGATCCCATCAGCCAGTCGATCGCCGCTATGGACATATAGATAAGGCCGATAGAGAACAGCACCTGATCCAGATGCGGCCGGTCATAGAGCCGGCGATAGAGCGTGCGCTCGAGGAACACGCCAACCAGGGCGGTCACCAGGAATGCGATCGGCAGCGCCGCCAGAAACGGCAGGCCGGCCCGCGAGGTCAGCACCACGGTGATATAGCCGCCGCCCATGGCGAAGGCACCGTGCGCGAGGTTGACGAAATTCATCAGCCCGAGGGTCACCGACAGCCCTAGCGCCAGGACGAACAGCACCATCCCATAGGCCATCCCGTCGATCAGGATCGTCAGCATGGCTGCTTTCCTGAACGCCGGCGTCTGGGCAGGCGCCGCGCGCCTGCTGTCCCAACGCGGTAGTCTGCGAAAAAGGCCCCCTCACCCGGCTCGGCTTCGCCTCGCCGCCCTCTCCCGCAAGGGGAGAGGGCTAAGCCGAGTCCGTTGATAAGTTGTGCCTGCCATCCGCAGGGAGCAGCCCTCTCCCCTCGCGGGAGAGGGCGGACGCCTGTCCAGCTCGGATAGGTTGGTGACGAAACGGACCGGAAAGGTTGGTGACAGTTCTCTTTCGGCGGGGAGGGCCTGCCGATGCCTTGGCGAGAGAGCTGTGCGATGGACGAGCGGATTGGCTTCATTGGCGAGCACGCGAGCGGGTTGTGGACGATGACGGAGCTTTGCGAGCGTTACGGCGTCAGCCGCAAGACCGGCTATAAATGGCTTGAGCGATATCGCGCGGCCGGCGCGGCAGGTCTGATGCCGCGCTCGAGCGCGCCGCACATGCACGGCCGGGCCACGCCTGAGACGCTGGCCTGCGCCATCATCGCCCTGCGGCGGGAACGGCCGAACTGGGGCCCGCGCAAGATCATCGCCCGGCTTGCCGCTATCCAACCGGCGGTCGTTTGGCCGGCGGCCTCGACGGCCGGCGAGATCCTGAAGCGGGCGGGCCTGGTCTGCCGCCGTCGCTTGAAGCGGCACGCGCCGCGTCGGACGGGCGACCTCACCGTGCCACAGCATGCGGGCCATGTGTGGGCTGTGGACCACAAGGGCTGGATCCGGCTGGGCGATGGGTCCAGGTCCGAGCCGTTGACCATGACCGATGGGTTCTCGCGTTATCTGGTCTCGCTGTCGGCCACGGCCAGCACCCGGCACGACGAGGCTAGGCCTTTGTTCGAAGAAGCTTTTCGCGAACATGGCCTGCCGGAAGTGATCCGCTCGGACAACGGTGTGCCGTTTGCCTCGACGGGGGTGAGCGGGCTGACAGCGCTCTCGGTCTGGTGGATCAGGCTGGGCATCCGGCATGAGCGGATTGATCCGGGCCGTCCGCAGCAGAATGGCGCGCATGAGCGTTTCCATCTGACGCTTCGAGAAGCTATGCGCCCGGTGCCGGCAACCCGCGCTGCCCAGGCCGCGCGCTTTGCCGCTTTCGCCCGCGAATACAATGAGGAGCGGCCGCACGAGGCGCTGGGGCAGAAACCACCGGCAGCCTTCTACCGGCCATCGCCGCGTCCCCTGCCGGACAGGCTGCCCGAACCCGACTATCCCGCCGAAGCCGCAGTGCGCAGAGTGCGCTCCACTGGCGAGATCAAATGGCGCGGTGGTCTCCTCCACGTCTGCAGCGCGCTGGCCGGCGAGGCGGTCGCCGTGGAGGAGACCGAGGCCGGCGACTGGCGCGTGCGCTTCTTCGACGTGCCCATCGGCGTGATCGATGAGAACGGTCGAAAATTGCGCCGCCTTGCCGTTCCCATGCATGGGAACGGCAAGGCCGACACCGAGACCACACCATGAACCTCTGTCACCCATGTAACCGGTCCATTCTGTTACCCAGGTATCCGCTGGACAGCCAAAGGCGTCCGGGTGAGGGGGCTTTTGGGTCTCGATGGCGGAAAAAGAGCAACCTGTGACAGGATCGGCCATGACCGAGCCGCTGCTTCGGATGGAGCATATGTCAAAGCGCTTCCCCGGCGTTGTGGCGCTGGACGATGTCTCGTTCGAGGTCATGCCGGGCGAGGTCCATGGACTGCTCGGCG
>Ga0081540_1004195_pt1 | contig 11083 bp, 12 predicted proteins | sample TabmetS2T1R1_FD_71024 | JGI IMG/M metagenome (GOLD analysis project Ga0081540, IMG submission 71024) | Tabebuia heterophylla rhizosphere microbial communities from the University of Puerto Rico - S2T1R1 | ecosystem: Host-associated > Plants > Roots > Rhizosphere ... | reverse complement strand
GTCGAGGTCATCTGCGTGATGCCGGGGATCTGGGCGAGCGGGCGCTCGAGCGGCTGCGCCACGGAGGAGGCCATGGTTTCCGGGCTGCCGCCCGGCAGCGACGCGGAAACCTGGATGGTCGGAAAGTCGACCTGGGGCAGCGGTGCAACCGGCAGCAGTGGATAGGCCACGAGGCCTACGAACAGGATTCCCGCCATCAGCAGCGAGGTGCCGATCGGGTAGCGGATGAACGGAGACGAGAAGCTCTCTTGCATGCCCTGGGACCACAGAGGGCCAGCGCATCTTCTCCCCCGCGCATGGCGGAGCCGCGCCCGAAGAGCCCGAGCGCGAATGTGCGTTTCCTTCAGCCCGTTTGTTTGTTGATGGCCCTGGAACGTCGTCGGTCCGGGGCCGGCGTTGTGCCCGAAAGACTAGTCCGTTCGCGCCGGTGTGCGAACGGATTCCTGCACCGGATGCTTGCGACCTTTGTCGGAGGAGAGCTGCAGCGAGTTATGCGCTCCGTGCAGGCCGAAAACGTCGCGTCTTCCCGCTTTCAGGCTGTTGCGGCGCCATGTCTCATCCGTTTCGCCGCGCGTCACAAGCGGGAGAGGTATGAGCAGGAACAATCGCTTCTTGCACGCTGTTGTGCCATATCGAAATGACATACCGCGTGCCGTTGTTACCGATTCGAGGAAATGTCCGATGCGCCTGCCGATTTTGACCCTGACCGCGATTGCCTCGCTGTTTGCCGCGGTGGATGCCAGCGCCCAGACCTACGATCCGCGCTACCCGGTGTGCATGCACGTCTATACGCCCGGTGGCTTCGGCGGCGGCGGCGGCGATTATTTCGACTGCTCCTTCACCTCGCTGCCGCAGTGCCGCGCCACGGCGTCCGGCCGCTCGGCAAGCTGCGACCTCAATCCCTATTACGCCTTCGACGAGCCGCCGCCGCCTCCGCGCAAGCGTCACAAGAAGCAGCACTAGCGATCCGCGATGCGGTCTCGAGAGATGCATGTCATGCGCAGCTCATTCGGTTTGATGGCGCTCGCCGGTGCATTGATCGCGGCTGCGCCGGCGCGGGCGCAGACGTTCGATCCCCGCTTTCCAGTCTGCATGCACGTCTATTCCGGCGCGAATGGCGGCGGTGGGGAATGGTACGACTGTTCCTTCTTCTCGCTGCCGCAGTGCCGCGCCACGGCGTCAGGCCGCCCCGCGACCTGCGATCTCAATCCGTATTATCCGGTCAACGCGCCGTTGCCCCGCGCGCGCTACAGGCGCGGCGGCTAGCTCTGCGCGATCACCGCTCGCCCGGCCACCAGGTCGAGCGCGGATCCTTTGCGGAGATCTTCGTCGTGCGGAGCGCGACCAGATGGCTGCGCTTGTAGGGGCGGCCCGCAAGCTCCGAGCACTGGCGGCAGCGCATGGCCCGCTCGAGCTCGTGGATCGGCGTCGACTTCCTCCGCCTGATGATGTCGAGTGCCACGGTCTGATGCGTCTCGCAGCCCAGACACTTGACCTCAAGATAGCAGTAGCCCGCGTTGAGCGCGTCGCCCAGCGTCGGCGATGGTTGTGCGGGACCCCGGAAGCCCAGCATCCGCTGGTTCCAGGCCTCGCAGGCGAGGCGATCGGCCTCTTTGCGCATGTCGGCCGCGCGCTCGGCCGCCGCCCGGACGGACGCACCATAAATTCGCTCGCGGGATCTGGTCGTCATGACGCGGCAACATGCCCGCGCTCGGGATATTTCGGCAAGCCGCTAGGAATGGTGGGTGTGGATGGCGCGGACGCAATCCACGTCGCCGCCGCTACTCCTTCTTGATCCCCGACAATTCCACAACCTTCCGCCAGCGGTCGGTCTCCGCGCTCAGCATGGTGCCGAACTCGCCGGCGTTGCCGTGCAACGGGATCGCGCCGAGCTCGGCGATGCGGGCCTTGATCTCGGCATCGGACAGCGCGGCGTCGATCTCGCGATTGAGCAGATCGACGATCTCGCGCGGCGTGTCGCTGGGAGCACCGACGCCGTAGAACGAGCTCGTCTCGTAGCCGGGGAGCGTGTCCGCAATCGGCGGCACGTCGGGCAGGATCTCCGAGCGCTCGCGCGTGGTGACGCCGAGCGCGCGCAGCTTGCCGGCGCGCACCAGCTCGAACGACGAGGTGACGTTGTCGAACATGCCCTGGATCTGGCCGCTCATCACGTCGGTCAGGCCTGGCGCCGAGCCGCGATAGGGCACATGGGTGAACTGCACGCCGGCGAGAGACTTGAACAGCTCGCCGGACAGATGCAGCGAGGTGCCGATGCCGGACGAGGCGATCGACATCTTGCCCGGGTTGGCCTTGGCATAGGCGATGAAGTCGGCGACATTCTTCACCGGCAGGTCGTTGTTGACGACCAGCACCAGCGGAATGCGCGCGAGCCCGGCGATCGGCGCGATGGCCTTGGCGAAATCATAGGGCAGCGAGGGATCAAACGAGGCGTTGATTGCGTTCGCAGTCGAGGTCAACAGCAGCGTGTAACCGTCGGGCGCAGACGTGATCACGGTCTGCGTCCCGAGATTGCTGCCGGCGCCAGGCTTGTTCTCGACCACAAAAGTCTGGCCGAGCCGGTCGGACAGCCGCTGGCACAGCAGCCGCGACAGCACGTCGGTCGCGCCGCCCGGCGCATAAGGCACCACCCATTTCACGCTGCGCGAGGGATAGGAGGGGTTGCCGATCGCAAAGGCGCGCGGCGCTGCGAGCGTCGCTGCGGCGCTGGCAGCGGTCTGAAGGAAATGTCGTCTGGTGATCATCATCGTGTCCAGTTCGGCTCGTCCTGCAACCAAGGAGAGGGGACGCGCGCCGCGCGCCCGAAATGACTGGATTTGCTATCGCAAGAATCACGCCACGCCGCACGCCGATCCCGTCGGCTTGGTAAAGGATGACTGGAGTTAATCGCGCACTAACCGGCTTTTACCTTGTCTCTTAACACCTGGGCAGGACGCGCGGGCTAAGCTGCCGCGACCTGCAGACACGTTCCGAAAGAATGAACGGCATGACCACCGGCGTCATCGAGCAACCCAAAGCCGCGCGTGCGCCTTCGGCGTCAAAGATCTGGCTGAAAGCCATCGAGCTCACGGCGCGGATCGAGACGCTGCCGGGCCGCCTGTTTGCCGACGTCGTTGACGATTGGGCGCAGCGCCAGCCGGACCGCATCGCGCTGGTCGCGGACGACGCAACACTCGACTACGAAAGCCTGTCGAAGCGGATCAACCGCTATGCGCGTTGGGCGCGCTCGGTTGGTGTCGCCAAGGGCGATACGGTCGCCCTGATCATGCCGAACGGCCTCGACTACGTCGCGGCCTGGCTCGGCATCAGCCGGGTCGGCGGTGTGGTGGCGCTGATCAACACCAAGCTGGTCGGACAGTCGCTCGCGCATTGCATCGACGTCGCAAAGCCCTCGCACATCATCGTCGCGCATGAGCTCGCGGAGACGCTGGAGAGCGCGACGCCGCATCTGAAGACAGAGGCAAAGATCTGGACCCACGGCGATGCCCACAGCGAGCGCGCCATCGACGTCGCGCTTGCGGCGCTCGACGATGCGCCGCTGGCGCCGGACGAGCACGGCGACGTCACCATCGACGACCGCGCGCTGCTGATCTACACCTCCGGCACGACAGGGCTGCCGAAGGCCGCCAGCATCAGCCATCGCCGCATCCTCAATTGGGGTTTCTGGTTCGCCGGCCTCACCGGCGCCACGCCGCAGGACCGGCTCTATGACTGCCTGCCGCTGTTCCACTCGGTCGGCGGCATCGTCGCGCCGTGCAGCATGCTGGCTGCCGGCGGCTCGGTGGTGATCGCGGAAAAGTTCTCGGCCTCGCATTTCTGGCCCGACATCGTGCGGCACGACTGCACGCTGTTCCAGTATATCGGCGAGCTCTGCCGCTATCTGCTGAAAGCCCCGCCGTCGGAATACGAGAACCGGCATCGTTTGCGCCTGGTCTGCGGCAACGGCCTGCGCGGCGACATCTGGGAGGATTTTCAGGCGCGCTTCGCCATTCCGCGCATCCTCGAATTCTATGCGGCCACGGAAGGCAATTTCTCGCTGTTCAACGTCGAGGGCCAGCCGGGCGCGATCGGCCGCATCCCGCCGCTGCTCGCGCATCGCTTCCCGGCGAGCCTCGTCAAGCTCGATCCTGATAGCGGCGCGCCGCTGCGCAATGAAGATGGCTTTTGCATCGCCTGCGCCCGCGGCGAGGCCGGCGAAGCGATCGGCCGCATCGGCACGGCCGACGAAGGCGGTGGCCGTTTCGAGGGCTATACCGACGCCGGCGAAACCGAGAAGAAGATTCTCCGCGACGTGTTCGCCAAGGGCGATGCCTGGTTCCGTACCGGCGATCTGATGCGGCTCGACGACAAGGGCTTCTTCCATTTCGTCGATCGCATCGGCGATACCTTCCGCTGGAAGGGCGAGAACGTCGCGACCTCCGAGGTCAACGATGCCGTGCGCGATTTCACCGGCGTGGTCGACGCGACCACGTACGGCGTCAGCATTCCCGGCACCGACGGCCGCGCCGGCATGAGCGCCATTGTTGTGAACGAGGGCTTTGACATCGCCGCGCTGCCGGCTCATCTCGCCGAGCGCCTGCCGGCTTACGCCCGCCCGGTCTTCGTCCGCATCTCGCGCGAGCTCGATGCGACCGAGACGTTCAAGCAGAAGAAGGGCGAGCTGGCGCGGGAGGGATTTGATCCGGCTGCGATCTCCGATCCGCTGTTCATGCTCGACCCGAAATCCGGCGCCTATGCCGCGCTCGATTCAGGGACGTTTACCAAGATCATCGACGGCACGATCAGGCTCTAGCGCCACGGAAATCGCCAGATACGTCCAATTTTATCTGAATTGTCCAAGAAGCCATTTACTTCTGTCGGGTAAACAGACGGCGATGGGGAGGCGGTCATCAAGAGCCGCCATAACATCGAGATCAATAAGAGCGAGCCAGCCATGTCGGTACGGTCCAAGGTCATTGAGGCGATCCAGCAGATTGCCAAAGAGCAGCACGTGACGCTTCCCGCCCTCTCGGACGACCTGTCCCTGCACGAGACGGGCTTCGACTCGCTCGCCTTCGCCATTCTGGTGGCACGCCTCGAGGACGAGACCGGCGTCGACCCCTTCACCATTTCCGAGGACGCAGCCTTCCCCGCCACCGTGGGCGATTTCGTGCGGGCCTACGAAAATGTCCCCGCGTGAGATTTTTGCGCTTCGCGACCATCTCGGCGCGGAGCTGACTGGCCGTACGCTGTCCGATGCGCACCATGTGGTGTCGCTCACGGATATCCTGTCGCAGACGGTCCTCTGTGGCCGCCTGCGCGAATTGTCTGGCCGTGCCGTCCTGCTGAAATTGTCCGACCAGCTCCGGTCGGGCATTGCCATGATCGAGCTCGACGGCATCGCCCGTCGCATGCTGCTGTGCCCGCCTGATCTCAACCCGGCGCATCTCGACGCGCTGATCGCCGATGCCGGGATCGATGCCGTCGTCACCGATGAGCCTGATCGCTGGACTGATGCCGGCGTGTCGCTGGTCGTCACCGCGCAATTGCCGCTTCAAGCCACCACGCCTGCCAAGACCGAGCGCGGCACCGAATGGCTGATGCTGACGTCGGGCACCTCGGGCGTGCCGAAAATCGTCGGCCATACGCTGGAAGCACTCACCGGCGCCATCGTCGCCGAAGGTCCCGCGAAGGGGCCTGCACCAGTGTGGGCGACGTTCTACGACATCCGCCGCTATGGCGGACTGCAGATCTTCCTCCGCGCCATCCTCTCCGGCGGCTCCATGGTGCTGTCCGATCCGCATGAGGCGCTCGGCGATCATGTCGCGCGGCTGAACGGGCGCGGCGTCTCGCACATCTCCGGCACGCCCTCGCACTGGCGCAAGCTCTTGATGAGCGGCGCGGCCGCGCAATTCGCACCCGGCTATGTCCGCCTCTCCGGCGAGATCGCCGACCAGGCGGTGCTCGACGGCCTCAAGGCGGCGTTCCCCAATTCCTCCGTCGGCCATGCCTATGCCTCGACCGAGGCAGGCGTCGGCTTCGCCGTCAATGACGGGCGCGAAGGCTTTCCGGCCGACTATCTCGGCAACCGCAACGGCGTCGAGATGAAGGTCGTTGACGGCTCCTTGCGCATCCGCTCGACGCGCACGGCACATGCTTATGTCGGCCGCAACGCCGCCGCGCTCACCGACGCTGACGGCTTCGTCGACAGCGGCGACATCGTCGAATTGCGCGGCGACCGCTATTATTTCGTCGGCCGCCGCGGCGGCATCATCAATATCGGTGGTCTGAAGGTCCACCCCGAGGAGATCGAGGCGGTGATCAACCGCCATTCCGATGTGCGGATGTCGCGGGCGAAATCGCGCAAGAGCCCGATCACCGGCGGCATCGTCGTCGCCGACGTGATCCTCACTGAGGGCGCCGACCAGGTGCGGGTGAAGGAGATCCGCGACCAGATCCTGGATCAGTGCCGTGCCCAGCTCGCGTCCCACAAGGTGCCGGCGGTGATCCGCTTCGTCGAGGCGCTCGACGTCACCCCGGCCGGCAAACTGGCGCGCACCGATGCATAATGTTCTCGTCACCGGCGGCAGCCGCGGCATCGGCCTTGCGATCAGCAGGCGCCTCGTTGCTTCAGGCTACAACGTGATCGCGGCGGCGCGGCGCGAAAGCGACGAGCTCAAGGCGGCGATCGCGGAGTCCGAAGGCCGTCTGCACTTTCGCGCCTGCGACCTCGCCGTGATCGATGCGATTCCCGCCTTCGCAAAGCTCGTGCGCGACGAGTTCGGCCCGATCTTTGGCCTCGTCAACAATGCCGGCCTCGGCACCGAAGGCCTGCTCGCCACCATGCACAATTCGGAGATCGAGGCGCTGGTGCAGCTCAACGTGCTGTCGCCGATCATCCTCACCAAATATGTCGCGCGCCAGATGATGGCCGACGGTGCCGGCCGCATCATCAACATCTCCTCGATCATCGCGACGACAGGCTATAACGGCCTGTCCGTCTACGGCGCGACCAAGGCTGCTGCAACCGGCTTCACCCGCTCGCTCGCGCGCGAGGTCGGCAAGCTCGGCATCACCGTCAACGCCATCGCGCCCGGCTTCATCGACACCGAGCTCACGCACAATCTCTCCGACGAGGGACGTAAGCGCATCGCCGGCCGAAGCGCGTTGCGCCGCCTGCCGGAAACGGACGACGTCGCGCGCATGGTGGAATATCTGCTTGGCGAGGGCGGCCGCAACGTGACCGGCACCGTGTTCACGATTGACGCGGGCAATACGGCGTAAACGGAACCCGTCTGCCACAATTGCGTTGATCCGGCGCAATGACATTCAGCCGGATTTGGTCGTAAGATGCCCCGCAATCGATTGGGTTACGTCAATCGATCTGCCCTAATCGACAGGGAGCAGTCCATGGCCACGCAAAGCATGACCGCTTCAAATCAAAGCGCGACCGAGCAGCCTCGCGCGAAGCCGGACGACGTCCATTGCCCACCGATGACGCATCAGAATTCCGGCAGTCACGGCTATGAAATGTATCCGCAGCAGTTCGTGCGGCTCGTCGGCTGCCACGACGCCTCGCCCGAGGCCTTGCGCAAGCGCGAGGACGAGAAGCTGCATTAGCGCCTACGGGCGCTCAAGCCCGATGCTTGGGCAGGTCAATCCGTTCGTGTGAGAATTCCGGCGGCCCGTCGATGAGGCGGCGGATGCGGCGCTCGCGTTCGTCGACCGGCAGTGCGGGATCGAGCAGCGCTTTGATCTCGTGCACCGCGATCTCCTCGATCCGCGTGGCGTCGGATGCGACCGAGTGCGCCGATGCCGGCGCAGCAGGCGCGATTTTCAGCCCGAGCTCCACCAGCTTGCAGATCGCAGCCGAGCGCGACAAATGATGGGCTTCAGCCCAGGCATCGATAGTTGCCGTCAGCCTTTGAGGCATTTTCACCGCGCTGATCGGGTCAAGCCCCGTGCGTCGCCGCACCGGCGCGTTGGAGTGGCTGTTGCTGAAGTCGGTCACCTCGATCATCCCGCCTAAAGCATGATCCGGAAAAGTGCGCAGCGGTTTTCCGAAAAGATCATGCTCGAACAACAACCTAAAGCGCGATGACGATTCATTCTAATCTCATCGCGCTTTAGCCCCCTGGAGATGCCGCCATCGTAGAGGTTGCCCGGGCCGGCTGTTTGATGCCGATCAATGATCGGCTGCGGCATTGCGGCGCGCTGCGATCTTGTTGTCCGGGCCGGTTTCGGCCAATGATCGAAAGCGGCGCCGCCCGGCGAACCCGGATCGCTCCCGCCTCGTATCTCTCTCGGACGCTTCCCAACCATCCGGCATCACCCGATGACATCAGGCGACTCCTTCTACGGCGGCATTCCCGTCTTCCGCGGCTTCACCAGCCTGATGGACCCCGCGCTCTATGCGCCGCTGCCCGATGACTGGAGCATCGGCGTGGCTGATATCGTGGATTCGACCAAGGCGATCGCGGCGCAGCGCTACAAGGCGGTCAACATGGCCGGTGCCGCCGTGATCGCGGCGGTGACGAACGCGCTTGAGGGGCGCGAATTTCCCTTCGTGTTCGGCGGCGACGGCGCGAGCTTTGCGGTCGCGCCGTCGGATCTCGATGCTGCGCGCGAGGCACTGGCCGCGACCGCGACCTGGGTCCGCGAGGATCTCGACCTGAAGATGCGCGTCGCGCTGGTGCCGGTCAGCGCCATCCGCGCGCAGGGCCTCGACGTGCGCGTCGCGCGTTTCGGTCCGTCGGCGAACCTGTCCTATGCGATGTTCTCGGGCGGCGGGCTCGCCTGGGCCGACGCGGCGATGAAGCGCGGCGAGTTCGCGGTCGCGGAGGCGCCGGCGGGCACGCAGCCCGATCTCTCCGGCCTGTCCTGCCGTTTCGAGGTGATGCCGGCCGCGCGCGGCCTGATCCTGTCGGTGCTGGTGATGCCGGCGCGCGGCGCCGAGCCGGCGGCCTTCCGCAGGGTGATCGAGGACATCATCCACCTCGTCGAGCGCAGCCCGGATGGAGGCCGTCCGGTGCCGCCGCAGGGGCCGCCGCTGAAATGGCCGCCGCAGGGGCTGGAATTCGAGGCCCGCACCAAGCGCGGCGGTCCGCTGCTGGCGCGCAGGGCCAGCGTGCTGGCCTATACGCTGTTCGTCTATCTGATCATGCGTTTCGACCTCAAGGTCGGCGGCTTCGTGCCTGAGGTCTACAAGCGGCAGGTGGTCGAGAACTCGGACTTCCGCAAATACGACGATGGCCTGCGCATGATTCTCGACTGCACACCGCAGCTCGAGCGCGCCTTGAGCGACCGTCTCGCGACGGCGGCGCGCGACGGCATCGTGCGCTACGGCCTCTACCAGCAGGATGCCGCGATGATGACCTGCTTCACGCCCTCGGCGCTGCGCAGCGACCATGTCCACTTCATCGACGGCGCGCGGGGCGGCTATGCCTCGGCGGCGACGGCGCTGAAGGCGATGATGGCGGCGGGCTAAAGCATGATCCGGAAAAGTGCGAAGCGGTTTTCCGAAAAGATCATGCTCAAACAACAACCTAAAGCGCGATGACGATTCATCGCAATCTCATCGCGCTTTAGCGCCGGGTCCAGGTCTCGCCGCCGCAGAGCGCGCCGACGCAGCCTTCGACCCGCAGCGAATCTGCGCCGGTGACCGTGACGCTGCTCGCATAGGTGCTGCCGTCGTCGGCATTGTAGATCTGGCCCGACCATTTGTTCGGCCCTGACGGCTGCATGCCGCTGAACAGCGGCAGGCCGATCATCGGGCGCCTCGCCAGCGCGGGATTGGGGTTCTTGCTGTCGGTGGCGGGCTGGCCGGTCGCGGTGTCCATGGGCTCGCGCAGCCAGACGATGTGGCCGCAGATGCCGCCGCCGCACTTGCCGATCTTGACACGCGCATCACCCGCCTGGGTGAGCCAGGTCCCGTCGGCGCTCTGCGCATGGGCGGTCGTCGCGCCAAACAGCGCAGCCAAGATGACGGAAGGAATCGCGAATCTGCTGAGCATGGAGAGAGCCCCGAAAAATGGAGGCGCTTCCATAGCAGCCCGGCAGGATAGTGCAACGCTGGATGGAATCACATTCCCGCGTTTCCTTGCCTGCGCTCATTTGCCCCAGCGCGCGAAGGCGACCGAGGCGGCAGTCGAAAGCCCGAACACGACCATGGCGCCGCCGACCAGCGCAAACAACGTCCAGGCCGGCGCGCCCGATGCGGCGAGCCACCAGCCGCCGATCGCGACCAGCAGGAGGCGGATGGTACCGGCCAGCACGGGACCAATGACCTTGGCGGCGCCTTGGGAAGAGAAGTAGAGGCAGACGCCGACACCGAAAAAGCCAAAGGCCGGACCGGACCAGTGGAAATATGAAGAGGCCGCTGCCGTGACGCCGGGATCGTGCGTGAAGAGGGACACCCACAGGCCGGGATTGATGGCAACGATCAGGCCAATCAGCCCGACCACGACTCCTGCCGCTGCGGCTGCGGTCCACGCCACGCGACGCGCGCGTACGACGAGGCCCGCGCCCATCGCCATGCCGACCATCGGGATCGAGGCGGTGCCGAATGCGAAGGCAATCGGGATCAGCAGGAATTCAAGCCGCGAGCCCATGCCGTAGCCGGCGAGCACCACGGTGCCGAAGCCGGCAAGGATCTTTGTGAAGATCACGATGGTCAGCACGGTCTGCAGCGGCGACAGGCACGACACGGCGCCGACCTTGAGAATGTCCATGAACATGTCGCGCTGGAACGCGAAGCTCTTGAAATTGAGTTTCAGCCTGCTGCGGCCGCTAGCCAGATACCAGGCGAGGAACAGCGCGCCGAGCGTGAAGGCCACAAGCTGCCCTGAGGCAACGCCGCGCATGCCGAATTTCGGCAGGCCGAACAGGCCGAGCCCAAGTCCGCCGCCGACGGTCACCTGCACGATCGCAACGCCGATCAGGACCAGCGACGGTACGCGCATGTCGCCGGTGCCGCGCACCACGGAGGCGAGCGTGTTGACCAGCCAGATCGACACCGCGCCGGAGAACAGCACCTGCGAATACTGCACCGCCTGTTCGAGCACCTCGCCGCTGCCGCCAAGCAGCG